>Ga0209483_1000164_pt1 | contig 61701 bp, 62 predicted proteins | sample NGEPerA_FD_184508 | JGI IMG/M metagenome (GOLD analysis project Ga0209483, IMG submission 184508) | Arctic peat soil microbial communities from the Barrow Environmental Observatory site, Barrow, Alaska, USA - NGEE PermafrostL2-A... | ecosystem: Environmental > Terrestrial > Soil > Wetlands >... | reverse complement strand
TGGGAAGCACTTCCGGCTCGATTTCCTGCTCGTCGTAATTGGGTTTGAAATCGACGGTCTCTTTGTCGATGTCTTCCAGGAGCTCGGCCGCGATGCGGGCCAAACGCGCCTCGGTATACCGCATGGCCGCAGGCGGATCGCCGTCCACGGACCCGTAGTTTCCCTGCCCGTCGATCAGCGGATAGCGCATCGAAAACGGCTGCGCCATGCGCACCAAGGCGTCGTAAATCGCCGAGTCGCCGTGCGGGTGGAGCTTACCCATCACGTCGCCAACCACGCGCGCGGATTTTTTTGTCGGGCGGTTATAATGCAGCCCCATTTCGTGCATCATGTAGAGAATGCGCCGATGCACGGGCTTCAAGCCATCGCGGACGTCCGGCAGGGCGCGCCCCACGATCACGCTCATGGCGTAATCGAGGTACGAGCGCTTCATCTCGTCTTCGATGTTGATGGGGATCATGTTCTTCGCCCCACCGTCGCCGCCTAGAGGTATCTGCCCGCCCGGAGGCGGAGTGGTCGGGTCCTGAGGATCTGCCAAGTGTTGCTCCTAAGTGGACTGGCCGCGAGTGCGGCGGTTAACCCTTATTTTACCAGTTCCGGGCATGGTAGAGTCTGATAAAAGTGAATCGGGTCCTCATCCCCGTAACCATCTTCCTGAGCGCGTTCCTGCTATTCCAGGTGCAGCCCATCATGGGCCGTTTTATCCTGCCCTGGTTCGGCGGCACGCCCGCCGTCTGGAGCGTCTGCCTCCTGTTCTTCGAGGCCGCGCTGCTGGCCGGATACGCGTACGCCCACTGGCTGCGAAATACCCGCTGGATTCACTTGACACTGCTCGCGGCTTCCTTCGCGTTTCTTCCGGCGATTCCCACCCGGCCGGCGATCACCGACACCCCGTCCGCGCGAATTCTCCTGCTGCTGGCCGTAACCGTCGGCGTGCCGTACTTTCTGCTCTCGACCACCACTCCCCTCTTGCAGCGCTGGTTTACCCAGGGCGCGGAAGGACGATCGCCGTGGCGCCTTTACGCGCTATCGAACTTCGGATCCTTCCTCGCGCTCCTGAGCTATCCGTTTCTGGTCGAGCCCTATGTCCGCCTGAGAGTCCAAGCCTGGGTCTGGTCCGGACTCTACGTGGCGTTCGCGATCCTGTGCGGAGTGGTGGCGTGGGCCTCCAAGCCCGCGATTTCGACTGCGGAGTCGAGCGCCGAAACGCGTCCTACCCTCTGGACCATCCTCTTCTGGCTGGGACTCGCCGCCGCCGGCTCGACCCTCCTCCTGGCCACCACTAACATCGTCACCCAGGACATCGCCGTCAGCCCCTTCTTATGGATCGCGCCTCTATCGATCTACCTGCTCACCTTCGTCCTCGCCTTCGAACGTGACCGTTGGTATCCGCGGCGGGCGTTCGCCATCGCGGCAGGAGTTCTGGCGCCCACGGCCTACGCAGTGCTCAATGCGGGAGTGGGAATCAGCTTGTCGATCCAACTCGGCGTGTACCTGAGCGCGCTGTTTATCACTTGCATGGTTTGCAACGGAGAACTCCGGCTCGCCCGGCCTGAGCCCGGTCATCTCACGACCTTCTACCTGACCATCGCGGCGGGCGGCGTCCTGGGCGGCATATTCGTAGCCCTGATCGCCCCGCGCGTGTTCACCGAATTCAACGAGTATCCTATCGGCCTGGCGGCGGCGTGCCTGCTCGGATACGCCGGATGGCTGCGGTCCGGCGCATTGGCCATGTGGACGAAACACAACTTCGCCGTGCGCATCCCGCTGATGGCCCTTCTGATCGGCGGACTGGGCGGAGTGATCGCCATTAACCTGAGCGGCGCTCAGCCGATTGTCGGCAAGTGGCGCAACTTCTACGGCATTTTGCGGGTCACGGACCATCCCGACCCGAACGGCGCCATCCGCGACCTCACCCACGGCCGCATCAAGCACGGTTCGCAATACTTGGACCAAGCCAAACGCGACCAGCCGACTACGTACTACGGTCCGCACAGCGGCGTCGGCCTGGCGCTGAACGCGCTCCCGGAGGGCCCCCGCAAGATCGCAGTCATCGGACTGGGAACGGGAACCATGGCCGCCTGGGGCCGTCCCGGCGACCTCATCCGTTTCTACGAAATCAATCCGCTGGTAGAAAACATCGCCAGGACCTGGTTCACATTCCTGTCCGATTCGAAAGCCCAGACCGAGGTTAAGCTTGGCGATGCCCGCATTCAAATGGAGCGCGAGCTGTCGAACGCACCCGTTGAGGTTTTCGATCTGATCGTCGTGGACGCGTTCTCGAGCGACGCCATTCCCATGCACCTGCTCACGGCCGAAGCCGCGGACATATATCGCAAGCGCCTGCTTCCTGGCGGCCTGCTGCTCTTCCACATCTCCAACCGATCGCTCAACCTGGAACCCGTCACCCGCGGCCTCGCCCAACACCTCAACTGGAATGCCGCGCAGATTCTGGCCGGCGATAACCCGGCCACTGGCGAAGATGGATCGAGCTGGGTGATTCTTACCGAAAATCTGGAGCTATTGGAGAAGATCACGCAAGACGCGCCGCACGTCGGCTGGACCGATCCCCAGCGCAAACCGATTCTATGGACCGACGATTTCGCCAGTCTCTGGCACGTCCTGAGGTGGTGAACGCGTTTATCGGAAAAGGGGTCAGACGACATTTGTGAAGCGTAAATGTCGTCTGACCCCTTTTCTGCGATCTCCCCTCTAAAATCTTACGGTAGGTGCTAGAATCGTACCAGCTCTGGCTTTCGGCTGTAAAAGAAGATGTCGCAGTCTGCTGTTTCCGATCCCCCCAAAGGCCCTCGCACCTCCGGCCTGCTCGACCGCCTCGCGGATTTGTGGTGCCGCAGCATGCACGATAGCCCGATGCTGCCCATCCATGGCCGATACCAGTGCCGCAGGTGCCACCGTTACCACGAAGTCTCCTGGGAACATCCCACGGACCACCCATCGCCACCCGGTCGCTAACTTTCTATTTCAGTTTGATTGTGACTTCGGCCGCGTAAAGCATGGTCCGGTCGTTGTCCCGCGATAGCAGCAGCGTGAACGCCGTCACGCCTTTCGTCGTCGCTTGCACCGAGTTCCCCGACCGGACCAGGTCCACTCGCCCGGGAACCTTGTCGATGCTCCAGTTTGGGCCTGAATCGCCGGCAGTGCCAGGAGCACGGCCGCGAGCCCGGCGGCGTATCTCATTGCCCTGCCCCCGCCCTCTGCCCTCCTACCGCTTCTTTGAACTGAGCCGTATCCGTGTAGCTCTGCCACATCGCGATCTTGCCGTCCTTGAATCGAAATACGTGCACGAATTCCGCGTCAATCGCGGTGCCCGTGGCTTTGAACGTTCCGCGATACCGCCCGCGCGCGATCACGACTTCGCCGGCCCCCAGAATCTCTTCGGTCGTCGCCGTAAACCCGTCCCAGTCAGCGTCCACCCGGGTGAAAATGTTGTTCCGGATCGCGTCCGGACCGACGTACGGGCTCCCGGTCGCGTAGATGAAGTTCTCCGCGGGGTGCATCTCCACTCGAGGATCGAACAGATCCATGGTCGCGCGGATATCCTTGATCGCGTATAGCCGATAGAAACGCTTTACGATTTGACGATGGTCAGCTACCATAACACACGTTCGAGCGCCTCACAAAAGAAGTATTCGCCCCACATGACCGACTCATCCACGCCCAGGCTCTTGTTGACGTGATACATCCCGCCCTTGAGAATTCCTTCCCACTTCGGATCGGACTTCGCCAGGTGCCTCTCGCACAGCGAACGCAAAATATGAACCGCGGTGGACCAGTACAAATGTCCCTTGAGCGAATCCGGGACCAGGCGGCACAGGCGCAGCATGCCCGCGGCGCAGATCGCGGCCGAGGACGAGTCCGCCAGCGTGCGATTTTCGGCCGGCGCGTTGAAATCCCATGCTGGAATGCCATCGGGAGCCGAGTGCGTGATGTAGTAATCCGCGCACGCTTCGGCCGTGTCCAGGAAATGCGGATCGCGGCTGTACTCGTAGCAGGTGGTGAAGCCGTACATCGCCCAGGCAAGCCCGCGCGACCAGCACGAATCGCCGCGGAATCCCTGGTGCGTGGTCTGGCGCAAAAATTCGCCGGTATCGGTGTCGAAAATCCCTTCCTGCGCCGTGGATCCGTCGCCCCGCACCAGCACGCGCCGCGTGGTGTGCGAATGGCGCATCGCGATGTCGCGCAGCCGCCGGTCTCCCGTTTCCCTCGCCGCGAAGAAAATGATCCCCACGTTCATCATGATGTCGATGAACAGCGAATTGTCCGCGACAAATGAGCGCAGATACTGCCCTTTTTCCTGGAAGCGCTGCGCCAGCGTCCTGCCCGCCTCGATCAGCACTTCTTTGTGCGCCGGATCCCCCGTCAGCCGCCACCAGCGGTAATAGGTGGATAGAAACAGGAATCCGAGGTCGTGGACGTCGTGATCGTGCTTGCGCGGCTCCAGCGGCGTGGTGTATTTGATGGCGTGCTCCAGCCAATAATTGGCTTCGGCGGAATCCGGCGCCGCATGCTTGCCGAAGATCCACATCATGCCGGGCAGAAACCCGTCGCCCCAGTGAGTCCAGGCCGGACCCTCCAGCTCCCATTTGCCGTTCTGCGTATGCAGCGGATAAAAACTGGGGTGCTTTTCGATCAGCTTACGCACTTGTTTTTGCGAAAACGCGTAAGCCTGCTCGAACAACTCGCCGGTGTCGCTTGAAAGATGAATCACTATTCGGATCTCCAGAACATGAGGATACCGCTTAATTTAGAACCGGCTCGGCGCGAGATCAGCATGGTCCCGTCCGCCTGACGCCCCATGAGCCGCGCGGCGAATACCGCGTAGTCAAAACTGAGCTTCAGCCGCGCATGCCCGCCCGTCCAGTCCAGATCCTGAAACTTGATCCCGAGCGCGAAATAGTCCGAATACCGGTACATTTGGACGATCCGCCCGCGCGCGATGCTGCCTTTGGGCGCGAGCAGTTTCCCGTGGTTTTTGACATCCGCCCGGAGCGTCGCCCGGACCGGATCGCCCACCGCGGCTTGGGTCAGGTCCAGGTCTGGTATTTCCAGTTCCAAGCTAAGCTTGGCCGGAATTTCCACTTCCTTGGGCGCCGCCGGCGCGGACGCTTCCGCCAGTACCGGATCGTTAAATAACAGCGTGCTTTCGCCCGTGAATTTTCTGCATGACGAAAACCGGACCGAGTTCCGATCCACCACGTCGGGCATCGCCATCATAAGCTGGCTCTCCACCGGCAGGAGAAAGTCCTCGTCGCCGATGCGCAGCCGTCCCAAGTCGACGATGGTTTCCGCATCCAAGACCTGCAGCTCAGCGGGTATATCTTCCGCGTCAACTTCCATCCGGCGGACGTCCAGCGTCATCGGATCGGCGTAAACCGACCCGTGGAGTCCGACGACCGCCTCGCGCCCGTCCACCCGCAGGCGGGAACCGCCGTTCGAGCGGGATACTCGAAAATCGTAACGCCAAGCCGGACGGCCGTCCAATTGAGTCTCCCCACGGTCTTCGAAGACGGCCAGATTGGTGAGAAATAGAATCCTCGCATAGATCGCGAAGTTCCCGTTTCCGAACATGCCCGTCGATATCAAGTCGCTCAGATCCCGATCTTCGAATTGCTTGGATCCTGGCCACGCGAACATTTCCTTGCCGTCGACCAGCGCGACCTCCAGCCGCAGCGTGTCTTCCACTCGCTCACGGCTCCCCACCGCCTGACGCGTCCGCTCGACGGTTTCCGTGCAGGTGTAATCCGGCTGGCGCTGCAGAATCCCCACCATTTTCTCCCGAATGCGAGGCAAAAGATCGGCGCCCTGGGCCGGCCAGAACGGCGCCGCGACCAATAACATCAGGATGGCTCGCACTCGGATTTATTATGGCATCGGCCACGGTTTTAAGAGGATCCGGATGACATCTGGTAGCATCGAGAGAATGCCAGCGAAAATCATTATCAATCCCAACGGCTCCATCCGCGTCGAAGGCGACTTCGAGATCAGCGACGCCGAAGGTAAACCGTTCGGTCTGGGCGGCCGCTCCGCTATCGGCCTGTGCCGCTGCGGCCACTCGGAAAACAAACCCTTCTGCGACGGGTCCCATCGCAAAGTCAGCTTCCAGTCCGTGTGCCCTGCCCGCGACCTTCCGCCTCCCGCACCCAAGGTTTAATAGGGGTGTAATAGGGGACTGCCTACCTGTTTCCACCACTCGTCTGGGTCGCTTGTCAACGACTAACCTGGTCTGTCCCCTTTTTAACGTGCCGTCTTACGCGCGGGATATAACCGCAAGGTCGGGACTACGGAATCTCCCGATAACTCACGCCAGAGACAAATCGACCCTTGCTCCTACCAAGTATCGAAATGAAAATCTCTCGAATCGGTACGGAGGTGGTGACGTGTTTAGTTTGAGAACCATTGTTCCCCTTTTGACGACTGCGATCTTGCTGGTGGCGCCCGCCGAGGCGACCACCAGTTACTACATCGGCCCGTCTGGCCCGCTTGGTGAAACCTCGTTTACCACCGCCGTGGCGGGTCTGACGCTTCTGGATCCGGCTCTGACGTTTTCCTCCGGCGACTTGTCGCCCGGCGTCGGTATCCTCAACGCCAGCGGCACCGGCATCGATTTTCTGGGATTCGATACCAACTTCACCTGCTGCGGCGCGCTCGGCTTTACGATGATCTCAGGCAAGCCGACCGCGACAAATGCGGGCGAAGTGGTCAAGGTCACCCTCCCTGCCGCCAGCATCTACGCCTTCGGAATCCATATCGCCAATACAGGAAACTGGTGCATTGACTTGACCGCCACAGGACCTTGCGCCTACAACATTCCCAACACCTCTCCCGCAGTGCAATTCTTCGGCTTCGTCAGCGACGCGCCCGTCAGCGCGCCCCTGTACATCCACTACGCTACCGGCAGCCCCACCATCGTGCTCTCGAACTTTAAAGCGTACGGAGCGGCGTCCGATCCCGTGCCGGAACCGCGCACCATGCTGCTGGTCGGACTCGGATTGATTACTTTGCCGCTGGTTGCCCAGAAGACTCGCCGGAGGAACCAGCGCGGATTGTCGTAGAAAGCGGCTTCGCAACCGCCAACCGTGGGGCCGTGCCGATAATATCCACCGGAAGCAGGCTGGCCTGCGCCAGCAGCGGCCCTTCGAATACGATCTCCGCCAATGCGCCGTGCTGCGTTTCGACCCGCTGGAACTGGTCGAACACCAGGTTGCCGAGCGAATAGAAGATCACGCCCCGGCCGTATTTCTCCCAGGGCTGCGTAACGTGCGGATGATGCCCCACCACCACGCTGGCGCCCGCATCGATGGCGGCGTGCGCGAACGCCACCTGCTGCGCATTGGCTTTGGGCGAGTATTCCGTGCCGGCGTGCATCGATACGATAATCGCGTCGGCGCGGGTCCTGAGTTGCGCGACGTCCTCGCGCATGCGAGCCACGTCCATGACCGCCACGCGGTCGTCCATATCGGTATGATTTCCGTTGGACTGGTCGTAGGTATAGGCCAGGAATCCGAACTTGATTCCCTTACGCTCGATCACCGCACCGGCATGGGCCGCCTCGGCCGAAATTCCCGTACCGGCCACCGCGATCTGGTGCCGTTCGAGCCAGTCCAGCGTAAACTCCACGCCGTGCGACCCCTGATCGCGCGCGTGGTTGTTCGCGGTCGAGACCACATCGATCCCGGCTACTTCCAACGCCGCGATCATCTCCGGCTCGGCCTTGAAAATCATTCCGCGCTCGACCATCGGCCCTCGATCCGAAAACGGCGATTCCAGATTCACGAAGGCAATATCGGCTGCTTGCAGAACCGGAGCAAGGTCGCGTAAAGGAAAGGCCGGATCCTTCCGCTCTCGGGCGACCCTGGCCACATGGCGCGAAAGCATCACATCGCCGCCCAGAATTAAACGGGTGTGCGCAGGCTCCGGCGCCGGGTGCTCGGCGGTTCGCAAAAACGGATGAAAGACCGCAAAGACGATGACCAACGGAAGCAGCCAGCGGGCCCTCATTTCATATCCTTCGGCAGATCCGTGAACCACGTTACGTGGATGTCCCGCGCGCCAATCTGGGCCGGCCATTTCAGGGGATCGTAGGGACCGTGCAACACGGCCTCCAGCGCAGCCGCTTTATCCGCGCCCGTGGCGAGCACCACCGTGTGCCAGGCTGCCTCCAGCACTCCCGGCAGCAGCGTGACCCTCCATTGATGCATCTTCTCCACCCACACGGCGGCGGCGAGACCTTCGTGATCCGCAATCAGCGGCTCCTCCGGAAACAGGCTCGCGGTATGCGCGTCCGGCCCCATGCCGCGATGGATCACGTCGAATTGCGGCAGTTCCCCCAGCCGGACGTGAAAGAAATCGTGCAGCCCCTGCGCGTATTGTTTCGCAGCCTCGCGCGGCTCAAGCTCCGTGAGCACGCGATGAATATTACCAGCCGGAACCTTCGCCGGGACCAGCCAGGTTTCGTTCGCGAGGCGGAAATTGCTCTGTGGATCCGAGGGCGGAACACACCGCTCGTCCACCCAAAACACGTGCACCTGATCCCACGGGAACGCACTCTTCGCGAACAGCTCGAACATCGGCTTGGGCGATGTCCCTCCGGAAATCGCCAGCGTCGCCCGTTTCCGGGTGGCGATGGCTTTCGCCAGAAGATCCAGGATGCGCTGCCCGCACGCTTGTGCGGCTTCCAAGGAATTGGCGTACCGCAAAACATCCATGTTCCTCAGTGTGCCCATAAAGGAACCTCTAAGCGGATAGTGCCCTTTCATATACCGGGTCCGGCCCCAGGATGCCCAATTCCTCCTGCATCAGCTCCTCTTCCGAGGCCGATGGCAGCAACGACCGGTAGTGGCGTCCGCAGCCCGATACTTCCACGCAGTGATCGCCGCCGAGCGAGATGGCGAGATGATCGGACGCAGTGGTCAGGGTCAAGGAACGAAGCCCTGGTGCGCCTTCACCGGATTCGAGTGTCACGCGCGCCCCCGGCAAAGCCGTCCGGATCCAGCCCGCGAAGTAACGGGCGCCTGTGGTCACCGCCGGACCGCCAAACGTCACTTGCGCGGTTTTGATCTGCTCCGGCTGCAGTGCTTGATCGTCGAACAAGTGGGCTAACACCTCGCGCCAGCCCGTGAGCCGGGTCCAGTGCAGGTCGGCCACGCGCCTCCCTCGCCCGCGCAGCCGCCGCAGAAACTGCAGCGCGCTATCCGCGTCCGCGACGTCGGCGGAATCGAAGATAATCTTGTCGGCCAGGGGGAACAGCGGTTCTAACGACCCCGGCTCGAGCGCGGCTGTAAATACATGTGCCCCACGGCACCACAGCACCACCGGAAGATCCGGAACCCGCAGCGGCACCAGAAACTTCGCGACTTCGGAAAGCCCGTGCTGCCCCGCTGTAATCTCAATTCCCTCCGAGCAGATCTGCTGCGCTTTGCCGAACGGCTTCCAGCACTCGGCGAAGATCCGGGCGTCCAGGTCGTCGCCACCGCCGCTGACTCCGCTGGGCCTGAGAATCACCGCGCGGCTGGGATGATTGTGCATCAGCACGCCCACCGTCTGGCGCACCTGATCGCCGTCGGCTGCATCCTCGGCCGCCACCACCAGCGTCATCGCGCAGGCACGCAGCACGCCTCCCGAATCGGCCTGATCCGACGCCATCTGGGCCCACAACTGTTGCAGGTCGCGCAGGATTCGTTCAGGCTGAACCGTAACGGCACTCATAACTTCAGCTATTCCGCCACTGCCGCCCCAGCCTGGCGATCATGGCATCGGACTCCGACGGACCCCACGTGCCGGGATCGTAATTCGGAAAATCAAAACGCCGGTTGTTCCAGTTCTCAAGAATAGGCTGGATCACCGTCCAGCTCGCCTCCACCATGTCCTGGCGCGTGTAAAGCGTCGGATCTCCGACCATCGCATCCACCAGCAAAGTCTCGTAAGCAGAAGGAGATCGCTCCCCAAAGCTCGTCCCATAGTTGAAGTCCATCGAAACGGGCCGAAGCCGCATCCCGCTGCCGGGCTCTTTGGACAGGAACAGCAGCGAAATACCCTCCTCGGGTTGGATGCGCAGGATCAGCAGATTGGGTCGTGTTTTCTGCTCGCCGTCCCCCGAGCGGAACAGCGCCAGAGGCGCCGAGTTGTACTGAATGGCTATATCCGTGACCCGCTTGGGAAGTTTCTTGCCGGTTCGAATGAAAAACGGCACGCCCGCCCACCGCCAATTGTCCACGAAAAAGGTGCCCGCGGCGTAGGTGTCGGTCTGGGCGTCGGGATTCACGCCCGGCTCCTGCCGGAACCCCTTGTACTGCCCCGCCACTGCGTACTGATCCACTTCCTCCGGCCGCATGATCTTGATGGATCGCAAAAGTTTCGCGCGCTCATCGCGCACCGCATCCGGCTCGAAGACCGCCGACGGCTCCATCGCGACCGTCGCCATCACCTGCAGCAGGTGATTCTGGATCATGTCGCGCAGCGCACCGGCTTCCTGGTAATAGCCGCCCCGTCCCTCGACGCCGATCGATTCGGCGGCCGTGATCTGCACATGGTTGACGTAGCGCCGGTTCCACAGCGGCTCGAAAATTCCGTTCCCGAAGCGCAGCGCCAGGATGTTTTGGACCGTTTCCTTGCCCAGATAATGATCGATGCGGTAGGTATCCTCTTCGCGAAAGACCGCGTGGATGCGAGCATTCAGTTCTTTCGCGCTCCCCAGGTCGTGGCCGAACGGTTTTTCGACGATCAGCCTGCGCCACCCGCCGTCGGGAGCCGCGGCCAGGTGCGAGTGGCCGATCCCGTCCACGATCGCCGTGTAGTAGCTGGGTTGAGTAGAGAGATAGAACAGGACATTCGCCTGTTTAATCTCCGTCACCTTCTCTTTCAGCGCCAGGTACAGTTGCGGGTCCTTCACGTCGCCCGCCACGTAATGCAGGTTGGCCGCGAAACGCTTCCACAAGTCTTCGTTGAAGTCGCCGTCTTCGCTGAACTGCGTGACGGCCTCGCGCACGCGATCGCGATACTCATCGTCGGTCATGTGAGTGCGCGAGTTGCCGATGATCGCGAAGGACGCCGGCAGGCGCCGGTCGTAGGCCAACCGGTACAGAGAAGGGAGGAGCTTGCGCTTGGCCAGATCCCCCGCCGCGCCGAAAATCACGATGGCGCATTCGGGAACGCGGCGCTCAAAGCGCAGGGGATCCGCAAAAGGATTCCGGATCTCCGTCATTTCTGCATGGTAGCATTGGGATTATCCCCCTCCTAAATGGAATCCAAGAAAGTCCTGGCAGTACTCGAAGACTTGTTCTTCACCGTCAAGATCAATGAAGCCGCGAAACGCGCCGGTTTGAGCATCACGTTCGTGAAGAGCGAGCACGACGCATTGGAGCAGGCCAAGCTCAACCCTGCGCTCATCATCATGGATATCAACTTCCAGGGCGTGGACCCTCTCGCGCTCATCCGCAAGCTGAAGGCCGACGAGAACACCAGGCGCATCAACCTGCTCGGGTATCTTTCACACGTCCAGGGCGAGTTGAAGCAGCAGGCTCAGGAAGCCGGCTGCGATATGGTGCTGGCGCGTTCCGCGTTTTCCCAGAGCCTGCCCCAGATCCTCAAGCGCCACTCGGGATAACGTGAAAAGGGGACAGGGCTGAGTTCTGAATGCCTGTCCAAGCGTCCGGGAAGGGGGACCTGTCCCCTTTTCACACGCGTACAAACGTGGGAGTGGACAGAGCGGTCTGTCCCCTTTTTTCTTACTCGTTGCCCCGCACCCGATCGACATCCGTCGTCAGTTGCCGCGCGATCTTATCCGCCACATCCGCGCTCGCCCCGCGAAACTTCGCGCCATCGCTTTCCTGCGTGGTCGACCAGATCACATCGCCGTCTTTATTCACCAGCCGGACGGTAGCCAGCGCTTCGTGTTTGCGCTCATGGATGTCGGTGGAGTCTCTATCGCCCACGCCGACGCTCAAGGAGCGCAGGCCACTGGAAGTCCTGCTGGAAGAAGAGCGCGTGCCCGTGCCCACACCGGTGCGCAGGTCCACGCTGTCCGATGACGCGAATTGGTCCGTGTAGATCAGATCCTCGGCCGCGCCATGCAGAACGGCGTCGGCGCGCTCGGGATTCTCGGTCAAAATGTACAGCTTCGCTCCGTGGAGGCTGGCGATGATCAGGTCCCGCATTTGCGCCGCGGTTTCCCCGCCCGTCAGCCGGTCGACATAGATGCGCTTGATGCCCAACAACTGCTTCGACAAGTCCACCTGAGCGCCCGCGCGCCCGGCGCCCAGCACTAATAAAGCTAAAACAATCCCTTTCATTGATTCCTCGCTTTGCGAGCCTCCTCATCCTGGTACTGCACTTTCAAGCCGGTGCGCGCCTCCAGGGTGACCAGCGTCGGCCGAATGCTGTTCTTGTCCACGCGAAACACCATCGCCTGCTGCTTGCCGTCCTCGCCGCTATAGCCAATGGTCAGGAAATGCTTGCGCGACTTGCTGAGCAGGAAAATCGGCGACAGCACCACGGCCAGCGCCAGGCGCCGGTCAACTTGCTGGCCGTATTCGACCAGGTTGACGCGGTCATAGGCCACCCGCACTTGCGCTTTCCCCGCATAAAACGCAAGATACTCCTCGTCCGACAACGCGATGGACCCGTGCGTTCCCGCCTCCATCGGAGCCGTCCCCCCGATGTATTCCACGCTGGTCTGCGCTTCCATCAAACCCGCCAGCGCCAGTAGCAAGCAAGCACCCATGCGCATACGAACTTAAGTCCCGGGAGGAGGTCATAATTCTCACGCCGGAATACACTGGAGGTAAGGATCTTCCTAATGTTCGGCATGGATTCTTCCAAAACCCAGGGCAAGCAGATTCCTTCCTCGGAAAGCCTGGGCGAAGACGTCATCATTAGTCCCGATACCCGCCGCGAGAATCGCATTCCACCTCGCCAATCACGCACCCTCAAGTGGCCCGTGCTCGATGCCTCCGGCGCGCCCTCCATCGACCTCGCCACCTGGCGATTCTCGATCGAAGGCCTGGTGAGCAAGCCCATCTCTTGGAATTGGGACGAGTTCCAGGCTCTTCCACGGGTCAAAGTTTTTGCCGATTTCCACTGTGTGACGCGCTGGTCCAGGCTCGGCAATCTCTGGGAAGGTGTCTCTGTCCGGGAACTGGTGGATCGGGCCGGAGGCCTCCTGCCCAACGCCCGGTTCGTAGTGGTATACGGCTACGACTACGGCTGGACCACCAACCTCCCAGCCGAACATTTCTTGGCTGAGGATGCCTTAGTCGCCCTGACTCACGACGGCGAGCCCATCACTGCCGAGCACGGGGGGCCGGCCCGGTTGATTGTCCCGCGCCTATATGCCTGGAAGAGCGCCAAATGGTTGGCAGGAATCGAGTTCCGCGAAACCGATAAGCCCGGCTTCTGGGAGGAGAACGGCTACCATATGCGCGGCGATCCGTGGCAGGAAGAGCGTTTTGGGTACTAGAATTTCCATGGCTTACGACAAACGGGTAGAATGACGATGAAAGACTCATGCTTCGGCTCGCCGTAGTGACCCCCAACCCTGTTGCCGCCGATGCCATTGAGATGCTGACGATGGACTCGGGAGCATTTCAGCCCTGCTACAAGCTCACACCAGTCCCTCATCCCAAGGAGGTCATCCGGGCACTCACGGTGCAAAACCCTGCCCTTGTTCTTCTGGATCTGGGCGACTGGATCGAAGCCGCGGGCATCGCCAGGGAGATCCATCACAATCTGCCGCGCACCGTGATGATCGGATTCCGGCCGCGCTGGGATCGAACCGAGCAGATCCAGTTTGAAGAAGCAGGCATCCTGGACCTTCTGGCCGAGCCTTTCTCGCCCGGGGATATCGAAGCGGCTGCGTATGAAGCCATTCACCGGCGCTATCCGATTACGCATCAGAACATCCTGCCGTTCGTGCCAGCCAAGGCCGGGGGCGGATGCTCCACCGTGACGCTTCACGTGGCTGCCGCGCTTGCCGCTCTGAACAAAAAGGTCCTCCTGATCGAATGCGACCAGCGCTCCGGCCCTCTTTCGTACATGCTGGACATGGAGGATCAAAAGGGGCTCCCCGAGGCTCTGCAACATCAGGGCGAATTCCTGAGTCCTCTGGAATGGCGCCAAGTCATAGGGTCCATCAAAAACCTGGACCTGCTACTTTCAAACCCCACCCGCCGCGGCCGCCTTCCCTCATGGGCCGACTATTACCAGTTGCTGCTGTTTGCACAGAAGCAGTACGACTACATCGTGGTGGACCTGCCGGAAGTCATCAACCAGGCGACCGCCGAATTCGTGCGCAACGCGCGGGCAGCCTTCATCGTGTGCCAGCCCGAGTTGCCTTCCGTGAGGCTGGCTAAGCTGCGCCGCACGGAGATCGAAAGCTGCGAGATTCCTCCGGATAGTGTAAAGTTTCTGGTCAACCGTTGGGAGCGCTCTCAACTGAAGACGGAAACCATCGAGAAGGCGTTGGAAGGCAAGGTATTCGCCACGCTTCCCAACGATTACAAAGAAGTCCGCAACTCGATTCTGGAAACACGCCTGGCTTCCTCGAGCAGCGCCTTCGGCAAAGCCTGCGAAGCGCTGGCGCGCAACATCAGCGGTCTGCCCGAAAACCCGCATACCCACTCGAGATTTACGCTCCTGCGCAAGTTGGGTACCGTCGGCAACTTCGGGACCTAACGCCGCGTGTTATCGCGCTAGACGGCTGGGCAAATCGCGCCATGGCGCAAACCCACAGGGAGCGCCGTCACGGCGTGATTCCCTCTAAGATCCACTCCCGTGCCTTGGCCGCCTCACTCCACGGATAAACCTTCGCCACCCCCGGAATCACGAAACTGAAGGCGCGGATCGTATACCGGATCCACTCCACATCGGTAACCACGGCGATGCGATCCCACCGCAGCACGTGCTCCATCCCGACCTTGAAATCGTCCCACATGGCCCCCGGCTCAATCCCTGAAAAATCTGGATCGATCTGATAATAAAGGCGCAGCTTACCGGGCCGCTTGAGTGCCTCTTCCACCGCGGGAATCAGCACCGTTTCGTAATCGCTTTTCGTGACGTGTCCCTTGCAGGCGAAGGCCAGAACCTTCGCCGGAAATCCCTTCACTGCTTCAATCATGTTGCCCTCGTCCGTATCAGTGCAATTGAGAGCCCAGAGTGGGTTTTGCGATTGGCTAGTCTCGCGAGAGAGTGGAGGCTCAAGTCCACTTATCCGCACCAAACATACTCCTCACTCCGGCGCGCTGGTCGGCGGGACGATTCCTTTGAGACGCAGATAGAGCGCCATGTAGCCATACATTTCATTCGAGTGGCGCACCAGGTTATAGAGCGTCGCGAGCCTGGAGCGCATGGGATCGGGAGGAAAAGGGCCCCCCAGACGCGAGTTGACCATCTCCTGGGCGGTCCGATCGGTGAGCGCGCCGAACACGGTATCGCAATAGGCGAAGGATTCCTTGAGAGCCGCCACCAGCTCCTCCTTGGTGGTCTTGGAAGCCGCGCCGAGACGCTTGCGTTCCCCATCGAGTCCGGAGCAAACACTCATATTGGCGTCGGCGATGTGGGCCACGCGGCGGCCGAAGGTTTCGACCTCAGGAGTCGGGCGGAAGTTATAGTCCTCCGCCGGCATCTTCTCGGCCAGCTTCACGAGGTTGTTTTTGATGCTCCCATAGGACCACTTCACTTCCGCGCTCAACGGGTTCACCGTTTGCGCGGACAACGCAGACACGCCACCGAGCAAGGTGCCGAGCGCGAACCGGCAATAGCAATTCATCGGATGGTCTCCTCTGCTTCGAATCGACAGTATACCCTCGTGCACCGGCCCCGGCGACACTGCTGAGGTATATTCCCCTTATATTCGCTTTCTCTTCTCGTTTATTTTGCCCCATGGGGTATACCTTGCGATTGGCGAGACATATGCCACTTGGTTTAGCGGGTATATGCCATCAAACATTACTGCTATACTTTGTCTCCGGAAATGGGGGAATCCATGCGCAGACTTTTCATATTGCTCCTCGCAACGCTGCCCGCGTTCGCGAGCACGGTTACGAGTGCTGAAATAAATGGGTTTGACACGACCGTCGTCACCGGGACCGCGGCGGTTTCTTATTTTGGCGATACAGGTCTTGATCCGAGCTCGATTTCTGCGAGTACGATGGCTAACGCGATCACGCTTGGACCGGTGAGACCCGGTTTCATCGAGATACTGGGATTGGGCACCAGCGAATCCGGAGGTGGCACCGTCACTATTGGCGGTTACAGCTTCAGTTGCAGCGACTTTGGGTGCGCCCCTCAGGGTGAGATCCACCAAGCTGACCTGCCGTTCACGCTGGGAGTTCCGTTTCAGATAAACATCAGCGCCTTCGCCAACTCGCTGAACGACGGAAGCAGCATCGTCAACTTCCAATTCTCGCTGTTCGAAAGTGTCGACCTCGGTTTCTCGTTCGCCCCATTCGCGAGTGAGAGTGTCCTGGTTTACGATGCACCCGCCGTGCCCGAGCCGGCGACCGTTTTCCTGTGTGCGGGCGGACTGGCCTTGCTGGCGGTGGGGCGGCGAATCCGGCGCAGCGTCTAAGCCCCCATCGGACCTTAGAGAAGACCTAGAATCGGCTTCCGTTTTAGCGATAAGGCAAAGGTGGGATCCGTGTCTACCCTGACGAAGCCGACGGGAACAGCCGTCGGCAAGCTGCTGAAACAGCTTCCTCCTTTTTCACCGGTCGCCCTGCGTCTGATGGCTCTGGTGGCGGATGAAGACGTTCCTTTTAAGGAAGTTGCGAAGCTCATTTCGCTCGATCCGGCGCTCGCCGGCCAGACTCTGGGCTTGGCCAATTCGGGTCTGCTGGCGCGGCGGCACGAGATCGTGTCGGTATTGCATGCCATCGCCATCGTGGGGCTCGGCCGGCTGACCCAGATGGTGGTCATGGCGGCACTGTGGCGCGGAATCCCCAACCGGACGGCGCCCTTCATGAAAGCGTGGTGGCGGCACAGCGTGGCGACGGCGATCATCGGCGAACAATCGGCCGCCGGGCTGCCGATCGACCATGCGTACACCGCCGGCCTGCTTCATGGAGTCGGGCAACTGGCGCTGTTCGAGCACGGGGCGCAGGACTATGTTCAACTGGTGAACGATTCGGTTGCCAGCGGCTTGGATCTGCAGGAAAGCGAGCGGGCAGCGTATGGAACCGATCATGCCGAGCTGGCCGGGCTCATCCTGGAAGCGTGGGGGCTGCCCGAAGTCATCCAGGACGCGGCGGCGCTGCATCACTGGCCGAGCGTGGGCGGCAAACTGGCGGACGCGGTCCAAATTGGATGCGTGGTGGCGGAGCACATCGGCTTCGGCACCTGCGGTTGTCACCGGCAACTGCTCGCGGGGGATATCTCCGCACCCGTAGCCGAAATCATCGGGAACAAGGCCCTGATCGATGTGTTCGCGACGGAAGTCAACAGCATCGAATGCTCCCTCGCGTAAACCGGCAACACATTGCTACACTAGGGTTCCATGGCCCTGGAAATCGCTGAAAGCGTGCGCGAAGAAGTCGTCATCCTGACTTTGAAGGGACGGTTGACGTTAGGCGAGTCGAACCTGGTGCGCGAACGAATTTCGCAGCTGGCCGCGGCCGGGAAGCACAACGTGGTGGTGGATCTCGGCGCCGTGGATTATATCGATTCGACGGGACTCGGCATCCTGGTCATCTGCTTCACCTCGCTTAAAAAGCTGGGCGGCGCGCTGAAGCTGGTGAATCCGAACAAGCGCAATGTCGAACTGCTGCTGCTGACCAAGCTGCATACGGTCTTCGAGGTGTTCATCGAGGTCCAGGATGCGGTGAACAGCTTCTTTCCCGATCGTCAGATCAAACATTTCGACATTCTGAACTTCGTGCAGGAACAGGGCGACAGTTAGGACGCGGTCTCGAAGAACTCGCGCGCCCCTGCCACCGTCGAACGAATATCCTGTTCGCTGTGCGCCGCCGACACGAATCCCGCCTCGAATTGCGAAGGCGCGATATACACGCCGTGCTCCAGCAGGGAGTGGAAGAACTTTCCAAACCGGGCCGTATCGCAGTTTTTGGCCGATTCCCAATCCGTAACCGGCTTCGGTGAGAAGAAGAAGGTGAACATGGAGCCTACGCGGTTCACGGTAACTCCCGGAGGCGTCCACGCCGTCAATTGCGCCGCACGAGCCTCGAGAGTGTCGTAGACGTCCGGGTGCGCGATCAAGTGCCGCAGCATCGCGAGCCCCGCGGCCACGGCCAGCGGATTTCCCGATAACGTCCCTGCCTGGTACACGGGACCCAGCGGGGCCACTTGTTTCATGATTTCCGCGCGGCCGCCGTACGCGGCCATCGGCAATCCGCCGCCGATGATCTTGCCGAGCGTGGTGAGATCCGGCTGGATGCCGAAGCGCTGCTGCGCGCCGCCCAGGGCGACGCGGAACCCGGTCATCACTTCATCGAAAATCAGAAGCGATCCGTGGCGCGCGGTCAGTTCCCGCAATGCTTCCAGGAATCCGGGCGCGGGCGGAACGCATCCCATGTTGCCGACCACGGGCTCGACAATCACGGCGGCAATCTGCGCGGCCCGATCGGCGAACGCTTTCTCCATCGCGGCAATCGAGTTGAATGGCAGCGAAATGGTGGTTTCCGCGAACGCCTTGGGAACGCCGGCGGAATCCGCGATGCCGAGCGTCGCCATCCCCGAACCGCCCTTGACGAGAAGCGAATCGACATGGCCGTGATAGCAGCCTTCGAACTTGATGACGAGGTCGCGCCCGGTGAAACCGCGGGCGAGCCGAAGGGCGCTCATGGTCGCTTCGGTACCGGAGTTCACCAGCCGCACCATTTCCATGGAGGGAACGGTCTTGGCGATCAGTTCGGCCAGTTCCACTTCGCGCTCGGTGGGCGCGCCGAAGCTGGTTCCGATTTCGAGGACCTCCCGCAGAGCGTCGATAACCGGCTGCGGCCGATGTCCCAGCAGCAGCGGTCCCCACGAGCCCACATAGTCGATGAAAGAATTTCCGTCGGTGTCGAAAATGCGCGAGCCTTGGCCGCGCTCAATGAATCGCGGGATTCCGCCCACGCCGCGAAAGGCACGGACGGGAGAATTCACGCCGCCCGGAATGACTTTTTGGGCGCGGGCAAACCAGGCTGCCGACCGCTCGGATTTCATGAAATGGTGTTCACGACGAAGCGCGCGAATGCCCGGGAATCACATGCTCCAGGAAGAACTGCATGAAGACTTCCTGCAGCGTGCCGTTGAGGTTCTTTTTCAGGCGGTCTCGCAGGCTCAGGTAGGGTTGCGTTCCGGCAAACAGATCCTGCATCAAGTCGCGGAACCGCGGGCTGCGCCGCATGAATTCCACCATCATATGCGGGACGCTGCGGAACAGGTACCGGCCCAGGAACACGCGCCGTGCGAGCGTCGCGGCGTACTCCAGATCGCGCGCGAATTCGCGCGTCACTGCGTCGCGGTAAGCCGCCGTCTTTCCCGCCAGATCGTGCGCGTCGTTCAAGACCACCTGGCTGGCCAGATCGCCGGAGCGAATCGCGTAATACAAACCCTCGCCGGTGATCGGATCCACCAGGCCGCCCGCGTCGCCCACCGCCATCCAGCCCCGGCCCGATACGCGATTCCGGCTCCAGCTCGGCGGTTCGAGAGAGGGCAGCATGTGGCTGTAGAATGCCGCGTCTTTGCGCGAGATGCTGCGCTGCTCCATGTAGGTTTCCAGGCGCGCCCGCATGGCTTGCGCGGATTCGCCTCTTCCGGCGATCCCCACCGAAAGATGTCCGCAGCGTGGAAACACCCAGATGTATCCTTCGAACTTGGGCAGAAACTGAATATCGATGCGATCGCGCGCACCCGGGACGAAATAGCCCAGCGCGGTGATGGTGTCCCCGGTGCCCCACTGCGTCCCGACCTCGCGCAGCGGATTCCGGGCGCCCGTGGCCACGATCAGAAAATCGGCCTCTGCGGTACCGTTGCGGGTGCGCAGACGCCAACCTTTCTCCTTCTGCTCGATTCCCAGCACGCGCGTCTGTTCCATGGCCGCCCCGGCACGTTCGGCGCGCTCGAGCAGCATCCGGTTCAGATCCAGGCGCGAATAGATGAGCAGAGGCTGGGTCAGGTTCATCCTGGCTTCGCCGGCGCCCTCAGAGTTGACCACGGTTTCGTGAATCAGCTTCTTGGGAGTGTCGTTGTCGATCAGGTAAGGATACTGTTCGTAGGCTTTGTAGGTGAGGCCGCCCCCGCAGGGCTTTTCCCACGCGAGCTTTTCATCGAACACGATGGTGTTCAGGCCGGCACGCGCCAATCGCTCCGCCGCCGATGCCCCCGCCGGGCCCCCTCCGAGAACTGCAACCGTCTTCATTGTTTGGGACTCGACTCTTTGGGGCTCGATGGTATGGGAATGGACGGATGACCGGGAGGGAGCTGGCCCGTACCGCCTGGCGAGACTCCGGGGTCTCCGCCGACGGGGGGCTGCACGACGCCGTGTCCCTGGCCGCCGTCCTGCCGCGGCTGCACCACCCACTTATCGTCCTTACGGCCGAGCGTGTAGTTCAACTGCATCCCGGCATCGCTATTCTTGACGCGAAACTCCACCGTGGCTCGGGCGGTATCGCGCTCAAACGTCATGGCCGTGACGTTGACGTCCATGGTCGACATATCGAGCCCGGTTTGCGCCTGGCGCGAGGTCAGGTATTCGACCACAGCCTGGCGGACGGCTTCTTTATTCTCGATGTTCTTCTGCCCGCACGCCGCCAGCAGCAAGGACAATGCGAGCAGCGCCCCCAGCACGATTCGATTCACTCCACCGATTATACATGCCTGCCGCGATTCCCGGCGCTTCCCTGGTCTACGGCATGCAGTTTGCCGTATGATGGTGCCTTATGACCATTCGAGTCCCCGTAGCGGGCGGAGAGATGTCCGCATACATGTCGCTCCCCAAGAAGGGGAAAGGCGCCGGAGTCGTCGTGCTGCAGGAAATTTTCGGCGTCAACGAGAGCATGCGCAAGGTTTGCGACTTCCTCGCAGCCCGGCAGTTCACGGCGATCTGCCCCGATCTGTTCTGGCGCGCCGAGCCCAACGTGGAGCTGAAAGAATCGGAATTCGACCGCGGCCGCGCGCTCCGCGGCAAGATGAACGACGATCAGGTGACGGACGACATTGCATCGGCGATCGACTTTCTGCGCAAGCATCCGGCGTGCAGCAATGGCAGTGTCGGCGTGGTGGGCTACTGCTGGGGAGGCTTTCTCGCGTACCTGACCGCGGTCCGTCACAAGCCGGATGCGGCCGTGGGATATTACGGCGTCGGCATTGACAAGAAGCTGGATCTGGCTAAGAATCTTTCCTGCCCGTTGATGCTGCACTACGCGGAGCTGGACCAGTACGCTTCGCCGGAAGTGGCTAAGCAAGTGCGCGCCACTTACAAAGACGATCCTCGCGTGACGGTCTATGAATACCCGAGGGTCGGGCATGCGTTCGCGCGTCCGGGCGGGAGCCATTTTGACGCGAAGGCTGCCGATCTGGCTGACATGCGCACGCTATCCTTCCTGGTGGAGAAGATCATCGGGCACAACAAGGTCGGGATGCTGTAGCAAAGTGGAGCAGGCTTCAGCCTGCAACGGGTGCTTCAGCGCCCGCCCCGACGCGGAGGCTAAAGCCTCCGTTGCAAGCTAAAGCTCGCTCCACGCAGCGGACGTTATCGCAGCAATTCCGCGATCTTATCGGGATCGTTGGGTACGACGAGCGCTTTGTTGCCGAACGTCGGTTGAATCTTCACACCGCCGGGCGCTTCGAGCTGGCCGGTGTGATAACGATAAATATAATCCGGGTCCTTCAATAAGTTGCCCGTCAGCACCGCGACCACGTCCGCGCCGCGATCGATCACGCCGCGCGCCGTAAGCTTGCGAATGCCTGCCAGCGTCGTCGCCGACGCCGGCTCGCAGCCGATCCCGCAGAGTCCGATCTGCGCCTTGGCGTCCGCGATCTCCTGCTCAGTCACCTTTTCGACCGTGCCGTGCGACGTGTGTACTTCGTGCAAGGCCTTGGGCCAGGAAACCGGATCGCCGATGCGGATCGCCGTCGCCAGCGTCTCGGGCTTGGTCACGGGACACAACGTTCCATCCTTTCCGCCAACCTCGCGCGTCCAGAGTTCGTAAAACGGAGCCGAGCCTTCCGCCTGGATTACGGCGAGACGCGGCAGTTTGTCGATGAGTCCCGCGGCTTGGGCTTCACGCAGACCTTTGCCGAAGGCGGACGTGTTGCCGAGATTGCCGCCCGGCAGCACCACCCAATCCGGCACTCGCCAATCGAGCTGGTCGAGCATCTCGAACATGATGGCTTTCTGCCCTTCGATGCGGAACGGATTCATCGAGTTCAGCAGATAGATCCCCAGACGTTCGGCGAGCACACGCACCAGCGCCAGGATCTGATCGAAGTTGGCCTCCACTTGCAGCGTCTTCGCGCCGTATTCGAGCGCCTGCGCGAGTTTTCCGAACGAAATGTTTCCGTGCGGCAGGAAGATCAGAGCTTCGAGGCCGGCGGCTGCCGCGTAGGCTGCCATCGAGGCTGACGTGTTACCGGTAGACACGCAGGCAACGCGTTGCATGCCCAAGCGGCGCGCCTGAGAAGCTCCGCAGGTCATCCCGTTGTCCTTGAACGATCCGGTGGGATTGAATCCCTGGTGCTTGAAGGTGATCCGGTCGAGGCCACCGTACTTTGCCGCGATCGGCCCATCGAGCAGAGGCGTGTTCCCTTCCCGCAGGGTGACGACGTGACGATAGTCGTCCAGGAACGGAAACAGCTCGCGATAGCGCCAGACGCCGCTCTGATCGAGCGGAGCATTGCTCGTGCGCCGGTCGCGAAAGAGCTTCTTTAGATGAACTGGATCGCCAAGAGGGTCACCGTAGGTGGCCTCAACAAGCCCGCCACACTGCGGACAGTTGTACATCACCTCCGTGATCGCGTACCGCGTGCGGCAAGCTTGGTTGAAGCACACCAGCTCCGCCGAGGCGGTTTGCGTTGCTGAAGCCATATCTCTTAACTTTAAACGATGCTAGCTGTTCATCTGGAATCCGGACGAGTACGGCTCCGCCGCCTTCCTTTGCCGCGTGTACCGGAAGGTTTTGCAAGAATTCGCCTGCTCGCCGCCGGAATCTGTTCAACCGACCTGGAGCTTCAGCGGGGATACTACGGATTTTCCGGCACGCCCGGCCACGAGTTCGTGGGAGAAGTCACGGAAGCCGCGGACAAAAGATGGATTGGCGCGCGGGTGGCAGGCGAGATCAATCTCGCCTGTGGAACGTGTACCTGGTGCAAGCGCGGCTTGGGCCGGCACTGCCCGACGAGAACGGTGCTGGGCATCGTCAAGCATCCGGGCGCGTTTCGAGAATTCCTGACGCTGCCGATCCGCAACCTGCATCGCGTGCCGGCGTCGATTCCCACGGAACACGCGGTCTTCATCGAGCCGATTGCGGCCGCGTGCGAAATCCTGGATCAGGTGAAGATCCCCAAAGGCGAGCGAGTGGCCGTCCTGGGCGATGGCAAGCTCGGACTGCTGGTGTCGCAAGTGCTTCAGGCGAAGGGCGCGCAAGTGCATCTTTTTGGAAGGCACCGCAACAAGATGCGTCTCGTGGAGGCGACGGGCGTGACGACCGAGATCGTCCCCAAGAAGCTGCCGCCTAAAAAGCTTCCAATGGGCGCGTGGCCGTTTGTAGTCGATGCGACGGGATCAGCGGAAGGCCTGCGGGCCGCAGTATCGATGTGCGTCCCTCGCGGAACGGTGATCATGAAGTCCACGGTCCACGGTTTGGTCTCGATCGACACGGCCCCGGCCATCGTCAATGAGATCACGCTGGTCGGCTCGCGCTGCGGGAGATTCGAGGCGGCCTTGCCGCTGCTCTCGTCGGGCAAGATTCAAGTAGGTGCGATGATCTCCGAAGAGTTTCCGCTCGACCGCGCGCCCGAAGCCTTCGCGGCCGCTGCGAAGAAGGGCGTCCTCAAGGTCCTGCTGCGGCCCTAAGCCTTCAGCACGTGGAACCAGAGAGCGAGCGCCAGCCCCGCGGCGCCGATGAAGCTCCCGTACGGCAGCTCGTACGTGGTCCAGTCTTTCTTGGCGGCGACGATGTAGATCACTCCAATCAAGGAACCCGCAAAGCCTGCCACGCACAAAATCAGCAGGGCTTCTTCCAACCCCAGAAACGCCCCCAACATGGCGATCATTTTGACGTCGCCCAGCCCCAGGACATCGCGCTTACGGAGTTTGCCGTACAGCCATGCGAACCCCCAGATCAATCCAGAAGCGAGGACCGCTCCCGTCACCGATTCGACCGCCGACAACCATCGCGGACCGACCAGTCCATAGAGCAGGAAACTTGCGATCCCGGGGTCCAGCGGGACCACGCCCGACAACGCAATTCCCAGCACCGTCCCACCCAGCGTGAATTCGTCGGGCAGAATCCGCTCTTCCAGGTCGGTCGCGATCAGCGCAATCAGGATCGCGCTCAACGCCGCGAATTTTGCCGCGGGCCAGGTGAAGCCCAGCATCGCCATGCAGAGTGCGGATGCCGCGGCGGTCGCCAGTTCGACAACGGGGTAACGCAGAGGAATCCGCTCGTGGCAGTGCCGGCACCGGGCGCGCAGGAGCAAATAGCTCAGCACCGGGATGTTGTCGTACCAGGCGATCTGCTTTTCGCACCCAGGACAGTGCGACCGCGGCCGCACCACGGAGAGGTCGCGCGGCAGGCGATAGATGCACACGTTCAGGAAGCTCCCGATCAGCAGCCCGAAGAGGCCAGCCAGCACTGCTTCGAGCATTCTTACAGGTCCCTTCCTGGCGACATGAACCGCGCCTTCGCGTATTTCACGAAGTTGTAGAGCGCGGCCATGTTGGCGATGGCCAGCCCTTCGATGCCGTCCAGATACCCCGCCTTCAGGACGTAAGTCTGGAAGAACGTCCACGGCGGTTCAAAGATAAGACGTCCCCAGGTGGGCTTTTGGCCGGCGGCCAGGAGCTGTTCGGCTGCCAGCGTGGTGTATCGGTCCATCACTTTGAGATGCTCAGAGAGCGAATCGCAGGTAAAGTGCAACAGGTTCGATTCGAAATGCCCAGTCCGGCCGTCCACCTTCACCGATTCATGCACGAATTCGCCTTGCCAGCGCGCCTTGCGGCGGTTATAGAGCCGCACCTTTCGATCCGGATACCAACCCGAGTGGTGAATCCAGCGCCCCAGGTACTTCGCCATACGCGGCATGGTATAGGCGTCGAACTCCGGCTTGTTTTTCTTGAGACGCCAGATTTCGCCCTCCAGGGCTTCGCTGAGGGATTCGTCGGCGTCGAGAGACAGAATCCAGTCGTGCGAGGCGTTCTCAGCCGCTACGTTTTTCTGCTTGGCGTAGCCCGGCCAAGGGCTATCCATCACCCGGGCTCCCAGCTTTTCGGCGATCTCCACGGTCCGGTCGGTGGAGCCGCTATCCACCACCAGGATCTCGTCGGCGCAGCGCAGGCTTTCGATCGCGCGCGGCAGATTGCGCTCTTCGTTAAACGTGATGATGGTGGCGGAGATTTTCACGGCAACAGATTTACGTCACCGGCGCGATGGTGAAGGAGAGTATCAGAATCGCCAGCGCGGCCGCGGCCAGCACCGTCCGAAGACGGCCCAGCGGATGGGGATCGACAATGGCCGGGTGCCGCATCCCGAAGAAGAACAGGAGCGCTGCCCAGAACAGCCAGCTATAGGCGATAAACAGGCCCATCAGCACCAGGATGAAAATAAACACGCGCGAAAGATACCTGGTCCGCTCGCCCAGGATCGCGTAGAGGATATGCCCTCCGTCCAATTGCCCGATCGGCAGCAGATTCAGCGCGGTCGCCAGCAGCCCCACCCAAGCGGCTCGCGCCACGGGGTGAAGGTAAATGTTCTGCAGAGGCACGCCTGGGAATCGCACCCATTCCATCAGCCTCAAGATGAGCGGCGTGCCGAACACCAGTTCCCCGCTCCGGCCGATTCCCGGCACCACTTTCGACAACGCCACACCGGCAATCAGCGGCGACACCAGCGCCACAAAACCCGCCAAGGGACCGGCGATTCCGATGTCGAACAGGATGCGCTTGGAAAGAATCGCCGAACGGATCCGTATGAACGCGCCCATGGTGCCGATCAAACTGGGGAACGGAATGAAGAACGGCAGAGTAGCATCCACCAGATAGTATCGGGCGGTCAGATAATGTCCAAACTCGTGCGCCAGCAGGATCGTCAGCAGCGTCAGGGAGAATGGCAAGCCCTGGATCAAGTACGAAGGCTCGTGCCACATGCGCAGATACCCGGTGAGGCTTTCCCCGAAATCGATGGGCCGGTTCTGGGCGAAGCTCTGCGCCATGCCGGCCCCCACGATGGTGGTACTGAGCAACGTCAGCACCAGCAGCAATGCATGGAGCCAATAGCGGTGACGAGGCCGAGGATAGAATTCCTGAGCGAATGTGTACAGCCCGGCTTCCGGAGAAGAGTCCGTCATCCGGAACGGTGGCGGATATGGAGGGCCGTTAGTCGACACAGAGCCCGCAGACGACTACTGGAGCGTCTGCAGCTCCTTGCCGGGCTTAAAGCGGACGGCTTTCCCCGGCGGAATCGCGACTTCGGCGCCGGTGCGCGGGTTGCGGCCGATCCCAGTCTTGCGCGGACGCACGTTGAAGATCCCGAAGCCTCGCAGTTCAATGCGTTCGCTGCGGCCCAGAGCGCGCTTCATGCTTTCGAACACGGTTTCCACGGCCATCTCGGCCTTGGTCTTGGTGATCCCGGTCCGGTTAACCACTTCGTTGATGATGTCCAGTTTAATCAAAGCCGTTCTCCCCGATGCACCCGTTTACGAACGATTGGTCCAGCAAACCCCATGATAGGATTAGGGTTATCGCAGTGTCAAGTCACCCATTTCTATTCGTCCATGGCACCTTGAAAAGCGGGTTCACGAATCGCTAGGCGCGAAGCGAGACTGCTCGACACGGCACGCAAGAGTGCGTGCGCCACGCTTGGAGCGAATCCAGGCTAGCTCGCCGTGCGTTTGCGGATCTCGATGTTCAGGCGCTTGATCTTCTGATTCAGCGTCGAAAGAGGAATTCGCAGCGCCTCGGCCGCCGAGGTCTGGCTCCAGTCGGAAGCTTCCAGTTGTTCCAGGATCTTGCGGCGTTCGTAATCCGCGACGATCTCGAACAGCGAAGCATCCGCCGGCAGGCCGCCGCTTTCGTCGCGCCGGATACGCAGCCCGCGCGCTTCGAGCAGATGCTCGGGAAGAACATCCGCGGGCACGCTGGCCTGCGCCGCCAGCACCACTGCGCGCTCGACGACGTTCTCCAGCTCCCGGACATTGCCCGGCCAGGCGTGGTCCATGAGAATTTGCATGGCATCCGGCTCGAACGTCAGGCGGGAACGGTTGTGCTCGTCCAGATACTTCTCGTTCTCCCGGCAATATTTGTTGAAGAAGTGGTCCACCAGCGCGGGAATATCTTCCTTGCGGTCGCGCAGCGGCGGCAGCGCCAGGTTGATCACGTTCAGCCGGTAGTACAGATCCTCGCGGAACTTCCCTTCCTCGACGAACTTCTTCAGATCGGCATTGGTGGCGGCCACGATCCGCACATCCACGCGGATGGTTTCGGCCGACCCCAGCGGCATGAACTCGCGTTCCTGGATCACGCGCAGCAGCTTGGTCTGAGTTTCGAGCGAAATGGTCCCGATCTCATCGAAGAAAATAGTACCGTGATCGGCTACTTCGAAGTAGCCCTTGCGCGCCGCCAACGCCCCGGTAAATGCGCCCCGCACGTGGCCGAACAGCGCCGATTCCAGCAGATCCGGCGGAACCGAGCCGGAATGCACCGGCACGAAGGGATGCTCCGAGCGGGCGGAGTGCGCATGGATCGCGTTGGCGATCAGCTCTTTCCCGGTTCCGGTTTCCCCGGTGATCAGGATGGTGGCGCGGCTGGCCGCCACCTGTCCCACCAGGTCCAGAATCTTCAGCATGCGTTCGCTCTTGCCGACGATATTCGGGAAGCTGTAACGCTGCTTGAGCGCGCGCTTGAGCTCGGTGTTTTCCCGCTCCAGGCGCCGGGCGGCGATCATGTGATCGATCTCGATCAGCAGCTTTTCGTTGTCCCAGGGCTTGGGGAAATAGTCGTTGGCGCCGTGCTTCAGCGCGGCTACGGCCACTTCCACCGAACCGTAGGCCGTGATCATGAAAATCGGCGTCTCACGGTCGCGCTGCCGGACTTCTTCGAGCACCTGCATCCCGCTCTTGTCGGGCATCATGAGATCCAGCAGAACCAGATCGTAGGCCGAGCCTTCCAGACGCTTCAGCCCCTCGGTAGCATTGGCCGCCAGCTCCACGCGATAGTTTTCGCTCGAAAGCAGCGCTTCCAGGCTGTCGCGGATATCGGGTTCGTCGTCGATGACCAGGATTCGCCCGCGGGCGGCGTCTCCCGTCAGCACGTCGGGAGGAAAATTTGCGGCGGTATCGGCCATTACTGGATAAACCTGTCAGACCGTGCGATCACGGGCGAGGGAACAGAAGGCGCGGTTTCGGTGCGGGCCATGGGCGCGGCGGACATCGCGGCGGCGGGCGCGGAAACAGCGGGGACTGCGATGCTGGGAGTCTCCCGCTTGGCCTGCGGCGGGACAAATCGTCCAGCGGAACTTATGGGGAACGTCAGCAAGAATTGCGTTCCGTTGCCGGGCTGGCTTTGCACCTCGATATCGCCGCCATGCTCGCGCACAATTCCGTAACTTACCGAAAGCCCCAGGCCAGTGCCCTTGAGCGCTCCCTTGGTGGTGAAAAATGGATCGAAGATTCGCGCCAGATTCTCGGGCGCGATGCCGGCGCCCGTATCGCGAACCTTGACGCGCACCGCTCCATTCCATCGATCGGTCTCGATGGTCAGCGAGCCGCCGGACGCCCCACTGGATACCCCAGCGGATTCAATCGCATCGCGCGCATTCAGGAATAGATTCAGAAACACCTGCTGTAGCTTGCCGGGACTGCCCTTGATGAGAGTGATACTCTCGTCCAGCGCCAGATCGACCTTGACGGAGCTTTTCGCGAACTGGTGTTCCACCAGCGTCAGCGTTTCCCGCAGCACCTTGTTCAGGTCCAGCCGGACAAATTCGGTGGGCGAAGTGCGGGAGAAATTGAGCAGCGAATTGACGATCTCGCTCGCGCGGAACGTCTGCCGCGTGATCTTCTCGAGCAGCGGAGCTTTCTCCGCGTCGCCCGAAATCTGTTTCGCCAGCATCTGGGCGTAGGTCGAAATCACCGCCAGCGGCGTGTTGACTTCATGCGCGACGCCCGCGGCGAGTAAGCCGATAGAGCTGAGCTTGTCGGCTTGCATCAGCCGGCGCTCGAGCTCAGCGCGATCGGTCACGTCATCGAGGATGATCAGGCGGCCGATGCGCTCGCCTTCGCGCGAAACCAGCGGCGCCACGGCGATATTCAGCGTAGCGTTGGTTAGAGAAGCGTCGCGCTCCCGCATCCGGTACTGATAGATATTCTGAACGCCGGCGTCGCCGCGTGAAATTTCCAGCTGGTCGCACAGGTCTTCCGGCAAAAGTTCCCGCAACTTTCGCCCGACGGCGTCCTGGCGCAGGATGCCGGTCAGCTTCTCCACCTGCGAATTCCAGCTTTCGACCCGATCTTCCAGGTCGGCCGCCAGAATGCCGACGTGAATGGACTCGACAATGTTTTCGGAAAACTCCTTGAGCCGTTCGTACTCGTCGGCCTTGCGCTGCAAGGATTGATACAGCGTGGCGTTGTCGATCGCGATGCCCACATAACCCGAGAGGGTCATCAGCAATTGGACATCTTCGCTCGACAGGAAATCGTGCGATTCGGTGCGGCTCACGCCCAGGTACGCAATGGTCCGGCCGCGCGCCGAGCAGGGCAAATAGTAGGTCAGCTCCAGTTCGGCGATGGAGCGCCGGACGCCGGCCGGCCACTCATGCGAGACTACGTCGAGCAAATTGCGCGTGCGCTCGAAGAACAGATACGGCTTCTTGGGATGGGGGCTCAGGAAGCTCAAATCCAGACCGTAGGGGATCTGGTCGGTTTGCTTCCCGTCGCGATTGCTGGCCAGTTCGAGCTCAAAGCGGCCCTCCGCATCATCCCAGATGAAAAACGCCACATACCGGATCCCCAGCGTGCGGATCAGCCGGTCGGACACGCTCTCGAGCATCACGTGCAAGTCGGTGGGCGATCCCAGCTCGCGCGCGAACTCGATCAGGGTGCGGCGATAGTCGTAACGGTCTTTATAGAAATAGCGGTCGAGCTGCTCCTGGACCCATTTTCGAATCGGCTGGAACACGAACGCGGCGATCAGGATCATCGCCACCATCTCCATGCCGTTCAGGTCTCCGGCTCCGCTCACCGAAAAGATCATGCCGTAGAAGATGGCCAGCACGCAGAACGTGGCCAGCGTATAGGCGTAGCCTTGCTGGAAGATGACATCCACGTCCATCAGCCGGTAGCGCAGAATCGCGTAGGCCCAGGTCAGCGGAATCAGAGGCAGCGAGAGCACCGCCAGGTTCATGGCCTGATTCGGAGCCACGCCGAACATGTAGGGCACGGCATAGATCAGAGCGAACGGAATGATGCCCAGCAGCGCGCCGTTGCGCAGCCAGGTGAGCTGGCGGCGAACAATAGGATCCGATGCCCGGCGCATCTGGAACGCGAGCACCGCGCCCCCCGCCAGATACATCGAGACCAGGAATCCCAGCCACAGCCGGTCCAGCAGCCAGCGCATCTCGATCAAAGGAGTTGCCGTCCGCAGCCATCCGAAGATGAACCCCGACTGGACCGTCAACAACGCCAGGCCCGGCAAGTACACCAGAATCGCCGCGCCGCGCCGCCGGATCCAGGATTGCTGGTCGGGGAAAGAGAAACAGAAATGCAGGAACAGTGTGGGCGCCAGGAACCAGGCCATCACGTTCCCGAGATAGATGGCCTTGTCGAAGTTGTTCAGCTTTCCGGTGTAGTGGAACGTCGACAGAACAAACGAGGCCAGGCACAGCAGGAAAAAATGCAAGGCACGCGGCGCGCTGCCGCGGCGGAAGTATACGAACAAGCCGATTCCCAGATACAGCACGCCCACGGCGTACTGATAGTAGAGCGTGGAATCGTGGGTGACCTCTCCGACAATCACCGGCGCGGGCACTTCCGTGCCCTCTTGCAGGACCTTGTACTCGGCCTTGTGCCAACTGCCCAGGCGCGCCAGAACCTGCGCGGCTTCTTCCGCTCGATCGATCCTCAGGCCGTCGATCGAGACCAGAATGTCGCCTTCGTGGATCCCGGCCTTTTCCGCCGGGCTTCCGGGCGCGATGTAAGTGGCGACTGGAACCGTCAGATCCCCGGACTGGCGGTCCACCCAAGTGACACCGTCGTCGGGCATGTGGAACTTGCTCTGCTGCTGGAAATTGATCGCCGCAGCGACCACCACCGCCACGGTGACGATCATCAGCAGAGCGTTCGTTAGCTGTTGCCGCAGTTCCCGCATAGCCCGAGGAACACTTCTCCACCGCAGTGGAGTGCACGCCACCTTCCAATCTAAGAATAGCGTGGATCGTACTGATGTTACTAGGGCTTTAGCAGATAACGCCCCGACTTCTATGGATTTCGGGAGATAATCCTACCAGAAACGGTAGGCGTTCTAGCTCGGTTCGACTGTAACTGGCTCGGTCAGCCTGAAGGTAAGCACGCTTTCCGCCCCGATGACCGCGGGATCGCCGTGGGTAGCCAGGACGAGCCCGGTGCCCGCGGCGCCGCCAGCCCCAGCACCGATGGCTGCACCTTCTCCCCCGCCCGCAATGGCTCCGATCGCGGCCCCGATTCCAGCTCCTATGCCGACCTTGGCAGCGTCTTTACGCTTGGTGGCGTGAGCCTGACGTGCGATCGTGCGGGTCTGGATCTCGACGTTACGGTCGCCGATGCGAAGCTTGGTCAGCCGGAGGGAAATGGTCGCGACGCCCTTCACGCGGCCGCCAGGATCGGATTCGACCACAAGCCCTTCCACCTGGGACCCGCGGGGCGCGAGAGTCATGCCTTCGATCACAATGGGCTCGGCCAAAGTTCCGGTGAACCTGTCGCCGCTCTGCGTGCTCTTGGTCGAAAGCGTGGTTTGCGTTCGAATCCTGATGGGCGTACCCGCGGCGATGGTCACCGATGGCGGCTTCTGCGAGAGCGGGAAATCCGCCTTTGCGGGTGCGGCATCGGAAGCTGGTGTAGAATCCGTCGCAGCCGATTGCTCCGCGGTCTTGCTGCACCCCGCGAGAGACACCGCAATGGCCGTTACGATCCATGCAGCTCTAAATCTTGTGCTCATATTGAGTCGATGCGCGAGGGGGCCAAAACGTAACGAAATAATAGCCTTAGGCCGTTGTAGGGGATTAATCCGAGGCGCCCTGGATCTTCACCAGGGGCTGGCTGGTTTCAGCGGACACCGGCGACTTCAGCGTCTGCTTGCCGCGCCAGAAATCGAAGTACGAGACGTAGTGCACACAGCTTACCGTACAGTAGGGTGCGCAGGACTTTTCGGTGAGATATTCGCGGTCCAGATCAGCCTGGCTGTACTGGTCCAGCGGTTTCGCCGGATAGCCGCGCTGCTGCGAGCAATAGTGCACCAGCCCGTCCTCGCAAATGTACATGTAGCGCGATCCTGCACGGCACTTCCAATCGTTAGGCTTCCCCTGCGCGATGGCGTCCTGGAAATAACTGAACCGGGCGAAGCCCCGGTTCTCCATGGCCTTCATCTCGTGATACACGCCCCGCTCGCGATCGCTCAGCGGGCGAAGCTGGCCATCGCCATCGTGGATGATTCCAACCGTCGACTGGAACCCCAGTTCCACGGCGCGGCGGCCCACCACCAGGGCGTCTTCCGGATTATGAATCCCGCCGCCCACCACTGAGTTGATATTGACGCGGAATAAAGCGTGCTCGGCCAGCACCTGCAGCTTCTTGTCGAGCACCTTGAGGCTCTTCTTCGAGACATCGTCGGGCATGACGTTGTCGATCGAAATCTGCATCCAATCGAGGCCGGCCCGGTTCAGGCGCTGCACGCGATCGGGCGTCAGCAGGTAGCCATTCGTAATCATTCCGGCAATGAGCCCGCGGCGCCGCATTCCGCGGATGATATCGTCGAGCTCGGGATGCAATAGAGGTTCGCCGCCGGAGAGCGTGACGATCACGGTACCGAGGTCCGCCAGGTGATTGATCCGGGCAACGACGGTTTCCGTAGCGACGGGCTTCGAGAAATCGTCGTATTCGTTGCAGTAGGTGCAGGATAGGTTGCACCTGCGGATGGGGATGATGTGCGCCATGATGGGATGGCGGGTGGACATGGCCCCCCAGGCGATCATCCGCAACTCCCGCAATCGGAGGGCGAACGACCGGGCGCTCCGCAGCAACTTAAACCCTAAAGCTGGCATTTGGACTTTTTACCATTTAAACACGCCTTGCGGCATACTTGCAGAAGTGTTGACAGGGAGGTTTGCGACCGTAGCGCTGCTGGCGCTCACACTGGTGCTGGGTTTATACGGCATCGAGCGGAGCCTATGGCTGGACGAGGCCTGGGTGGCGAATTCCGTAAACGCACCCACGTTGGGCGGGATGTTCTACTATCCCAACTGGTTACAGACCAGTCCCCCGCTGTTTCTTCTCCTGGCCCGGGCCGTAATCCATACCTTCGGCTTGTCGACAATCGCGCTGCGGAGCGTTCCGGTGCTGCTCTCGCTGGTGGCGGTCGCGGCGATGCTGGGCGCGGCGCGAAGAGTAGTCTCGCCGTCGTTTGCGGTGCTGGCGACCGCGGCACTCGCGTTTCATCCGACCGTGGTCGAATACTTCCGCTCGTTCAAACAATATGGCGGCGAAGTCGCAGCGACGGGCGCGGTTCTGTGGGCGGCAGTCGCATATTTGCAAGAGCCGGGGCGGAGGCGCTTCTACGTGCTGCTGGGTGTGACGGTCGCGGCGGTGACGTTATCGTACCCGACGGTGTTTCTGCTGCCGGGCTTGATCGTGGCGGTGGCTTATCGCGCCCGGCGCCGAGGGATCGTGCTGGCGGGAATCCCGGGCGCCGTGCTGGCTGTCTTGTACTGGTTTTTTGTTCGACCGAATTACACGCCGGCGCTGCGCGCCTACTGGATGACGGATCCGCAGACCTGGCTTGCGCCGGGCATGATCGCCGCAGTCATTTTCTGCATAATCGCAGGGGTGCGCGCGCTGTCGCGCCCTCGCAATTGGATCGCGATCCTTCTGCTCTCTCCCTGCGTGCTGCTATTCGCCAGCGAAGTGCTCGGCTGGTATCCGGCGAGTCCCCGGACCCAATTGTTCGTGCGGCCGTGCTTCTTGCTGCTGCTGGCGATGAACGCGGAGGATCTCGTCACATTTATGAAATGGAGACGGAGGCCGGTGGATGCCGTGGTCATCCTGGCGGCGGCCGTCGTGATGTTTGTGGGTGTGCGCAAACAGTTCCATGAGGGGCGCTTCCAGCCGGAAGAGGACATGTCTGGAGCGGTTCGTTATCTGCGTAAGAACGTCGGTCCTTCCGATTTGGTGCTGGTACACCCGTCCTTGCGCGAAGGTTTCCTGCTGTACACGGCGATTCAAGGATGGACCGCTAAGCCGGTGATTTACGGAGACACGGGATGGCCGTGCTGCCCGCGTGGAAGGCCGGCGGGTGTGGATATCTCGACGCCCGAGAAGATTCGGCGCGATCTGGACTCCAAAATCCCGCGCGATTTTCACGGCCGGATCTGGCTGTTCTACACCGACCGTCCCACGCACTGGGCTTATGTTCGCGTCGAGGATCCCAAGCTGTGGCAAAACTATTTCTGGGGCCGCAGTTGCCGTCCCGACCTGTATATCCGGTTTGCGAACCTCGGATTGACGCCGATGACCTGCGCCCCGGCACACGGCAACTCACCCTGAGAGTATTTCTGTCATCCAGCCACTTACTCTCGTGGTCAGGATTTCCGTAGTCCTCGTACTATTCGTCCTACTGCTCAGGCTGCCGCTCGAGGCTCAAAGCGATCCCGACATTTTGCTGATCCGCGTGGTGGACGGGGAAGGCGCGGTCTATCCGATCGGCTCGCGGGCCACGCGCGGAGTCACGGTCCAGGTGACGGACGAAACCGGAAAACCCGTGGATCACGCGGCGGTGGTCTTTCGTCTCCCGGCGGATGGACCCAGCGGAACGTTTTCCTCCGGGATGCAGACGGAGGTCGCCGCGACCACGGGGGACGGGCGCGCCAACGTGTGGGGGATGCAGTGGAACCGCGTGACCGGGCCACTGGAGATCCGCATCACCGCGGCCAAAGGGCAGGCTCGCGCGGGGACGGTTTGCGGACTATATTTGACCGCATCGGAGTCTCGCAATGCTGAACCCCGCATTGCTGGACAAAGCCAGGGAGTTCTGAGTCGTTGGCGAAATCACAAGAAGATCTGGATCGGAGTCGGCGTCGCGGCGGCGGCGTTCGTGGGCGTGGCCGCAGTCTCCAGCCGCGGAACTCCCTCCGTAGGAGCGGCGGCAGGCGTGAATGCGCCGCAGATCGGGACGCCCACCATCATCATCGGAAAGCCATGAGAAGATTCCTGCTAATTCTGTGTTGGGTTTGCGCCTCCGCTGTCTATGCACGTGCGCAATCCGGAATTCAAGTTCCCACCGCCGGAGCGATCGTCGATTCCTCGGGTGCGCTCAGGCCGGTGCAAGGCGTCGCGGGCAGTTTTTGGCTGGGACCGGCGAACGTTTCCGGAATCCTCTCGGCAGCGTGCTCCGAGCAGTTGTGTCTGGCCAAGACGGATTCGAAGGTCCTGTCGCCGACGGGGAGCGTGGATGCACCCCCGGGTCCGGCGATCTTCGGTTTGGATGGCGATCGCGCGATCTTATTTTTCCCGGAGCCGCGGATGTTCGCGCGCTGGCACGACGACAGTTTGGATCCGCTCGATTGGACCGTGGACGGCGAAGTGCTTTCCGTCCGCTTCAGCGCCGGCGAAGCCGAGATCGCCGTGCGGAGGGACGGACAAGTCTGGATCGTTCGCGCCGATGGTTCGCTGGTCGATTCCATCCCTGACGCTTCAGGTCCGGTGCTGCTTCTACCGAAAGCGGTTGTCTTCGCGACCAAGGATGAAATCGTACTCCGGCAAGACGACGGCGACGTTCGATTCGAATTAGCGGGCGCACAAAGCATCACCGTAATGGGTCCTGGCTACGCGGCGGTTAGCACCGGCGGCGCGATTTACGCCCTACGGACCGAGCCCGGACGCGAGAGTCTCTTTCTGCTGCCGGGGAACGCGCCGTGAGGAAAATAATTCTACTCGCGTTCCTGCTGCCGCTGGCGGCGCGGGCGCAGATCGCGCTGTACACGGTCAATAACGGAGTCGAGACGCCCATCGGCGCGGTGCTCGACCTGGGCAAGGTCGCCGCGGGGGATACGGTCAGCGTCCGCATCCGGGTAAGGAACGTCGGAGCGAAAACTGCCAACATTACTTATTTTTTCGCGGACGGAGTCGGATTCTCTGTCGACCGGCCATCGCTGCCGTTCCCGGTCGCTCCCGGAAGCGTGCAGGACGCGCTATTGAGCTTCAGCCAATCCACGGTTGCGCCGCTTTACCCCGGCACTCTGAGCATAAAGAGCGATATCAACAACATCAGCGTAACCGTGATCGCCGCAGTGGTGGTCGGGCCGGTGCTGACGGTGTTTCCGGTGTGCACGGGATCCAATGGTTCGCCGCCTTCCATCGATTTCGGCCTGGTCCAGGCGGGCCACCTGCGCCTGTGCAACTTTTCCTTGCAGAATCCCGGCGCCCAGGATATGACGATCTCGACCTTCCAGATCACGGGGGCTGCTTTTCAGATATCCCCGGGACTCTCCGCGCCGTTTACGATCCCGGCCGGCGGCGCGGTCACGTTCGTGATCAACTTCACGCCGAGCGCGGCAGCCTCATATACCGGTTCGCTGGCCATCGCGACGCGAACATACGCCCTGACGGGTACGGCGTTCAACGCGCCGCTGCCCACGCCCCTGCTAGAATTCGACTCCGGACCCATCCAGAGCGCCCAACAACGGCGATTGACCATGCGCCTTCCCAGCGCCGCTTCGTCCTCGGCGTCGGGGTTGGTCAATTTAGCGTTCGTGCCGGACACCACGCTCGTGACCGACGACCCCGCGGTGGTGTTTCTGGCCACGGGAACACGCTCGCTGCCGTTTACCGTCACGCAGGGCAGCGCGCTCATTTCGATCGGAGGACAGACGTCGGCGATGTTCCAAACAGGCACCACGTCCGGACAGATCCGCTTCACTCTCTGGGGAGTCCAGACCGCCGGTGACGCCACTACCGTGCTTACAATTCCCGCGACGGCCATTTCGATCGACTCGGCGATCGCCACGCGGCGGACTGGGGACCTGGATATCCAGGTGACCGGGTTCGACAACACCTACTCGGCGGGAGCCATGACGTTCACGTTCTTCGACACGTCCGGCCATGCGCTGCCGCCGGGCGCGATTCACGCCGATTTCACCCAGGACTTCCGAACGTTTTTCACGAAAGCCCAAGCCGGCAGCGCGTTCCAGGTGCGGGTGAGTTTCCCGGTCACCGGCGATACATCGGGAATCGGGAGCGTGGATGTGCAGTTGACGAACGCGGCGGGAGTTGAGACACAGCATCTCAATTTCCAGTGAAAGCTGTTTGAGGGCGTGCCACACTCAAAAGGTGACGACGCGCATCGCGCTTTCCATCGCCGGCTCGGATCCCAGCGGGGGCGCAGGCTTGCAGGCCGATCTGAAGACGTTTCACCGGCTGGGCGTGTATGGCGAGGCCGTGGTCACCTTGATCACGGTGCAGAACACGCGGGGAGTGACGCGCGTGGAAGTGCTGGCTCCCGATCTGGTGCTGGAGCAGATCCACGCCGTTTGTAGCGATATCCCGCCGCACGCCGCCAAACTCGGAGCGCTGGGAAACCTTGCTGTCGTCGAGACCGTAGCCGCCGCCGCGCGAAGTTTCACCTTCCCGCTGGTGATCGATCCGGTGATGATCAGCAAGCACGGTGCGCCGTTGATTGAAGAAGCCGCGCAGCGTGCGCTGGCGGCGTGTCTGATCCCGCGCGCATTTCTGCTGACGCCGAATCTGGAAGAAGCTTCGGTGTTGGCGGGATTTCCGGTGACCGATATCGCGTCCATGCGGAAAGCCGCGGAAAAACTCGTGTCGCTGGGCGCGAAGAACGTGCTCATCAAGGGCGGACACTTGGACGCCGGCGATGCCGTGGATATTTTGTTCGAGCCCGGGCACGGCTTCCGCGAGTTTTCGAGTCCCCGCATCGCGACGCAGCACACCCACGGGACGGGATGCACCTACTCGGCCGCAATCACGGCGGAGGTGGCAAAGGGAGCCGTGCTGCGGGACGCGATCGGCAAGGCCAAGAAATTCATCACGGAGGCGATCCGTACGGCCCCGGGCCTGGGCTCGGGAACCGGACCCCTCAATCACCACGCGTAACTTAGAAAAAGGGGACAGGCAGCTCAGCGTAAAGGGGACAGGTCCAAACTTAGAAAACGGATCCGCCGTATCTAACACCAGGACCTGTCCCCTTTACGCAGTTTTGTTCATCGAAATCGGAGGCAGTCCCTACCTGCGCGTGAGATTAGAGCGCCGGTCCAGCCACTCTACTCAGAGTGATCGTCTATCCCAGCGTTGACCGCGCGGTACTCGCGATCCTGGCGCCGCTGGCCGCTGCAATTCTGATCAGCGGCCTGGACGATCTGGTCGTGGATCTGGCGTGGGCCTGGACCTGGCTCAAGTCCAGGCTGCGCCCGGCCGCGAGCTTATTCCCACCTGGTGCCCGACAGCTCGAAAACGCTCGGCGCCAGCGAATCGCCATCTTCGTACCCCTGTGGCACGAGCACCAGGTGATCGGGCGGATGCTCGAACACAATCTGGCCGCCATCCGCTATCCCGACTATCACTTCTTCGCGGGCTGCTATCCCAACGACGTTGAAACGCAGGCGGCGGTGCTGTCGGTTGCCGAACGATTTCCGCGCGTGCATCTGGCGCTTTGTCCGCATCCCGGCCCGACCTCCAAGGCCGATTGCCTCAACTGGATTTATCAGCACCTGTTACTGATCGAGGAGAAGAGCGGCGAAGCTTTCGACATCGTCATGATTCACGATGCCGAGGACCTGATCCATCCGGAAGAACTGCGCTGGATCAACTACTACGCCGCGCGGTACGACTTCGTTCAGACGCCGGTGCTGGCGCTAGCGACTCCTTTCCGCAAGCTGACACACGGCGTGTATTGCGACGAGTTCGCAGAGAATCACTCGCGGGACATGAGGGTTCGCGCCGCGCTGGGCGGTTTCATTCCGAGTTGCGGCGTGGGCACGGGATATCGCCGCGACGCGCTCGAGCGGCTGGCGCGGGCCTCGTCCAATCGGCTGTTCGAACCGGAGGCGCTCACGGAAGATTACGAGAACGGTCTGCGGCTGTTTCGCCTGGGATGCTCGCAGGCGTTCGTGCCTATTTCGAAGAGTTCGAGCGGCGGGCGCGACTTCGTCGTTACCCGTGAATTCTTCCCGGACACTTGGGGCGCCGCGCTGCGGCAACGGACGCGCTGGGTCACGGGCATCGCGCTGCAGAGCTGGCAGCGATTTGGCTGGTCGGGGAAACCCGGGGAACTCTATTGGCTCTGGCGGGATCGTAAGGGCCTGCTCGCGAATCCGCTCAGCCTGGCGGCGAATTTCGTTTTCGTGTACGGACTGGCGACGGCGATGTGGCTGCGCGTATCGCCGGGGCAAGCGCGTCTCGCAATGGCCACCATGGCTCTTCAGGTGGTCCGGATCGGCGTCCGGATGCTGTGCGTCGGCCGCATCTACGGGCTCGTTTTCGCGCTGGGCGTTCCGGTGCGTGCCGTGTACGCCAACGCGCTGAACACCGCGGCCACGGTGCAGGCAGTGGCGCGATATACCTGGGCACGGGTGCGCGGGCAGCCACTCAAATGGCTCAAGACCGAGCACACCTATCCGGCGCGCGCGGCGCTGCTCGCGCAAAAGCGCAAGCTGGGCGAGATCCTGGTCAGCTCCGGCGCGGTGCCGGCGGCGGAACTCGCGTCGGCGCTCGCGAAACAAACGCCGGGAATGCGACTGGGCGAGTACCTGGTTGGCGCGCGCAAGCTGGAAATGGAGGCTCTGTACCAGGCGCTCAGCTTTCAGCAAGGCCTTCCGCTCGCGCAGGTCGAAACCGAAACCGTGCCGTGGCCGGTGGCGCACGCACTGCCCGAACATGCCGTCCGCCAGTGGCAAGTGCTTCCGTTCCGCATCGAGCAGCAGAACCTGTTTGTCGCTTCCCCGGAAGCTCCTGGAGCCGAAACGGCGCAGGCCCTGCGAGCGTTTACTTCCCTCGAAATCCGCTTCCATCTGGTGACGCCCGCGGAGTTTGAACGACTCGCGAAAGCGTTACTTTAAGGCTTGATCCGCCTGATTCGCATCGTCGCGGTCGCATTGTCGACGTCGGACCTCGGGCGGAAATCGACGGGAAGTGTTTCGCCGCCAATCGAACGGACCAGCCCAACGCGATCCTCGCGCCAGGCCTGATCAACACGCATACACATGCGGCCATGTCGCTGTTCCGCGGAGTGGCGGACGATCTGAAACTCCAGGATTGGCTCGAAAAATACATTTTCCCGGCCGAGGCGAAGAACGTGGACCGCGACTTCGTCCGCTGGGGCAGACCGTGATCGGCTTCCCTGCCCCGGACTACAAAACTCCCGAAGCGGCGCTGGCCGGGGCCGAAACGTTTCTCAAAGCCTATGCCGACGATCCGCTGATTACACCGGCCGTCGCGCCGCACGCGATCTACACCACCTCGGACGAGACTCTGGAAACCGCGCGCACGCTGGCGAACCGTTACGGAAAGCCTCTGATCATCCACATCGCGGAGACCAAGGCCAATTTCGACGAGGCGATGCAGAAGCGCAAGAAAACGCCTGTCGCTACGCTCGCCGGTCTGGGCGTTCTGAACGGATGGACGCTGGTCGCGTGGGCGACGTGATGGTGAACGGCCGCATGATCGTGCGGAGCCGGCATATGCTGACCGTGGACGACAAAGCGGTGATGGCCAAGGCGGAAGGATATCGCGCCCAGGTTTCAAAGTCGCTCAGCGGGAAATTAGCACAGGCTGAAGGAGCTTGCTGAAAAAGGGACAGGCTACTGTGTCCCCTCCAGTAAACTCCTGACTTCTCCCGCCAGCGTGGGAGTGGACAGAGATGCCTGTCCCTCTTTTCTATACAGGCTGGCCTGTGGGCCGCTTTCCATATCCGCCGCCGCCGGGGGTTTCGATCCGTAAAACATCGCCGGGCTTGGCCTCGAAGCGCGTTTTCCCGGGCAGTTTCCGGGAACGTCCCGCCCGCAGCAGAGTGTTGCGTCCGGGCTTGCCCGATGCACCGCCGGCGAGTCCCCACGGACCACGTGCGCGGCGGTCAGATAGCAGCGTAACCTCGGCGGGAACCAGAAATTCGAATTCGCGCACGATGCCGTCGCCGCCGCGATGCAAACCGGCTCCGCCCGATCCGCGCCGAATACGATATCCGGTGATGCGCAGAGGGAACTGGTGCTCGAAGGCTTCGATGGGAGTGTTCCAACTGTTGGTCATGTGTGTGTGGATCGCGCTGGCGCCATCGGCATGCGCGGAAGCTCCCATGCCGCCGGCGATGGTCTCGTAATACGCGAACGCACTTCTGGCCGACCCGCCGCCGAAGCTCAGGTTGTTCATCGTCCCGCTGCTCGCCGCAGGGATGCGGTCCGGAACGGCCTGGGCCAGCGCGCCCAGCAAAACATCGGTGATGCGCTGCGAGGTTTCGACGTTCCCCGCGGCCATGGCGGCGGGGGGCAGCGCGTTGACCACGGACCCTTCGGGAGCGATCACGTGGATGGGCCGAAGGATGCCCGCGGTGAACGGAACGTCGTCCTCAATCAGGCAGCGGAACACGTACATCGTCGCGGCGAGTGTGACCGCAAAGTTCGCGTTGACCGATCCCTGGACCTGCGGCGCGGAACCGGTGAAATCGACCACCGCGCGACCGTTCGCGATGGTGACCGCTACCCGGATCCAGACGGGCGCGTCCGTGATACCGTCATTATCCAGGCAATCCTCAAACCGATACGTGCCGCGCGGCAGTTTGCGGATCGCGGCCTGCATCATCCGCGCGCTATAGTCCTGGATCTCGCGCATGTTGCGAACGACGCGCGCTTCCCCCTGCTTCGCCACCAATTCCCGCAATCGCGTTTCACCGCGATGGATTGCCGCGAGCTGCGCCATCAGGTCGCCCTCGCGCTCGACCGGGGTGCGGACGTTGGCCAGCAGCAAATCGAGCAGAGCACGGTCAATCTTGCCCTGCCGCTGGATCAGCACGGGCGGGATGCGGATACCTTCCTGAAACATTTCGCGCGCCAGAGGCATGGACCCTGGGCTCATTCCCCCGACATCGGCGTGATGCGCGCGATTGGCCAGATAAAACGCCGGACGCCGCCCACGGGCGGACCCATGAGTAAAGACAGGCGCGACCGCGGTGATATCGGGCAAGTGCGTCCCGCCGCGAAATGGATCGTTCGCCAGCGCCACATCGCCCGCTTGCAGATCGAACGCGTCTATGGCGGCGCGCACCGAGAGCGGCATGGCTCCCAAATGCACGGGCATGTGATCGCCCATGGCGACAGCCTCACCGCGCGCGTCGTAGACGGCGCAGGAATAGTCGCGGCGTTCCTTGATGTTGGCCGAATAGGAGGTCTTGCGCAGGACGACGCCCATCTCCTCGGCGATGGAGACGAGCAGATGGCGGAACAGCTCCAGCTCGATTCCCTTAGCACGCAGCGGAGGCACCGCCCCTATTGTAGCCGCGCTTTTGCAGGACGTTGGCCGCGGGCCTACAATAAATCTAGTGTCGATGCCGATCATCGCCGCGGGCCTGGCTGAATTGCGCCACGGCCGTTTTTCGTTCTATCCGGCCATTGTGGGCGTGCGGCACAACGAGTGGGTCCTGCGGCGCGCCAGCTGGACCGAAATCCTGGTCGCGAACGTCAAGACTTCGGAAGAGATCCGCATTCCACGGCATTTCGTCGGCGAAGTTTCCTCGATTGAATCTCCGTATCGCATTGTGGGACTGGTGAAGGAACTCGAGTACCGCGAGGGCGTGGTTCTTCCCCATCGCCGCGTCGTGCTCGAAATGCCGCGCGCGGTGAACGATTTCAGCGGCTCCAGTCTGCGCCCCACGCTTTATCCGCGCCCGGCCGGAGTGGTCGCCATCCGGGCCGAACCAGACAGCGAATCGCGTATCCTGCGGGTGCTGCGTGGATCGATTGCGGCCGGGTTCCTGGCATGCATGGCGGTGATCTTCGTGGTCCGCGACGCGCATCTCGGGACAGGCTTCGGCTGGACCTCCGCGCCTTCGCGCTTGTCGAATCTCAACGCGCGCGATGACTACGACTCGGTGGTGAAGAAGTTGGGGAATCCGGCCAGCGACCGGTGGCTCGAATCGCACATCGGAACCGGCGGCTACCGGCGATTATGGTATCCGCGCAGAGGCGTAACCATCATCTTGAGCGGAGCAAGCAGCAACAGCGCACGCTATGCCGGCACGCTGAACCGTGACGGAGAGACCGTCGATTCGGTGGATCCCGGTCTCATTAATGAGCTGGATTCCGCGCCGGTGATCCACTAGCTCGCGCCACATCCCGTTCGCCTTTTTGCACGTTCACGCGCGATAGAATCGCCAGGCCCACCGCGAAGAAAACGATCAGCGACAGGATCGCGATGCGGTAGCTCCCGGTCCACTGAAGCGCCAGACCATAGCATGCCGGCCCCAGCCAACTGGTGCCCTTGTCGCTGATTTCGTAGATGCTGAAGTACTCGGCTTCCTTGCCTTTGGGAATCAGCTGCGCGAACAGAGACCGGCTCAAGGCCTGGCTGCCCCCCATCACGATCGCGACCCCCGCGGTCACCAAAAAGAATTGAGCAGCCGTGTACACGAAGCCGTCGATGTAGATCAGAATCGCGCCCCAAATCGCCAGGGTGGCGGCGATAGCCAGCTTGGCTCCGATCCGGACCGCCAGCCGGCCGAAGCCGATCGCGCCGAAGATCCCGACGAACTGCGCCATCAGGATGGCGGTGGTCAATTGAGAGATCGGCAAGCCCAGGCCATCGCTGCCGAATTGGCCGGCCACCGCCAGAACCGTCTGGATGGCGTCGTTGTAGATCAGATAAGCGATCAGGAACAGCAGCGTCTGCGGGTAGCGGCGCGTATCCCGCAGGGTGTGCATCAGTTGGCGAAACGCGACAGCCACCCGATTCTGCCCGGGAGGAGGAACCCGCGCGGGAGCTCGATTCCGCAAGGCCAGCAACACCGGAATCGTGAACACCACGCACCACACGCCCGCCGATGCCAGACTGATGCGCACGGCCTTAGCTTGAGAGATGCCCAGCTTATCGGCGCTGAAGAGCAGCAGGAGATTCAATGCGAGTAGCACGCCGCCGCCCGCATATCCCAGCGCCCACCCGCGCGAAGAAACTGCATCGCGCTGTTCGGGCGGAGCGATTTCGGGCAGGAATGAGTTATACACCACGATCGACGCGCCAAAACTGATGTTCGAGACGATCAGCAGCGCGGCTCCCAGCATGTAATTGGTGCCCTGGATGAAAAACATCGCCCCCGTCGCGGCCGATCCGAGAAACGCCGTCAGCCCCAGCAATTCTTTCTTGCGGTGACCGTAATCCGCGATGGCGCCGACCACCGGAAGAAAGATGACTTGGCCCGCCACCGAAATACTGATCAGGTAGGGATACAGGCTGCGCGCATCCACGGGGATTCCGAACGGGTGAAGGAATCCCTTGGCATCCGCCGCGGCCTTCGCGAGCGCGGTGAGATACGGTCCCAGGAACACCAGCAGCACGGAAGTGAAGAAGGGCGAGTTCGCCCAGTCGTAGAGATACCAGCCGCGCTGTTCACGTACGCTGTACTCGGGTGACTGGCTGGTCATTCTAGGGAGCGATGTAGAACAGATCGATCGATTTCCCGATCCGCTCCACCGGAGTATACGATTTCAGCCAAGCGAAGGAGCCATTCTTTTTGTAATCGATGTTCAGGTCATGAAGACTCACGGCAATATATCCACGCGACGGTTGGGTGGGAGACAGCAGCTCATAGTGGGGAAGATCGGCCTTGTGCAGCAGCGCGGTCCCGAAATAAGCGATGGACACTTCCTGGATACCTCGCTCTTTCAGGCGCAAGCTGAGACGATGCAGATCCTGGCCCCAATCGAGGTCGGACTCGCACAGGATGGTCTCGGGATGCGAGCCGGCGAATTCGTTGAAATGAGCCAGGTAGTCCGGATGGGCTCGCCAGGAATCCACCACGACCCACGCGACCAGGAGCGCGGCTACCACCGCGGCTGGGCGCGAATACCGGCACAGCGCCGTCGCTGCGTAGCCCCCCAGGATCGCGAGCAAGGGATAAATCGGAAGAATGTGCCGCACGCCGAGATCGATCCGGGCGATCATACACACCAGCAGGATCACAATCGGGAAAACCGCGGTCAGCACTTGCTGCCAGCTCCTCTCAAAATGTTCGTTGCGCCAGCGGCGAAGAACCAACGCGCACCCGCCGATCGCGAGCAAGAGCAGGCCGATGGGCGTCTTGACGGCGAGAACCACCGGGAAGAAGTACCACCAGCCGGACTGACTCCATTGCCCGAACAGGTACATATCGATCCCGATGGCGTTGTGGCGATTGAGGTCGCGCAGGCCCAGGATCACCTGGGTCAACGGCAGGGGAATCGCCATGACGGTATTCCACAGGCCGTGCAGCAGCGGCCGGCTGCTCAGAATGCTGTCGATCCGTGGGTGCGGTCCGTAGACCGTCCCCAGCGGAATCAGGGTGAACCGGTAGGTAGCCCACATGAGGAAGAGCATCACGCACGCGGCGCCGGCTGCCTGGGTGCAGCGGTGACGAAGGCTGCGTCCCGCCATCTCATCCCGCTTCGCCAGAACAAATCCCGCGAAGCCTATCGCATAACAGGCGAGCAGAAACGGGATGTTCGAAAACTTGCACAAGACGGCAAACGCCGTGGCAAATCCCCACCACAACCATCGCGCGGTTTCCGGACGCTCCAGCCAGCGAAGGAATTGATACAAGGCGAGCGCGGCGCCGGCCGCACAGGCAACGTCGTTGGTCGCCAGGCCGGCGTGCCCGAGGATCGGCGAGGTGCACACCAGCAGAAGTACCGCCCAGAATCCGGCAGCCTCGCTGAACCCCTTACAAAACCAGCGCCGCGACCACAGGAACGTCACCGCGCAGGCGAGCACAAAGAACGGCAGCGTTCCGATCCTGGCCAGGGTCAGGCTTCGCCAGTAATCATTTTTCGAATAGAGGATTTCATTGCCTTCCTCGAAAATGACCGATTCCCCCTGCTCGGCCGGTTTCCACCGGCGAGGGGAGCGCAGGCCGTGAACAAATGGCCCGAGCGCGGTGACGATGCCGGCCAGAGGCGGATGGCGGTATTGATTGGTAAACGTTCCCTGCTGCAGCCATTCCATGCCGTTGGCGATGTGGAAGGGCTCATCGTAGGCGCCATTGAAGACGGGATAGGTTGCCGCAATCCGAGCCAGGCCTATCGCGATCAGAATCACCACGCCGATGACGTATTTTGTCAACTTGGTGTTCTTACTTAACGTGATTCGAGAGTCTCGATCCGCCGCAGCAGCCGCACCATGCGCGGCGCGGCGTCGCGCCGGCCACCGAAACGAAACTGGTTATAGGCGCCGGTCAGGTCCTCCACCAGCATGGCGAGCTCGGACGACGGAAGGACGCGCGCGAATTCGGCCGGTGTGAGCCAGGGCGGTTTTCGCAGGCCGCGGCGCTCCAGTAGGTGCAGCATCCGTTCATACAGCAGTGTGGCGTCGGAGGCTTGCGCTTCCCCGCGCTGCGCCCGGCGAACCCGGAGATCGGCGCGCAGCTTGCGCAGCAGGCCGGGCCCATAGAGAATTGCCAGCGCGGCCAGAGCAAATAAAGCTAGGATTCCGGCCGCGTACGCGCGGGCTGCACGCACACTCGTCTCCATGCGCGCGGCGCCGTCGCCGAACCATGAAAAATGAAAATTGCGGCCGGACTCCTGCATGCGCGCCGCCAGCGTGATCTGACGTTCGAAATCGTAACCCACCACCCAGTCCTGCCAGAACTGGTCGGCGGCGTCGAGCACCAGCCCGGCGCGGGTCCACAAACTGGCGGAAGCTGGCGAGGGATCGGCGGGCGTGGGATCGAAGGTCACCCAGCCACGCTGCGGCAGCCAGGCCTCCACCCAGCTGTGCGCATCGGAGGCGCGTACCACCTGCCATCCGGTCATCGGATTGTAGATGCCACCCAGGAATCCCGTGACCACGCGCGCGGGAATTCCCAATGTGCGAAGCATGACCGCCATGGCCGAAGCGAAGTACTCGCAGTGTCCTTTTTTGCGCGCGAACAGAAATGTCGCCAGCGGATCGGCCACCGGCGCGGGAAGCAGTTCGAGGGTGTAGCCGTAGTCATGCCTCAGACGGCGTTCGAGCGCGCGGGCCTTTTCTTCAGCAGTGGTCCGGCCGACAGTCATATCGAGCGCCAGCCTCGGGATCCGTTCATCGATCTGCGGCAGGGCGAGCGCCTCTATGCGCGCCTCAGGCGAAAGTTGCACGGAAGGCGAGGCTTCCTGGTCCAGGAGACTCGATACCGCGTATCGCAAACCGGCACTGTTGATCCGGGGCGCGCTCAGCGTTCCCGTGGAGGAACGCGAGACCACCGGGACATCGATGATCATGCTCTCGGGCGTGCCGGCGACCAGAAGAACATCCGAGGCGATGTCGCTCAGGCGCACCTCGTATTCGATTCTGCGGCCCGAGAGGGCCGGTTCTCCTTCACGCAGCCATAGGCGGTGGCCTTCCGGGCGCAGACGCTCCTCGACGGCCGGAAGATTGAACCAGCGTTTCCCATCGAAGTGCGTCAGCGCGGCTCCTCTCCAGCGGACGGCCAGGAGTCCGTCACCCTGCGAGTAGACGTGCATCACCGGCGTGCTGCTCTGCTTGATCTCGCCGATTTCACCCAGGGTGACTTCGTTGGAAAATCCGGGCAGGTGGTAGCGCGCCGGAGCGAATCGCTGGAACGCCGCGCGGGCGGTGCGGGGAAGCACGAAGAACACCCCGCCGGTGAGAAACAGAATCCCGGCGAACAATCCTAACGAGAGCATGCTGAGACGCCGCGGAAACGTGCGCAATCCACTGCGTGAAAGCGCGCGGCGGGATTCGCCGCCGGAAACGAACAGGCGCGTGGCGCGCACCACTTCGCCGCTGGAAAGCGTGGCGATGGTGAACAGCAGGAACACCGCGAGAAAGGCGAAGAAGGTCAGCGAGATCGACAACACCGCCGCAGCCAGCAGCGCCATCGCGGCGATCACTTTGACGAACGTGAAATCGCGCAGAGTCTTGGCGGTCAAGATCATCACCGAGCCCAAAAAGAAGATCAGGTGAACGGCTGTCGGAAGGAATTCTTTAGAGATGTAGTAATAGTCGATCGGATAGAAACCGACGTACAGCACCGTCAGGACCGCGACCAATCGTCCCGGCACTTCCAGCTTCACGATGCCCGCGATCAACAGCGCCCGGGTGCATAAAGCAGCCAGCGCGAGGACTGTAGTAGGCCAGTCCAGATAACCGGACCCCAGAACCGCGCAGAATCCCGACGCGAGCATTCCCAGCAGGGAAAATTGAAAGAACCTCTCGACCACCTGCTGGGGCGCCCATGCGGTCGGCGTGGTCATGTTCCTATTGTATAGACGCCACCATCTCCGCGATCTCCTCGCCGATCGCCAGTGACGATGTGGCCGCGGGACTGGGTGCGTTCACCACGTGCAGCTCGCGCTCGCCCTGTACGAAGTGAAAATCGTCCACCAGCGAGCCCTCCGGAGACATGGCTTGCGCCCGTACGCCCGATCCGCCGGGGATCAGATCGTCCGGCTGGATCTCGGGAACCAGCCGTTGCAGTGATTGGCAGAAACGTTCGCGGCTGAAGCTGCGGCGGATCTCATCCCAGCAGGTCTGGCCGTATTTCCCGAGAAATCGCCACAGTCCGGAGAACGTGAGCGCGTCGGTCAGATCGGCGACGTTGACGTCGTGCTTGGCATAGCCTTCGCGCGCGAACGCCAGCACCGCGTTCGGTCCAGCCTCGATGCCGCCGTGGATCCTGCGGGTGAAGTGGACGCCGAGGAAAGGGAAGCGCGGGTCAGCTACCGGGTAAATAAGATTGCGCACCAGAAACTGGCGTTCCGGCCGGATCAGGTAATATTCGCCGCGAAACGGCACGATCCGAACCGCGCGTTTCTGCCCGGCGAGCTCGGCCAGGCGATCCGAGTAAAGTCCGGCGCAAGTCACCAGGAAATCGCAGGATGTTTCTCCGGCAGTGTGGATCGCCCGCCAGCCGCCGGCCTCGCGGTGAAACGCCGTCACGCGCGCGCCGGTGAGGATTTCCCCGCCCTGCTCCCGGACCAGACTCGCCAGCGTTTCACACACGGCCGGATAATCGGCGATGCCTTCCTGCGGGACGTGAATCGCCTGGACACCTCCGGCATGCGGCTCAATCTCGCGCAGCTCCTCGCGGCTGAGCATGCGCAAGCCGGCCAAGCCGTTCTGGCATCCGCGCTCGAACAGGTCGTGCAGGCGCGGCACTTCGTCCTGATTCGCGGCGACCACCACTTTGCCGCACACCTCGTGCGGGATCCCATGCATCCGGCAGAATTCGACCATCTGGCCGATGCCGCGCACAGCCAGGCGCGCGCGCCGCGATCCGGGCTTGTAATACAGGCCGCAATGCAGCACGCCACTGTTGTGGCTGCTTTGGTGGAGCGCCACCTCGCGCTCTTTTTCGAGGATCGTGACGTGGACGCCGGGAATCCGTTGCTGCAGACGGAACGCAGTGGCCAGTCCGACAATTCCGCCCCCGACCACCGTCACGCGCATAGGAATCATTTTCGCGCATGCGGCGTTACACTAGATACTTCGATGGCCGTCCTGACGATTTCGGGCGCTCCAGCCTCGCGTTTCGAAGATGTCGCTCATGGTTGTAGCCAGTTGTTGGGATTTGAGCTCGTCACGGAATCGCGTCTTTCCCAATGGATGACGGAGGAATTCGGCGAAACTCCCGTTCCGGATCGCGCCTGGCGTTCCGCAGCCGTTTCCATCCTGGCACGCATGGCCGTGGAACATCACCTGGTGATCTGCTTATGGGGAGCCGAGTCGCTGTTTCCATCCTCTCCGTTCACGCTGCGCGTGGGAATTGTTGCGCCGGAAGGCCACCGCGTTGGAAACGTCATGCTCGACCAGCGCTTGGAGCGTCCCGAAGCGAAGACAGCGCTCGCGCGAATGGATCGCGAGGCGAAGCATTCGCATAAGATGCGGTTGGGCCGCACCCGGCCGCAGCCCGACGCCTTCGACCTGATGCTGAACAGCGAGCACCTGGACGCATCGCAGATGGCGGAAGTTGTGCAAGCAGCCGCAACGTCGCGACGGCTGCACGAACAAGGGCTGCTGGCCCGCGACGCCGAAGCGCAGATCCAGTTCGAGACGCGCCTCAAGCTGGCGCGCCACGGAATCGTCCCCGCCGGCCACGCTCGTTTGAAGCGCGCGGCCTTCAATCATCCCAGCGAAGAGGTCTTCGCCAACCTGCTCGACTTCTACCGCATCGCTTGGGACTACGAACCGCGCAGTTTCCCGTTACAGTGGGACAAGGACGGCCGCGTGATCGAGGCGTTTACGCCCGATTTCTACCTGGCGGAATTCGACTTGTACGTGGAACTCACCACCATGAAGCAGGCTCTGGTGACGCGCAAGAATCGCAAGATCAAAATGCTGCGCGCGGTGTATCCGCATATCAATATCCAGGTGTTTTATCAGAAGGATTATCAGGACCTGGTGTTCAAACACGGCTTAAAAGAGGCCGCACGGTGACGGCTCCGCCGGGCCTCGAACGGATCCTGTTCACCGAAGAGCAGGTGAACCAGCGCATCAAAGAAGTGGCGGCGGAGATCAGCGCGAAGTATCAGGGGCGCGACTTGAAGCTGATCGCCGTGTTGAAAGGCGCGGTGTTCTTTCTGACCGCTCTGGCGCGCGCTATCGAGATTCCGCTCAAGATAGATTTTCTGGCGATTTCCAGCTTCGGTAGTGGTGCGCCCGGCATGGTGCGGATCGCCAAGGACCTGGACCATCCGATCCAGGACGAAGACATCCTGCTGGTGGAAGATATCGTGGATACCGGTTTCACTACGCGTTACTTGCTTCAGACGCTGGCCGGACGGGAGCCGCGTTCGCTGGGGATCTGCACGCTGCTGGATCGCACGGCGCGCAGGATCGTGCAGGTGCCCGTGGATTACCGCTGTTTCGAGATCCCGGACCGGTTCGTGGTGGGATGCGGCCTGGACTTCCAGCAGCGGTACCGCAATCTGGGATACATCGCGGTAATGGATCCGGAGAAATGTTGATACGTTAGAGTATATATGTTTGTGATATATACTTAACATATGCAGTCCCTCTTGGTGCAGCTCGATGATCCGACCTATCGCGCTCTAAACCGCGTTGCTGCCAAGCGGAAGCGCGCTGAGTTCGTGCGCGCTGCGATACGGAAGGCCATTCGCGAAACTGAAGAGATGCGGACGAAACTCGCCTATCTGCAAACGCCGGATTCTGGAAAGGACGCGGACGATTGGTCGAACGCGGAGAAATGGAAGTCGTGAAACAGTATGAGCTGTGGTGGGCTTCGCTTCCCCAACCAGCGGGGCGCCGTCCAGTCTTGTTGTTGAGTCGCGGCGGTGCCTATGACTACTTGAACAAATTCCTGGCTATTGAAATCACATCTACCGTGCGAAGCATCGCTGTGGAAGTCCCGCTAGGCCGATCCGAAGGACTGGCCCAGCGTTGCGTGGCCAATTGCGACAACATCCGAACCGTGTCGCGTTCTGTACTGGTGAAACGGATCGGCCAGCTCGCCGCGCGCCGTGTGCCGGAATTGAAACGCGCCGTGGGCCATGCTCTGGCATGGGATGAGCTGATCGACGCGGCCTGAGCCGGGCGCTAGCGCCGCTCCGCGATCATCCGCATCCCGTGCTTCGGACGCAAGGTAATCCGCGCGTGTGTCTCCACGCGATGTCCGGGTTCCAGGCGCAGCCGCCAGCGTTGACCGATCGCGGCCAGGAGCAACGTCCCTTCCATCCACGCGAAACGCTCTCCGATGCACACGCGCGCGCCGCCGCCAAACGGGAAATAGGCAAACTTCGGCCGCGAGGAATCCTCCGCCAGCCAGCGTTCGGGACGGAACGCCAGTGGATCGGGAAACCAGCGTGGATCGCGATGCACCACGTAGGGGCTCATCAGGACCACTGAGCGCGCCGGAATCACGAAGTCGCCTACTGGAAAATCTTCGAGCGCTCGCCGCCCGATTCCCCACGCCGGAGGATAGAGCCGCAGCGCTTCGGCGAACACGTTCTCGGTATAGCGCAGTTGCGGCAAATCGTCGAACGAGGGAAGCCGTCCCGCTAAGACCCGATCGAGCTCGGCGTGAAACGCCGCTTCCGCTTCTGGATTCTGCGAGAGCAGATACCAGGCCCAGGTCAGCGCATCGGCAGTCGTTTCGTGACCGGCAAGAAACAGCGTCAACGCTTCATCCCGAACCTGTTCGTCGCTCATGCCGCCAGTGCCTTCGTCGTCACTCGCAAGCAAGAGCATGGACAAAAGATCGCCGGCATCGATCCCGCTCGCGCGGCGTTCGGCGATCAGGCGGTAGATGGTCTCATCCAGCCGCTTGCGTGCCCGTTTGAAACGGCGCACAGCGGGCAATGGAAGTTTCTCGAGCAGCTCCGAGAACGGCATCAGGATGATTTCGAACAGGCTGAACACCTCGGTGAGCGCTGTTCCGATTTCGTCGGCTTCGGAATCGACTTGCGTGCTAAAAAGCGTTTTCGCCACGATGGCGAGCGTCAGCCGCATCATCTCTTGCAGCACGTCAAAGGGCTGGCCCGGCTGCCATCGATCACGGGCGATAGCCGAGCGCTCCACCATCACGGCGCCATAGCCGGCGAGCCGGTCGCGATGGAACGCGGGCTGGACCAGTCGGCGCTGGCGGCGATGGTGCTCGCCTTCACTGGTGAGGAGTCCATCGCCCAACAGCACGCGGGCGCGCTCCAGCATGCGGCTCTTCTTGAACTTGTTCTGCTGGGTGACCAGAACATCGCGGATCGCGTCGGGATGGCTGATGCAATAAATGTGCTGGCGGCCCAGCGGAATGTAGACGACGTCGCCGTACTCGCGGGCCATCTTGGCGAGAAATCCGGCGGGATCTTTGCGGAACTCGGGCAGAACGCCGACGAGGAGATGGCCCTTCGGCCCTGGAGGTTGCACTCGGCCACGATTATAGCGAGCGCCGCTACTGTTGCTGCTGCTGTTGTTGTTGCTGGAGGAGTAGCTCGGCCTCTTCCGCGGCGGCGGTGTCGGCTTGCCATTCTGCCGGCGCGGCCAAAACCTCTTGAGGAGGCGGCGGAGCATCCGACAGCGCCACACGTACGGATACGGTCAACTCGCTTTCGGACTTGCCTTTGAAGATGCCCTTGGTGGGCGGCACGTCCGCATAGTCGCGACCGATGGCCGTGCGGATGTGGCGCTCGCCCGCGATCAGGTTATTGGTCGGGTCGAATCCCACCCAGCCGAACCCTGGCAGCAGCGCCTCCACCCAGGCATGCGAGGCGCCTTCCGGAGACCGGTCGTGCGTTTCCGAACGCCGGTAGACGTAACCGCTCACGTAACGGCAGGGAATCTTGACGTACCGCACCAGCGCGGTCATGATGTGCGCGAAATCCTGGCAAACTCCCTGGCGGGCTGCAATGGCATGGTCGATGGGCGAATCCACACGGGTGGCTTTGGGCACGTATTCGAACCACTCGTAGATGGCCGAGTTCAATTCGCGAAGAAAGCTTAGCGGGTCATCGCGGCGACGGACCCGCAACGGCTCGATCAAACTCAGAAGCGCTTCGGTGGGCGTCGCGAACTGGCTGGGCATCAGCATTTCCCAATAGTCGCCCGCGGCCGCCTGCTGATCGAGTTCGTCCCAGGCCGAAGGCTCCAGACGATCTGGAAGCTCGGACGCGGGCTCGATCTCCACCAGCGTCTCGGCGACAATCTTCAACTCGCGATGGTGCCCAGGCACGTCGAAGTGATGCACCAGGTTGCCCAGGTAATCGCGATATTCGTAGATACGCGTGCGCGGGTCCACGGAGAGATTGAAGGAGAGGCACCGCTGCCCGCCTTCGGTGCGCGGGTGCATACGCAATTCCATCAGACTCTCGCTTACGGGAGTTTTGTAGCGGAAACGGGTGAGGTGGCGAATGGAATAAAACATCTTTATGCCTCCAGCGCGGCCTCGATCGGATACGAAATATAGGTCTGATACAGCGCACTGTGCACCTGCCCGCACTGGCGTAGGAGCTCGTGCAGATAGGCATGCAATCCACCGCTCATAATCTCGTCGATCTGGCTGAAGCCCAGCGTAGCTCGCAGACGTCCCGCGATGCGCTCCACACGCGCGGCCCGCCGGCTTCCGGATTCCCGGCCGATTTCCTTAATGGCCGTTTCCAGAGCTTCCGCCGAGAAACGAATGGAGTGCGGAAACGTCGGATGCAGAACCAGGAACTCGGCGATGCGCTCCGGCTTCACGTCCGCGGTGTACGCCTTGCAATAGGCCTCGAAGGCCGTGCAGGAGCGCAGCAGTCCGATCCATTCGAGATAGACGCGCTCGGCCCCGGCGTGGGCGGGCTGATGAAATTCGCGGAAGTGCGCACCCACCAAAGTGGAAACGGCCACAGCGCGCTCCAGATACCGGCCGGCCTGGATGAACTGCCAGCCCTCGCTGTGGGTCATGGTGGAATCGGTGATGCCCTGAAACAGATGCGCGCCCTCTTTGATGGATTGCAGGAAATCGCGGGAATCCCAGACTTCCGGCGAGCTGCGGCGCACGGCGTGGAACAAGCGATTCAACTGCTCCCACATTTCCGAGCTGATCTGTTCGCGAACTTGCCGTGCATTTTCGCGCGCGTTTACGATGCTGGCCACGATTGAAGAGCGATTGGACGCATCGTGCAAAAGCGATTGAGCCAGGCCTTCCGCGCTCCAGTCGTCATCATCCTCGGGCTTCTCCATGCCAAGCGAACGCCCCACGCGCGCCCAATCCAGATCTTCCGATTGCGACCCGCGCTCAAGCATCAGGTTCAACTGGATGTTGATCACGCGAGCGGTATGCTCGGCCCGTTCCAGGTAGCGGCTCATCCAATACAGGCTGTCTGCAACGCGAGAAAGCATAGTTAGAGCGCGCAGGACGCGGCGGCCTCCTCATCTGCGGCATGGAATGTTGCCGCCGCGTTCCGTTGCGCGCGATTCAACATCAGTCCAGCACCCATGTATCTTTGCTGCCGCCGCCCTGCGACGAGTTCACCACCAGCGATCCCTTGCGTAGCGCGACTCGCGTGAGGCCACCCGGAACAATAGTGACTTTGTCGCCGAAAAGAATATAAGGGCGCAGATCGACGTGCCGGGGCTGCACGTTGCCGTCCAGGAAACACGGAGCGCGCGAAAGCCGGATGGTCGGCTGCGCGATGTAGTTGCGCGGGTCCGCTTCGATGCGGCGGCGGAATTCGTCGCGCTGCTCAGCCGTGCTGTGCGGTCCGATCAGCATCCCGTAGCCGCCCGATTCGCCGACCGCCTTCACCACGTAATCCTGGAGCCGCCCGAGCACGTGCTTGCGCTGCAAGGGATCCGACATCAGGTACGTTTCGACGTTGTTCAGCACCGGCTCTTCTTTCAGGTAGTACTTGATGATCGCGGGAACATACGCATAGACGGCCTTATCGTCGGCCACGCCAGTGCCAAGCGCGTTGGCCATGCTCACATTGCCGGCTCGGTAGGCGTTAAACAAGCCGGGAATACCCAAGCTCGAATCGGCGCGGAACGCCAGAGGATCGATGAAGTCGTCATCGATGCGGCGGTAGATCACATCCACGCGGCGCAGGCCGGCCGAGGTGCGCATGTAGACGAAATTATCGTGCACCACCAGGTCGCGGCCTTCGACTAACTCGATGCCCATCTGGCGGGCCAGAAAGGCGTGTTCGAAATAGGCCGAGTTGAAGACGCCGGGTGTCAGCAGCACGATGATGGGCTCGCTGTGTCCTCGCGGGGAGCCTTGCGGCGTCAGCGCGCGCAGCGTGGACAGCAGCGCCTGGCTATAGTGCTCGATGGGCTGCACGCCGCACTTGCGGAACAGATCGGGGAACAGGCGCTTCATCACCTCGCGGCTCACCAGCATGTAGGAGACGCCGCTGGGAACGCGCAGATTGTCTTCGAGCACCACGAATTCGCCCGAAGGCATCCGGATGAGATCGGTGCCGGCGACGGTGACGTACGCGTCCTTGCGGACATGCAGGCCGCGCATCTGGCGCCGGAAGTGTTTGCAGCTATAAATGATCTCGCGCGGCACCACGCCGTCGTTCAGAATCCGGCCCTCGTGGTAGATGTCCTTGAGGAACAGGTTCAGTGCCGTGATGCGCTGCTCCAGGCCGCGCTCAATGCGGGTCCATTCCTCACGCGTCAGGACGCGCGGGAGAAGATCGTTGGGGAAGATGCGTTCGGTGCCTTCGTCCCGGCCGTAGACGGTGAAGGTGATGCCCTGATGGAGGAACGAAAGGTCGGCGATCTGCTGGCGGCGGCGCAGCTCATCGGGGCTCAGCTCGCGCAGAGCCTCATAGATGTTTTGGTAGTGGGGACGAACCGCACCGCCGCTGTCGACCATTTCGTCGAAAGCGTCATCGATCTCGTATTCGTGGAACGGAGCAGGAAGCGTATGCTTAGTGGCAATCCCTGCCATGGAGCCTCCTCGAATCGAATCGCCTTCGACGAGGAAGCTATCGGAGAGTTCTAGTGTAACACGCAGAGTCAGTGGGTGATACGAGGAATCCAAGGTGAACCTTCGCGCAATACGCCTCATATTCCGATCCGCAGGTCCTGCGCAATTTGGGTTCTTCGTACGACAAAACGAACCCAAGGAAACCGGCCCACACGACGACGGCGTAGACCAACAAGGACCCGTTTCCCAGCAACAAATCCTGCCCGGAAATGAGCTATATTACAGCAACATACATGGGATTTAGCCATGTAACAGTAGAACCCTCGCACGACTAGGTGCTGGGTCGGCAAGACGGGCGCGGGAGTGCCCAGACCTTCGAGCGCGAAGCGTACGAAAGACTCGAGCAAGACCGGAGGAGCGCAATCACGAGTACACACACCAGCGTACCGGCTCTAGACCGAAGAAAGGAGGCTCAAACCGCCGACCTGAGATCCCGAAAGGAATTAGACCCGCGACGGTTCCGGGAGCGAGACACAAGAAGACGGCGGTTGCCAGAAGTGCCCCGCCGCGTTTCATTCACGGCCCTGGTAGATATCGCTTCACCTCACCCACAGATTCGGGGGTGTGAGGACGCCAATCAGTCGATCGTGTGTTCACGTGAGCAGTCTCCGAATTTGGGGGAAGCCGGAATATCGACCTCCAAAGGCTGAGTCCTAACTTTGCCCGTCCATAGCTCGCCATATTCGCGCCACTTCACGGCGAGGTCCCGGACAAATCGCTTTGGGAACTTGCTGTGGTCAAGATCCAACTGCATAAACAGCTTCTTCCCCAGCCACTCGGATTTAGATCGCCTTTCGGACGGATTGTGCACGCGCATCACGATGTATTCGCCGAAGCTCGACTCACCCTCCTCACCCGGTCGAACGACCAAAAAGAAACGCGAATCCGGACGATCAAGGTTGAATTCTTTCGTTGTCACTATTGAGTCTCGTTTCGTTCGGAAACGGAAAGCGAACTGATGCTTGCGTCCTGTAACATCCGCCAAGCTTCGACTAAGGATCAGAGTTGGATCCTCTTCCGGAATTATGAGTGGATTTAGGATTGCTATTTCGGTAGAGGAAATGGACCATCAATCTCAGAGTGATCGCGTCGGGCGGCTGCTTCTCGACGCGCAGAATCCCGGGTTGCCCCAGACAATACTTTTGCTCGGTGACGATCATCCGGACCTCCGGATCGACGGTCTTGGGTTCGGCGGCCATCGCAAAGCCGACCGCAAGGAGGGCAAGGGCTATGTGGCACGGTTTCATTTCCTGCCCTGATAAATGTCGTGCAGGCGCAGCAGGCCGAGGCAGCGATGCTCGGCGTCCACTACCGGCACCACCGAAATCTGCGAAGGGCGATCCTCCATGAACGCCAGCGCCTCATGCAGCAGGACTTCTTCACTAAGCGTCGAGGGACGCGGCGTCATCACATCGCACGCGCGGAGCGTCCGGATATCGTCGTGAGCTTGCAGCGCGCGGCGGACGTCGCCATCGGTGATCAGGCCGGTCAGCGTGCCGTCCGGCGATACCACGCAAGCCGCGCCCAGGGGACGCTGCGACATGGCAATCACCACGTGTTTCAGCGAATCCTCCGGCGCGACCCAGGCGACCTCATCGCCGCGATGCATGGCGTCGCCGACCCGCAGGCGCAGATTGCGACCCAACTGGCCGCCGGCGTGGAGCCGCGAAAAGTGCTCAGCCGTGAAGCCGCGGGCTTGCATCAAGGCAATCGCCAGGGCGTGTCCGACGGCCATCGCGACGGCCGAACTGGCGGTGGGCGTAAAACCTTCCGGATCGGCTTCGCGCTGGACGCTCGCGTCGAGCACGACGTCCATTTCGCGCGCCAGCGGCGAGGAGGGATTACCCAGAATCCCGATACATGATGGACGAAATTGGCCCATGGATTCACGGAGCGCCGGGATCAGGTCGAGCAGCTCGGCTGTGGAACCGCTTTTCGAGATCATCAGCACCGAGTCGCCCGGCTGGCAGACTCCGAGATCGCCATGAGCAGCCTCGGTGGGATGCAGAAAGACCGCCGGGGTGCCGGTGCTTTGGAGCGTCGCGGCGATACCGCGGGCCACGTATCCAGATTTGCCGAGCCCGGTGACGATCAGCTTGCCCGAATGGGCAAGAATCAGATCGACAGCGGCGATCAAGTTGCGATCCAGACGAAGGGACGCCGTTAAGATCGCCTGGGCCTCTGTTTCCATGACCTTACGCGCGGCTGCGAGCCACTCGGCGCGCTGGTCGACTTTACTTGCGGATGCGTCCACAGGCGTACTCTAGCATGTCGCCCCGCCATCTGCTACGTTTGAGCATGAACCCGTGATGGACCCCGCTTGTCTACGGCACACTGAGATCCCCGGCACCTCCAAGCTTTTCGCCGATCTCTCGTACAATTTCGAACGAGTAGCGGGCTTTTACCGCCACAATCCGCACCATCCGGAATCGTACGCCGCGGCGGCTCGTGAGGTTCGGTATCCGGATGTCCGGCGCGCGGCCGTAGCGCGAGTTCTGGAAGCCCAGAATCCCGGGAGTGCTCTGGTTGCACGCTTCGCTCAGCCCGGAACAATGGCGGTCATCACCGGGCAGCAGGTCGGATTGTTTTCCGGTCCCGCGTACACCATCTACAAAGCTCTGACAGCGGCGCGACTGGCCGCGGATTTGAACGCGAGCGGAATCCCCGCGGTACCCATTTTCTGGATGGCGACCGAAGATCACGATTTCGCCGAAGTCGATCATGCGTGGATTTTCGATGCCGGGCATCATCCCGTTATGTTGCGGACCGAAGCTCCGCCGGCGTGGCTGGGGAAGCAGCGGCCCGCGGGCGGGTGTCCCGTGGAGCATCCGCCGATTGCGGAATTGCGCAAGGCGCTGGCCGGATTCCCGTTCGGCGACGAGGTCGCTGCGGCCGTCGCGGAGTGCTACCAGCCCGGTATGACGATGGGCGCGGGATTCCGCGCGCTACTGGTCAAGCTGCTGGGCCGGGTCGGCATGCTGACGGTGGATCCCTTGGATCCGCAACTGCGGAATGTGGGCGCGCCATTCATGGCGGACGCGCTGGCCGCCGCGCCGGATCTGAAGTCGGCCCTGCTGACTCGGAACAAGGAGTTGGCTGCGGCCGGGTATCATGCGCAGGTCAACATCGAACCAAACAGTTCGTTATTTTTTCTGTTGGAGCATGGCGAGCGAACCACGCTGCGCAAGAAAGACGCCGAATTCGCGGCGTTGAAGGACCGGGCAGCCGACGTTTCGCCCAACGCGCTGCTGCGTCCGGTATGGCAGGATTACCTGTTCCCCACGGTCGCGTACATCGGCGGCCCGGGCGAGCTCGCATACTTCGCGCAATCGCAAGTGATTTACGACCGCCTGCTGGGGCGGATGCCGGTGGCGGTCTCGCGCGCGAGTTTCACCTTGCTGGATGCACGCGCCGAAAAATTGCTGACGCGTTACGGACTGGCGCTGACCGATACACTCGTGCTCGAAGATTCGCTGAAGGAACGGATCGCACACACGCTGATCCCGGATACGGTCGCGAGCCTGTTCGAAGAGACGTCGGCGGAGGTCACGCGGAGGCTGGACCGGCTCGGCGAGGGGCTTGAGACGTTCGATCCGACGCTGGCAGCGTCGTTATCCAAGAGCCGCGCGAAGGTCGTCTATCAGATTGGAAAGCTGCGCAAGAAGACCGAGCGCGAGACGTTGCGGCGGGATGCGCGCGCATCGGAAGAATCGCGGTATCTGAGCGCTTTGCTATATCCGCATCAGCACATGCAGGAGCGGTTTTATTCGGTGCTTCCGTTTTTCGCGCAGCACGGATTGGATCTGGTCGACCGGCTGTACGAAGCGGTCCAGATGGATTGCCCGGACCACCGCGTCGTGACACTGTAGTCGTTATTCGCAGAGTTGGAGCTGCTGCGGACGTAGCTTGGGGTCGCAATTGCCGTTAGAACACTTCTCCAGTTGCTTCGGAGCGTACACGGATTCCCAGCCGGCATTCACGGTGTATTCGTATCCGGTCGCGTTTTCCGGATAGAAGCCGTCGCGGCGAAAGTTCAGGCCGTAAACACCCGGGGAAAGCATCTCGAAAGAAAATCGTCCGCTGGAATCGGTAGCGGTTGAGCTGCAGGCACTAAACGTTCTGCACACCAGCGTGACCTCGACTCCTTTTGCAGGTGGATCCACGCTCCCGCTCAACGTCCCAAAGAGAACGCCGGGCAGTAAGCTCAAATCGCGAGAGGGTGGCTTACCGCAGTTTTCGATATCCAGCTGAACATCGGGCAGTCGTTTCGGTTCACCGGTTAACAGGCCGATGGACTTGATCGTGCGGTTCCTGAATCCGGGCACACGAATGGTCAACGCATAACTCCCCGCCGGGAGATTTGAGAATTGGTAGACGCCGGAATCGTCGGCCTGGACCTTGTACTGTGTAGTTCCCGAATCTAGTTCCACGGCAGCGTGAGGAACGTAAGCCCCCGTCGGATCAACGACTGTGCCTGTGACGCTCGCGGCAGACGCCGAAAACGGCATCAATAAAATCGCTGCCAGTGCGATTCTCATACTAAAACCCTGAGCAAAGCATACACCACCGGAATACTGAACAGGCTCGAATCGATGCGGTCGAGCCAGCCGCCGTGGCCCGGCAGAGTAGTCCCGCTGTCCTTTACTCCCGCGCCGCGCTTGAAGGCCGATTCGCAC
>Ga0209483_1000163_pt1 | contig 62114 bp, 62 predicted proteins | sample NGEPerA_FD_184508 | JGI IMG/M metagenome (GOLD analysis project Ga0209483, IMG submission 184508) | Arctic peat soil microbial communities from the Barrow Environmental Observatory site, Barrow, Alaska, USA - NGEE PermafrostL2-A... | ecosystem: Environmental > Terrestrial > Soil > Wetlands >... | reverse complement strand
CCTTCTGGCGCCCGACGCGAATCATTAAACCTTCATCGCGTGACCTCACCACGCCGATCTTGCGTGCTGGCACAGAATTCTCCGCCGCGATCTGCAGTACGCGATCGGCGTCACCCGATGAGACGATGACTCGCCCCTGAGCTTCACCGAAAAGGACTGCGCGGTCCGGTAGAGAATCCCATGGTGCAAGGTCGATATCCGCACCAGTTGTAGCTTCGGCGTCGGACATCATGCACTCAGCGATCGCTATTGCGAGCCCGCCGTCACTGCAATCGTGGGCTGACGCGACGACCCCAGCCTGGATGGCCTGGAGCAGCGTGTTGATCACGCCTCGCTCGCGGACGATGTCGCACCCGGGTGGTGCGCCACCCGTGACGCCGTGCACTGTCGCAAGGTATTCGCTGCCGCCAATCTCATCGGTGCAGTCCCCGAGCAGCACAATCGCGTCGCCAACGTTGCGGAACGTTGAACGTGTAATGTGCTCCAGCGAGTCGATCACACCGACCATTCCAATTACAGGCGTTGGGTATACGCTGCCAGTTGGACTTTCGTTATAGAACGAGACGTTGCCGCCCGTGACTGGCGTGTCAAGCGCGATGCACGCCTCGCTGATGCCCGCGACGGCTTCGGTGAACTGGAAGAAGATTTCCGGACGAGTCGGATTACCAAAGTTCAGACAATTCGTGATTGCGAGGGGACGTGCGCCCGTACAAGCGACGTTGCGCGCCGCTTCCGCCACTGCAATGCGGCCGCCGACACGTGGATCCAACGCGACATAGCGTCCGTTGCAGTCAGTCTTCACCGCGATGGCACGGTCCGTCCCGCGAATTCGTAACACTGCCGCGTCACCGCCCGGTCCGACGACCGTGTTGGTACGAACGGTAGAATCATACTGCTGGAATGCCCAACGCTTACTCGCAATCGTCGGACTGGCTAGAAGTTTGAGCATCGTCCACGCCGGATCACGTTCTTCGGGGAGTTCAGCAATTGCGCTGACATCCATGGCGCGAAGTCTGATTGCGTCTGCGCCTTCCCTGGCAGGGACATCATACCGAGGGCATTGAGTGACAAGGTCGGAACCAGGAAATTCAGCAACGACCGTATCTCCTTCTGTCACGCGATACACTGGTTCGGCGATGACTTTGCCGATTACTTCGGCCGTGAGATCCCACTTGAAGAGAATCGCGCGAACAGCTTCCTCGTGCCCTTGAAGTGCGACAACGAGCATCCTTTCCTGCGATTCGCTGAGGAGTATCTCATACGGTGTCATTCCTGTTTCGCGCACCGGTACAAGACTGGTGTCGATCGTCACGCCGACATCGCCGCGCGCGGCCATCTCGGCAGATGAAGACGTAAGGCCCGCCGCACCCATGTCCTGGATTGCGACGATGTGTCCGCTCCGGATCAGTTCAAGGCTGGCCTCAAGCAGGAGCTTTTCGGTAAATGGATCGCCGACCTGCACACGGGGCCGCTTTGCTTCACTGGCTTCCGACAGGTCTTCCGACGCGAACGATGCTCCGTGTATGCCGTCGCGGCCTGTGCGAGCGCCAACACAGAGGATTGAGTTTCCTACGCCCTGTGCCTTCGCAAGAATCAGCTCATCTTCGCGCAGCATCCCGACGCACATCGCGTTGACCAGCGGATTGCCATCATACGCAGGGTCGAATACAATCTCCCCGGCGACTGTCGGAACGCCGATGCAGTTACCGTAGTCTCCTATTCCCCTCACAACTCCGGCGAACAGATAACGATTGCGTGCGCTGTCGAGTGAGCCAAAACGCAGCGAGTTGAGCATCGCGATCGGGCGTGCACCCATTGTGAAGACGTCACGCAATATTCCGCCCACACCTGTGGCCGCGCCCTGATAGGGCTCGATCGCCGACGGGTGGTTGTGTGATTCGATCTTGAATGCGATTGCGATGCCATCGCCAATCCTGACGACTCCGGCGTTCTCTCCGGGTCCCTGAATTACGGCAGCGCCCTCGGTCGGAAGGGTCCGAAGCGTATTCTTTGAATGCTTGTACGAACAATGCTCGTTCCAGAGCGCGCTCACGATACCGAGTTCGGTAAACGTGGGTGCTCTGCCGAGCATTTTTGACACCCGGTCGAATTCACCGGGTGTGAGCCCGTGTTCCTTTACCAGTTCTGGCGTGATGGCCGGATCGCCGGGGCGGGGAAGTACTTCGCTCATGTCAGGCGGCTACTCCCGCCAGCAGGCTGTGAAACAGTCCAAGTCCGTCAGGCACTCCGAGGAGCGGATCAACGGCTCGTTCCGGGTGCGGCATCAAGCCAAGTACATTACCAGACTCGTTCAGTATGCCCGCGATGGAATTGACTGATCCGTTCACGTTGTACGCATCGCCAATGCTTCCGTCCGGCGCAGAGTATCGAAACGCGACGCGCCCGTCGTCCTCGAGCGAAGCTATGACATCCGGATCAGCTATGTAGCGGCCATCGCCGTGCGCGATGGGAAGACGGAGCACCTGCGCAGCGAAATACTCATGCGTAAACATGCTCGTTGCATTCTCTACGCGTACGGTCACCACGCGTGAGATGAAGCGACGCGAGATATTGCGCATCAAGGCGCCTGGTAGCAACCCCGCCTCACAAGCGACCTGAAATCCATTGCAGATCGCGAGGATTGGCGCACCGCGCTTTGCGTGCGCAACAACTTCGGTCATGATTGGACTGAACCGGGCGATAGCTCCGGCACGAAGATAGTCACCGTAACTGAATCCCCCTGGCAGGATGACCACATCGGAGTCCTTCAGGTCGTGATCCTTATGCCACAGGTACACCGCTTCTTCACCGAGCGCTTCCGCCGCAGCGTGATATGCATCGTAATCGCCGTTCGACCCCGGGAAGGTTACGATCCCGAATTTCATGACTTGCCTCTGGGCTGTACTCTGGGCGCTTCCAGAGCGAAGTCCTCAATTACCGGGTTGGCGAGGAGTTTTTCGCACATGCGTTGCACAATCAGCGTCGCTGCCTCGGCGGAATCCGCGTCGACGTCGACCGTCAGGAATCGTCCAATGCGGACATCTACGACCGATGCGAAGCCCAGAGTCTTCAGCGCTCCTACGACGGCCGCACCCTGCGGATCGAGGATTCCAGGGCGGGGGACAATCTGAACGGGAACGCGATATAACTCCACTTATGCCTCAATCTTCGGATGAAGGTGATTGCTTGTCATCGCCGCCATCGCCGCCATCACGGCGGGGCCGACGTCGACGTCGACGTCGACGGGGTGGCGATGTGGCTGCGGAACTCGCCGCGGAGCTTGCTGGCATGTCGCCAGACGCGTACGGCATCGGAGACGGCCCCCCTCTCGCGCTTGAGGAAGTCTCGATTCCGTCGTCGCCCTCGACGTCGTCATCGACTTCGTCAGATGCGCGACGCGCAACGAGGCCCAGGAATACGGTCGAGCCAAGCCCATAGAGCACGTACGCGAGACAGGCCGGAAAGAAGAACTGCTTGGGCACGAAAAAGACGCCAACCACGGTGCCGACAATGACGAGCGTGCCAAGTATGTCGCGGAGCGACTTGAATCCAATGTTTGGCACCGCCGGGTACGACACATCGCTAACCATTAGCGCCCCAAGGCCGGCCATGACGAAACGCAGCATCACGTGCCACGGCAGGTTCGCGATGTTGGTGTCGTTGTAGAGCGGGGTCTGGCTGAACCAGTAATACGTCGCAAGCGTGAGACCGGCGGCCGGACTCGGCAGCCCGTGGAAGTATCGCTTTGGGCGACCGGCCTGCTCCACATTGAAGCGGGCAAGCCGAAGTGCTGCGCATGCGATGAACGCGAAGGAAAACACCCAGTCCCAGCCTTCCCGGTTGAGCACCGCGAAGTACATGATCATCGCCGGCGCGACGCCGAAAGAGACGATATCAACGAGTGAATCGAGTTCCGATCCGAGCGGGCTGCCGGTGTTGGTTGCCCGGGCAACACGACCGTCGAACACATCGAAGATCCCCGCAAATACTACATAGAGACCCGCCTTCGAGGGATCGCCACGAGAGGCCGCGACGATGGCGAATATCCCGAAGAAGAGATTGGCGATCGTGAGACCACTCGGAAGCATGATCACCGCGCGACGAATGGGGCGTCGTTTGCGTTGATGTGATGCCGCAATTCGGGGACTCATTTTACGAGATCTGCAAGGACAGTGGTTCCGGCAGTTGTGATATCACCGAGCTTCACTTTCACGGTCGATGTGGGAGGGATGAATACATCGACACGGGATCCGAATCGTATTATCCCGAATCTGTCGCCCTGGTGCGCCTCGTCGCCGACCTTGCTGTACGTCACGATTCGTCGAGCGATAAGGCCCGCTATTTGACGCGTCAGTATGCGTACCCCGGATGGCGTCGTGACACCAATCGACATCTGCTCGTTTTCGAGACTCGATTTCTCCGCGGCGGCGTTCAGGAACTTGCCCTTGTTGTACCAGACAAAGTTGACGCGACCATCTACGGGGTATCTGTTGACGTGAACGTTGAAGACGTTCATGAAGATCGAGATCCTCGTCGCCTGTCCTTCAATAAAACGAGGTTCGTCAACTTGTGTAATCATGAGCACCTTGCCGTCAGCGGGAGCAATGACGAGGGCAGCGCCGCGCGGCCCGGTGCGTTCGGGATCACGAAAGAAGTACGCGCACCAGAGCGCGAGAACGGTGACGACGACTGCCACGAGCCAAAGCGGCCACGATCGGAATTGCAGTGCAACGGCAAAGGCGATGACGACGAGCGCAACGCCAATTCCAATGAATGGCCATCCCTCGCGTGCGAAACTCATCGGTCGGATCCAGTTGCGAGAGGGGCGCCCGTGATGCGCCGGAATGCCTCCAGATAGCGATCGCTCATCGCGCGCGCAACGTCGTCGGGAATTTGCGGGCCTGGTGCCTCGCCATTCCACTCGCCCTTGTCACGCAGTCTCTGCAGGTAGTCGCGCAGCGGTTGTTTGTCGAAGCTCGGCGGAGTTGTTCCCACGCGATAACTGTCGCGTGCCCAGAAGCGGGAACTGTCTGGCGTCATCACCTCGTCTATCAATATAACGTGACCGCCTCGCCGACCGAATTCGAACTTGGTATCAGCGAGGATCAACCCCGCCTTGGCGGCGATAGTGGCGCCGTATTCAAAGAGCCTTAGCGACAGAGCCTCCAGTTCATCCGCCACCGGGCCAAGCCGTTCACGCGCATCGGCGCGGGAGATATTCTCGTCGTGCCCGGCCTCCGCCTTTGTTGCTGGCGTGAAGATAGGATGCGGAAGCGCCTCGCTCTCCTGCATACCAGGGGGTAGCGGCTCACCGGCAAGTTTGCCGGTGGCGCGGTAGTCCTTCCAACCGCTTCCGGACAGGTATGCCCTGACAACGCATTCAACGGGAAATACATCGGCGCGATATCCCAGCATCGATCGACCGACAAGCTCTTCCCGATGCGGCTCAAGTGATGGGATCCGCGCAACTATTTCGTCGACGTCGGCCGTAATCATGTGATGCGGGATGTCGTGCACCTGACCAAGCCACCAGGCGGTGAGCTGCGTGAGCACAGCACCCTTGTATGGGATCGGCCGGTCCATGACGACATCGAATGCGCTCACACGATCGGTGGCCACTAGCAGGAGCCGGTCTTGATCGACCTCGTACACGTCACGTACTTTACCGTGACGGAGAAGCGGCAGTGGCAGCGATGTAGTGCGGACGGTGGCGCTCATACGCGGAGCACCTCGGCCTCGGAAGACTCGGACGACGCTCCGACCAGAGGCTCCACAACTTCGCGCAGAAATTCCATTACCTGGACGGCAGCCCGACCGATGAATCGCCGCGCATCAAGCGTACTCCTGAGATCGTCAAGCGGGACTGCGAATTCCGGATCTCCCGCAAGACGATCGAGCATGTCGTTGCGGGGCGCGCCGTTTTTCATGGCTGTCGCTGCCGCAACGCTGTGTCGCCGAATGATCTCATGGGCCACCTGACGATCTCCCCCCGCCTCTACGGAGCGCACAATAAGCTCTTCTGTCGCCATGAACGGCAACTCATCTGCGACACGCGCCGCGATCCGCGCGGGATGAACCTCCAGCCCGGAAGCGATGTTATGGTAAATCAACATGATCGCGTCGGTAGCCAGGAACATCTCGGGGATCACGAGTCTCCGATTTGCGCTGTCGTCCAGCGTGCGTTCGAAATACTGCACAGAGTGGGTCTCGTTCGCGTTCGTCTCCAGAGACAGGACGAACCGTGCGAGCGCGTTGATGCGCTCTGAACGCATCGGATTGCGTTTGTAAGCCATCGCGCTCGATCCGATCTGTTCCTTCTCGAAGGGTTCCTCGATCTCGCCGAATGCCTGCAGCATGCGCATGTCACTCGCAAATTTGGCGGCACTCGCAGCGGCACCAGCGACAACGTCCAGCACACCAGCGTCGATCTTTCGAGTATACGTCTGGCCGCTCACCGGTATCGACGTCGAGAAGCCCATCTTGGCGGTAACTCGTCGATCGAGCTCTCGCACCTTCGCATCGTCTCCATTGAACAGGCGAAGGAACGATGCCTGGGTTCCGGTCGTTCCCTTGACGCCGCGCAGCGGCATGGTTGCAAGCCGATAGTCGATGTCTGCAATATCCAGCACCAGGTCCTGCATCCACAATGTCGCGCGCTTTCCGACTGTCGTGAGCTGAGCTGCTTGCAGGTGGGTGTAGCCGAGCGTCGGCTCATCCTTCCATGTCACTGCAAACTGCGAGAGCGCCCTCAGCACATCCACGGCGCGCTCCCTCAACATCTCGAGCGCGCGGTGCATGAGCACAAGATCAGCATTATCCGTGACAAAGGCACTCGTTGCACCCAGGTGAATGAACCGACGGGCGCTCGGAGCCGCGTCACCAAAGGTGTGAACATGCGCCATTACATCGTGCCTGAACCGCTGCTCATAGCTGGCAGCCGCGTCGAAATCGATGTCATTCGCCACAGCGCGCATCTCTTCGATGGCCGAGACGGGTATGTCGATGCCGAGTTCCATTTCGGATTCGGCAAGGGCGATCCAGAGCTCGCGCCAGAGTCGATGCCGCTCCTGCGGAGACCATAACTCAAGCATAGCGCGCGATGCATAGCGCGCAGAAAGCGGGGAAGAATAAGTGTCGTTCATCTATTGAGTCACAAATTCCGTGGTGTAGTACTGACCGTTTCGCTCGACATACATCACAACCGCCCCGCGCCCGCTGTTGAGTGCCTGTGCTGCGTCCTCGGCGCTGGTAATACGGGTACTGTTCACCTGTACGATCACATCGCCTGGTGCGAGTCCGACCTGCGCCTGCACGCGCGGACTCACGTTCTGTACGTAAGCGCCGACGGCGCTGCGGATGTTACGCTCCGACCTGATCGCCGGAGTCAGCGTTGTCAGTTCGATCTCGTGCAGTACAGTGACGCGCGGTGCGTCCACCTCCGGCAGGTCAGCAACGCGGACACTGAGTGTCACGTCGGTTCCATCGCGCTTTACAACAATGGGCACCGTGTCGCCAACGCGCAGTTCGAGAAGTTCCGCTTCCCAGTCATAAGCATTGCGGATCGGTCGTGCCGCCGCACGTATGATGACATCGCCGGCGCGAATGCCAGCCTTCGCTGCGGGTGATCCCGCCGTTATCGCGGCGATGTTCACGCCGATCGCTGGCGCCTTGCCGAGTGTGCGATTCGAACCAACCGACGGTTTGACTCCGATCCACGGCCGCCGCACCTTCCCGTGGGAGAGCAAGTCGTCGGCGACCCGCGATGCGCGATTGATCGGGATCGCAAAGCCAAGACCAACCGAACCGCCGCTCGGCGAGTAGATGGAGCTGTTGACGCCGATGACTTCGCCCGCTGCATCAACGAGCGGACCGCCGGAATTGCCGGGGTTTATAGCCGCGTCCGTCTGGATCATGTCAACGTATGCGCCGTTACCGCCGTCAGAAGGACTGGCAAGCAGGTTGCGCCCGACGCCGCTGACGACACCAACCGTCACACTCGGCTCCGTATTGGCAAGTACGAAGCCGTATGGGTTGCCGATCGCGATCGCCCATTCTCCGACTATGAGCGATGACGAGTTGCCGAGCGGAGCGACCGGCATGTTCGAGGCATCGACCTTGAGGACCGCAAGATCGTTCACATCGTCGAGGCCGATGAGCTTGGCTGCATATGTGGTACCGTCGCGTAACGCAACCGAGATGCTCGTCGCCCCACGCACAACGTGAGCGTTGGTGAGAATGACGCCGTCCTTGCGGATGATGAAACCGGATCCCAGTCCCGCCACCGGCCGCTCCGCCGACTGGCCGCCGAAGAATTGTTCGAGCATGTCGGCTGGAACTCGCTGAACAGCCTCCGTCTGCACTGTCACGACGCTTGGAGCAACGCGCGCGACCGCAGATGTGATCGCTGTACGACGTGAAGCGTCGACCTGCGCGTTCGATGTTGGCTGTGCGACGCTGACCTGCTGCGCATTTGAGGAACCGCCGTTGCACGCAATGATTATCGCGACGATCGAAACAGCGCAGAGACGCTTCATGGTGCTTATAGGCTCCTTGGCAGGTGGCGCTTGCTGAGTGCACTCAGGTACCGGTCTACGCCGCGATCGGTGAGCGAGTGAATCATGAGGGAAGAGAATAATTCGGTGGTGACGTAGGCCGTATCTGCCCCTGCAAGCAGATATTCAGTGAATGCGACCGAGTTCTGTGCCGGAGTAACAGCCACGTCGCATTCAAAGCCGCATCTGTCGATTACGGCCCGAACCTGCTCCACCAGCTCGACACTCGGGCGTCCCTGCGCTTCCAGATCGCGAACGTCTAACGCAATCATCGACGCGCCAAGTTTGCCAGCGATGAACGCCTGCGCTCCAGAGTACACGTGCGTAGTGCAGACCTTGACGCCATCCGCAACCAGTTTTCGGATCGGCGAGACGGCATCTTCGACGAACGGGAGCTGAATGACCGCATGTTCCGAAGCGTGCGCGAGGTCGCGCGCTTCTCTATACATCTCAGGACCATTGATAGCCGTAACCGGCACGCAAATCGGAACACCGAAGTCAACTGCGATCTCGGCCAGCCGCTCAACAACAGAGGTGGTTGGGTCTTCTGCCGCCAGGTCGAGCGGAGACAGCACTACTCCGTCGAGGAGCTCTGCATTTGCCCACTCCTTGATCTGGGCGATTTCCGCGCTCTGCACAAAGATCTTCATTCTCCCTCGGAGTAGAAGTGCGCCGGATAGGCGACACGTTCAAGAAACAGCCCATGCGATGGCGCAGGGGGCGAAACTGCACGATTGTCGCCTGCCGCCAGCAAATCGGCAAAGGAGTCCTGCGACCGGCGGCCAGCCGCGACATCAATCATAGTACCTACCAGGAAGCGAACCATATGGTGCAGAAATCGATTCGCCTCGACCGTGAAGTCCAGTCGTCCGCCAACCCGATTCCACGCAGCATAAGTCACTGTGCATTTGTGCTGATCGGCCTCGGGCGCGGTCCCGCGAACGGCGAAACCGAAAAACTGGTGCTCCCCGAGCAGCGCTTGAGCCAGATCCGGGAGGACAGACTCGTGCGGCAACGGCCAGGGCAGGTGCCATTCATAACCGCGCCTGAAGGGAGAGGCGGACTCAGCGTCCGTCCCGATCTGGTAGATGTATCGCCGCGAGACGGCGCTGTAACGGGCGTGAAATTGATCGGTAACGTGATGCGCGTTTGCAATCCAGACATCTGGTGGGAGCAGCGAGTTGAGCGCTCGGCGAAGTTTAAAGGCGTTCCACGCCTCCGGAACTCGCACGTGCGCAGACTGTCCTCGCGCGTGAACCCCAGCATCTGTCCGTCCAGCCCCGAGCAGCGTAATGTGCCGTTCGAACAGGCGTTCGAGAACGTCCTCGATGACACCCTGAACCGTTACCGATGTCGGCTGACGCTGCCATCCGGCGAACCGCGACCCGTCGTACTGCAGCACGAGTTGGACGGTGCGCTCCCGCATGAGGCGGAACTTACGGACTGCCGGTATGAAGTCAAGCAATCGGGCCCGCACAATTCATATACGCAAAACCCACGCAAACGATTGACAAATCACGATTTAGGCAGCAAACTCGCATCATCGGATGTCCGTGAAATCTCTTCCCGCACTCGCGGCTGATCTCGCTCTCGCCTCAGACGCCGCCGCTGCGCTCAGAGCGGTCCACGAAGAGCTATGCGGTGCGGACCGCAACACGGGACTCGTGCTGCTCACCGTGGACCCTCGGCGCAACGCCCTGGTCAACCGGGCGCTCGGATCGGCGGCGGACGCATCGTCCGACGGCGCACTCCCGGCGTACGCGCTGCTGGCGCTCGATCATCTTCCGCCGACCGTCCAGTACGCGGTCCTCGCCGGCCAGCGCTTTGCCGATGTTGGCGATCAGGGTTCGCAGTTCGCGCGACTGCTGGGAGTTGAAGCCGGGGTTGGCGAGTTCCGGCTGCTCCTCAAGGGGGTAGTCTTCGAAGGCGCGCTCGCTGCAGCCTTGGCACTGTACGATTCCAGCCGCCGGTCCGGTCCAAAACTGCTGGAGCGGGCAGCTCCGCTTGCAACCCTGTTCGAGCTCGCGTACGCGCGGTTCTACGAGCGTGATGCCCGATTCGAGGCGGTTGCCGCATTGCACGACGTAACAAACAGGCTCCGTGCTGAACACGCGAGTTCGGCTTCCGGACTGGAGCGTGAGGTCGAGCGGCTGCGTGCTGCGCAGCGAGCCGGAACGAGCGACGTCGTGCACCGCCTGCGCGATGCGATCGGCGCTGCGGAGCGTCGCGCTATGGCCGCTGAACAGCAGCTCGTCGCGATTGAGGGGCAAGTCATAAATGCTGTCGATCGTCTTGAGCGTGCGCATATTCAGCTGCACCAACAGGACACCACACTGCGCGCGCAAAGCGAACTCATCCGCGAGCTGGAAAGCCGCCTCGCCGAAGCGGAGACCGCCGCCGAGCGTCTAGGGGAGCCGGCGAGTTCCTTGAAGAGCTGACCCGATGACGAACACCCCTCCGCCTGCGCCGCTGCAGGACGTGATTGCAGCACTTGCACACAATCGAGCGCTCGAACAGGACAATGTGACTGCGGCGTTCGATGTGGTTATGCGTGGTGATGCATCTGCAATTCAGATTTCGGCGCTCCTGACCGGCCTCAGAGTCCGTGGTGAGACATCCGAGGTGGTTGCAGGGGCGGCGAGCGCATTGCGGCGCGCGATGGTGCGGCTCGAACTGCCTGATCCCGAGAGTGTAGTCGACACCTGCGGCACCGGCGGCGGATCCGTTGGGACATTCAATATCTCCACGGCCGCTGCGCTCGTTGCAGCAGGCGCAGGCGTACGTGTTGCCAAGCACGGTAATCGCTCTTTCACATCCCGATCGGGAAGTGCCGACGTTCTCGAGGCCCTTGGTGTCAACATCGACGTCGATGTTGAAGCAATGCAGCGCGCATTTCATTCGGCCGGTATCGTCTTCATGTTCGCGCCGCGCATGCATCCCGCTATGCGGCACGTCGGCCCAGTGCGCCGCGAACTTGGCGTTCCCACCGTCATGAACATCATTGGCCCTCTGGCAAATCCTGCGTCGGCTGGCAGGCAAGTGATCGGTGTAGCTGATGCGGAGCGCGCCCCCGTCATTGCAAGAGCACTCGCGGCGCTGGGCACGGTTCACTCGCTCATCGTCTATGGTGAACCTGGCATGGACGAGATTTCGCCGCTCGGCACGACGCGGATCATCGAGATTCGGAAGGGTGCGATTACCGAATGGACGACAGACCCGGCTGCACTTGGTCTGGCGTCAGCCCACGCCTCTGAACTCGCAGGCGGCTCGCCAGGCGAAAATGCGAGCCTGGTCAGCGCGTGTCTGGATGGCTCAGCACCACCCGGTGCGATTGCCGCCGTCGCCGCGAATGCTGGCGCGGCGATCTACGTTGCGGGAATGGCGTCCACTCTCGGCGAGGGGGTAGAAAGAGCAAAGGCCGCGATCGCGGATGGTTCTGCGACAGCGGCCCTCGAACGGCTGCGTAGTGCACTCCCGCGGACCTAGCGCCGCGACAGTTCCGTACTACTCAGCGGCGCATGCCTAACAACGACGCATTACCCCTACGACCACGCCCTGAATTGCGACATCGTTCTCGTGAACGTAGATGGGAGCCATCAACTCGTTGCGCGGTTGCAGTCTTATGCGGCCGTCGCGTTCACGATAGAATCGCTTGACCGTAGCCGAAGCACCGTCAATGAGCGCGATGACAGTCTCGCCGTTGTCGCAGGAGGCGCGCTCGTTGACAACAACGAAATCGCCGTCGCAGATGTGGTCGTCGATCATGGAGTTGCCACGCACGCGAAGGACGTAGTGGTTGCCACCGCGACGAACAAAATCCTCAGGCACCGCGATCGTCTCGTGAGACGGGATGGCCTCGATCGGCATCCCGGCGGCGACCGTCCCCATCAGCGGGATCTGAATCGCCCGGGGATACTCCTCGGACGGGAGGATCTCGATGCCACGGCTCTCGTTGTAGCGCCGTTTGATGTACGATTTGCGCTCCAGGTTGCTAAGGTGCTCGTGAACCGTCGCCAGGGAGCTATAATCGAAGCGTTCCGCGATTTCCTCGAAGCTGGGCGCATAGCCGTTCACTTCGGTGTAATCAGCGAGATAACTGAGAATTTCCCGTTGGCGCTTGGTCAGCGACATCGCCAGATTCCTAGAGGGTGGGTCTGCATGCGCGGCTGACCCCGAACAGCCGCCGAAAGAACACGTTATCCGAAGAATGCCCGAAACGCAAGGTATTACCGCATCGCGGAGAATCTGGACGCCTCCCTCCGGCACGCTCGGCGGGCTGGTGGCCGCTGCCTACGCCCGTGCTGCCGCACAGGGGAGCGAGGCGCCACGCTGGAACGCCAAGGCGACTAATGCCGCAACGCGGCCATCGTTCCGGGATGCCCTGAATGGCTCCACGGTCGGCGTCGTTGGGGAGGTGAAACGACGTTCGCCGTCGAAGGGCGACATAAATCCGGATATCCAGCCTGCCGCTCAGGCGCGGCTTTACGTGGAGGCTGGGGCTGTGGCGATATCTGTGCTGACCGAGCCCGAGCACTTCGGCGGTTCGATGTCGGATCTGGAACTAGTAGCTGGAACCGTTGCGGTTCCAGTCCTGAGAAAGGACTTCATCGTCTCGACGGTGCAGCTGTACGAGGCTCGCGCCCGAGGCGCCGCGGCGGCGCTTCTCATCGTTCGCGCGCTGCCACACAGTGCACTCGTCGAGTTGCACGATGTGGGCTCTGCGATTGGACTCGATCTGCTCGTCGAAGTTCGTGATGAGGAGGAGCTGGCGATCGCGATCGACATTGGCGCCAGGATCATCGGGGTCAACAATCGCAATCTCGAGACGCTCGTGATCGATCCTTCGACCGTCGATCGGATAGTGCCGCTTATTCCGCGTGATGTAGTGGCGGTGGCTGAGAGCGGAATGGCGTCGCCGGAGCACGTTCAGCGAGCGGCAACTGCTGGCGCGGACGCAGTTCTGGTAGGCTCCTATGTTTCCGCCGCTGCCGATCCATTGGCTGCGGTTCGCTCACTTACCGGCATACGAAGAGAGCGGAATGCGCGTCCAGATTAAAGTTTGCGGGCTCACGCGAGCCGCGGACGCAGCTACCGCCGCAGCACTCGGCTTTGACTACGTCGGAGTAATTTTCGCGGGTGGTCCGAGGAGCCGAACACTCAGTGAAGCGATTCACATCCTGCGCGATAGTGGTACCGCCGCCAGGGTTGGTGTATTTGGGGTCCCCCATGCCACGGAGTTGAGCAACTACGTGCGCATGGTTCCACTGTCCGTGGCGCAGCTCCACGGCGACTCATCGCCCAAGGCGGTGCTCGCGGCACGCGCGGTCGGAGTCCACGAGGTCTGGGCAGTCGTGCCGGTGATGGATGGCGCTCTCCGTCACGACACGGAGGAGCTGTTTCAGTGCGCAGATGCAGTCGTCCTCGATACACGCGACGCAGGAGGACTGGGTGGTACCGGACGACCGTTCGACTGGGATGCGATAGGTGATATGCTGCGCCCGATGAGGCGGCAGGCGAAGTTGGTGATTGCCGGTGGCCTGACACCGGACAATGTCGCGCGCGCAATCGAGATGCTCAAGCCGGACATTGTGGATGTGTCATCTGGCGTCGAGTCCTCGACTGGTGTGAAGGATCCAAAACTGTTAAGCCGCTTCATCGAAGCGGCGCGGAGTGCCTGAGATTTGACTACGATGCTTCCCAAAGCGACGGATCGTTTCGGAGAATTTGGAGGTCGATACGTACCCGAGACCCTGATTCCAGCTCTCGACGAACTGGAGTTTGCGTTTGACGCTGCGATGTCCGACCCCGATTTCGTACGGACTTACGCAGATCTTTTGCGGGACTATGTTGGTCGGCCGTCGCCTCTGAGTGACGCACCGCGGCTCAGCGAGCGCGTGGGTGCGAAGGTGTATCTCAAGCGCGAGGACCTGAATCACACTGGCGCGCACAAGATCAACAATGCGCTAGGGCAGGCGTTGCTGGCGATGCGCATGGGTAAGCGTCGCATCATCGCCGAAACTGGAGCGGGGCAGCACGGCGTAGCAGCCGCCACTGCTTGCGCCAGGTTCGGACTGGAATGCGTGGTGTACATGGGCGAGACGGACATGGAGCGTCAGGAACTCAACGTCTTCCGTATGCGATTGATGGGCGCAACTGTAGTTCCGGTCAGCTCTGGAACGCGTACGCTCAAGGACGCGACCACCGAAGCAATCCGGGACTGGGTGACCAACGTCGAGACGACGCACTACATCATCGGCTCTGTGGTGGGGCCTGCGCCGTATCCGCGCATGGTGCGCGATCTTCAGAGTGTGATTGGTCGCGAAGCGCGAGAGCAGATGCTCGCACGCACTGGCGGCCTTCCGACTGCGGTCGTCGCATGCGTCGGCGGTGGATCCAACGCAATGGGGATATTCCACGCGTTCGTCGATGACGCGGCGGTGCGCCTGGTTGGTGTCGAAGCGGCGGGCGAGGGGCTGAACACTGAACACCATTCAGCCTCGCTTTCGCGTGGACGTCCTGGGGTACTGCACGGCGCGCTCAGCTACCTGCTTCAGGATAAGAACGGCCAGGTACACCCGGCACACTCGATTTCTGCAGGGTTGGACTATCCAGGGGTGGGCCCGGAGCATTCATTTCTGCATGACTCGAAACGTGCGGAATACGCCGCGGTGACGGACTCAGCCGCACTGGAAGCATTTGGAGTACTCAGCCGGCTCGAAGGCGTGATCCCCGCGCTCGAAACGTCACATGCTGTGGCGTGGCTGCTCGATTCTGTCGGAACCTGGTCGCCGAGTGATAAGGTGCTGTTGTGTGTCAGCGGCCGTGGCGACAAGGACGTGGCTCAGGTCCGCGCCATGCAGGGCAACGCGCGCTGATGTCTCAGCCGCCCGCGGCACCACCAGGAGGTCAGAGGGCGCCAGCTGGCTCCCTCGATGCAGTTATTTCGGAAATGCTGAAAAGTCTTGCGCGCGCGGTAAGGTCGTTCCAATTGTATCTGCCCAACAATCCAATGCACGCTCGCGCAATCGACAGTGCACATGCTGCGCTGGTTGGATTATGGGTGCTTACTGATCATGTGGAGATCGGAGTTACGGAGAATGACTTTACGCACGAGGACGTCTCTATCATGTCAGAGACGGATCGGGGCGGCGAAAGTCTACCGTGGCTGTTCTACAAGGACGGCATCCGGTCGTTCGAATTGCGGCGGGGGTTCGAGACGCGCGATCTGCCGCGTTTCCTCGGAGCGGTGCAGGCGGTACGTGCGCAGGCCAGCGGCGACGAGGATCTGGTCACGCTCTTCTGGGAATGCGATTTCGAATGCTTCTCGTACAAGTACGAGGAGGCCGGTGGCGACGGTTACAGCGCGCCAGGCGCAGAATTGCTGCGCGGCGGCGCGCCGCGAGGGAGCGTGGACGCACCACAGGATGGCGAGAGTGATGTCGGCACGTACGGATCCAGCTCGTCGCAGTTTGCTCGTATCTCGGACTTCGACCCGACTCTCTACTTTTTGGAAGAGCAGGAGATCAACTACCTGCATGACTCCATCCGGCAGGATTTTGGCGGCGACTTGAGACCGTCCGTTGCCGCCGCGCTGCTCGACACGTTCGAGACCCAGACCGATCCTACCGTTCGCGAAGAGATATGCGGAATACTCGAGAACTTCATGCTGGTGCTCCTGTCGGGCCTGCAATTCCGCGCCACTGCTTTTCTGATCCGGGAAAGCGCGGCAGCGACATTGCGCGCGGAGAACCTGCTCCCGTCGCATCGGCAGCGACTGACTGAATTGGTTGATCGGATCAGCGATCCGGCGACGCTGAATCAGCTGCTGGATGTGCTCGAGGATACACCGCTTCAACCGCCGCAGCAGGATCTGGTCACGTTGTTCACAAGGCTCAGCCCGAAGGCGTTGCAGCCGCTTGTGTCGCATCTTGTTCGCTCTCGGAACGCCGGTTTGCGCGCGCTGCTCGAAGACGCGGTAACGCGGCTTGCCAGCTCTGACACAGACGAGTTGATGGCACTGATAGGCTCGGATGACGAGCCGGTTTCGCTCGAAGCCATGCGTCGGGCCGGCGATCTCAAGTCTCCGGTTGCCGTCCCGCATCTGGCACGCGCTCTCGGCTCCTCGTCCGAGACAACCCGTGCGGCGGCGATCGGCGCTCTTGCAGAGATCGGCTCGCCGGGCGCGATGCAGTTGCTCGAGCGGAGTATCGAGGACGTGGATCGTGACATTCGGCTGGCTGCACTCAAGGCGTGCACAGAGCGCCAGCACCGGCCCACCATAGGTCGACTCGAACGCGCGCTTAAGGATCGGCTGCTTCGTGATGGATCGTCCGTCGAGAAGTCTGCATTCTTCGACGCCTACGCTACACTCGGAGGCGACTCCGCAATACCACTCCTCGAGAACATCCTTTTGCCTAAAGGCCTGCTTGCAAGGAAAGAGGATCCTATCACGCGCGCGAGTGCCGCAATGGCACTCGGAAAACTCGGCAGCGAACGAGCGCTGGACATTCTCCGCAAGGCTGCCGGAGACAAGGAGATTGTCGTACGAAGTGCTGCGGCCCGTGCACTTCGGGGTAGCGCGTGAGTACGTTGAACCCGGACGACGGCGAGCGCCAGGAGGTGGCGAGCACTCGACGGACTGGACGCGCGTTGATTGTCGCGATTCATGCCGCGTCGCGTGTGATGAAGTTGTATCCGCCGGAACACCAGACCGTTCAGAAGTCGCTTACCGACCTTGCAGCAGCGGCCCTCGAAAGCAGCGGTGTGGACGCGCAGCTGGAAGTCCGTATACACGGCGAATTCATATTTGTAAATGGCACACGCCTGCGACTGGACCTGAGCAACTACGCCAGTTTCGGCCGCGTTCTGGAATTATTTCGGGCGTCGGGTGTAGGTGTACTGCGTGTGTTGCGGGAGGCGGCACCACGAGAATGGTTCTCATTGCTCACACTTCTCGCGACACTGGGTAGCGTAGCCGAGGCGGATGCCGACGAACTCGCGCGACGCCTTCAGGCAGCGGGCGTGGATGCATTCGAGGTAGCTGCGGACGCAGAGGCAGAGGAGGACATCGAGGAGCGCGAAGCCGCGAAAGCTGCTGCCCGCCGGACCTATGCACAGTCGGTCGCGCTCACCAAGGACGTGATCAATTCCGTGCGCATGGGGCGGGTCCCAAGCGCGCGCAAGATCAAGCGCGCCGTTCAGACGATCGTCGATCAGGTGCTCACTGAAGAAGCGTCACTGATCGGACTGACCACGTTGCGCGAGTACGACGAATACACGTACACCCATTCGGTCAACGTGTGCATCTTTGCCGTCGCACTTGGGAAACGCATCGGGATGTCCAAGCTCCAGCTGTACGAGCTGGGAATGGGCGCGTTGATGCACGACATCGGCAAGTCGCGCGTACCGACGGACGTCATTCAGAAGAGCACCCCGCTTGACGAGGACGACTGGCGGCGGATTACCGCTCATCCGTGGCTAGGCATGCTCACGCTGTTTCAACTTCGCGGACAGCAGGAATTGCCGTATCGCGCGATGGTCGTTGCGCATGAACATCACATGCGGCGTGATTACTCGGGGTATCCGAAGGTGATCCGCCCACGTCAGATGTCCATGACCAGCAAGCTGGTCGCAGTGGCCGATGCATACGACGCGGCGACAACGCGTCGGTCGTATCAGACAAAGCCGTATCCACCTTCAGCGGTGTTGCAGGAGATGCGTGACAACCCGCTCCGAGGGCTGGATCCGGTTGTCGTCAAGGCCTTCATCACCCTGCTGGGCATCTATCCTTCCGGCACGCTTGTCGTGCTGGACACCTTCGAACTGGCCGTGGTTCTTGCGGCGAATGTGGATCCGGAGATGTTGTCGCGCCCGCGAGTCGTTATCGTAAGTGATGGGCGCGGCAATCTCCTGCAGCCGCCGATCGAATCAGACTTGGCGGCAACAGGCCCCGATGGCCAGTTCGCACGTACTATCATCAAGACAGCGGATCCGGAAAGGTATGGCATCAGGGTTAGTGACTACATCATCTAACAAGATCGACGAACGCTTTACGACGTTGCGAGCGACCGGCCGTAAGGCGCTCGTCTGTTACGTCACGGCCGGCCATCCGGATCTTTCGAGATCGCGGGAGCTGCTGCAAGGACTCGAGGACGCAGGGGCGGATGTTCTCGAAATAGGCGTGCCGTTTTCCGATCCCATGGCGGACGGGCCTGTGATTCAGGCAAGCTCGCAGACTGCACTTGATGCAGGCATGACATTCGACGGTGTACTTGACCTGGTCGAACAAGCGCGACTGAAGATTCCCGTCGTGCTGTTCGGCTATCTGAATCCGTTCCTGGCAGCGGGGCCGAGTGCACTTGGCCGGATGCAAGCCGCCGGTTGCGACGGGCTGCTCATTACCGACTTGCCAGTGGGAGCAGATCCAGCACTCGAGTCCAGCATAGGAGCGAGCGACATAGCGTTCATCCGGCTGGTGGCACCGACGACTCCGACTGAACGGATGCAACTGATCGCGAGTCACGGGAGCGGTTTCGTATATCTCATCAGCAGGCTCGGAGTTACTGGGATGCAAAGCGCGGTGGCTCCCGAACTGGGCGCGACAGTCGCGCGGCTGCGCTCCGTGACCACGCTTCCAGTCTGCGTGGGATTCGGCGTCACGAACGCAGCGCAGGCCGCTGCAATCACATCGATTGCCGACGGCGTGGTCGTTGGGAGTGCCATCGTGAAGGCCGCCGGAGAAAGCGTTGACGCCGCGGTCTCTCTCGCAAAGTCGTTGCGTTCCGGCATCGATCAGGCGACTTGATGATCCCGGACACGGTTGTCCTGCAGGCAATGCGATTCCACACGCGTGTTGGAGTGCTCCCACACGAAAAACAGTTGCCGCAACCTGTCGAAGTTGACCTGTCGGTGACGGTGGATGGTGCCGTGCGACCGCCAAACGTAGTTGACTACGTCGCGCTTTATTCGGCAGTTGCAGAAGTAATGTCGACGCCGCACATATCGTACCTTGAAGAGGCGGCAGAGCGTATCGCATCGGCGGCGCTTCTGGTGAAGGGCGTCCGTACCGCGACAGTATCCGTGCGCAAGCCGCACGTACCATTGCCAGGCCCTGTCGAATTTGCGCAGGTGTCGATTACCCGCGAGCGAAATGGATGACATCGCTTTCGTTGCACTGGGTAGCAACATCGGCGACCGGGAGCGGCATCTTGCCGATGCGCGCTCCAGAATCGCGAAGATATCCGGGGTCGTGATCCTGGCGGAGTCGATGGTCGAGGAGACAGCACCGATAGGACCTGTCAAACAGGGCCCGTACCTCAACCAGATGATCGCGCTCGGGACATCGCTCCCCCCCGCCGAACTCCTTGCCAGGCTTCACGAGGTGGAGGTTCTGGGGGATCGGGTCAGAACGGCCCGTTGGGGACCGCGCACGATAGATTTGGACATCGTCAAGTATGCGCGCACGACGTGGAATTCTCCGGAGCTGCGAGTGCCGCATGACGAGATCGATAACCGCGACTTCTGGCAACGCGAGCTAGCCGAACTTGCAGAGGTGATGATTTGAGCAGTGCCACGGATTTGTGCTGCGCTCGTCGCGGCCGGCGCTGCGTTCCAATCCGGAGAAACGCGTGCCCCGTCGATCGAAGCTGCCGGGGTGGCCATACTGACGCAGGAACCCCAGCTTGCGACTGATTATTTCAAGGTCGTTCGGGAATCCGACTTTGATCAACCCGCTGCAGTGGCGCGTGGTGATTCCATCGTCACCGCGGTTCGGCTTGGAACAACTCGATTGATAGACAACATTCAACTCTAAATATGGCAAGCTCGACGCTGGATCTTCCCGCATGGGCGCACGTTGGCGATAAGCGCGCGGAGCACATTCAGAGAGTTACCGCACTCCTCAACGCTTGGGCTGCGGCGATGCGGTTGCCTCCTGCAGAGGCACGCGCATTTGTTGACGCAGGGGTGCTTCACGACGCGTTGCGCGACGCTACAGAAGCAGAACTGCGCCGGATTACCGGCGACAACGAGAGCCCCCTGGGCTTGCTGCACGGCCCTGCCGCTGCGATCACGCTGGAGAAGCACGGCGAACAACGCACCCAGTTACTTGACGCGGTGCGATACCACACTGTCGGAAATGCAGCCTGGGGAACGGTTGGCCGCGCACTTTACATGGCGGACTTCCTCGAGCCGGGACGCAAGTTCTCGAAGCAGGATCGCTACTTCCTGGCGCTGCAGGTTCCCAACTCATTCGACGCAGTGTTCCGGCAAGTTGTGCGCATGCGCCTGGAATGGACTGTTCGCGAGGGGAACCAGATTTTCCCGGAAACTGTGGCACTCTGGAATAGCCTGCAGTAATGCCGCGCTGTTTCGCGGTGTCGGTGTCTACAAATCTGACGGTGATTGCGCTGCTGCTCGCGAGTTGCACCCACCATGACAAAGCTGGTTCGACGGTAACGCACGAGTCGGCGCAGATCGATACCACTATTGGGCATGCACCGGCGGACGTGCGCATCAAAGTCGAGATTCTTAATGCCAGCAGGCTTCGTGGCGCCGCGCGTTCCGCGACGTTTCTACTCAGAGAACGCGGCTACGACGTTGTTGCGTCTGGAAACGCCGGCCGGCTCCAGGACCCTACCGTCGTTCTCGACCGCTCAAATCACCCGGAGTGGGCAGCGCTGATCGCGAAGGCGATCGGCGGCAAGGTTGAATCCAAGCCGGACACGTCACGCTACCTCGACGCCACTGTCATCCTCGGCGCGAGCTGGACGCCGCCGCCTATGCCGTTCCACCCGTAGCTGACCGCAGGCCGCGGCGATGTCCTTGCCGCGACTCTTCCGGATCGCCACGTTCAGGCCGGCCCGCCGGAGAGAGGCACCGAAACGGCGGATCGAATCGGCGCTCGTCGGCGTGAAATCACCAGCACCGCCAGGGTGCAACGGGATGAGATTAACGAAGGCCTTACACTCACGCGCGAGCTTCGCAAGTTCGCTGGCGTCCTCGGGCCGATCGTTGATGCCGCCGAGCATCACGTACTCGAAAGTCACTCTTCGGTCGAAGCTCTTGGCCGCTTCGATTACGTCGGCAAGCGGATACTTGGTGTTGATTGGCATCAGGCTTCGCCGCAACGCATCGGTCGGTGCGTGGATTGAGATCGCCAGTCGAAACTGCTCCGGACGTTCGCCAAGAGCGACAATCCCGGGGAGAATTCCGACGGTTGACACGGTGATGTGGCGAGCCCCGATGCCAATCCCATTTGGATCGTTGAGGATCGTGAGAGCCGTGTCGACAGCGCGCCAGTTCATCATCGGCTCTCCCATCCCCATGAACACGATGTTGGTGACCGCAATTGGAGGCTCGAGCAGCGCCATTTCACGAACCTGAGCCGCGATCTCGTACGGTTCGAGATTTCGGGTGAATCCCATCTTGCCGGTCGCGCAGAATGCACACTGAAGGGCGCACCCAGCCTGCGAGGAAATGCAGAGCGTCAGGCGATCGCTGTCGGGAATCGAGACGGTTTCGATAGCCTCACCGTCAGCGAGTCGGAACAGGAATTTGCGAGTACCGTCAGCCGACGTCTGCTCAGTTGAAACCGTGAGGGAAGGTAATTCGAACGATTGTTCGAGAGCCTCTCTCGTGGCCATCGGAATGTCGGTAATCTCAGCAAACGATCTTACCGGTGCCTGCCAGAGGCGGCGCGCGACCTGCTGTGCGCGGTACACCGGCTCGCCCCGGTCGCGAAAGAAGGCCTCGAGCGCCGAGTTCGCCGCTTGAGGAGTGAGATTCAGGAGATTGATTTTGGACATGTTAGTAGTGGCAGGCTACAGCTCGAAGGGCCTACCATAAACCGTTGCCAGACATAAATTTAACCGATCTACATGCAATCATATTACCAGGTCGAAACGCGACCATCAGCCATCGCGTGAGCGCTCCCGAATTTCCAGCAACTACCGAGCGTACCACCTTCTGCGGCGCACTTCGCGCCGAGCATGTCGGAGTAACGGTAAAGCTGGGCGGATGGGTCGAGAGCTCCCGGAACCTGGGCGGCATGGTGTTCCTTAGTCTCCGTGATCGTGCCGGAGTAGTGCAGGTGTCCTTCAACCCTGACTTCACCGCGCCGGACGTGATCGATGCCGCCTCGTCGGTGTCGCTGGAGAGTGTGATCCTGGTAGAAGGCACTGTCGCCGAACGTCCCGCAAACATGGCGAATCCGGACATGAGCACGGGTGCAATCGAGGTACGGGCAGTGTCGGTGACTGTCGTCGGACCAGCGGAGTCGGTCGCGATGCCGGTGGTGGCTAAGGGTTCGAACCTGCCAGCGGAGGATGTTCGTCTACGGTATCGATACCTCGACCTGCGTCGCGCACCGCTCCAGGCGAACATGATTCTGCGACACAAGTTGTTGCAGACGACGCGCAGGTATCTGGATGGGAAGGGTTTTCTCGAGATCGAGACACCGATTCTCACCAAGCCAACGCCCGAGGGGGCACGCGACTACCTGGTGCCGAGCCGGGTGCATCCGTCCGAGTTCTACGCCTTGCCGCAATCGCCGCAGCTTTACAAGCAGCTGTTGATGATTTCTGGTATGGATCGGTATTTCCAGATTGCGCGGTGTTTCCGTGATGAGGACCTCCGCGCGGATCGTCAGCCGGAGTTTACGCAGATCGACATCGAGGCCTCGTTCATCCAGCCTGAGGACATTTACGCGCTGACCGAGGGAATGCTGAAGGAGTTGTTCGCGGTGGCCGGGATCGAGGTGGAAAAGCCGTTCGCGCGCATGACGTATGCAACTGCGATGGAGTACTTCGGCTGTGATCGGCCCGACCTCCGTTACGGACTGGAGATTCGCGACGTAACCGCGGTCTTTGCCGAATCCGAATTCGGAATTGCGCGGAGCGCTATCGCTGCGGGAGGTCGCGTTCGTGGAATCGTACTGCCGGGTGGTGCATCGCTGTCGCGCAAGCAGGTGGACGAGATTGAAGCGGTCGCAAAGAGCGCGGGCGCGGGCGGCCTGATTCGCATCAAGTGCGTCGGTGGAGCGCTCGACGGCGCGGCGGCAAAATCGCTCACTGACGCTGGTCGCGCCGTACTTCAGCTCGCCGACGGCGACCTCATGCTGTTGGTAGCTGGTCCGGATCACGTATCGAGTACAGCGCTTGACAGAACGCGACAGGAGTCCGCGCGAAGGTTGTCCCTCGTTCCGGATGGTGCGAACGAGCTTGTCTGGGTGACGGACTTCCCGATGTTCGCCGTGGATCCCGCATCGGGTCGCCTCGATGCGATGCATCATCCATTCACGGCGCCAAATCCGGAAGACATGCATCTTCTGGACACAGACCCTGGTCGAGTGCGCGCTCTCGCATACGACGTCGTGCTTAATGGCACGGAGCTCGGTGGTGGAAGCATTCGCATCAGTGATCCGGCGCTGCAACGACGAGCGCTGTCATTACTCGGCGTCGATGCGGCGACGGCGGAAGCCCGGTTCGGGTTTCTGCTCGAGGCGTTATCGGCTGGAGCACCGCCGCATGGTGGAATCGCCCTTGGATTCGACAGGATCGCGATGATGCTGGCCGGGGCCCCCAGTTTGCGTGATGTAATTGCATTCCCCAAGACAACGGCAGCACGCGCGTTGTTCGAGGGCGCTCCGACTCTCGTGCCGCCCGACGAACTCGCGGCACTGCACCTCAAGACAACGGCAGATTGAGCATTTCAGAAGACAACGTCGTCCAGCGCATCTCGACCGAGGGTGCGGACATGCTCACGCTCGCGGGCGTGAACGACGAAAACATCACCGAGCTGATGCGCCAGACCGGAGCACGCGTTGCGCTGCGCGGCGACACGATGACGATCAGCGGCTCACGCGATGAAGTGGAGCGTGCTCAGCCGGTTGCGCAACGCATGATCGACACTGCCAAGCGTCAGCTTCCGCTAACCGCTGACGACGTGCTCCGCATGAGCCTCGACGGTGTACGGCCAGATGGATCCACATCAACCGATCGGATCATTCTTCCCGGCATCCGGAAGGTCATTCAACCCAAGACGAGTGGTCAGGCTGAGTATCTCAAGCAGATCACTGAGAATGACATCGTTATCGGTATCGGACCCGCCGGCACGGGGAAGACGTATCTCGCTGTGGCGGCTGCCGTTGACGCGCTTTCGCGCAAGCGGGTGCGGCGAATAGTCCTGGCGCGTCCGGCAGTCGAAGCTGGCGAGAGTCTCGGATTCCTTCCCGGCGACATGCAGGCGAAAGTGGATCCATATCTTCGCCCGTTGTATGATGCGCTCGAAGACATGATGCCGGCAGAGCGCGTGCAGAAGGCGCTTGAGACGAGAACAATCGAGATTGCGCCGCTCGCGTACATGCGCGGCCGCACACTCGCCGATGCGTTCGTCATCCTCGACGAAGCGCAGAATGCGACGAGCGCGCAGATGAAGATGTTTCTCACGCGACTCGGCGTGAATTCACGCGTCGTTATTACGGGCGACAAGACGCAGATCGATCTGCCTCGTCGCGAGGATTCCGGACTGGTGCAGGTAGAGCGAGTGCTGGCCGGCATCGAGGGCATTTCGTTCTTCTACTTCACCGAAGCGGACGTAGTGCGCCACCGTCTGGTGCGCGATATCATCAAAGCGTACGCAGAAGACACGACCGGGTGAGTAGATGAATCTCTGGGAGCGACTGTCCGCACGTGATGGCGCGCAGGAGGCTGACGCGACGGATCGCTCGCGCCGGGAGGGTGCTGCCGAAGCGAGGACATCGTTCGTGCCGCGGCTCGACCTCATTCTCGGGGTGGTCGCCGTTGCTGTGAGATTGATCCTGGATCCGTTGATCTACTTCGCGCTCGCCATCGCGGTCGCCGTCCTCATACCGGGTCGTACCGGAGATTTTGTGACGGCGTTCTTTGTGGCAGTCGGGTCGTTGTTTCTGTATCGTGCGCAACGTTGGCGCAGGATCCCCGACCATCTTCGCTGGCTTGCGTGGGCGGATCTCAACAAGCCGCTCTTGAGGCGGCTCAGTCTGGAGGCGCCGGGTACCTATGCGCACACGATTGCGATGGCGAACCTTACTGAGGCCGCGTGTGACGCAATCGGTGCCGACGGACTGCTCGGGCGGGTTGGGGCGTATTACCACGACATTGGCAAGCTCCGCAAGCCGCAACACTTCGTGGAGAATCAGCCGCGTGGTCGAAACCCGCACGACAAACTGAAGCCTGCTACAAGTGCAGCGATAATTCGTTCACACGTCCGCGACGGTATTGATCTCGCCAAGGAAAACGGAGTGCCGCGCCCGATCCAAGCATTCATCGCAGAGCACCATGGCACGCTACCGATCGCGTATTTTCTGGCCAAGGCGAGGGAGCGCGACGAATCTGTGAACGCTGCGGAGTACGCTTATCCCGGCCCGATACCGCAAAGCGCCGAAACGGCCGTCTGCATGCTGGCCGACGCAGCGGAGGCAACCGTGCGCTCACTCGCTGATCCGACGCCGCAGTCGATTCGTGCATCGGTTGAGGCCACAGTCGCAGCGCGCATTCAGGATGGGCAACTCGCGGACGCACCGATAACGCTTCGCCAGCTCGGGATCGTGCGTGACCAGTTCGTCAGGATTCTGACCGGGATGTATCACGGACGCGTCGAATATCCATCGCCGGCTCGTCCGCTTTCGATTACGACCAAGCCGGACTCGCGGGCCACCGCGTGAGCGTTGCCGTCGACGTGTCGCGTGATGGGCTCCGTATTGCGATTTCAGAAGAGCGCGTGCGTGACATTGTGCGCACTGTTTGTCGACGCGAACGCGTGACCGACGCGCTGGTATCCGTCGCGTTTGTCAGCAACAGCAGAATCGCGCGACTGAATCGCGAATACCTCGGGCATTCGGGCGCGACGGATGTGATAACCTTTGAACTGCGATCCGGGGATGGCACGTCGCAGGGTGCGCAGCCAGTAATTGGCGACATCTACATTGCCCCGACCGTCGCGGCCGCCAATGCGCGCGAGGCTCGTGTCGGCATTCGCGAGGAGTTGACGCGCCTGGTAGTGCACGGAACGCTGCACGTGCTCGGTTATGCGCATGACGAAGACGCTGACAGGATGCAGGGCGAGATGTGGCGTCGTCAGGAGGCCCTCGTTGCCGCAATCGTTTGACGCGTTGATTGCCGATTTCGAGGCCGGGAAAATGGCGGCTCTCGCTCGGGCGATCAGCATCGTCGAGAATCACCGGACGGGCTACGACGAGCTGATGACGCGGCTTCATCCGCGCATCGGGCGCGCGCAACGACTTGGGATGACCGGGCCGCCTGGCGCCGGGAAAAGTACCATCACCAATCTCATCGTTCAATCACTTCGACGTGACAACCTCCGTGTCGGCGTGGTCGCCGTGGATCCATCCTCTCCATTCACCGGCGGTGCGTTGCTCGGCGACAGGGTGCGAATGGAGGCAGTGGCGCTCGATCCTGGCGTATACATTCGTTCGATGGCCACGCGCGGCTCACTCGGCGGCCTTTCAGCACGGACCGCCGAAGTCGCGGACGTACTCGACGCTTTTGGCTTCGACCGGATCATCATTGAGACGGTTGGAGTAGGCCAGACCGAACTCGACATTGCACGCACCGCCGATACAACAGTCGTTGTGCTGGTTCCCGAGTCGGGGGACTCCATCCAGACGCTGAAAGCTGGTGTGATGGAAATCGCCGATATCTTCGTAGTGAACAAGGGAGACCGGCCTGGCGCCGACCGACTTCGCAATGACATCGAGTTGATGCTCGGGCTTCGGCGAGGTGCGACTTCTGCGAATATTCCGGCGCACCACGGAATCCCGCTCAAGACATTCAATCCGATTCGTATTGCGCGAGATGCCGCTCGGAGCGAGAATCCGGAGGAGTGGCTACCAGCGGTCCTGGGGACAATCGCCTCGAAAGGCGAGGGGATTGACCTTCTGCTGGCGGCCGTAGATCGCCACTTTCGTTATCTTCAAACATCCGGTGGCCTCAAGGGTCGCCGGCGTAACCGGCTCAAGAATCAGGTCACCGAAGTAGTGGCTGAGCGCCTCCGTGCTCGGCTCTGGGAAGATCCCGATACTATCACGTGGCTCGACACTCAGCTCGATTTGATGGAGGCCGGAACGGCGACTCCGTTCAGTGTCGCCGATGAATTGTTGAGTCGGAGCGGCCCACTGCTGACTGGAGTCAAACCATGACAACGGCTGAAATGCTGGAGCTGGATCGATTGCGCGAAGAAGTCGCGCAATGGCGCGCCCGGTTTGACGCAGCTACGAAGCGCAATGCGCTTTTCGCCAATTCGGGGCACGTGGTCGAGCCGCTCTATACCGCTCTCGACATCGCTGGCGACGCTGCGGCCGCTGAGGTTCCAGGCGAATTCCCGTTTACTCGCGGAATCCACCCGACCGGTTATCGCGGCAAGCTCTGGACGATGCGGCAATTCGCTGGGTTTGGTACCGCCCCCGAGACGAATGCGCGATACAAGTACCTCCTGTCGCAGGGACAGACCGGACTTTCGGTCGCATTCGATTTCCCGACTTTGATGGGGTACGACTCTGACCATCCCCGTTCAGAAGGGGAGGTCGGGAAGTGCGGAGTCGCGATCTCAAGCCTGGCAGACATGGAGACTTTGTTCGAGGGCATTCCTCTGGACAAGGTATCGGTGTCGATGACGATCAACGGACCGGCTGTCATTCTGTTTGCGTTCTACGTTGCCGCTGCGGAGAAGCAGGGAGCCGTGGCTGCCGAGCTGCGCGGCACCATCCAGAATGACATCCTGAAGGAGTACATGGCTCAGCATGCGTGGGTTTATCCGATCGAGCCAGCGTTGCGACTCATTGTGGACAATTTCGCGTGGTCTGCCGAGCATGTGCCGCTGTGGAATACGATCTCGATTTCGGGTTATCATATCCGCGAAGCCGGCGCGACCGCTGCTCAGGAGCTCGCGTTCACACTCGCTGACGGTTTCACCTATGTCGAACGTGGAATTGCTCGCGGACTGGATGTGGACGATTTCGCGCCGCGGCTTTCGTTCTTCTGGGATATTCACAACGACTTCTTCGAAGAGATCGCGAAACTGCGTGCTGCGCGTCGCATCTGGGCACGTCATATGAGAGAGCGTTTCGGCGCGAAGGATACTCGATCGCTCATCATGCGATTCCACTCGCAGACGGCGGGCGTGACGCTGACCGCGCAGCAGCCGATGAACAACATTGTACGAGTTGCGTACCAGGCGATGGCCGCCGTGCTGGGCGGTACGCAATCGCTGCACACTAATTCGATGGACGAGACGCTGGCCCTCCCGACAGAACAAGCGGTGGAGGTCGCACTACGCACACAGCAGGTTCTCGCGTACGAAACAGGCGTCCCGAACGTCGCAGATCCACTCGGCGGTTCCTACTACGTCGAGGCATTGACCGACAAACTCGAGAGCGAAGCTGAAGCTTTGTTTACGAAGATAGAGGAAGTCGGCGGTGTTGTGCGTGGTTTGGAGACTGGCTGGTTGCAGCGTCAGATATCAGAATCCTCTTCTCGGCAGCAGTGGGAAGTTGAACAGCGCAGACGCACAATCGTCGGCGTCAATGATTTTGTCACGGATGAAGGGGAGCTCACCATTCCTTTGCTCAAGGTGGGTGCTGAAGCCGAGCGCGAGCAGCGGTCGCGGATGGCTGCAATGCGCGCTTCGCGTGATGACGCACTCGTCAAGTTGCGGCTTGCGGCGCTGCGCGACGCGGCGAAGACCGATGCGAACCTGATGCCGCTCATCCTGGATTGTGCTCGCGCATATTGCACGCTTTACGAGATTCGCGCCGCGATGGAAGAGGTGTTTGGTGCGTATCGAGAACCAGTCTTCTTCTAACAATCGGACTCGATCCAGATGCGCCCTATCAGAGTACTAGTTGCAAAACCAGGACTGGATGGCCACGACCGTGGAGCCAAGGTTGTGGCTGCCGCGTTGCGTGACGCCGGCATGGAAGTGATCTACACCGGCCTGCATCAGACACCGGAGATGATCGCGACAGCTGCCATCCAGGAAGACGTCGACGTTGTCGGTCTGTCGATTCTTAGCGGCGCTCACATGACGCTTATACCCCGTGTACTCGATCTGCTGCGGGATGACGGCCGCGAAGACATACTCGTGACCGGCGGTGGAATCATCCCCCGAGAAGATATGGATGCACTCGAAGCTCGCGGTACCGGCCGGTTGTTCGGGCCGGGCACACCCACGAGCGAGCTTGTGGAATACATCCACAACTGGTTCGAGGCGCGCGAAGCTCAGACAGCGTGACCTCCAGACTCAGGTCGCTGGACGCGGAACTGCGCGAGCTTGAGCAGAAACTCCAGCAGGGTGGCGGCGCGGCCAAGCTCAAGAAGTTGCATAGCCAGGGAAAGCTGTCGGCGCGTGAACGAGTGGCTCTCTTGTGCGATACCGGAACGCGGTTCGAGGAAGTCGGGTTGCTCGTCGCGTACGACCAGTACGACGGACAGGCGCCATCGGCGGGCGTGGTCACCGGCCTTGCAGTGGTTGATGGTCGTGCGGTTGTGGTCGTCGCGAACGATCCGACGGTGAAAGCAGGTTCGTGGTGGCCGGAGACGATCAAAAAGATCCTGCGTGCGCAGGAGATCGCCATGCGGTGTACGATTCCGATCGTGTACCTGGTCGATTCCGCAGGGGTGAACCTTCCGTACCAAGGCGGCGTTTTCCCCGGGCAGTTCGGTGCGAGTCGCATTTTTTACTACAACTCCATCATGCGCCGCTACCTGCGCATACCGCAGATCGCTGCAGTGATGGGGCAGTGCATCGCCGGTGGCGCGTATCTTCCCGCGCTGTCAGATGTGATTCTGATGGTCAAAGGCACCTCGTTCATGGGACTCGGCGGCCCCAACCTCGTGAAGGGCGCTACCGGTCAGGTAATCGACAGCGAAACGCTGGGCGGCGCAGACACGCATACACGTGTGAGTGGAGTCGCGCATTACGCTGTCGATGACGATACCGCCTGCATATCGAAGATCCGCGATCTCATCGCGAGGCTTCCGCGGCCGGCAGTCGCAGCACCAACCACCAGAATAACGACGGATCCGGCGATCTTCGACTTGCTACCGGCCGATCATCGCATGTCATACGATATGCATGCATTGCTGCGACTGATAGTGGACGACGGAAAACTGGACGAATTCCAGAGCGACCTCGCCGCCGAAGTCATCTGCGGCGACGCGCGCGTCGGTGGGATTACCGTTGCAGTGATCGCGAACCAGCGCGGCCTTGTAAAAGGGAGACAGGGCGAAAAGCCACGATTCGGCGGTATCATCTACGCCGAGTCGGCCGAGAAGATGGCTTTTTTCATCGACCGTTGCGATCGGCAGCGAATTCCGATTCTGTTCATTCAGGATGTTTCGGGATTCATGGTCGGTCCGGAGGCTGAGCACGAGGGCATCATCCGCGCCGGAGCCCGCTTGGTTGAAGCAATGGCGACGACGCGCGTCCCCAAAATAGTGCTGACGCTCAATCACGCATCCGGGGCAGGCTACTACGCGATGGCCGCGCAGGGCTTCGATCCCGATTTCGTATTCACGTGGCCAACCGGCCGGATGGGCGTCATGGAAGGCGAGGCCGCGATTCAAGCTGTGCACGGGCCCGCCATCGACGCGGCAAAAAAAGCTGGAACGGAACTCAGTGAACAGGTCGCTGCATCGGTTGACGAGATGCGGGCGGATTACGAACGCCAGCTCGATGCTCGTTATGCAGCAGCCCGTGGGTATGTTGACGCGATCGTGCATCCCGAGGACACACGCGCGGCACTCGTCACGGCTCTGAAAGCGTCACTCAACAACAAGGGGCCACACCTCGGCCCATTTGTACTTCCCTCATTATCAGCGTGATGAACCATGACTGAACGCGTAGTCCGCGTGGCAGGCGGACAGGGTTTCTGGGGCGATTCGCTTGACGCCCCGCGACAGCAGGTCGAGAACGGCCCGATCGACTATCTCATGCTGGACTATCTTGCCGAAGTCACGATGTCGATTCTTCAGAAGCAGAAGGAGCGCGATCCGGCGATGGGATACGCGCGCGACTTTATTGGCGCGATGGATTCCGTTCTAGATGCCGTTACGGAGCGTGGAGTCAGAGTTGTCGCAAATGCTGGTGGGGTTAATCCACCCGCCTGTGCCACAGCCGTTCAGGCGGTTGCCAGGAAGCGCGGCAAGTCGCTGCGGATTGGCGTTGTCACCGGCGACGATCTGCTGCCGCGGCTCGACGATCTGATCGCGAAGGGACACTCGCTTGCACACATGGAAACTGGCGAGCCCCTGCAGACGGTTCGCGATCGGGTGCTTTCGGCCAATGCGTACATCGGATCTGAGCCAATCGTCGAAGCGCTGACGCGCGGCGCACAGGTCGTCATCACCGGTCGATCGACGGACACGGCGCTGACGATGGCGCCGATACGGTTCGAGTACGGCTGGTCGGCTACGGATTACGACCGTCTGGCTGCGGGTATCGTCGCCGGTCACATTATCGAGTGCGGTGCTCAATGCTCCGGCGGCAACTGCCTGTACGATTGGCGCAACATCCCGGATCTCGCGAACGTTGGCTACCCGATTGCAGACGCTTATGCTGACGGCAGCTTCGTTATTACGAAGCATCCGGGAACAGGTGGACGCGTCTCTGTTGCCACAGTTTCGGAACAGCTGGTTTACGAAATGGGCGATCCTCATGCGTACATCACTCCGGATGTGATCGCCGACTTCACAACGATTCACCTCGAAGATGCTGGCCCCGATCGTGTGCGCGTATACGGTATCAAGGGATCCGCGCCGACGGACAAGCTCAAGGTGTCGATTGCGTATCGAGCCGGTTTCAAGGCAGTCGGGACGCTGGTGTACTCCTGGCCGGAAGCACTTGATAAGGCGCGTGCGGCCGACGGAATACTCCGCGAGCGGCTTGAGCGACTCGGGCTGCATTTCGACGAGATCGTCACGGAATATGTCGGCGTTTCTGCGACCCACGGAGCGCTCGCCGGCGAGGCTCCTCCGGACATCCCTGAGGTTCAGCTGCGAGTTGGAGTGAGATCCGATGATCGCGCGATGGTCGAGCGTTTTACGCGCGAAATTGCACCGCTCGTTCTGAATGGCCCGCCAAGTGTAACAGGGTTCGCCGGCGGACGACCAAAGGTCGAGGAAATCGTCGCGTACTGGCCGGCATTGGTCGACAAATCGGTTGTGCAGACGACCGTGGAGATGGTGTCATGAGAGTACGCCTTCTGGATATCGCGCACGCTCGTTCTGGCGACAAGGGCGACACTGCAAACGTGGGCGTGATTGCAAACAAGCCTGAATGGTACCCGCTCATAAGTCGCGAGCTCACACAGCAACGGGTGGTGAAGCATTTCGCCGGGATGCTGACGGGCGGCGTTGACCGATTCGAAGTCCCGAATCTGTACGCGTTGAATTTCCTGTTGCACGGAGCGTTGGGCGGTGGTGGAACACTGTCGCTCAAGACTGACGCGCAGGGCAAGGTCTACTCCACGGCGATGCTCCGCATGGTGCTCGACGTACCGGATGATGAAGCCCGTGCTCTGGGCCTCCCTGCAGCATGAATCGGATTCGCGTCGAATCGGACGGGTTCGTAGCGCGTATCACGCTCGCGCGCCCGGAAAAGCGCAACGCGCTGGATCACGAGACGACTCACGAACTTCTGCAGGCTTTCACATCGTGCGCACAGCATACTGGCACGCGCGCGGTGTTGCTTGCAGCCGACGGTGATGACTTTTGTTCGGGCGCCGATCTCACGGCTCTGGCGGGAATGCTCGACGCTGGGCCCGAGGCGCACTATGCCGACGCCGAAGCGTTGGGTAGAGTGTTCATCGCGATGCGGGAGATGCCCAAGCCAGTCATAGCGGCTGTACGAGGGCGCGCGTTGGCTGGCGGTGCCGGTCTCGCTACCGCGGCCGATATCGTAATCGCACACGAGGACGCGCAGTTCGGGTATCCAGAAGTACTCGTCGGATTCGTTCCGGCGATGGTGATGACAATGCTTCGCCGCTCGGTTGGAGAAAAGCGGGCGTATGACATGGTGGCGACGGGCAGACGGGTGTCAGCCAGAGAGGCGCTCGCGATGGGACTCGTCAGCAGAGTGCTGCCGGAAACGGATTTTGCAGAAAAGGTCGATGCAATTGTCCGTGAGATAGCTGAATCGTCAGCGACGGCGCAGGCGCTCACGAAGACATTGTTCTATCAGCTTGACGGCCTCGATTTCAGGGACGGGGTGCTCGCCGGCGCGCGCACAAACGTGGCTGCGCGCACGACCGACGACTTTCGGGCTGGCGTATTGCGCTTCGCGAAGCCCAAATGAGACCGGTCGACGGCGCAAAACTCGGGCTCGGCGCCTGTGCCATCGCGCTCTTCGCCTGGTCCCTCAGGACCGATGCTCCTGTATTCCGATGGGCCGCCCTCGCGTGCCTCGTCGCAGCTTTCCTGCTTCGTTTCGTTCGCCCGAGAGCATAATTAGATTGTGAGGGTGAGTACCACCCGAAACATTCCCGAACTTCTTTCGCCTGCCGGCTCGCTGGATGCCGTCCGGGCGGCTGTTGGCAATGGCGCGGACTCTGTATATCTCGGCGCCGAGAAGTTCAACGCCCGCGACGAAGGCGCGCAGCTCACCCTCGACGAACTCGATGCGGCGTGCGCGCTTGCACATTCGCGTGGCGCCCGGATCTATCTGACGCTCAACACGCTCGTGAAGCCGGGTGAGTTGAACGAAGCACTCGCATTTCTGGGCGAAGCGATCGATCGAGGCATAGATGCCGCCATCGTTCAGGACATCGGATTGGTCACGCTGATACACCGCGTGTATCCGGGTTTTGAGATCCACGGCTCGACGCAGATGACAGTGCACGACGAATCGGGTGCGCGGCTGATGCGCGAGCTGGGAATCGACCGCGTCGTCCTTGCCCGCGAAAATACGATCGAGGATATTCGAGCAATTCACGCCGCGGTGCCTGACCTCGGCCTCGAGACATTCATACACGGCGCATTGTGCATTTCGTACAGCGGGCAGTGCTACATGTCCGGTATGATCTCGGAACGAAGTGCCAACCGGGGATCGTGTGCTCAATCGTGTCGCAAGGATTACACTCTGTCGGACGTCGCCACTGGCGAGACGCTCGATTCCGGTTTCCTCATCTCTGCCAAGGATCTCGGCGCATACGATTCGCTGGCGGATATTGCAGACGCAGGCGTCGGTTGTCTCAAGATCGAAGGCCGCAAGAAACGCCCCGAATATGTTGCGACGGTTACTCGCGGGTATCGTGACTTCCTGACTCGTGTGAGCGAAGGCGACCGAACTCCTCCAGCGGTGGCGGAAGTGCAGGATCTCGTTCAGATATTCAGCCGCGGGTTCACTCCGGGAATGTACCGCGGGCGCGCCGGTCGCGACTACGTGACGCGCGATCAGCCCGACAATCGTGGCGTCGTTCTGGGCAGCGTGATCAGCGTCGGTGATCGTGAGGTCATTGTCCAGGTCTCCTCTCGCATTGAACAGGGAGATGGTGTCGCCTTCGAAGGCGCCCGTGGCACAGAGACGGTAGGCGCAACAGTCACATCAGTTCGGACGCTGCATGAGGCTCCGGGACATTTTCGACAGGCTCTCAGCCTTCGCGCGCGGCCAAGCGTCGGTGACGTGGTCGTGCGAAGTTCCGATGCCGCTCTTCTCGCGCGAGCGCGGGAGAGCTTCGATGACGTCGAGTTGGCTCCGGCGCGCAAGAGTCCTGTTGACGTTGCTGCGTTTGGAACCACGGGCTCACCGTTGAAGTTGGTGTTCAAGTCTGTGCACGGGGATGTCGTAGCACGAAGCGAGATGGCTCTTGCTCCGGCAACGAAACGATCACTCGATGTCGCTCAGTTGCGTGACCAGATCGGGCGGCTCGGTGAAACTGGCTTTGCACTCCGTGACGTCGAGACAAGTGGTTTGACGTCAGGGCTGTTCCTTCCGGTAAGCGCGCTCAACCACATGCGTCAGAACGCGATAGCGGAGCTCGAACAGCGCGCGGAGTGGGACAATAGTGCAAGGCTTGGCGACCGATCGGAGCGGATTGCCAGGGCGATCGCCGAGCTGCCGGCCATAGCGGTCGATAGCTCGACAACAGCTACGCTGAGTATTCAGGTTTACGACATTGCGGACGCGCGGATCGCCGCGGCGGCTGGCGCTACGGAGATCGTGCTCGATCCGTTCCTGCGTCATCCGACGCCGCCGGTCTCACGAGTTCGCACACTCGCGGCCGATCTCGCGATCATTGGCATCGCTTTCCGCATCCGCACACCAAGTATTGTGCGACCCGAGGATCGTGCGGTCCTCGATAAGTGGCTTGCGCTTGATCTGCCCGTCGTCTCTGGCCACGTCGGCCTTGTCGTTGAGCTGGCGAGTAAGGGACGCGACGTCATAGCCGACTACTCTGTCAATTGCTTCAACCAGCACACAGCGTCCAGGCTTTTTTCGCATGGCGTGCGGCGGATCGTTCCGTCCATTGAGCTGACAACTGACGAAATGGGCGCGTTGATGGCGCCGTACCAGGGACGCGGCTTCGACGTCATGATCTATGGCCGTCCCGAGGGCATGACGATCGAACACTGCGTACTCTCAGCGGCGTTTGATCGCGTTCCGACGACGTGCCGCGACCTCTGCGTGCAGAAACACCCGAACGTTTCCATAACAGATCCTGCCGGATATACGTTTGCCGTCGCGACCGACAGCGCGTGTCGCAATCGACTGTTGCATTCGCGACCAATCGAGGCGTCGGAGTACATGCCTCAACTTTGGGCAATGGGTGTGCGATCGTTTACTGCCGTGTTCAACGTGCCAGGAGATCAGATCGCCGATATCGTTCGTGGATATCGCGCGACGATCGACGCGCTGTTGGCTGGCCACGCTCCAGAGAAAACTGCGCTGCGATCGATCGTCGGCTCCGAGTTCACGCGCGGGCACTTTGCACGAGCCGTCTGATCGACAAGTCATGGCCGCGAACCGATGCTTGCATCCGTTCATGGATGATGTTCGCGGACTCCGCGTGCAAGTGAATCTTGGCATATGACGAAGCCAAATCTCGATGATGCCCGAGCGACGCTGAGCAGCGCGTTTGGTTATCCTGCTTTCCGTGCTGGCCAGGAGGCGGCCGTGGAGGCGGTATTACAGGGTCGAGATACTCTGGTGATTCTGCCTACTGGCGGTGGCAAGTCTCTCTGCTATCAGGTTCCTGCGTTGCTGCTGCCAGGCCTCACCGTGGTTGTGTCGCCGCTCATCTCTCTGATGAAGGACCAGGTTGACGCGCTCGAGGCGAAAGGCATTGCTGCGGCGTTCATCAATAGCACACTTACCAACGGTCAGGTCTCCGACAGAATGGCACGAGCCGCTCGCGGCGACATCAGAATGCTGTACATGGCGCCTGAGCGATTCGATGCCGGTACCACGGCCGAACAGCTGGCGCGGGGCGGCGTGTCGTTGCTCGCGATTGACGAAGCCCACTGCATAAGTCAGTGGGGTCACGATTTTCGACCGAGCTATCTGCGCATGCGATCGGTGCGAGAGGCGCTCGGAGACCCGCCGACCATCGCGCTGACGGCGACTGCAACCCCAACTGTCCGGCGCGACATCGCGCATCAGCTCGGACTCCGTGATCCGAAAGTAGTAGTTACGGGTTTTGATCGCACCAACCTGAGCTATTCGGTGATTCCCGCGCGCAATGATGCGGCCAAGGATGATCTGCTCGTTGAACTACTTGGCGATCGAAAAGGTCTCACAGTCGTATATGCCGCAACGCGACGATCCGTGGAGCGCATTACGGCCATGCTCCAGAGCGAGGGAATTTCCGCCGCCGCGTATCACGCGGGACTCGATGATTCCCAACGGCACGATGTGCAGGAATCATTCATGACCGAACGCGTCAGGGTGATCGTCGCCACTAACGCGTTCGGTATGGGGATCGACAAGGCAAACGTGCGAGCCGTCGTTCACCATTCGATGCCCGGGACGCTCGAGGCATATTATCAGGAAGCCGGAAGAGCGGGCAGGGACGGAAACCCATCCGAGGCGATCCTGCTGCACGCATTTCAGGATCGATTCACACACGAGTATTTCATCAAGGGTTCTTACCCCGAGCGAGAGCTTGTAACCCGTGTGTACTCAGCACTCCAGCGAAGGGCGGATGCGAGCGGCACGGTGTCGGATTCGCCAGAGCTGCTCGCCGGATTCGTGAGCGGAAAAGCAAATGCGCGTGACGTCGAAAGCGCACTTCGCGTTCTGGAACAGGCCGGCGCAACTGCGAAGGCGCATGAATCCGCATCACTCGTAAGAATCCGCCTGCTTGCAACTTCAGATCGCATAAAGCGCGAGTTGTCCGGCTCCGACGACGCGCTTGCATTAGGCGTGCTCCGTGCGCTCTGGCGGGCAGCAGGAAAAACACTGGACGCCGGTGCAATCGTCGATGTGGCCGCCCTGCCAGCGGGCCTCGGTTCCGTGCCCGAAGTTCAGGACACTCTGGAAAGCCTTGAGGCCAGACAGTTCATAACCGCCCAGCGCCTCGGAGGCGGGGTTACGCTAACTGATTCATCACGGGGTCTCGACAGCTTCAGGGTCGATTGGAACTCGCTTGATCGGCGGCGCGACGCAGAGCTGGAAAAGCTGGAGGCGGTCCAGAAATATGCGTATGCAAAGACCTGCCGTCGCGCGTTCGTATTACGATACTTTGGCGATCCCGCCGCTGGAAATGGATGTTCCGGTTGCGATAACTGTCGAGGCACGACGGTCCAGCGGCCCGCTAAAGAAGCTACCGTTAAGCGTGTTCGGACCAGTACTCGAGTGCGCGGCTCCGGTGGTGGCGTACCAAAGGCCGTGCTCAATAAGCCGAAACAAGACGCGAGCGATGACCTTTCCCCCGAGGCGAGGGTAGTATTCGATCGGCTTCGAACCCTCCGGCGGGACATCGCTCGCGAGCACGAAGTCCCTCCGTATATTGTCTTCGACGACAAGACTCTACGACAGATTGCGGTGCACCGACCGCGTACACTCGCCGCATTCGGCGATCTGCGCGGCATCGGTCCGGTGAAAACCGAACGATTCGGCGCGCGATTCATCGCAGCGCTCACAGACGATCAGCTGTAACAACACGACCACATGGACGATTCGCTTTACTTTTCCGAACAGAACCTTGCCGTACGCGACACAGTGCGCGGATTCGCCCGCGACCATGTTGCACCCGTCGCCGCCAAGCTGGACGCCGAGGGCAAATTTCTCTGGGAGAATGTCCGGCGCATGGGTGAACTGGGATTCCTCGGCGTTCCGTGGCCAGAGGAACTCGCGGGCGCTGGCCTCGATCTCACGTCGTACATCATCGCCATTCACGAAATGGCAAAGGTGGACGCATCGCACGCCATAACGATTTCGGCGCACACAACGCTCGGAACGTCGCCCATCGTAAAATTCGGTAATGATGAGCAGCGCAACCGATACGTACCGCTTCTGGCGTCCGGAAAGGTTCTCGGCGGCTTCGGACTCACTGAGCCATCTGCAGGCAGCGACGCCGGCGGAACGCGCACGCGCGCCGAAAAGCGCGGTGATCGATACATCCTGAACGGTTCCAAAATCTTCATTACGCACGGCGGCGTTGGCGAGATATTCGTCGTAACTGCTGTCACCGATCCCACGAAAGGGACGAAAGGAATCAGCTCGTTCATCCTTACAAAGCCCACTGTGGATCTCGAGGCGGCGCGAGAAGCCGGAGTGGGGCATGACGACTCGCTCCCGGCGATGAAAGGGTTTCGGTCAGGCAAGAAGGAGGACAAGCTCGGCTGGCGATCGTCTGACACGCGCGAGCTGGTGTTCGAAGACGTTGAAGTGCCTGCGGAAAATCTGCTCGGCGCCGAAGGTCAGGGGTTCACGAATTTCATGCAGACGCTCGATTCTGGTCGCGTCGGCATCGGCGCGCTTTCACTCGGCATTGCTGAGGGAGCATACGAACAGGCCCTCAGATACGCTTCGGAAAGGAAACAATTCGGAAAGCCGATTGCCGAATTCCAGGGAATCCAGTTTCAACTTTCGGACATGGCGACCGAGATCGAAGCTGGACGGCACCTGGTATTTCACGCCGCATGGTTGGCGCAGCATGGAAAGCCGTTTGGTAAGGAAGCGTCGATGGCAAAGCTGTTCTGCTCGGAACTTGCCATGCGAGCGACAACGAAGGCCGTTCAGATTCACGGCGGCTACGGCTACACCAAGGACTATCCCGTCGAGCGAATGATGCGCGACGCCAAGATTTGCGAAATCGGCGAGGGCACGTCCGAAATTCAGCGCCTGGTGATCGGGCGCCACATTCTGCGGGAGCTTGGCGGGTGACGGGTTCGGAGTTAGCGAAAACTGTTCGAATCCCGCTCGGCTTTCTGCTTGGAATTGCCTACGTAGTATTCGCGCGACCGACCGTCGGATCGCTGATTCTGGGTGGCAGCATTGCACTAATTGGTGTTCTCGTTCGAGCCTGGGCGTCCGGCCACATCATGAAAAACGACAGGCTCGCGACAAGCGGACCCTACGCCCACACGCGTAACCCGCTGTATTTCGGGAGCTTCCTTATCGCCGCTGGCTTCGCTGCGGCTGCGCATTGGAGCCTTCTTATCGCCGTCGTGGCGTTCTTCCTCCTGATCTATTATCCGACGATGCAACGCGAAGTCGCGAACATCGAGGGTCGGTTTCCCGAGGCCTACGCACGATACGCGGCAAAGGTGCCGCTGTTTTCCCCCCGTCTATCGCCATGGCGCGGCGATCCGGCCTCCACCAACCGCTTCGATCCGGGCCTGTACATGAAGCACGGGGAGTGGAAAGCTGGCCTAACTTATGTTCTGGCAATGATTTGGCTGGCGTTCCGGACCCTCCGAACGTAGCTTTATAGGCGTTGGCGCCGGTTTTCTCCGCGCCCCAGTTTATTTCTCTTTTGGACCGCGAAGTGGGGGGGACCCTGTAGTACGATCCCTAACCCGCGCGGGCTACAATGAAACGTGAAATCCTCATAAACGCGGCTGCGCGCGAAACGCGCATCGCGATTCTGGAGGACGACCGGCTCGTAGAGCTATTGGTCGACCGTCCAGACACACGCCGAATGATCGGCGACATCTATCTTGGGAAGGTCGAAGCAGTCCTTCCCGGCATCCAGGCAGCCTTCGTCAACATAGGGACGGAGAAGAGTGCCTTCCTCCACGCGTCGGACGTTCAGGCGGTTGACCTCGACGACGACTCGGATCCGGACGACCACGATGACGACGATGCCGAACCCACCAATGGGAACGGCACGAACGGCCATGCTGGCGGCGGAAGTGGACGCCGGGGCGGAGGCGGCAAGATCCCGCCGATTCAGGACTCGCTCAAAAGGGGTCAGGACCTCCTCGTGCAGGTGACCAAGGAGCCAATCTCCACAAAGGGCCCGCGCGTCACAGCACAGATTTCGCTGGCTGGACGCTTTCTGGTTTACATCCCGGACGGCGGGACCAAGGTGGGTGTCAGCCGAAAGATCGGAGCGGGCGCCGAGCGGCAACGACTCAAGGAAATGGTCCGCGGCTTTCTGCCGGAAAAATCCGGCGGAGTGATCGTTCGTACGGTGAGCGAGGACGTGACGCCAGACATGCTCAAGCGTGAGTTGGAATCGCTCATCGCTCAGTGGCGGCGGATCAAGAAAAAAACGCGGTTCGTCCACGCGCCTGCGGTGATTCATCGCGAGACGGGTCTGACTCGTGGTCTCGTGCGAGATCTGTTCAGCGCCAAGGTGGACTCGCTCACGGTCGATTCCAAGCAGGTATTCAATGAGATCGTTGAATACCTGGAGGATATCGCACCGGATTTGATCCCGCGCGTGAAGCTGCATTCCGAGGAACCGCCGCTCTTCGACAAGTTCGAGATCGAATCGGAGATTCGCGACATCTTCAAACGTCGCTGTGATCTCCCGTCGGGCGGCTATCTGATAATAGAGCCGACCGAAGCGCTCGTCTCCATCGACGTGAATTCAGGACGTTACACCGGCAAGAAGGACCCGGAGCAGACCGTTCTGCGCACCAATATGGAAGCGGCAGCCGAGGTCGCTCGGCAGCTTCGATTGCGCGACGTTGGCGGGATTATTGTCACCGATTTCATCGACATGGAAACCAAGTCGAATCGGGACAAGGTGCTCCAGGAGATTCGCAATCACCTTTCGCGCGACCGCGCGCGGACCAAGGCCTTCGCTGTGAGCGATCTGGGATTGATCGAGATGACTCGCCAGCGAGTGCGGCAGAGCCATTATCAGAGCATGACCGAAGCGTGCCCGACTTGCAAGGGAAGCGGGCGCGTCTTCACGCCTGAGACAATTGTTCGTCGAATGGAGCGGTCCGTTCGCCGAATGGTGCTCGAGGGCCGGCGCGACAACCTGCTGGTCAAGCTGCATCCCGAAGTCGCGATGTACGTCCTGGAGCAGGAACGGGACCTCGTCCAGAAGCTCCAGAAATCGGCGTCATTTTCGCTGGAAATGCGTGACGATCCGTTACTTAAGCCCGACGAGTTCAAGCTGGTTGTGAAGTCCCAGGGACGCGACGTCACTCAGCAGTACGCCCTGGCTTAGGAGCGGGCGCCATCCGGTTGGAGGCTGCACTTCCGTTGGGGTGGCGGCCTCGCTATAATTCAAGGCTGCACCAAAAACCATACGATTCCATGCCATACGCTATCATCCGGACCGGCGGCAAGCAGTTTAGCGTCGAGCCCGGCAAAACCTATCGAATTCCCACGCTTGTCGGCGATGCCGGAGCCAAAGTCACGTTCTCTGACGTGCTGCTCTGCAACGATGACAAGAATACCCATGTCGGCGTGCCGGCTCTCAAGGGCGCATCAGTCGCCGCTGAGATAGTCAAGCACGGCCGCGGCGAGAAGATCATCGTCTTCAAGCAGAAGCGGCGCAAGAACTACGCGCGCAAGCAGGGACATCGGCAGGGCTTTACAGAGATCAAGATCGGCGACATCACGCTCGCCTGAGGCTTAGAAAAACATGGCACATAAAAAAGGCGCAGGCTCGACCAGCAACGGTCGCGACAGCAATCCACAGTACCGCGGCGTCAAGAAGTTCGGTGGCGAGCGCGTGGTCGCTGGCAACATCATCGTTCGCCAGTGCGGCACCAAGTGGCATCCCGGCCGCAACGTCGGCCTTGGTTCTGATTTCACGATCTACTCGCTGATCGATGGCGTCGTGAAGTTCGAGCACAAGAGCAAGACACGCTACAAGATCAGCGTGTATCCGCAGCCGCCTGCAGAAACAGCGACTGCCTGATCAGAGTAGTCGCAGCACACAGGAATGCGGGCCCCGACAGGAGCCCTTTTTCTTGTCAGTTATCTCGCCTCACCACGCGACTTTTCCAAGACGGCCCATCAGCTCGGTGTACATGTCGATTCCGTCCCAGAGATTCTGAAGTCGCAGGTTCTCGTTCGCGGCATGTTGGTTGTCATCATAGTTGGCAATTGGGACGATGATCACCGGAACCTTGAGCGCCTGCGTGAACATGTAGCTCGGCGCGCTCGCTCCCATGGTTGGCAACACGATCGGCGGATGACCAGTACTGTCTCTCATCACGTCTATCAACGCGCGCGCTACGGGAGAATCCATCGGAGTGCGGTTGGCCGGATAGCCACCGGTAGCCCATTCCACTCGCGCGATCTTCGCGTGCGCCAGCCGCATCTGGATGGTCACACTGTCGCTCGTGACGAAATATCCCTGGCTGCGGATGTGAGCGTTCACGAGCTCGCGAACGTGATCTGGAGTCTCCGCGGGCACGAGGCGAAAATCAAACGACGCGTGCGCTTCAGTAGATATGACGTTCGCTGCATGCTCGCCAACTGCACCAAAGCTGATTCCGCGAACGTTGAGCGCAGGCGTCATCAACCGCTCGGCCAACGGTGCATTGTTGGCTTCCGTGCGCGCGAGACCAAGCGAGCGGCGCAGCGCCGAGTCGATCGGCGGGACGGACGCGATCGCCTTGCGCTCCGCAGAGGTTACGGGAAGCACATCCGCGTAGAAGCCAGCGATCCTGATGTGGCCGTCGTCGTCTCGCATGCTTGCAATGAGATTCGCCATCATCGCTCCTGCATTCGGCGCCCAGTTTCCGTAGTGGCCGCTGTGCAGCGCGCGGGTTGGGCCGAATACCGTGAGCTCGAGCCCGGTAACTCCGCGGACGCCGAAGAGGAGCTGCTGCTTCCCGCTCTGATGCTCGGGCCCGTCGCAAAGCAGCAACACGTCGCCGGAGAGCAGCGCGCGGTATTTCTCGAGGATTTGAAGCAGGTGCGGAGACGCGGCCTCCTCCTCGCCTTCGAACAGAAACTTTATATTGATCGATGGGGCGCGGCCAGCTGAGCGAAGGGCGTCGAGGGCCGCGAGCATCGCAACTATGCTCGCCTTGTCGTCGCCAGCCGAGCGTGCGTAGATGCGAGCATCACCGCTCACGTGTGCGCCGCGATCGGTCGGGAAGGGGATCACAGTCCCACCGTCCGCCAGGGACTTGCTGCGAAGAGTCGGAGTCCATGGCGGCGTCGCCCACTGTGCCGCGACGACGGGCTGCCCATCGTAGTGCGCGTACAGAATTACCGTGTGCTTTGCGCCGGGAACGGCTATCTCGCCGTAGACCGCAGGTGATGCATCGTCCAACTCCAGCAAGCGCGCGCTCACGCCGCGTTGCTCCAGCATGGTAGCAATCAGATTCGCATTCCTGCGGATGTTGGCACGGTCTGCGGCGACGTTCGGGATTGCGAGCAAACTGGAGAAATCGTGCAGGATGGCAGCTTCGTGGGAAGCGCGATATCGCTGCGCGACTGCACGCAGCGATGCGGCATCCTTTGCGTCGGCCGCACTCACGCTGCTCGCGACGTGCTGTGGAGCTTTTTGCGCCACGCACGGAGCGGCTGGCACAGCTGCGAGGGCCAGCACCACCATCGCCGATCGCCACGAATGGACGCGCCGCCGCGTCATGAAACGCCCCGGAACGGAAAGCGGGAGCGCCCGCTGTACGAGTCGCGCCGGAGATCGGGAAGATACGTTACGACCATCATTTCTCCCTGACTGACAAGACGCCGCCTTCGTGTCGAAGGCGGCTCGCTGTTTCAATACGACAGCCGGCATTGCTGCTGCTACGGCTTCGTGTAATCAGGTGGCAGCGTCATGTATCGCTTCGTCAGCAAGTCCTGGCGGCTCGGCGACATCGATTCCTTTCCGTGAATCAAGACATGTTCGACCCGAGTCGAAAATTCGAACGGATCACCACTCCAGACGACGACGTTTGCATCGCGCCCGACCTGCAGGGAACCAACATGATCGGCGACCCCGAACATCTCCGCTGGCGCAAGGGTCACGGCACGGAGCGCGGCATCGTGCGACATGCCGTATGCAACCGCATTTCCCGCTTCGTACTTGACGTTGCGAACGTTGAACGACTCCTCGTCGCCGTCGCCATTGTTTCCTATGATCGCAACCTGTACTCCTGCCTTGCTGAGAATGCCGACGTTCTCCTGACGCTGGTTGAGCGTCTCGAAGCTCGTCGGGATGTTATTCATCGCACCGGCGATCACGGGCACGTGAGCGGCGGCCAGTTCATCTGCGGCGAGCCATGCTTCAGCGCCACCGGCAATCATGATCTTGAGATTGTATTCCTTTGCCAGACGGAGCGCACCACGAATGTCATCCACGCGGTCTGCATCAATGACAAGTGGCAGTTTGCCCTCCACCACCGGAATCATCGCCTCGAGGTCGGCTCTTGGCGCAGACAGGTTGCGTGATGCAGCGCGATCGTAATCGCTGCGGTGCGCCTGGTAGAATTTTACGTCCTCGATCAACGTGCGAAGCTTGCCGAGCAGCTCACCGCGCGCGCCGGTACCAGCGCCGCGTGGGTTGTTCACCTGTGCGACCATCGCAACTGGAGCGCGCCGAATCATCTCCGTTGTGGATCCATCGACGAGATCAACTACAGAAGCCTGGCCGCCAATCAGCCCACCGCTGGGAGCGACAACCGCGGACGTCACGCCCTCGTTTCGCGCGGGGGCCCAGTTCACTGATTCGGAGTTGAGACCGTCCCATGACCGAAACGCGGCGGCAACACCATCGGTGCCACGCGCATTCTGATCCCGCGTTGAAGGCTCGGCACTTATTTCTACAAGGCCGAGCTGCGTGGACGCGTCGATGAACCCCGGGGTCACGATCTTGCCAGTCGCGTCGATGCGCTGCGCATCGGATGGAACTGTTACGCTTGCGCCGACGGCGACGATTTTCCCATCGCGAATGAGAACGGTCCCGTTCTGAATCGGTGCGCCGCTAACGGTGTAAACCGTGCCCCCTGTAATTGCCACCGTCTGTGCCGAAGCAGCGGTTGCAGCGGTGAACAGCGTAGCGCACATCGCGCAGAGTAATTGAGTTTTCATTACAGGCTCCCTCCTTTCACGAAGCCAAGATCAAAGTCGGTGCGCCAGTTACTCGAAGGGTCATCGCGATCGTACAGCTTGGCTCCATCAATCCAGACTTTTTCGGCTTTCGTGTAGATGCTGAACGGATCACCGCTCCAGAGGACGACATCGGCGTTCTTGCCGGGAACGAGAGAGCCGATTTTGTCATCGAGCTCAAGTGCCCAGGCCGGATTGATGGTCATCCATTTTATCGCTTCGTCCTCGGTGACGTTGAGCCCTGCAGCACGGCCGGCGTACATCGCCTTGGCTACTTCCTGATTGAGTCGCTGTGAGCCGGACGGATCGTCGGAATGAATCATTGCTTTGACGCCAGCCGCGCTCACGAGGGCGAGATTTGCGCGAATGCCGTCCATCGCTTCTTCCTTGAAACCGCCCCAGTCGGCCCACATCGCCGCGCCGGTGCCGTTCTCACGAAGAAGGTCTGCAATCTTGTATGCCTCGACGGCATGGTGGAATGCCCGAATCTTGAATCCGAATTCCTTGGCGACATCCATCATCTGCGCCATTTCATCCGCGCGGTAGCAGTGCATCTGCGGCAGGATATCACCGCGAAGTACCTCTGCAAGCGTCTCGAGAGCGAGATCGCGCGTCGGCGGTGGACCCTTGTGATTGGCGTTCCACTCGTCCCACTTGCGACGATATTCCGCAGCCTGGATATACGCGGCCCGATAGCCGGCGACGTTGCCCATGCGAGTTGACGGGCCGCGACTTGCATAAACGCGCTTCGGATTTTCGCCGCACGCCATCTTGAGGCCGTACTTCGCGTCGGGGAACTTCATTCCCTGGACCGTGCGCGAAGGCACCACTTTCAGAATTGCGCTGCGACCCCCGAAGAGATTCGCGGAGCCCGGCAGGATTTGCACAGTTGTCACTCCACCCGCGAGAATGCGCGGAAACTGCGGATCCTGCGGCCAGACGGAGTGTTCGGCCCAGACATTGGCGGTATTCGGATTGGTGGCTTCGTTGCCGTCGTTAAGACCGCCGCCACCGGGCGCAGCATACACGCCAAGGTGAGAGTGAACGTCGATGATTCCCGGCGTCACGTACTTGCCGGTTCCGTCGATGATCACTGCGTCGGATGGCGCCGTAACAGACGTGCCGACCGAAACGATCTTTCCATCGCGCAGCAGGATCGATGCGTTCTGCATCGTCGGGCCGGCCGCGGTCATGATTGTCGCGTTCCGGATGAGCGTCGTTCTTGAAGGAAACGGCTTGTAAGTGCTCGGAAACGGATTCGCGAATGGGATCGAGAGCGCACCCGGTCCCGGCTTGCCGAGCGAATCCTGCGACGACGAAGCCACAGGCTTTGAAGCGACTGTAGCGGATGATGATGCGGTTGCGGGGGCCGTTGAAGGCGACGGATTCTGCGCGCACGCCACAGTCGCGGCGCACAGGAGGAGCAGGCTACGTGTTCGCATCCAGAGAGGGTCCTCGATGGTGAGAGCTTTGAACCGACGCCAATGTTGGGCTTATCGGAAGGTCCGTACAGATTCCGGCGACTCCAAGATCATCCAGAACTCGCCACTCGGAAGGTGTGTTGACGGTCCAGGCGATTACTGTTCCGCCCCCGCCAGCAACCTCTTCAATGAGAGCGCGATCCACGAACTCGTGCCACTGCCACAGATCGGTCGCCTCTGCCGCCTTGAGGGCGTGCACGCTATCGACGAGTCGACTTGTCTGTAGAATCCCAGTGCGAAGTTGGGGTAGAAAGCGCTTCATGCGCAAGACCACTTCGTGATCGAATGAATGGACAGACGCATCGGCACGGGTCGCACGAAGCACGTTTGCGAGTTCCTTCTCGACATCGCGGTTTTTCAGCTCCACGTGAACGTGGGCCTTTCCGGCGACAAGATCGAGAACTTCGTCGAGGCGCGGCAGCAATGGTGCGGCAGCATGGAGGGTGTCGAAGTAGGTTCCGCGTATGGACAGCGCAACCTTGGGCGTAATTACCGACTCATCGTGATGAACTACGCAAATACCATCGGCAGTTACGTGAACATCGAGCTCTATCGCCTGGAACCCCAGGTCAAGCGCGCGCTGGAAGGCGTCCAGCGTGTTTTCCGTGAAAACATCGTGGACGCCGCGGTGCGCGATGTATTGTGTCACGGCCGAGCTGCTGCTGCACCACCCGCGAAGCCACGAACGAAAAGATCGTAGATGAGGCGGGAGGCCATCCCGACGTTCAACTCAGTATCCGAAACGCCCCACTGGCGGGGGCCGCTCATCATGGCGAACAGCATGTCGCAGGCGAACGGGGTTGAAACCGGTGCCGATGACTCCTGGCGGACGCGTTCAAGAATGTCGCGGAGCACCTTTACGTATTCGCTACGCTTCAACTCGACCGCGTCACGGCGCTCGTCCGTGCCGTCCGGCGCGGTCTCGTGCGAAAGCACGCGAACGAAGGCCGGGTGCTCGTTCGAGTACGCGACGTGGTTCTCTACGAACTGTAGTAGTTGATCCAACGGCTTGGTTACCGTCGAGAGAGCTTGTGCGGCGGAGGCCAGCAGGGCATCGATAGTCCGGGACTGGATCTCATACAGTAGAGATGACTTGCCACGGGTATAGTAATAGATGCCCGAGAGCGAGATGCCCGAGTCATGCGCGATGTCGCGCATGCTGGTTCCACTGTAGCCACGGGTTGCGAATGTCGTCGCCGCAGCCGCCAGGAGTGTTTCGAGCTTGGGAGCGCGAGGATTTTCCGATGGCGCTCCGGCAACTGATCCGGGTTGGGACGCGGGCGCGAGGGGGGTGGATTCGTCGGACATGTTGAATACCTCATGGGACATGCTGGTTCCGTACCATCGAACGCTTGTTCTAAAGGTATCCCCCGGGTGTAAATCCGTCAACCGCTGCCACTTAACAATCGACTCTCCAAGGCGTCTATTTAGCGTGTGGAAGTCACAGCCCAGCCCGCGACCAATGAGCCGACCGACGCGGATCTGATTCGCCAATGGCGCAATGGGGACGGAAGGGCAGCCACAAGACTTGTCGAACGCCACGCTCCGGGACTGGCCCGGTTTGTTTCGGGAGAAGGTGAGCGGGACGGTGTCGATGAGGTGGTACAGGATACTTTCGTTCGCGCGTTTGGCGCGATTGACAGTTTCCGCGGTGACAGTGCCTTTCGCACGTGGCTTTTTACTATCGCACGACGGTTGATACTGGACCGACGACGATCGGAGCGACGGAGCAGGGTTGTGTCAACGGTGGAAGAAGGGGATGCGGTTACTACATTCGATGCGCTCGACACAATGGTGGCGGACGAGTCGATGTTGCGGGTTCGGCGAGCGGTAGCGCAGCTTTCGCCGAAGCAGAAAGAGGTTTTTACACTACGGTTGGAACAGGGACTTTCGTACAAGGAAATCGCGGATCTGGTTGGAAGTACTGAGGGCGCAGCGCGCGTCCACTACCACAACGCGATGCGCGCGGTCAAGGAGTTTCTCGATGATGAATGATTGCCAGAACGTAGCGGTTCGCGAAGTGCTGCCGGAGTTGGTTCACGGCGTGCTTTCCGACGTGGAGCGTGTGCGTGTCCAGGAGCATCTGGACACGTGCGACGACTGCGCCGCAGAACTCGCGATCATTCGATCGGTGCTTGGAACTGCTCCCGTGGTTGCGGTAAACGTTGCCAGCATCGTGTCGGCGATTCCCCCGTACCGGCGCAAGTCGAGCGGGATGAAGCGGGTGTACATGGAGTTGGCAGCGGCGTGTCTGATAGGCGCTGTCGGGCTCTCGGCGTTCGCGATTCGCAATTCACACAACGCAGCGTCGGCGATTACACCTGCTGCCACCAGCACGGCAGGCCTCGCGATTGTGAACACTAGTGGCCTTTCCGACGACGGACTCGCACAGCTGACGCGGGATCTCGAAAATCTCCAGGCCATGCCGACGGCCGACCCGGAATCCGTCACTCCTGCCGCCCTCGAAGAGCTTGCACCGCTTGGAGTAGTTGGAGATTCACAATGAAGATCTTTTCGATAACTGCATCATTGCTGCTTTGTGCGAGTGCTGCCGGCGCCCAGGGTCGTGGTCGCGCGACAAGACCGGAGCGCCTGCGCACTCAGGTCGAGCAATCGCCTCGGAGGGATGCGCTCGAACAGCGCTTCCGCCAGCGTAGCGAAGAGATCGTCAAGCAGCGACTCAACCTGAACGACCAGCAGGTTGCACGGTTGCGCGGGGTGAATGCCGACATTGCCGGGAAGCGCAACGCTCTTCTGGATCAGGAGCGTTCTGTACGCTCCGGGCTCAGGGACGAGATGGCCAAGGGCAGCGGCGCGGACCAGAACAAGGTCACGCAGCTGATGACGCAGGCGCATGATCTTCAGTCCCAGCGCTTCGCGCTGCAGCAGGACGAACAGCAACAGCTGTCTGGATTCATGTCGCCTGTGCAGGTTGCCCAGTATGTCGGACTCCAGGCTCAGATCCGACAGCGGATACGTGAGATGCAGAAGGGTCAACCGGACCAGCCGCCGAACCCTTAATACAGATAGCGTCGGGGCCCGCGCGGTTGCTTCTTGCCGGCTTGAGGCGGATGCTCGTATTTTGTATGCCATGGGCTCCCCTGGAAACCTTCCAGGGACGACATCTGACTCGTGACTCGTGACGCGTATGCGTGCTGGCCTGACAGCTGGACTGGGAGCGCTGATAATGCTGTCCGCCGGCACCGCGCGCGCACAGGATGTATCTCCAAGTCAACCAGTTGTCCGTGCGATGTTGTTCGGGGACGCAACGTATCTGGCTACTGACCGGAAGATTCCGTCCGGCTTTGAATTGGGTCAGCTCGTTGGGCATCTGATCGTCGGTTTCACGGACAGGCTCAATTACTTCGGCGAGTACACCGCGACGGCTCAGCCTACAGGGTACGCGTTCGAGGTTGAGCGGTCTATTCTGCGTTACGATTTCGACGACGCGATCAAGATTTCAGTGGGGCGTTACCATACGCCGATCGGCTACTGGAACACCGCGTTTCATCACGGCACCTGGCTGCAAACCAGCGTATCTCGACCCGAAATGATCAAATTCGGGAGCCAGCTGATTCCGACGCATTTTGTGGGCGCGTTTGCCGAGGGCAATCTGGGACTGCAGGACATTGGTGTCCAGTATATGCTGGGCGTCGGCAACGGTCGCGGAAGCACCATTTCTCGCGCAGGTGACGCCGGGGATGTGAATGGGAGCCGTGCGTGGACTGCATCGCTGTCTGCGCGACCCGCAGCCCTTTTCGGAATGAAGTTTGGAGTCGGCTACTACCGCGATCGTGTTTCTCCGCCGAGTGGTGTCACCGCATCGGAAGGGATTGCATCGGCCTTTGTTGCGTGGCAGCGAGAGCAGCCCGAATTCATAGCCGAGTACGTCCACATCGATCATTCACCAACGTCCGGTGGTCCTACCACCGGGAGCGATGCGTACTACGCGCAGCTTGCATATCGGCTTTCCGGGGAGGCCCATGACTGGAAGCCATACATCCGCGCAGAGCGCACAACTGTGTCACCCACCGACGTAATCTTCGCTCCGCTGGATCTTGGCTACGAAGGCGGAATCGGCGGAATCAGATACGACTTCACTTCGTTCGCCGCCCTGAAGGCCGAGTACAGGCGAGAGCGCTTTCAGACGCACGACTGGACGAACAGTGCCTATCTGCAAGTGAGCTTCACTGTTCCAGATCTCGGTGGTGGTGGTGGTGGTGGCCAGCAGATGCAGGTGCAACCGTGAGGTCGGCGAACGGATGGAGCGGGTTCGCAGGACGCATCGTTCTGTTGGTTATCGTCTGTGCCATCGTTGCCTGCCTGCCCGTGCATGTCGCACATGCACAGGGTAACGGCCGCCAGGCAATTGCAATCGTGGTAAATCCCAAATCCGCTGTAACGGATATTTCCTTCGCGGAACTGAGGAGGATATTCCTCGGCGAGCAACAGTTCTGGCCGGATCGCTCCAAGATTACACTGCTCGTCCGAGCGCCCGTTGCGCCGGAGCGCGAAGTGGTATTGAATGAGATCTACGGGATGGATGAGGACCAGTTCCGTCAGTACTGGATTGGCAAGATGTTTCGCGCCGAAGTGGCTGGAGGTCCCAAAATCGTGTACAGCTCCGACATGGCAATAAATCTGGTCGGAGTGATCCCGGGATCGATCACATTCGTCCTCGCGTCTGCAGTCACGCCGAACGCGAGAGTCTTGCGAATCGATGGGAAACTTCCAGCGGACCCAGGCTATCCGCTCAAGTAGCGCATTGATTCTTCAGCCACCCGACATCGATGCGTAAACCAGCGTGGCTTGCGGAAGTGATCGTTCAATCGATTGCAGTTACTGTGAGCATCCTGCTGGCACTGTGGGTTGACCAGTGGAAGCAGCGTCGTGCGTCTGAAAGCCTGGCGACGGAGTCGATGATCAGTTTCGCCAAGGAGATTCGCCGGAATGAGGCGAGATTGGATGACATCCTGCCGTTCCACGAGGGATTGCGGTCCATGCTCGATCATGAAGATTCATTGCACACCATCCGGACTCAGACTCAATTCCAGAGCGCGATCGGTGTCGATGGATTGCGTCCGCCGTCGTTGCTGCAGACCGCGTGGCAGACGGCCGTAGCGACTGGTGCACTCACTCATCTGGATTACGAGACGGTTTCTGCATTGTCACTCACGTATACGTTGCAGGACAGATTTCGGGAGGACAGCCGCGCGGGCTTCCAGGCGATGATGCAGGCGAGCGACTTCAAACCGGGCGAGGCTGAAATGGCGTTGCACACCGCGGACAATTATTTGCGCGAGACAGTGACATCTGAAAACGATCTTCGCGCGACCTACGAACAGGCTGAAGCAATTCTGAAGAAAAGGCTCGTCGCGGTCGGTGCGATCGCGACTGGTGATTCAGTTGAGCCAGCGATCGGCTCGCACGCCGGCGCCGGCCAATGATCCGTTATCGCGATTTTGCGCCACGTCTGATCAAGCGCGGTCTGTTGCACCCCGACGACTACGAGACTTTCGATGCTGCTGTATCTGCTGCCAACGAGTGGCTGGCTTCGACGAAAGTCGTAATCATCAACGTAGAAACCGTTGTGCTTCCAAACATCACCCCTGACAGGAGCGAGGGGACGGTGGACGGCCGGGTCGAGACCGAGGAAGCGATGACATCGATCAACGAATGGTACCAATTCGTGCGAGTCTGGTATCACGAGTGATGGCGGATCTTCGCGAATCTCTGGCGCGCGCGCTGGGCGAAGCGTATCTGCTCGGAGAGGAGCTTGGCGGTGGCGGTATGTCGCGCGTCTTTCTCGCAGAGGAGACTGGTTTGCAGCGCAAGGTAGTAATCAAGGCGCTGCTGCCGGAGTTGGCGTCGACTGTCTCCGTACAGAGGTTTGCGCGGGAAGTTCACGCTGCCGCCACGCTGCAGAGCCCGCACATAGTCCCCGTGTTGTCTGCCGGACACACGAGCGAGGAGATACCGTATTACATCATGCCGTTCATTCGCGGTGAGACGTTGCGGGCACGACTTGCCCGCGGCCGAGTTCCGTACGCAGAGACGATTCAGCTCGTAGGAGATGTTGCGAAGGCGTTGGCGGCAGCGCACGAGGCTGACATGGTACATCGCGACATCAAGCCCGATAACATTCTGCTGACTGGCGGGGCAGCCGCGGTCACGGATTTTGGAATCGCGTACGCGATTCATGCGGCGCGCGCGGAGACAGTTGACCCGTTTCTCACCAGCACGGGCACATCGCTTGGCACACCCGCCTACATGGCACCCGAGCAGGCTTGTGGCGACGCAATCGACGCGCGTACCGACGTGTATTCGTGGGGCGTGGTTACGTACGAAATGCTCACCGGCCATCACCCTTTCCCAACGGCTCACACAGCACAACGGCTTATAGCCGCTCAAATATCGGAGCGCCCTGTCCCGCTCTCCACGCATCAAACAGGGACGCCGACCTGGTTCTGCCGCCTTGTGATGAGTTGCCTCGCCAAGGAGCCAGACCTGAGACCGGCAAACGGGCAATTTCTAGTGCATGCGGTGGAGTACGGCGAGGCCGGCCAGCCGTTCGCCGAGCGGTGCGCTGCCACGGTGCGCCGGATCTTCGGCCGGCCTCAGGGCGAAATCTGACTGAATCGGTGTGGTTTTGCTGGTCTCCGGTGCCCGGGCGCATCCGTTAGCTTCCGACCTGCTCGGCAGCAAGCAATCATCCAGCCCGGATCGCGGAGCCGGTAAATGAAGGGACTCAAACGGCTGGCGAAGACTTCTCTGCGAGACTGGCGCGCAGCAACATGCGCGCGGACCACAACGCAACCGCCTCCGCTTCGGCCTCCGACAGCCCACGCAAATCGCGAAGCACAATCAGTGCGTCGATGCCGAGGCAAACAGTGAGCGCGCTGACAAGACGCTCGAAGCGCTTCTTTCCCAACTTCTTTCGCACAGGCGCGAGCGCAAGCTCGATCCACTCGATTCTGCGATAGCCTCGCCTTGGCTCGCGGCCGCCCGCGTCGCCCGCGGATGGCGGTCGCGAAACCGTGAGTCGGATCATCGTACGCAGAAGCTGTTCGTTGACCACGGCTCCGCGCTGAAGCGCGAGCACGGTACGATCCAATCGCGCCTCGACGTCGTCGCGCTGTTTGGGATCAACTGTCTCCACCGCCTCTACAATCCCCGGACGAAGACCTTCCAGCGCTGCCTCCACGAGCAGCTGCTCCTGCGTCGGGAAATAACGATACGCCGTGCGTCGGGAGATCTCCGCGGCGTCGGCAACCTCCGTTATGGACGGGGTCTGGCCGGCGGCGATCAGCTCGGCCGCGGCAGCAAGAAGCGCCTTGCGGGTCCGCCCCTTCTGGCGCTCACGCCCGCTTGGCGCGACGGATTCTACGGATGTTACGGATCCCCTGGACACGGCTCTTGACAATGCCATTTGATAAGTATAATACTAGGGCGTAATGACACTCTAGTGCCATGACGGCGCCAGCGTGTCATGAATGTTTCCTTCTGACGGGACGCCACGGTCCCGGCGAAGGTCACTCTCCTCGGCTAACCCACAAACCGGAGCTGGACATGAAAGTCCCATTCGATCCGCCCTTCCGCTACAAGATAGCGGCGTCGGTCGCGAGCGCTGCAGCTACCATTGCGATCGGTATGGCATTGCTCGCCAGCGGTGCGTGCAGCAGCGATGCAACCGGTCCCGCACCAGTTGCGAACGTCATAACAGTTCACGGCGCGGATTTCTCCTACGACGCACCGGCCACGATACCGGCCGGCATGACAACGGTCAACTTCGTCAACGACGGACCGTCGCTGCACCAGGCGCAGCTCGTCCGGCTGGACAGCGGCAAGACGATAACCGATCTCAAGACGGCTCTGAATCAGCCCGGGGCGTTGCCAGGCTGGGCAGTGCAGCTTGGCGGTCCCAACGCCGTGGACGCCGGGCTCACCGCCAACGCAACACTGAATCTCGCCGCGGGCAACTACGCTCTCCTCTGCGTGGTGAACGTGCCGGGCGGAGTTCCGCACTTCATGAAGGGAATGGTGCAGCCGCTGACAGTAACCGCGGCCGGATCCGGATCGCAGGCAGCCGCCGCACCGGTTGCTGACGAGACGGTGACGATGGACAATTACGCATTCAAACTGTCGGCGCCGCTAACCGCGGGAACTCACACGTTCAAGGTCTCCAACCCGGACCAACAGCCGCACGAGCTGGAGCTGATTCGGCTCGCGCCGGGGAAGACAGCCGCAGACATGCTCGCGTGGCTGCAGGCGCAGAACGGACCGCCGCCGCGTCAGGCGCTGGGCGGGGTCGCGATCATCTCGCCCGCGTCGGGTCCCGCATATTTCACCGCCACTTTCACATCCGGCAATTACATGTTGCTCTGCTTCGTGTTCGATAGCGGCGACGGAAAGCCGCACTTCGCACACGGAATGGTTCTGCCGATCACCATTCCGTAGCGCCCCGGAAAGTGGACCTTGCAGCGTCGTGCGCGATACCAGACAAACGGTCATGGACAGGCCCGATCCCCTCCCATATATTTGCTGGCCGTTGCTTTCGAGCCGCGCGCGACGCGCCCGCCAGGACGCGTCCTCGTCCGCTGATTACGAAGATCATTTGGGTTGTGATCGCCTGCCGTCGCACTTTCTATTTCCACCTTCGCGACTTTATGGTTGGGCCCCGTCATCAACCTCCCCAAAGGCAGGTTTCGAATGATCTCGAATCGCCCGCTCGGCATCGCCAGCTTTTCCACCGCTGTGGGGCTCGTGATGTTCATGGCTGTTCCAGCCGCACGAGCACAGAGACAAAAACGGCCGCCCGCAAGTGCCGGAGCTCTCGAGACGGCATCCCTCGAGTACGTCTGTTTCTCGGCGGACCTTTTTAATCAGCGTGTCGTCTATGTCAGCGATGCATTCGATCTCTCAACTGCCCAAATCGCGTCTGGCATGTATCACAACCCTGACGGGAAAGAGCACCCCGATTTCGAGTCGGATGCGTTCCAGTCGTACCTGGTCGACACATACAATTACTCCCCCAACGATGAGGCGGTCTGCAGCACCGCGAACACCGGCGCAGCTATCGCCGCGAAGAAGAAGAAGGTCGTGGCCGACGCCCTCGCCGCGAAGAAGCGGGTGGTCGAGACCGGCTGGAAGTACACACAAACGTCCGGCACTCCCGCGGCGGCCAACACGCGTGGCCAGCAAGGCGGTGGGCACGTCGCGCAGCAGGGCGCGTCGTCCCGACCGGCAAGCGACGCGAGTGGGACGGTCTTCCAGTGGCATATGGAGAAGAAGACGGACGCTCTGAGTGATGACGTCTCAACCCAACCGGCCGCGATGAAAATCGTTGCCGGGGTGAATGGAAAGCCGCAGGGACTCGTGTCAGTTCACGCCTACTGTAGCAGCAACGGCGTGAGCGTATTCTTCCAGGCGGACGCTGACGATAACGCTCCCAAACCCAGCTTCCCCTGGTACAACGACACGTCACGTGGCGACGAAGGCGATCAAATCACCGATGTGCGTCTCCGCGTGGATGACCGCGCGGTTCACGTCGCGCAGGGATTTCCAGAGGTCGACGCGCACCAGCTTTACGTCAACACGGTAGGGTTGCTGTTCTACGAGCCTCACACGGAGCAGCGCGCCGTCCGCGACCAGGAGAACCGCGTGACCACGGGCGTTCCGGCCCTGGACGGCTTGCTGGGCGGGATTGTCAAGCAGACCGCTCAGAGCAACGCCGAGACGTGGCAAAGCAACTCCGCCGGCCCTTTGAGCGACCTCGTAACCGCCCGCAGCATTCGTGTCGAGCTGCCGGTCACGACTTTCGACCCCAAACCCGTTCTCGATCTCAACCCGCAAGACCCCGTGTTGCACAAGTTCGTCAATGCCTGCAATGCGAAGTTCACTCGCTGAGCACGTCGACGGCCGCGGGATCGGCTCCCGCATGCGCAGCGCATTCCCTTTGACGTGTCAGTTGTACACCAAGGGTGAAAACGGTAGATTTGCCCCGTTGGCCCGGATGGCGGAACCGGTAGACGCAGGGGACTCAAAATCCCCTGCTTACGCCCTCCCCAATTGACGATTTCCCGGGCAAACCACACATTTCGGCCGCAGCGCAGAATTGAAATGGTGGTATTTCTGGTGGTATTTCTCGTGGTATTGGCGGCGCTCATTTCCGCACTCGATCAAGAACATCCCGCGCCGCTGTGACAGAGGCGACCTGCTCAGCCAAGTCCAAAGTGTAGCTCGCGTATTTTTCCGTCTGGTCGATGCTTGTGTGACCCATTCGGCGCATGATCACTGGGAGTGAGTCGCCGGCCTTGGCCCACAGAATCGCCGACACATGCCGCAAGTCTTTGAGCCGAAAGACGTCCCGCGCATCAACAGCATGACCGGTAAGCGTGCTGGTTCCGTGACCGATCTCGCTGGCGGCAAATTCATGCGCTCGGCGGACGCGATAGCAACTTGCGCCGCTTTGGCCCATTGACCACTCGAGGTTCCGGAAGACTTGCTCGTACGCGCGGTACGGCACGCGCGAGAAGTGCTCGATTAGGTGGTCGTTCACGATCTCCGCCGCGACCGGGATATCCCGCGGTCGCGCGCCGTGACCTTTGGTTTTAAGCCTGGATGTGGTCACCGTGGTAACCTGGGCCTCGGACATATTGATCCCGCAGCCCTCTAGCACCAAGGTCTCGTGGAGGTCGGTCCCGCAGTGAGCCATGATCTTGAAAAACACTACCAACTCTGCGTCGAACCGGCGAACAGCATCAAAATACGAATCGTATAGACGCTCGGCGAAGAAAAAATCCGGTATGCGATGCGCGTTCGGGTGATACCGGATGACTTCATTAGTCCCCCGCATCGGGTGCTTGCTGAGATAACCGAGCGTTACCGCCCTGGTGCAGAGCCCGCTAATCGCCATCCGGTACCTCTGGCGGGTAGCGTCGTTTAGAGGTTCGCTGGTGCTGAGGTTTACCAACGAGTCGAGCCATTTATTGATAACGTCCGGAACGAGATGTTCCACCGTCGCCCGCACGCCAAGCGTGTCTTCGAGCCACAGCGCGAAGCGTAACACCATTTGCTCCTGCTTTTGCACACCGCCGCCAGTCCGCTTTACGCGCGAACGAGTCGGCGCCACGAGGTGTTCCACCAATATTTCCGCGATGGGCTTCGGCCCGAACGGTTTGCTGGCCGCCTGTGTCGATGCCGCAACCAGCACCTCGATGCCCGCGCCGCCCAACTCCAGGGCTTTAGTCGCTTCCGCGAGTGAGATGCGGCCGTCAAGAATTGCGCGAAGCACCTCCCACTTGCTGAAGCGGTACAGCTCTCGAATGCACTTGACCATGCGGTCGCGCTCGGCAAGATCGCGTGTGCCCGTTGAAATTCGGACGCGGTCATCTGGCAGGCCAACATGCACGCCAATACCAGGCAGGGTAATGTCGATTCGGTATGGCGCCATCGCGCTCCCGCGCGCTTTTGCATGTCGACCCATCAGCCGTTCCCCGCGTTGACAACCGCGCACGGAGACCGATGCGCAGCAATAAAGCGCTCCAGATCCTCAACCAAGTACATCACGTTCTTGCGGTTGAAGCGGACTCGTGGCAATACCGGGTCCGATATCCGCTGCAGCGCCTCCGCGGTTAGCGTCGGATATATCCGCGCGACATCGACCGTGCGAAGGGCGCGCATGCCGTTGATCGTGGGCAGTTCGTACGGGCGCGTTTGCGCCGCGCTGCTGACGTCGTGATTCGTGGGATCACTCGACAGAACACTCGACGGCTGAATCGAGATCGGCTGAACCGATACCGGTGACTCCGGCGCATGCGACACGTGTATCGCCGCCGGAACCGGGACCGGTATCGGCGCGGCTATCGGCGCCGTTTCCGACGGTGCCATTGGGACGGCTGTGGGCGCGGGCATGCCAGCGCCGTTGGGCCGCGCCGTGGCCCGACGGCGGCCTCTGCACCGAATGAGTGGTGCGGCAGGCCCGCTCATGAGCAGGCTCCGGCACATGGCGCCAACAGGGAGCCTATGCGGGCGGTCGCGCACATGACGCTGTTTGGCAGAAGGGGTATACGGACGCTTGTCACATAGGACAGCTTGAGGCGCAGTCTAGTCGGCCGCAAAACCCATCGGAGTTCCGGCCCGTGGTCTATTACCGGCGTGGCGGAGGTCGCTTCGCGCCAAAAACAACTCGCGTTAATGAGAGTGCTGCCGCCTCGGACGAGCCGACAAGATTGCACGGCGCTGTGCGGGTCCGCAGCGAGCTGGGTATTGGGTGCGGTGATGCGATGTTGCTGTAACATTGCGTGGCCCTTTGGGGGATTCGCGGCCAGCGCGTGAACGAATCGGCGCGAGCGGCGTGGGCGGGAGCGCAGCGGGGAGTGAAGTGCTGCGGCAGACGACCGAACGTGTGCGGGAGGTAGTACGGGGCGTGACTAGCGCCGAATCGTCGAGAGTTTGCTTTTGGGAGTGGCCGTCAGATCGAGCGCCTCAGTGCAGAGGGTCAGGGCGACCCGGCGACGACCAACGATACTGATGATGCCCTGCAATGACGTGTCACTACAGCGAAGGTCACAGAGGTCAAACGTCACAAGTGAATGTCACAATGGGTGCCACGCGCCGGCGGGAGCCCTTATGTCGGGATTTGAACCGCCGGCGACGCGTTTACTTCCGCGATCCGATCCGAGTCGAATGCCGATCCGTTCGGGCCCAGCGGAAATGATTCACGAGTGTCGTGTTGCCGTAGCCGCGAGCGGAGAGCTTTGACATCTCGCAGTGCTTCATCGCGTTCTGCCTCCAGCTTCGTTGCCGACGTGACGAGCTGCACGTTCTGTCGTCGCAACGACGCCACCTCGGCGTCTGCCCGTTGGCGCGCTTCGCGCTCGACCGAGACCGTTGTGGAGATCGTCGCTTCTTGGGTCGCGCGAATAGTCTCAAGGTCGCGTGCCGAACGCTGCTCCCGCTCGTCGGCAACGCCGCGTGCGGCAAGGGCCGCGCGCATGTCTGCCAAGAGATTTTCTACCCGGTGCTCGTACGCGGCTCGATCCGCCGAGCACGACCGAGTTAGCGTATCGAGTTCCCGCTGAAGGATTTCGAGCTCCGCCTGGCGGCTACCTAGTTCCTCCGCGGCGGTCTCTACGTCGAATTGCAGGCAGGCAATCCGCTCTTCCCGAGACTCGACAGTGGCGAGGAGCTCGCGTTCGCGCTCGGCAAATGCATTAGCAGAGTGCGCCAATAGAACCTGGGTTTGCACCGCCGCAGCGCGCTCGGCGCCTGAAACGAATTCGGCGGCTACATGTGCCATAGACTGCATCACTCTTACTAAGGGCGGCGGCAAGCGGCGCAGGGTGTCGTCGTTCGATGCGGCAGCGTTAGCAGCCTGCTGCTTGCTCAATTCCTCCCGGACCTTGTTCACCGCGGCTTGCAAACGTTCCGAGTCGCCCGTCCTGACGTGACGGCCCGCGCTCTCCGCGCCCTTGCGGAGCTCACGAATGAGGAACTTGCGGGAAAGCGCTGTTTCCCCGTCGCGGTAGTAGGCGTTCCAGACGAAGTCTTCAAGTTCATCGTCGGAGTATGCGGCTTTTCTAGACATGATGATGATGGGGTTGGTTGTATCGCGCACGGACGGAGATTCCGGGCATTGCAGACAGTTGCGGCGTCTGGAATGTCTGGTTCGCCCAGTTCGCACTGGTACTAGCTAGAGCCAACAGCCTAACCGGGGAAGTCGTGCGTCCCCGGTCCGGTCTGCTGGCGGCGACCGGCCATTGCGTGGTCGCACGAAAAACAGCCTAACCGGCGGGATAGCCGGACCGGTCCGCCACGGCAGCACGCTCCCTCCGGATGGGGCGCCTTCGAGGGGGGGAAGGCGAGGATGCGTGTGGCTTGGGAACCGATTTCCCAATTTGCAAGAAATCCCCTAGCGATTCCTCGGACGTAATGCGACAGCGGGGACGGAATGGGCCGGTGGCTATCTGGACTGCCCTGGGTTGAACGTGTATTTCGATCTTAGATACAACTCTGCTGCCGTCCTCTCTCTTGCGGTCCTCTGCCTGTCGGTTTGCGCGCTGTATCGAAATTAGGAGGCGCGCGCTCTCGTAACTACAGACACATTGTTTCGTAATGCTCCCTAAGTGCGGCGGTGTGCAGGTTGTTTCGTAGGTTCACGGCACAGCACCTCGTAGGTGAGAGCAGCATTCTTCGTAATTCGCGTGAGTCGCGGGGGCCAAGCCTGTTCATTGCCACGCCGCAAGGGAGTACCGGCCATCCTCACTTCTCGGTTCCGCACGTCACTCTTCACGGCTGCATTCCGGAGGTTAAGTACGCAACTCGTCGCCACACCCGTTGCGGCGATGCGGCATCTCGTCGCCACACCTGTTGCGGCGATGCGGCAATCGGAGCGACCCGACGCTGGGCTTGCTTAGCCGGGAGGGACTTCGCCCTTGCTCCAGCTGCGCGGTACGTTCTACGCCAAGGCTTTGCGCCGCTTGACGTTACGAGCGCGCGCCACGAGCCGCGGGTTGCAGTGGAGGGCCGTTGTACGGTCGTGTATTAGACCGGCACGTCGCGTGCGACTGCTGCACTCTCAACCGAGTGCGCAGGACCCCCCCCCGACGCA
>Ga0209483_1000162_pt1 | contig 62402 bp, 68 predicted proteins | sample NGEPerA_FD_184508 | JGI IMG/M metagenome (GOLD analysis project Ga0209483, IMG submission 184508) | Arctic peat soil microbial communities from the Barrow Environmental Observatory site, Barrow, Alaska, USA - NGEE PermafrostL2-A... | ecosystem: Environmental > Terrestrial > Soil > Wetlands >... | reverse complement strand
CGGCGCGCATTGGTATCAACTGAGCGCAGCAATTGTTGGTTTTGGGTTTCCAATACGATGTCAACGCGGGTGCGCAATAAGTTGGAAGCGCGCTCACTGCGCGTGGCAAGGCCATTGATCCGGTCCGTCACCGCCGTGCAAGTGGCCATTGCGGGGCTGAAACGTCGATCAAGAAAAACGCCGAGCCGCTGATAACTCATCACACGCTGTTCGCCCAGTTCAGCCACGCGCTTTTCAACCAGTGCTGCATAAGCCCGCGTGGCCGAAAAGCGATAGTTAGAACGATTGGACAGTTCCTCCACATCGCGCGCGATGGTGATAAGCTTGCCGAGGAGTTTGCTATCCTCAGCCGAGCCGTTGACTGAGAGCATGCTGCCGACTGTGGATGAAAGCGCGTGCTCAAGGGGCCCAAGCTCTCGTTGCATTTGGCGTGCCAGAGGCAAGCCCAGCAGTGCCATCATGCGGTAAGTTTCAAGCTCGTGCAGGCGGCGGGTGAGACGGCCAAGCCGCATGGGCGACATGCCGTGGTCATGAATGAGAATGCGGGTGTAGCCATCTGCGCCAATGCGAAAATCTGCCCACACAGTGGCTCTATTTTGGTTCACGCCAGAACAGGCAATTTCCTCATGGCCGAAAATCACGCCAAGTTGTGCGGGAGTTGGTGTCTTGTCGGCTTTGGCCAGAATGTGGGTGTGAATGGCAACAAGGCGCTTGCCCGGAAGTTCACTCACCCATTTTTCGGGCAGGCTGGCCACAGCCTCACTTTTTAAGTTCTTGCCTTCGCGGGTGACACTGATGCGGTAGAACTCACCATGACGCTCAAATTTCAACAGGCCGTTTTCAATCTCAACCGCATGGTGAAGTGCACCCGGCGCTGGCTGGCGCAAGCCAAGCCCAAGGCAGAGGCTGGCTACATGAGCCAGCGGCGAGGCATCTCCATCACCCAAGGTAAAAGCCAGATGGGTGATGCGGGCCGGTGCATTGACCGGAAGGCCAGGACGCCCGTGAATTTCATCGTTCAACACCAATCTTAATTCATGGTCGGCCATCAGAGTCTTTCTTGGTTACGCACGCCAACTTGTTGGCGACGATCAGCATGATCTAGGGGCGCATTTATTGCAACTTTCGCGCCTGAAATCCAAGCAGGTTTGCGGCCTTGCTCACGTCCAGCGCCCCATCATCCTCAGCAATATTGTAAATGCCAGCAGGGCCGACACTGGCCGCCAAGCAAGCCGCCCGTGCCGCTTCATAGACATGAATTGAGCCTGCCCCCTGAGGTCGGTCAAAACCCGTTTTCGGCCCATAAATATACCCATAGCGCAGAACCAAGCCGATAAAATTGCCGCTTATGACTTGGCTCTCCAAGCTGATGACACCCCAGGCCTTCGGGTCCAATGGCTGTTCTTCGGCAAGGGGTGCAGGCCCTGGCTGATAGGCAAATGCGATACTCTGTGCGACCAACCTTTTTGCTCCAACGGCAACAGCAGCCTTGCATAGGTTTCTGGTTCCACCATCACGCAGCTCGGCATTCTTCAGCCCTGCCGCAGACATCAAGGACGGGTCCAGCCTGTCAGGCAGGCTGGTCAACTGATGAATAATAACGTCTGGCCTTGCCGCAGCCACAGCCTGCATTGCCGCATCAGAATCAAGAAAATCAACCACAACAGCTTCCGCACCCAGTTTCTCAAGATCGCGCGTTTTTTCAGGGCTGCGCGTGCTGGCGACAACGCGCCAGCCTTCTGCGATCAATTCCGGAATCATCCGCTTGCCGATTAGCCCGCTACCACCAGCGAGAAAAACTGACTTCATGAAAATCTCCCACGCAAGAGCAATCACCTAGGCAGGAAAGTAGAGTCGGTCAATTACGAACATGACACCAGACAACGCATCAGGAACCTGAAGGTTCCTTCAGCCGTTAAGGTCTGGACGCGACCTGAGCCGCTGCGTCGACAAATTCCAAAATTATATATTTTTCTGACTGGATGGAACTCTAACCCCCTCCAACGACTTTCATTATTTGCCTGAAAAGGTCAACCAGCCCGCTTCCATGCGGGCAATTTTTAAAGGAGAAGACTATGAAGTCTTTAATGCTTGCTTTCGTCACCGCCGGTGCCCTGAGCTTCGGCTTGCTTTCTACAGCTGCCAGTGCCCAACAAATTCACCTCGGTGTCAATCTCGGGAATGGCAACCACAACGGACAGTGGAATCGTGGGCGTCACCGTCATTGCCATATGGTAAAGATTTGGCGTCATCATCATCCGGTCTTGATTCAGCAGTGCGGCTGATAGGAATAGGAGGAGAGGCGATCATTTCGCCTCTCTTCTCTCGATGCTTTTCAAAGCTTAAGAATGCGGCGTGGGCGTGAAGGGCTTAAAGTGTTTCGACAGTTTCAGCCCCTGCTTCTGGTAGTTTGAACCAAGACCGCCGCCGTAAACATGCTTGGGTGTGGCAGTGAGCGGTTCATAAACCAAGCGGCCAATGATCTGGCCATCTTCCAAGATAAACGGCACCTCATGGCTGCGCACTTCCAGCACCGCGCGCGCACCCTCACCATGGCCTGAGACATGGCCGAAGCCGGGATCAAAGAAGCCCGCATAATGCACGCGGAATTCACCCACCAGCGGATTGTAAGGCACCATTTCTGCAGCATGGGTGGGCGGGATGCGCACGGCCTCACGAGAAGCCAAAATATAAAACTGATCGGGATCAAGGATCAGTGAGCCCTTTTGCCAAATTGGTTCCCAATAATCTAAAACTTCGAGTGCGCCTTTCTTATCCACATCAACCAAAGCCGAATGGCGCTTGGCGCGGAAGCCCACAGGCTCACCCTTTTTGATGCCAGAAAGATCAACCGATAAAGCCAAGCCGCCATCAATGTTCACATCACCTTCAGTGATGAGCGGCTCACCGGCATGAAGTTCGCGGATCAACTGATCACTGGCCAGCGAGGCCCCTGAGCGGAAACGGATTTGCGAAAGCCTTGAGCCTTGCCGCGCCATAATCGGAAATGTGCGTGGGGAGATTTCAGCATAGAGCGGGCCTTCATAGGCTTCTGGCACATTGTCAAATTCCTGCGCGTAATCGGCAATCACGCGGGTGAAAATATCAAGACGGCCCGTGGAGCTTTTGGGGTTGGCCGCAGCTGAAACGCCCTTTGGTAATTTCAAGCTTTCTAACAGCGGCACAATATAAACGCAGCCGGTTTCAAACACCGCCTCATGGCTTAAATCCATTTCATGCAGCACGAGGCCCTTAAGCCGCTCGGCCACAGTGCGATTGGGGCCAGGCAGGAATGAGGCGCGTACGCGGTAAGCCTTGGCACCCAGGCGCAAATCTAAACTGGCGGGCTGAATCTGATCAGCATCTGGCTTGGTTGCAAGATGAATCAGACCCTCGTCAATGGCGCGGGAAATCTCGCTGGAAGGGAATATGCCTTGGGCTGTGCTAAAGTGGCTCATGGCTCCTTTTGGCTTTGGCTAAGCGCTGTTGCAAGCGCGAGTGTTTAGGCGTGGATAAGTTTCAGAACTTTGGGCAAAGCCTCAGCCAAGTGGTCCAACTGATCCTGCGTGCCGCAAGAAACTCTGATGCAGCGGTTAAGTGGAGCCACACCGGGCATGCGAACGAAAACGCCATGTTTCAATAACCCGTCCACAACGGCTTTGGCGAAGGCGCCATCACGCCCACAATCCACGGCGACAAAATTGGTTGCTGAGGCTATCGGCTTCAAGCCATTGGCTTTGGCGATTTCGTAAATTCTTTCGCGCGAGAGGCGCACTTGTTCAACGACATGCTGGAGCCAAGCTTGATCCTTCAGCGCTGCGATAGCGGCGATTTGTGAAAGTCTTGCCATACCAAAGTGATTGCGAATTTTATCAAATGCTTTGATCACATCTGAATGGCCGATGACATAGCCGACACGTGCGCCAGCCAGACCATAGGCTTTAGAGAAGGTGCGGAAGCGCAGAACATTTTTGCGCGTAATGTCAAATGCGGGGCGCGTGTTCGCATCGGCGAATTCGGTATAGGCCTCATCCAACATCAGCATCGTGCCCGCTGGTGTTTCGTCAATCAGACGCTGCACATCTTGCGCGGGCCAGACCGTGCCCATCGGATTATCGGGATTGGCGAAGTAAATAACGCGCGCCTTTTTTGTTTTGGCCAAAGCCAAGAGTGATGTTGGGTCTTCGCGGTCATCAACATAAGGTGTTGTTACCAGTTTTCCACCAAAGCCAGTGACATGAAAATTGAATGTGGGATAAGCGCCCAGTGAGGTTGCCACTTTCACGCCCTGTTCAACAAACAGGCGCACAGCATAACCGAACAAGCCATCAATACCTTCGCCCAGGCAAATGTTTTCGGGCGCAACATTTAAATGCGCGGCCAAAGCTTGTTTCAAATCGTGATTTTCCGGATCACCATACATCCAAGCCTCATGCGCATGGGCCTGCATGGCGGCGATAACGGAAGGCGCTGGGCCAAACACGGACTCATTGGCCCCAATGCGGGCTTTAATTGCAGCGCCGCTGCGGCGTTCTAAGGCTTCCGGCCCCACAAAGGGCGTGGTGGAAGGCAGACTTTCAATGAGTGGCGTGAATTTCGGCATGGCCTAGCTTTAGCATTTCGCCAAAGCAACGCCAGCCTTCATAGCAGCAAATGCCACAGGCAATTCTCAGTTTTGTCTGGCAGCCCAACTCTTCATGGCTGCGGCCAGATAGTTTGCAAAACCTTTTTGGATAGCTTCGTAGCGGGCCACAAATTCCGGATGGGCTAGATAGATGTCCGCCAGACTGGAATAGGCCGAAATCGGCGCTGATTTCGCCCAGCGGTCTTGCACCCATTGCCAATGCCTTGCCAGCAAGGGATCAAGCGCCATGGATTGTGGCGGGATTCCTTTGCGGCAAAATTCGGCCAAGCCTGTTTCGATATCACGCAATTCCTCCATGAAGGCTTTGCGCCCCGCGTCACCTTTCACGGTGATGTTCTTCCCGCTCGATTGAACCTGGTCAGCGAACTCAGGGCCAAACCTGTTTTCAAGCCAAACCTCATACTCAGCCTGTTTTTCAGGGCTGACAATTCCATCATATAAATCTGCATCTTTCACAGCACATTCTCCTTTTAAATCGGCGATTGTGTGGTCAATCGTCTTGAGCATTTCGGCGTAGCGGGCTGATTGGCTGGCCACTCTTTCACGTTGTCTTTGCAACGTTGAGAGCCGATCATATTCCAGTGCATCCAGGAGTAGCCCCATTTCCGAAAGGGGAATGTCCATTTCGCGGTAAATCAGGATTTGCTGCAAGCGCAACAGTTCGTCGCGACCATAGTAGCGATATCCGTTTTCGCCGATTTGAACGGGAAAAAGCAGGCCAATGTCATGGTAGTGATGCAAAGTGCGGACGGAAACACCCGACATTTCTGCAACTTGTTTAACCGTGTACATTTCTTGCCTCTTCTCGCTCAATCCACAGGTCAGGCTGATAGTCTCTCACGGAACGTGAGGGTCAACAGGAAAATGCGAATGCAAATTTGAGGTACGCCCCTCATTTCGCTTGTATGCCAAGGCAATTTCCGTTATCCGCCTTGCCAACGCAATTCCCAACATCAGGAGAGACTATGGCCCGTATCACCCTTCGCCAATTGCTGGATCACGCCGCTGAGCATGATTATGGCGTGCCCGCTTTCAATATCAACAATATGGAACAGGCGCTGGCCATTATGGCCGCCGCTGACAAGCTGGATGCGCCCGTCATTATCCAAGCTTCGCGCGGTGCGCGTTCTTATGCCAATGACATCATGCTGAAGCATATGATGGATGCTGTGACTGAAATTTATCCAAACATTCCGGTCTGCGTGCATTTGGATCACGGCAATGAACCCGGCACCTGCATGACCGCCATTCAATCTGGCTTCACCTCGGTGATGATGGATGGCTCTCTCAAGGCCGATGGCAAAAGTGCCGCTGATTGGGATTACAACGTTGGTGTGACCAAGACGGTTGTGAACATGGCGCATTTGGGCGGCATTTCTGTAGAAGGCGAGCTTGGCGTTTTAGGCAGCCTTGAAACCGGCATGGGCGACAAGGAAGATGGCCATGGCGCTGAAGGCAAGCTTTCCCACGACCAACTTCTCACCAACCCACAGGAAGCTGTGAAGTTTGTGAAAGAAACCGACGTTGATGCATTGGCTATTGCCATGGGCACATCACACGGCGCTTACAAATTCTCGCGCAAGCCTGATGGCGCCGTGCTCGCCATGAATGTGATCGAAGAGATCCACAAGCTGTTGCCCTCCACCCATCTTGTGATGCACGGTTCTTCATCGGTGCCGGAAGATCTGCAAGAAATCATCAACAAGTTTGGCGGCAAGATGAAGCCAACTTGGGGCGTGCCTGTGTCAGAAATTCAGCGCGGCATTAAACATGGTGTGCGCAAGATCAATATCGACACTGATAACCGCATGGCAATGACTGGCGCTATCCGCAAAGTGATGGCTGAAGATCCATCAGAATTTGATCCACGCAAATATTTGAAGCCAGCGATGGAAGCGATGCAGAAGCTGTGCACCTTGCGTTTGCAGGAATTCAACACGGCGGGCCAAGCGAGCAAGATTAAGCGGGTGCTGCCCGTTTCAGAAATGGCCAAGCGCTATGCCAAGGGCGAGCTGAAGCAGAAGGTGGCTTGAGTTTAATGCCAAACGAAATGCAAAAGGCCCGCAGCGATGCGGGCTTTTTTTTGTGTGATGGGTGCATTGAAATCGGCATCATTTGATGCTATATTTGATGCAGGAGAAATGCCATGCGCAGCACATTTACGATTGATGACGAACTTTTAGAAAAAGCAAAAGACTATTCCGGTATTGAAGGCACCAAAGATGTGGTTCATGCGGCGCTCACGCAAATGATCCAGCGCGAGGCCGCTTTGAGGCTTGCAAAGCTTGGCGGCACGATGCCAAACTTTAAAGCGCCACCGCGCCGCAGGTTTGGCTGAACGTGGTATTGGCTGACACTTCCGTCTGGGCTGACCACTTCCGCAGCGGAGACGGCCACATGTTTGAATTGCTCGGCAACAATAACGTGTTGATGCACCCCTTTGTGCTTGCTGAAATAACCTTGGGCAGTCTGCGTGGCCGCGCCAAATCGATACATGATCTTCAGTCACTGCCTGCCGCCAGGGTCGTTGACGATGTAGCCGTGCTCCATGCCATTGAAACGCTCAAGCTATACGCAACGGGCATAGGTTTTGTGGATGCGCATATTCTACTGTCAGCAAAACTGGGCGGCCATGGTCTGTGGACAAGAGATAAGCGGCTTTCGGCGCAGGCAGAGCGGTTGGGGGTTCAGTATAGAGCCTTGCAGTGAGTTATCGCTTCCAAGATCAAGAAGGTGATGCCCGCCGCAGAAATGGCCAAGCGCTATGCCAAGGGCGAATTGAAGCAGAAGGTGGCTTGAGTTCAATTTCCCAAACCGTCACCCCTGCGAAGGCAGGGGCCCAGCTTCTCGGCAGTAAACTCGTGAAAAAAGCTGGATCCCCGCCTTCGCGGGGATGACGAGTTAGGGAGAAATTTGAATAGAGAAATTTAGGCCCCAGCAATGGGGCCTTTTTGTTGGGTAAGCGACATCAATTAAAAAAATAACGTCATTAATGACGGCTGTCATTTATATGTTTGTGTATGCTACAACTTGTGTTATATTGTTTGTATGATCGAAAATCAAGAAAAAAATTGGGATGCTCAGCTAACGCACCGACCCAACATTCAATTTGTTGAAAAATGGGGGGACGCCGGTGCGTTGGGGTTTAGTCAAATTCCTGATGTTCTTTTTGCCAGTCAAGACAAATTGGGAATCGATGTCACTGAAATGGTGGTGTTGCTGAACGTGCTTTCATATTGGTGGTACGATGAAAGAAAACCATTTCCCAAGAGCAGCACTATTGCGCAGCGCACAGGTTTATCGCCCCGCACTGTTCAGCGGACACTTCAAAAGCTTCAGCAAAAGGAAATGTTAAAAAAGACGAAGAGCGATTGGGGTTATAGGATGTTCGATCCAACACCTTTGGTGGAGAAGCTGAGTGTACTCGCAAGACGTTCGCCAAAATTCCCCGAAAAGGGGATGTCCCTACCCATGACGTAGCTTAATGGATAGAGCGCTTGCGTTCTCTTAGTTGAAGCCCTGACGAGCGGATACTAAGCGCAAGGAGGTGAAGGTTCAACTCCTTCCGTCATTCCCAATTTTAAAATGTGTAGCCAAACGGGCCTCACTTCGACCTACAGTTATCTACACCTGATGAATACAGCCTTCACCCTAACTCCAAAAACACCGCCAGCGCGCGCGATACTTTTTGCATTACATCTTCATTCGCAGTTCCAAGCCGTTTGGCAATGCGGGTTATTGATAGCGTTGTAATTTTGTCCACAGCAATTTGGCTCTTTAGATGCAAGCCGTTTTCGGCACTTGGTTCTATATTGATGCGAATGAGCGTTGCCCCGCTTTGCACATCACTTGTGAGGGGGCACACAGTGACAGAGGGCATGTCGCTAAAAGCATCAGACTGGATCACGAGGTTCGGGCGCGGCTTGCCGTAGTCGCCGGAACTTGCCGCCAAGACCAGATCGCCGCGCTTGAAATTCACTCCGGCGGCCACTCATAAGTGGCTTCAATCCAGCGCAACATTTCATCGCCCGCCGGATCGTGCTTAGCAATCGCCAGCGACTGCTGCCGTGCCATTTCCCTGAAAGCCGGAGACTTGGTATCAGGCAGCCAGAGCGTCACAGGCCGCAGGCCAGCCGCCCGCAACCGCGCACGATAGGTGCTCATGCGCTTGGCGGCGGGAACTGGCTTCTTCTTTGGACGAGACTTCTTGATGACGGACATAAGAGTAGTATAGCACGTAACATGTTACGCGTCTACTTGAGGCTTTCAACCTGCCCCAGATACGCCCCATAGCCTTCCGCTTCCATCTCTTCCCTTGGGACGAACCTCAGGCTTGCTGAGTTGATGCAATATCTGAGCCCGCCCTTATCTTGCGGGCCGTCTTCAAACACATGGCCCAAATGGCTGTCGCCGTGGGTTGAGCGGACTTCGGTTCTCACCATACCGTGAGTCACATCGCGCAGTTCATTCACATGGGCGGGTTCAATGGGCTTGGTGAAGCTGGGCCATCCGCAGCCTGATTCAAATTTATCGGATGAGGCAAACAGAGGCTCGCCCGAAACGATATCGACATAGATGCCCTCAGCTTTGTTGTCGTTATATTCGCCGGTCCATGGGCGCTCGGTTCCGCTGTGCTGGGTGACGCGGAATTGCTCCGGGTTGAGGGCGGCGATGGCTTCTTTGGATTTGGTGTAGGTTTTCATGTTCACATCTCCTTGCCGCCAAAGTAAGTGTGAAGCAGCAAAGCTGCAAGACATGCAACGCAATTGTGAAGACTTGTGAAGAACTGAATAGGCGGATCAAGCCAGTTCTAAAGCCCCGTGAATAGCTTCGTCTTTGCTCACCAACACAGCGGCTTGCGCTTCGGTAACTTTATGCCAATGGATGATTTCAAACCTGCCATCCATGTGTTCAACCAATGCCGAGCAGCTTTCCACCCAGTCACCATCATTCAAATAATGGATGTTGCCAATCATGCGGTCAGACGGCGTGTGCACATGGCCGCAGATCACACCTTGGCAGCCGCGCATTTCTGCCTCGCGCGTTAAAATCTCTTCATAGCGCGCCAAAAACTCCACCGCCTTTTTCACTTTGAATTTGAGATAGGCCGAGAGCGACCAATAAGGCATTTTGAAAAAGCGCCTCACACGGCTCACCCCGCCGCTGAGCCACATCGCCCATTCATAGGCCTCATCACCCAGTTTAGAGAGCCAGGGCGTGAAATAGATAATGCCGTCAAATTTATCGCCATGCAGCACGAGATATTTTTTGCCGGTGGCAGAAACATGAATGGTTTCATGCAACACGGCCACGCGGCCAAAACGCAGATTGACAAAGTCTCGAAAATTTTCGTCATGGTTGCCGGGAATATAAATCAGTTTGGAGCCTTTGCGCGCCTTGCGCAGAAGCTTCTGCACCACATCATTGTGGCTTTGGTTCCACACCCACTTCTTTTTCAACGCCCATGAATCAATCAAATCTCCAACCACATAAAGCTGGTCACTCTCAGTGTGGCGCAGAAAATCCAGCAGCGCCTCAGTCTGCGCGCGTTTGGTGCCGAGATGAACATCCGAAATAAATATGGCGCGGTAGTGCTTGGAGGATTGGCTTTTCAACGACATAGAGACAGCTCCGAATTTGATCCTAAGGCCAGATTCATGTGACTGTTGCATGACAGTGAAACTGCTGCGCCGTTGCAACGCCGTCACATTTCAAAAATAGATCGTGCAAAACAAAACTTACCTCGAGAGAATCAATGACACTTGCAGCAGACATTGAACACAGCAGCCACTTGCTTTCTTCGGCAGTTCACCGCAGTGCTGGCTTTTCCATAGATGGCTTGTTAGAGCGCGCCTTCACTTATGCCTTCAGTGGTTTGGTTTATCCGCAAATCTGGGAAGACCCAGTGGTGGATATGAAGGCGATGAAGATTGAACCATCGCACCACATTGTAACCATCGCCTCTGGTGGCTGCAATGCATTGAGCTATTTGACGGCGAACCCGGCGCGGGTGACGGCTGTTGATCTTAACCATACGCATGTGGCCTTGGTGAATTTGAAAATCGCAGGTTTGAAATTCTTGCCGGATTGGCGTTCATTTTATTCGTTCTTCGGTGCGGCCGATGAGGCCAAAAACATCTCGCTGTTCGACGATCATTTGCGCGGTGCGCTTGATGAAAAAACGCTGCGCTATTGGAGCAAACGTAACTTTCTGGGGCAGCGCCGGATCACGCAATTCCGCAAAAACTTCTATCGCTATGGTTTGTTGGGCCGCTTCATTGGCGCCGGCCACCTCATCACCAAGTTTTATGGCAAAGATATTTCCAAGCTTGTTGAATGTAAAACCGTGGCAGAGCAGCGTGAGTTTTTTGACCGCGACATTGCGCCACTATTTGAGAAAAAAGCCATTAGGTGGTTGGTCAAGCAACGCGCTTCACTTTTTGGTTTGGGCATTCCGCCAGCACAATATGATGCTCTGGCGGGAGGTCAAAAGATGGTTGAAATTCTCAAGCAACGCTTAGAAAAAGTTGCTTGCGGTTTTCCCATTCGAGATAATTATTTTGCCTGGCAAGCATTCGCACGTGGCTATGCGCGCGCAGGCAAAGGCTCTCTGCCGCCTTATCTACAAGAAGAAAACTTCATTGCGTTGCGCAACGTTGCTGATCGCCTAGACATGCAACATGGTTCTGTAACCGATGTCTTGGCAAAGGCACCCGCTGGCAGCGTTGACCGCGTGGTGTTGCTCGATGCGCAAGATTGGATGACGGATCAACAGTTGAATGAATTGTGGTTAGCTATAACTCAGGCGGCTGCGCCCAAGGCGCGGGTGATTTTCCGCACCGCCGGGGTTGAGACCATTCTGCCGGGCCGTGTGGCGCATGAGACATTAAGCAGGTGGAATTATCTGGCCGAGGAGTCTTTGACTTTGGGCCAACAAGATCGCTCTGGCATTTATGGTGGGTTTCACATCTATGAATTCAACGCTTGAAGAAACGCTCAAACCCGGTGCTGCGATGGATGGCATCTATCGTTTTCAACGCCACATTTATGATGTGACGCGGCGTTATTTTCTGCTGGGCCGCGATCAGATGCTTGATGGACTCAACATTCCAAAGAACGGCACAGTTTTGGAAATCGGTTGTGGCACCGGGCGCAATCTTATTGGAGCGGCGCGGCGCTATCGATCCGCCAAGCTTTATGGGCTGGATATTTCTGAAGAGATGTTAAAAAGCGCTTCGGCCAACATAATGCGTGACGGCTTTCAGCGACGCATCATCTTGGCCCATGCTGACGCCACTGATTTTTCTGCGCAGAAAACCTTTGGCGTTGCTAAGTTTGACCGGGTGTTTTTCTCATACACCATTTCGATGATACCTCATTGGCAGGCAGCATTGGATCAGGCGCTGGTTTGCGTGGCTGATGGCGGCGAACTTCACATTGTAGATTTCGGTCAATGCGGTCGCCTGCCCTCAATCTTCCGGCGCGGACTATTTGCATGGCTCAATCTCTTTCATGTGAGCCCACGCCAACAGTTGGCTTCGCATGTGAAACGCTTGGCCATAGCAAAGGGTATGAGCTTCACTTGCGAAAGCAAATTCCGTGATTATGCCTGGCTGATTAAAGTCACGAATACAAACTAAGCCGAGCGTTCCAAGGATTTAATATTGCCGCGTATTTTACCAGACATTTCGGCGATCTTGCGATCTTGGGTCATAATCTCAGTGCGGGCGAAATCTTCAATCTCATCCTTTTGCAAACCAACGGCGTTGATCTTGCGGCGCGATGATTTGCTGCCGTCTTCATAGGTGACGTCAAACATCACGAAATTATCTGGCTCGGCTTTGGTTTTTTTGGCCATGGCTATTCTTCTTTCTTAGGTTCGGAAGCGGCCGGTTCTGGCTGCGGATCAGACTTGCGCTGCGCGTTTTTCTCATCGCGCTTTTCCTGTTTTTCCTGCGCCTTGCGCTGTTTAGCTTTGTCTCGGTTGCTGCGTTCTTGTCTGTAATTCGGCGGAAAGGCCATGATGCACTCCATCTTTGTGGTTGCACTAAAAAGTGTTGCCCCGCCTCTAGCATGGCGGGGCATCGATTAGATAGCTTTGTTTAAGGCCTAAGCTAGACCTTCACCCACTTGGCGTTTTTGGATGAGGATTTCACACAAGCCTCAATAAAGGCCATGCCTGCCACGCCGTCTTCGATGCCGGGGAATTGCACTTCTTTTGGTGCCTTCTTGCCCGTGCGGGCGGCTTTAATGGCTTGGGCCACTTCGGTGTAAATATTGGCGAAGCCTTCGAGATAACCTTCAGGGTGGCCGGAAGGAATGCGTGTGACACGCGCGGCTTCAGGGCCAGCGCCAGCGCCGCCCCGGGTGATAAGCCTGCGCTCGCCCCCAAAGGGCGTGAACCACAAATAGTTGGGATCAGCCTGCAGCCATTCAATGCCGCCCTTGGTGCCATAGACGCGCAGCTTCAGACCATTCTCATGGCCCACGGCCACTTGGCTAGCCCAGATCGCGCCCCTTGCGCCGCCCTTGAAACGCAGCATGGTTTGCACGTTGTCGTCTAGCTTGCGGCCCTTCACGAAGGTGGTGAGTTCACATGCGAGTTCATCCAGTTTCAAGCCCGTGACGAAAGTGGCAAGTTGATACGTGTGTGTACCAATGTCGCCCACGCAACCGCCAGCGCCAGAGCGCTTAGGGTCTGTGCGCCAAGCGGCCTGTTTCTGTCCGGTCTTTTCCAAATCATTGGTCAGCCAATCTTGGGGATACTCGCCTTGCACAAGTCGGATCTCGCCAAGATCGCCACGCGCCACCATGGCTTGAGCTTGGCGGATCATCGGATAGCCGGAATAATTATGGGTGAGGGCGAAGATTACCTTGGGGTGTTTTTTGAGCAAAGCTTCGAGTTGCTTAGCCTCTTTCAAATTCAGTGACAGCGGCTTGTCGCAGACCACATGAATGCCTGCCTCGATGAATGCCTTAGCCACCGGAAAGTGCATGTGGTTGGGGGTGACGATGGACACCATTTCAATGCCGTCAGCGCGCTTAGCTTCGGCTTTCGCCATGGCTTTGTAATCGGAATAGCTACGGTCCGCGGCGAGGCCCAGCTCTTTGCCCGAGGCTTCGGCCTTTTCCGGCGTTGATGAGAGGCAGCCCGCCACCAATTCATAATGGTCATCCATGCGCATGGCCAAGCGGTGTACGGCACCGATGAATGCGCCCTGCCCGCCGCCAACCATACCGTAACGAATACGACCTGTTGATTTTTCTGATGTGCCTGTGATTGCCATGATGTCCTCTCCCTCGAATCTGGTTTTGCGAGAGACAAGCAAGGATTGCGATTGATTGCAAGCCTAACGCACTGAGCGACGGATGGACAATTTGAAATGTCGGGATGCTACATCATTGCATCCGGACGATGCCCCCTCATCCTCCAAATGCGGACAAAGATCATCACCTCCTAAATAGTCGCCACGGGTCAGGAGCAGTCAATTCGCTTCGTCGAACCAAGGCTTCCGTACACCTGAGACAATTACCAAATATACTGCTATGTTGTTTGAGCTTCTCAGACAGGATTATTCATGAACGACAGCAACACCCTTGAACATCTTCACAGCCACGTGTTCCTTGGAGATGGGCACGAAACAAGTGAACGCAAGACTTGGGCGGTGATTTGGCTCTGTGGAGCCATGATGATCGTCGAAATAGTTGGTGGTCTGCTATTTGGATCAATTGCAGTCGTCGCGGATGGCTTGCATATGAGCACACATGCGGGAGCACTTTTGCTTGCTGCTCTGGCCTATACATATGCCCGCAAACACGCCGATAATCCGAGCTTCACATTTGGCACTGGCAAGCTCGGCGACCTCGCTGGGTTTACCAGTGCTATCATTCTGACAATGATTGCACTGCTGATTGGATATGAATCTGTCACCCGGCTATTTGCACCAGTGCCCATTCACTTTGCTCAGGCGATTCCAATTGCGGCGGTGGGGTTGGCAGTAAACCTTGCAAGCGCATGGTTGCTAAGCGGAGGTAACCATCACCACGGGCATTCCCATGGCCACCCGCATGACGGCCACCACGCAGATGAGTCCCGGCAGATCAAGGCTGGCAAGCGAACTCTACGGCTGGACGTCTTTGAAGACGGAGTGCCACCCCGCTTTCGGATTTATGTTGAGTCTGGTCTTGAACTGTCTGCAAAAGCTGTTTCAATTCAGACGAAACGACCGGACGGAACCACACAGCTCTTTAGCATGGTCGACCGTGGGGATTTTCTAGAGTCTGTCGATGATATTCCGGAGCCACACCAATTCACCGCACAGGTCAATGTGGCCAAGCAAAGCTACAGTGTCGAATTTGAAGAACACGAACATGCTCATGCTTCGGTGGGCAGTGATAATAACATGCGAGCGGCAATTGTGCATGTCATTGCTGATGCTGCAGTTTCGGTTTTGGTCATTTGCGGGCTACTGCTGGCGTGGACGTTCGGCTGGCTTTGGATGGACCCTCTCGCAGGCATCATTGGCGCACTGGTAATCGCCAACTGGGCCTACGGCTTGATCCGAGATACTGGCACAATTCTGCTGGACATGAACCCAGATAAGACAATGACAGAGAACCTGCGTCAATCGATTGAGACCGACGGCGACAAGCTTGCTGATCTACATCTCTGGCGATTGGGGCCGGGGCACTTAGGTGCAGTTATTTCTGTCGTTACAAATGACGTGAAAAGAGACCAACAATTCTATCGCAAACGCCTGAGCCGGTTCCGCTCTCTTTCTCACCTCACCATCGAAGTGTTGAGCACAGACTAGGTCTGCTCAGGGTCAAAAGCCGAAGTGATCGCCATTTCATTTACATTCTTCGTTGACACCCGCAGCGGACATTCAAACTCGTCCACGGACAGCTCAGTCCTGCCCTCCGCCAACCATGCCGTAACGAATGCGACCCGTTGATTTTTCTGATGTGCCTGTGATTGCCATGATGTTCTCTCCCTAAAATTCTTAAACCGTTTTCCACCCTTTAGACCGCTGCACTGCCATTCCAAAGCGCGAATGTAAAGATGCCGACAAGGGATTGGTCGGCGCAAATTGTTGTTTTGGTGGCGGAAGTGACGGCAAGGTTTTGGCACCTGCCCCAACCATGGCCATGCGCGCAACGCCGAGACCCGTGAGGTCGGCCGAGCCTGCGACGGCAACGCGCCGATCAAGTGCGTTAGCAAGGAATTGGCCGAAATAGGCATTGTTCGATAGGCCGCCATCAATTGAAATCACATTGCCGCGCCCTGTTTGGCGCGTCATGGCGCTGAGAACCTCACAGCTGCGCAAAGCGATGCCCTCCAGCAATGCCTGCATCATATCTTCGCGCGTTGTATCAAGGCCCATTCCCAGCCAAAGGCCAGAGGCATTTCTATCCCAGTGTGGGCAGCCGAGGCCAGACAGAGCGGGCACAAAAACTAAACCTCGTGAAATTGCGGATGGCTTTTCGAAGTTATTAATCTCGCTATAGTCCTTGAAGAGACCAAGCCCCTTGGCCCAATTCACGGCAGAGCCCGCATTATAAACGCCGCCATCACTTGCGAATTCAACTGGCGCATCATGAATTTTCCAGGCCACGGTGGGCAGAAGGCCGGAATCATCCTGCACTGGGCACTCACGCCCTAAAAGGCACAGAGCAAACGCTCCTGTACCAAAGGTAATTTTACCATCGCCCGAATTCACGCAGCCATGACCGAAAAGTGCTGCCTGTTGATCTACCATTGAAGCTGTGATGTTTGAGCCAAATGGCCCGGTGGTGGCGCGGATTTCTGGCAGGCACTCACGCGGCACGCCGAACAGTTCACACAACTCATCGTCCCACTGCAAGCTATCCAGCGACATTAGTGACGTGCGCGACGCGGTGGAAACATCGGTGGCGAAAACACCCGTCACACGATAGAGAAAATAAGCGTCAGATGTGCCAAGGCGCAAGCGGCCTTGGGCATGAAGTTCTTTGGCAAGTCTTACATTGTCCAAGAGCCAGCGCAGCTTTGAGGCAGAGAAATAGGGATCGAGTGGCAGGCCCGCTTTGGCAAAGGTAAGCTTTTCAGCACCTTTGGATTTCAATTGGGCGCAAATATCCTTGGTGCGATCATCTTGCCAGACGATTGCATGGTGAATGGCGTTACCCGTCTTGGCATCGAAGGCAATGACCGTTTCGCCCTGATTGGCAATGCCGATTGCATCCACTTGGCCCGCCTTGTTGATTGCCGCTTCGATATGGTCGAAAAGTTCGCTCGCGTCATGTTCCACCCAGCCTTGGCGCGGCAAGTGTTGTTTTACATCGGCGCTGAAGACTGATTTAAAGCGACCTTCGTCATCGTAAGTGAAAGCCTTGGTGCCAGTGGTTCCCTGATCGATGGCGAGAACTTTCATGGCGTGAGAACCTTTGCCAATTCGCGGCCCTGGGCCATGCAGCGGCCCGCCGTTTCCAAATGTCCAAGCACATTGCCCACCGCATAGATATTGGGCTTTGAGGTTTTGAAACTGTCTGTCACTTTGGGCGCGTGATCTTGGTGTTGCAAATAGCCATTTGAATAAAGCGCATCTTCACTGCGGAATCGACCAGTAAGGATGACGCCGTCGCAGTCCACCATTGTGGTTATGCCGGATTGCTCGATTTCAATTGCTTCGACAGTTGTCTTTCCGTGAATGGCGATCAGTTTAGCGTGCTGCAAAACCTTGGTGCCGAGCAATCTTGCACCATATGCAAAATAAGATGGTGCGGCGTTCACGCTATTCTCGGCCAGCATCATCACTGGCTTCACTTGCATGTGCCTGCATGTGAGCAAGGTTGAATAACTCACCCATTCTGAACCAATGATGACGGGGCGTTTGAAGGGATGCTCGCCATTGAGATAGACACGTTGCTGAAGCTCACCTGTGTTCATAATGCCTTTGAGTTTATTGCCACCGACAAGCCGCGCTGCGCGAGATGATTCACGCGTGCCCGTGGCCAAGATAATTTTGTTGGACCTGATTTCAGTTATGCCCCTTGCAGAATGCACGCGCAAAGTTCCATGCAAGGTGAAACCGAGCGCAGTGGTTGCAGTGCGGATGTCTAAGTGTCTGGTTTGATCGCGCAGCTGCCGCGCCAGATTGGGGCCGGTCATCAGGCCGAAGTTTTTATAGGGGGCAAAACCCATGTGGCCGCAGTGACGTGGGATACCGCCGGCCTCGGCTTCACGCTCCAACACCACAATGTCCTTCACGCCCGTTTGCCAAAGGGCAAGTGCGGTTGATAACCCAGCAGGCCCGCCGCCGATGATGACTATGTCATAATGCTCCATGCTTGGCCTTTTCGAATGCAGCAGAAACATGTGCCGCACAATAAAATCCTTGGCAGCGGCCCATTGTGGCGCGGGTGCGGCGTTTAAGGCCGCCTAAGTCGCCCGCAGGCAGGGGCCCTTGCATGGCGGTTTCAATTTCGCTGCGTGTCACCCATTCACAATGGCAGATGATTTCGCCACCCTTCATATAAGGCCTGATGGCATGTTCGGCGAGATTGGGTACGGGAGTCCAGATGAGCGGTGGCGGCTTTTTCGGTAGCTTGCCGAAGTGTTTGGCATAAAGCCTCGCAACATGCTGCGCAATGCCGAGGGACGACGTCAAGCCGGTGGATCTAATGCCTGCAACTGTGATCCAATTTTCATCTTCATGAGCCTTAATGATGTAATCGCTTTGCTCAGTGGCTGGGCGCAGGCCTGCGTAAATTGCTGTCACATCCACTGTTTTCAACGCAGGCAACATGTCGATGGCGGTGGCTTTAAGTTTTTTCAACGTGGCCGTATCAGTGGTCGCATTCTCGCGCTCATCAGTTTCTTCAGCGGTTGGGCCAATGGCGAGATTGCCGAAGATGGTGCGGAACAACACCACGCCCTTCGTGCGTTCGCTCGGCACTGGCAAGACGATGGCGCGCAGCAATTTGGACGCGGGCTTGTCGAAAACGACGAACTGACCTTTGCGTGGTTTGATCTTGAAATCGCATTCACGGGCCATGGCTTCCACGTGATCGCCATAAAGGCCTGCGGCATTGATCACTGTGCGCGCGACAACATCACCTTGTGGTATGGTGAGATGCCATTCATCGCCCTGCCGCGTGGTCTTGGTGACTTGTGAATTACAGAAGATTTCCGCGCCATGGGCGATTGCCTGATGGGCATAGGCGAGCGGGGCAGACCAAGGATCAATCACATGTTCGCCCGGCACAAGAATGGCGGCCAATGCAGTCTTAGCCAAGCGCGGCTCACGCAGACGGATGCCAGTTTGCGATAAGCGTTTGACGTCAGCAACACCATTGGCCAGTGCCTTCTTTTCAATGTCCTCTAACTTCGCAAGTTGATCTTGCGCCCATGCAACAACAAGTGCGGAAGTTTCAAGCAGCGGCAGATTGAGCTTTTGCCTTATATCGAGATATTCAGCATAGCCCGCTTGCATACATTGCAGTTCGAGACTTTTTGGTGGCGCGTCAAATCCCGTGTGCAACAATGCGCTGTTGCCCTTTGATGCGCCTGACAGAATGTCGGCACCTTTTTCCAGCGCCACGCATTTGAGGCCCGCCATGGCCATGCGGCGCAAGATGGCCAGACCCACAACGCCACACCCAATCACCGCAATGTCGAATCTTTTGGACATGCGGGAGAGTGTAGATGGAAATCTTGACCGTGGGGAGTGGGCTTAGCCCTGACCGTATTTTTTCAGCCAGCTATCTTCAATCAGTTTTACGAATGATGAATCCGGTTCAAGCAGCGTTGGGCCGGGAATGGAGACAGCACCAGGTACGGCAATGGCTGCAAACAGCTTGGCATCATCGCCAGTGAGTTTGGAAATATCCAATACGGTTGGATCACCCCAGAGTTTTATATCGGCTTTCTTGGCTTGGCCTTCAGGCGAAAGCAGGAAGTTGGCGAAAACTTGCGCGCCCTCTTTGGCTTTTGCATTCACCGGAATAGCCACAAAATGTGTGTTGCCAATGCTGCCGCCAGAATTTTGCCAAGCAATGGCGGATTTCGGCATTTTGCCGGAGGCAACCAAATTCGCTGGTTCATTGGGATTGAAGGTGAGGCCGATCAACAATTCGCCATCGCTGACTGATTGTGTGATCTCGGAAGCCGCCTTGGCATATTGCTTACCTTCGCGCCACAGATATGGCTTCAGCGCATCAAGATAAGCATAAAGCGGGCCAGCAACTTTGGCATCAAAGCCTGCTTGATCGATGGGCTGATAGCAAATGCTCTTGTCAGCCACTGCTTCCAACATCGCCTGTTTTACAAAAGTTGTGCCGTGGAAATCAGGTGGTGCTGGATAAGTCACCATGCCCGGGTTGGCTTTGGCGAAATTCAACAACTCTTTCATGGACAGAGGCGGCTTGGCCACTTTCTTGCCATCAGCAAAGAAGGTGAACTGCGCCATGCCCCAAGGCGCTTCCAGGCCTTCAGTTTTTTCACTGAAGTCTTGCGTCGTGGTGGGCTTGTTCTTCACGTCAACATTGGCGAAGCTGGGCAGGCTTTCGACAAAGGGGCCGTAGAGCAACTTTTCAGTTTTCATGGTTTTAAAGTTTTCGCCATTGATCCAGATGAGATCAACTGAGCCATCTTTTTTGCCTGCTGCGACTTCATCGCGCACGCGTTTGACGGCTTCGCCGGTGTCTGACAATTTTACTTGAGTGACTTTCACACCGTAACGTTTTTGCACTTCATTGCCCGCCCAGAGGATGTAAGAGTTGATCGTGTCTGCCCCACCCCAAGCATTGAAGAACACCTCTTGGCCTTTGGCTGCGGCCACAACAGCGGCCCAATCGCCAGCGAAGGCAGTGCGGCTTGCAAAGGGCATGGCAGTGGCAGCCAGCAAAGCTTGCAAAGTTTGGCGGCGGGTGAGGTTCATAGCTAACTCCTGTAATGAACGCACCCTTTTGCCGAGAAGGCTTGCGTAAAGCAACTCAATGAAGCTTCATATTCAATCAGCAAAAAGTGATCGCAAGGCCCTTGCCTTGAGGAAACGTTAACCAACACGGCGGCACATTGGGCGGCAATGACAATGCCCTCTGACCAATCACGTTCCAGCCTCATGCCCAGTCTTATGGTCTGTGCCCTTCTTGCTGCCTGCGCTGGCGGTGGTCTGGTTTATTACAAACACACCAAAAATCATCATGGAGCGCAAGCTGAAGAGCCTGGTTCCATCACCAGTTCAATTGCACCAATCGCGCTTGGGCCATCTGGCCTTCCCCTGCCGCGCTTTGTGTCGTTGAAGAATGATAAAGTGAATGTGCGCAAAGGTCCCTCCAGCGAACATGCCTTGGCTTTCACCTTTGAGGAAAAAGGCCTGCCAGTTGAAATTACCGCAGAATTTGAGGGCTGGCGGCGCGTGCGCGATTCCGAAGGCAGCGAAGGCTGGATTTTACATAATATGTTGTCTGGCAAGCGCATGGCGTTAATCGCTCCGGGCCGCAAAGGCACCTACCTCAACCTCATGAACGGCCCAAACGTTGAATCGGGCGCAGAGGCTAGACTTGCCTCAGGCGTTGTTGCTGAGATCAAAAGCTGTGACGGAAACTGGTGCCGCATCGTTGCCTCTGGCTATGATGGCTATGTCGATCAGAACATGGTCTGGGGCGCTTATCCGGGCGAGGCCGTGAATTAATCGAGGTCGTTCTCAGATATTTTTCCGATAAACAATGAACGACGAGCGCGGAACGATCGTATCGTATAACGAGCGAGCTGGGCCGTTGAACTCTTGTGTTTGCCAATAGAGACGGAAAGCGCCCATCTCCTTGGCTTTTTCTTCACATGCTAAAATGAGCTTCTTGGCCGCACCACTGCCGCGCGCTGCGGGGTCAATGAACAGATCCTGCAAATAGCAGATTGGCTTTGTGCTTCACGTGCTATCATGGAAAAGATAGTTGCACAGGCCAATAATCTTGCCTTCTTTTTCGGCCACCAGCGCATTTATTTTGCTGGCCGGGTCTAAGATCGACTTCCAAGTATTTGCCGTAATTTCCTCAGACACTTCGGCGCGGTAGAACTTGATATATCCAGCCCACAGATTGCGCCACTGTTTCTCGTCGTTGGCTTGGGCGGGGCGAACTATCGTTTCCGGCATAGAGAACTCCTCCAAATGTTATCCCATTGTATGACGAGTGCGCGTCAAGGCCCAGCGGAAACCCAGCTTGGCGTTGCTGGTAAGCTCATGCTAGAAGCCCCAAGCTATTAATTAATAAATTTAGGGGTTCTATGTCTGACCGTAAATCCAGCTTTGCTTATGATGATTTAATTTCTTGTGGGCGAGGCAAGCTGTTTGGCCCGGGGAATGCCCAGCTGCCCCTGCCGCCGATGTTGATGTTTGACCGTATAACGCATATCAGCGCCACCGAAGGTTCGGCTGGTCTCGGAAAGGTTGTGGCGGAGTTTGATATCCGCCCAGACCTGTGGTTCTTTCCCTGCCATTTTGAAGGCGATCCGGTGATGCCGGGCTGCCTTGGCCTTGATGCATTGTGGCAGTTAACTGGGTTTTATCTTGGCTGGCTGGGTGAACCCGGCAAAGGCCGCGCTTTGGGCGTGGGCGAAGTGAAGCTCGCTGGCATGGTGACACCCAAGGTCAAGAAAGTAACTTACGAAGTTGACGTCACACGCCTGATATTGCGTAAACTGAAGCTGGCGGTGGCCAATGGGGTGATGAAAGCCGATGGCGAACCTATATATCAGGTGACTGATATGAAGGTTGGGCTGTTTCAGCCGGAAGCCTCGTAAGGAGAGTTGATATGCGCAGAGTCGTCGTCACCGGAATGGGTATCGTTTCATGCATCGGCAACAATACCCAAGAAGTCACCACCTCATTGCATGATGCCCGCAGTGGCATTGTGGCCGCGCCAAAATACACCGAGCTTGGTTTTCGGTGCCAAGTTCATGGCGCGCCGAATTTTGACCCTGAACAAGTGGATCGCCGCGCGCGTCGTTTTATGGCCGATGGTGGCATTTGGAATTATGCTTCCATGGCCCAAGCGATTGCTGATTCCGGACTTGAAGAAAAAGATGTGAAGAACGACCGCACTGGCATCATCATGGGCTCTGGCGGCCCATCAACGCGCACCATCGTTGCCGCAGCTGATACGGCGCGCGAAAAGGGCCCGAAGCGCGTTGGGCCATTTGCGGTTCCGCCGTCAATGTCTTCAGCACATTCTGCTGTTCTGGCCACACCGTTTGGAATTCGCGGCGTCAACTATTCGATCACGTCGGCCTGCGCCACATCGGCGCATTGTATCGGCAACGCCACTGAAATGATTCAATGGGGCAAACAGGATGTGATGTTTGCAGGTGGCGGCGAAGAATTGGATTGGACTTTGTCTGTATTGTTCGACGCCATGGGGGCGATGTCTTCCAAATTTAACGACACGCCAACAAAAGCGTCTCGAGCCTATGATATAAATCGCGATGGTTTCGTAATCGCTGGCGGTGCCGGCGTTGTTGTCTTGGAAGAATTGGAACACGCCAAAGCGCGGGGTGCCAAAATCTATGGCGAAATCGTCGGCTATGGCGCCACATCAGATGGCTATGACATGGTGGCCCCTTCGGGCGAAGGCGCTGTGCGCTGCATGAAACAAGCGATGGCAACGGTTCACAACGCGATTGACTATATCAACCCGCATGGCACCTCCACACCTGTGGGTGACTCCAAAGAAATGCAGGCCGTGCGCGAAGTGTTTGGCAATAATATACCGTCAATCTCATCGACGAAATCCCTCACTGGCCATTCACTCGGTGCAACTGGCGTGCAAGAGGCAATCTATTGCTTGCTGATGATGAAGAATGGCTTCTTGGCTGAGAGCGCAAATATCGAAGAGCTTGATCCAGAATTTGCCGACATTCCAATTTTACGCAAGCGCGTGGACAATGCCAAGATTGATACAGTGATGTCCAACAGCTTCGGCTTTGGCGGCACCAACGCCACTCTCATTATGCAACGCTATAACGGATGAACCGATGAAATCTGATTTTATGAAAGGCAAACGCGGCCTGATCATGGGCGTGGCCAATGATCACTCTATTGCATGGGGCATTGCGCAATCGCTCTCAGATGCGGGCGCTGAAATCGCTTTCACCTATCAAGGCGAGGCTTTTGGAAAACGCTTGGAACCATTGGCAGCTTCGATTGGTTCTACATTCCTCATGCCTTGCGATGTGGAAGACATTGCTTCGGTTGACCAAGTGTTCGATCAACTCAAAGCCAAATGGGGCAAGATTGACTTTCTGGTTCACTCCATCGGCTTTTCTGACAAGAATGAATTAAAGGGCAAATATGCCGACACCACGCGAGCGAATTTTTCGCGCACCATGGTGATCTCAGCTTTTTCATTTGTGGAAGTGACCAAACGTGCGGCGGCATTGATGCCTGATGGTGGCTCTATCATCACGCTGACTTATGGTGGCTCTACGCGCGTGATGCCGAATTATAACGTGATGGGTGTTGCTAAAGCTGCACTGGAAGCATCGGTGCGCTATCTCGCTGCTGATTACGGCCCGCAAGGCATTCGGGTGAATGCAATTTCCGCTGGACCAATGCGCACGCTGGCAGGTGCCGGCATTGGTGATGCGCGCGCGATGTTCGCTTTCCAAGAAAAGCACTCGCCGTTGCGCCGCACTGTGGCGCTGGAAGAAGTTGGCGGGGCTGGATTGTATCTGCTCTCGTCCATGTCAGGCGGCGTGACGGGTGAGATTCATTATGTTGATGCCGGCTATAATATTATCTCGATGCCAAGAACTGAGGATTTGATGAAGCAACAATAACACCGTCACCCCTGCGAAGGCAGGGGCCCAGCTACTTATTCACGAACTCGCCATAAGAAGCTGGATCCCCGCCTTCGCGGGGATGACGAATTAGAGAAGGAGCGGGTAGTACGGTTTTAAGAAAGTGCAAAATGTCCCACACTCACCTCCTCGATAAATACGCTGAGCTCACCGTAAAGTCCGGCCTCAATGTGCGCAAAGGCCAGCAGGTTCTGATCACAGCACCTTTAGAAGCTGTTGATCTGGTGCGCCTTATCACCCATCACGCCTACAAAGTTGGCGCGTCTCTCGTTACCTGTCTTTACAACGACGAGAAGACCGCGCTGATGCGTTATGTTGACGGCGATAAAGAAGCTTTTGATGCAGCACCCGCTTGGTTGTTCGGCGGAATGGCGGAAGCATTTCGTGACGGCAACTGCGCGCGCCTTGGCATTATCGGTGAAGATCCGTCTTTGCTTTCGGGCCAAGACATTGACAAAGTTTCGCGCGCCAACCGCGCCCGCTCAGCGGCTTACAAGCCTGTAGTTGAACAGATCACCGGATTCGCCACCAACTGGTGCGTGATTTCGGCGGCAACACCTTCACATGCTAAATCAGTGTTTCCGCATTTGCCAGAGAAGGAAGCTTTGGCCGCGTTGTGGACAGCGATTTTCAAATGCACACGCGCTGATCAACCAGATCCGGTTCATGCGTGGGAACTGCACACCAAGGCACTTCACAAGCGCACTGCGATGTTGAATGCGAAGCGTTACGCAGCATTGGCTTACAAAGGCCCAGGCACAGATTTCACTTTGGGTTTGGTTGATGATCACATTTGGATGGGCGGTGCATCCGTCGCCAAGAATGGCATTCTGTGCAACCCTAACATTCCATCGGAAGAAGTTTTTGCCATGCCGCACCGTGAGCGTGTGGATGGCAAAGTGCGCTCCACCAAGCCGCTGTCTTATCAAGGCACATTCATTGACGGCATTGAGGTGACGTTTGAGAAGGGCCGCATTGTGAAGGGCACTGCATCAAAAGGCGCTGAAGTGTTTAAGAAGATGATTGAGACAGATGAAGGTGCAGCGCGCTTGGGCGAAGTGGCGCTGGTGCCACATTCATCGCCGATCTCGGCTTCCGGCATTGTGTTCAACGAAACTTTGTATGACGAAAACGCCGCATCACACATCGCTGTGGGGCAAGCTTACTCACAGAATATGAAAGACACTTCGATTTTGAGTGCGGATGAAAAATTAAAGCGCGGCATGAACACTTCGCTGATCCATGTGGATTGGATGATCGGTTCGGGCGCGCTTGATGTTGACGGTGTGTTCAAGGATGGCAAACGCGAACCATTGATGCGCAAGGGCGAGTGGGTGGAATAATAACGCTTGACGTTAATAACGACATTCGTTATTAATACCCAACAATGATCCTCTCCTTCAAATCGAAAGACACTGAGCGTCTGTTTAGGCTTCAGGGTAATTCGAGATATGGAACAGCTGAACGAGCGGCCTTACGCAAACTCGTTCAACTTGATTTGGCGGAAACCATCCAAGATATGCGTGTTCCACCTGGCAATCGGCTTGAACAGCTTTCGGCTGATCGCAAAGGCCAATGGAGCGTTAGGATAAATGATCAGTTTCGCCTCTGTTTTCGTTGGACAGATGGCGGCGCTGAAGATGTTGAGATTGTGGATTATCATTGAAAGTGAACATGCCCAAACACCTTGCCCCTGTATCGCCCGGCGAAATGCTGGATGAAGAATTTCTGAAGCCGCTCGGCCTCACCAAATACCGCTTAGCCAAAAGCATCAATGTGCCGGCCCAGCGTATTGGTGACATTGTGTCCGGCAAGCGCGGCATCACGGCGGACACTGATTTGCGTCTGTGCCGTTTCTTTGGCCTCTCCGATGGCTGGTGGCTGCGGCTGCAAGTTTCGCATGACACGGTGATTGCGCGGCGCAAGCTGGGCAAGGCACTGGAGAAGATCGTGCCGGTTACGGGCTAAGCCTTCTTCTTCGCCAACTTCTTACGCCAGTCACTGGCCGGATACGTTCCCAACACCCGCAAATATGACGTGAAGAAACCCAATTCCTCCAGCGCTAATTTCAGATTGCGATCCTCTGGGTGGCCTTCTACTTCAGCATAAAATTGCATGGCGCTGAATTGGCCGTCGATCTGATAACTTTCCAGCTTGGTCATGTTGATGCCATTGGTGGCAAAGCCGCCCATCGCCTTATACAAAGCGGCTGGCACGTTGCGCACGCGAAACACAAAACTGGTCATCACCGTGGCTTTGCTTTGCTTAATAGCCAGCGGCTTTTTGGATAGGATCACAAAACGCGTGGTGTTATGTTCTTCGTCTTCGATATCGTGCGCGGCGATTTTCAAACCATAAATCTTGGCGGCCAAAGCAGTGGCGATGGCGGCACGGGATTTATCACCGCTATCGCGCAATTCACGTGCAGCGCCTGCCGTATCAGCGGCAACAATCGGCGTGAGATGATATTTCTTGATTGCCTTGCGACACTGGCCAAGTGCGTGCACATGGCTGTGCACGGTTTTGGCCTGGCTCAATTTAGCGCCAGGCAAGGTAAGCAGTTGAAAGCGGATGCGCAGGAAATGCTCACCCACGATGGAAAGGCCAGAGTCCGGTAACAAGTGATGGACATCGGCCACGCGGCCTGCCGTGGTGTTTTCAATTGCGATCATTGCAAGTGCAGCACGGCCAGATTTTACCGCCTGAAACGCATCTTCAAATGTGTTGCAGGGCAGCGGCTCATAATCGGGGTGGGTTTCCATACAAGCGATGTGGGAGTTGGCACCGGGCTCTCCCTGATAAGCGATTTTCAGTTTGGTCATGATTGGTTTCTCATTATGCGCCGCAGCTCTTCAAGATTTTGCGCGGTATCAACATTCAGCGGCATACTGTCAACCTTCACGGCAGCGATGTGTAAGCCTGCCGCCAAAGCCAGTGCCAGTTCATGGGCTACAGGCCCGTGTTTGGCAGTGGCAAATGTATTCAGCGCTGCGCGGTGCCAGGCATAGACCGGAATATGGGCGCGCCCTCCAGCTTCTTGGCCGACACTGCGCAGCCAAGCCACTTCGCGTTCACCCTCTAAGGGCGCATCCAGCCGCCACACGGATTGCGCACCACCTGGGCCAGCCAGCGTTGCGCCATCGACATTGGCGTTGGTGAGGCCTGCCAGACAGCGGCGTAATGACAGCGCGTCTATGGATGCTAATGTGCAGGGCAGAACCACAACATGAGAGAATTTTCTCTCCTTGTCACGCATGGCCAGCACACTTGCGGCCATCGCGTTAATAGAACTTTCGCGCAGTGGTGAAACCAAAACATCGCGGCCATTTTTGCGCATAAATTCTGCCACCTGATGATCGGGCGTTGCCACGATAACCATGCCAAGCCCGGCCTTTTCAACATTATCAGCGGCTCTTGCCACCAAGGGCTGGCCAGCCACATCCACCATGGGAAGACCCGGCAGTGCCGCCCCGCTCAAGTTAGCGGTGATAACAACTGCGGTATTTTCAAATTCAATCATGGGTTTATTCAGCTTTCTTGGCCAAAGCGCGGCAAATTGGCTTATCACTTTATAGGTATTGAACCGATTTGCGGAAGCCATTAGTTTCCGCCGCGATTTGATATTGAATTCAAGGGGCAAGAGTCGGTCATGGATAGCTTTGAGTGGAATAAGATTGCTGGCGCAGTTTTGGGCACCGGCCTGTTGGTATTTGGCTTGAAGCTAGCGGGTGGCGGACTTTTCAGCGCCGAAGTTCCGGCCAAGCCCGGCTATGCCATTGCAGTTGCCGATGCGCAATCTGCCGACGCCAAACCAGCTGATGGTGCTGCTGCTGCTCCTGCCGTTTCACTTGGAACACTTCTGGCCAAAGCCGACAAGGCCAGCGGTGAAGTCGATACCAAGGCCTGCCAAGCCTGCCATGATTTCACCAAGGGAGGCCCTAACAAAATTGGGCCCAATCTTTACGGCGTCGTGGGCCGTCCCATCGGCACCGCACCGGGCTTTACCTATTCCGATGGCTTCAAGACGATGGCTGGCAAGAACTGGGACTATGCGAGCTTGAACAACTGGATTAAAAATCCAAAGGAAATGGTGCCGGGCACCAAGATGGCTTTTGGCGGTATCCCAAGTGACAAAACCCGCGCTGATGTATTGGCCTATCTTGGCTCGTTGTCAGATTCGCCAGTGCCATTCCCTGCGCCTTAAGTTTCGCTTCGGCCCCAAGGTAGCGATAAAAGGCCACTTGGGTTAGTGTGAACCGAATCATTTGAGGTTCTTATGCTTACGCGTCGCCGCCTGATCCAGCTTTCCGCTATGGCATCTTTCTTGCCCGCCCAGCGTAGTTTTGCGGCGGAGGCAAAATTATCCCATGCCGTTTCGCTGTTTGATGACATCAAATATGCCGCCGACTTTAAGGGATTTGATTACGTCAACGCTGCAGCACCCAAGGGCGGAAAATGGCATCAAGCGGTTGTTGGCTCATTCGACAGTTTGAACGATTACACCGTCAAAGGTGATGGCGCAGGCGTGGGTATATTGGACACGTTGATGGTGGCCTCATTGGATGAACCCGCCACGCGTTATGCATTGATCGCTGAGGCGATCTCCTACCCCGAGGATAGATCCAGCGTGACGTTCAGGCTTAACCCCGCCGCGCGCTTTCATGATGGCATGCCGATCACAGTTGAAGATGTTATCTTCAGCATGCAGACCCTGAAGGCCAATCTTCCTAACTATGCAGCCTATTGGAAGAACGTGGTCAAAATGGAAAAGACCGGCGAGCGCGAGGTGACATTCACCTTTGATGAGAAAAACAACCGCGAATTGCCAAGCATTGTGTCTGAACTCCCGGTGCTGCCGAAACATTGGTGGCAAGGCCAAGGTGCGGATGGCAAGCAGCGCAACACTGATGAGCCAACAATGGAACTGCCGCTTGGTTCTGGCCCTTACAAGTTCAAATCAGCTGCCGCTGGTGCCACATTGGTTCTAGAGCGGGTGCAAGATTATTGGGCCAAGGACTTGCCGTCGCAAATCGGCCAAAACAATTTTGATGAGATGCAATATACATTTTATCAAACACCGCAGGTGGCTTTTGAAAGCTTCAAGTCTGGGGATTCCGATTATCAGGTTGAGGCCAGTTCCAAGCAATGGGCCACTGGTTATGATTTTCCAGCGGTGAAAGACGGGCGGGTGGTGAAAGCCATGCCGGTTTTAAAACAGGTGCACGGCATGCAGGCCTATGTGCTTAATTTGCGACGCCCAAAATTCCAAGATGTGCGGGTGCGGCACGCGATGTTGTTGGCCTTTGATTTTCAATGGGCCAATGCCAATTTATTTTTCGGCCTATACCAACAGTCGCGTTCATTCTTTAATGGCTCAGAATTTGAAGCCAAGGGTCTGCCCTCGCCCGAAGAGCTGGAATTGCTCACGCCGCTCAAAGATAAAGTGCCACCAGAAGTATTCACCACTGAATATCAGAACCCCGTCAACGCTGATGGCACAGCACGGCGCAAGAATTTGCAAGCAGCCAACGAATTGTTGAAAGACGCTGGCTGGAATGCGGTTGATGATAGCGGCAAGCGCGTGCTTAAAAATGCTGCGGGCGAAACGCTCTCGGTGGATTTTGCGCTGGATAATCCGCTGTTTGAACGCATCACCTTGCCTTACAAAGAGCAGTTGGAACTCTTAGGTTTTGTCGTCAGCATCCGCACACTTGATCCGGCGCAATCAAAGAAAATCGAAGATCAGTTTGACTATGACATCATCGTCAACAATTTTGCGCAAAGCCTTTCGCCGGGCAATGAGCAGCGGTATTTCTTTGGGTCGGCTGAGGCTGATCGGCAAGGCTCACATAATTATGCAGGCATCAAGAACGAGGCCATTGATGCGCTCATTGAAAAGCTGGTGTTTGTTAAAGATCGCAAGGCTTTGGTGACAGCGTGCCGCGCCCTAGACCGCGTCTTGATGTGGAATTATTTTGTGGTGCCGCAATGGTTTGCTGCCAATGAGCGTGTCGCCTATTGGGATCGCTTTGGGCAGCCGGAAAAAGCGCCTGATTATGCACTGCCTGCGCCCACAACTTGGTGGTTTGACGAAGCCAAAGCCAAGAAGATTTCGGGCTGATGGGCCCGTATATTCTCAAACGCCTGCTGTTGATGATCCCTACTTTGTTGGGGGCTTTGCTTATCACATTTACCATCACGCAATTTGTGCCGGGTGGGCCGATTGAGCAATTGATTGCCAAGCTTGAAACGCCGGGTCAACTTGACAACAAATTAAATGGTGGATCTGAAACTGTTCAGACCGTGACCAAAGGTGCAACCTATCAAGGGGCGCGCGGCATTGATCCAGAGATCATCAAAAAATGGGAAAAGCAATTCGGCTTTGATAAGCCTGCCCCTCAACGCTTTGCGGAGATGGTGTGGAACTACGCGCGTTTTGATTTTGGCGAAAGTTATTTTCAGTCCAAGCCCGTCATCCAGCTGATTAAAGAAAAACTGCCAGTCTCCATTTCATTGGGGCTTTGGTTGATGGTGATGTCATACACAATTTCCATTCCGCTGGGCATTGCCAAGGCGGTGCGTGAAGGCAGCAATTTTGATGTGTGGACTTCAGCCGTCATCAGCATTGGTTATGCCATACCCAACTTCATTTTTGCTATTATGCTGATTATCGTTTTTGCGGGCGGCAGCTATTGGAGTTTCTTTCCCTTGCGTGGGCTGACTTCTGATAATTTTTCTGATCTCAGCCTGTGGGGCAAAATCACCGATTATGCTTGGCACATCACGCTGCCTATTATCGCTATGGGCGTTTCTGCATTCACCACCACCACGATGTTGACGCGCAATTCCTTTCTTGATGAAATTCGCAAACAATATGTGGTGACAGCGCGCGCCAAAGGCTTAAGCGAATCCCGTGTGCTTTATGGCCATGTGTTTCGCAATGCCATGATGTTGGTGATTGCTGGTTTTCCCGGCGCATTCATCAGCGCGTTTTTCACCGGTTCGCTTTTGATCGAACAAGTGTTCTCACTCGATGGCTTGGGTTATCTCACTTACAAATCCACCGTGAACCGCGACTATGCCGTGGTGTTTGCATCCATGTGGGTGTTCACTTTGATAGGCCTGCTATTGGCACTGGTTTCTGATCTCCTCTATATGTGGATTGATCCGCGCATCGATTTTGAAACGCGGGAGGTTTGAGTGAGATTCTCGCCTCTTAACCAGCGACGCATGGCGCTGTTTCGCAAAAATGCGAGGGGATTTTGGAGCTTATGGATTTTTATTGGCCTGTTCGGACTTTCACTATTTGCGCCTCTTATCGCCAATGACCGGCCACTGGTTGCATCTTATAAGGGCGAATTATTGTGGCCGCTGTGGAATGAATATCCTGAAAGCAAATTCGGTGGCTTTCTGGCAAATACGAATTTTCGCGATCCAACTAACGCAGATGAGATCAACGCAAATGGCTGGATGATCTGGCCGCTCATCCATTATTCATTCAACACTGTAAATTATGAGCTGCCCACGCCAGCGCCGTCTAGGCCCGCTTATCTGATGAACCGCGATGAGGCCTGCGCCAAATATCCGCTGAAAGCACAAGACGAAGCTTGCATCGCCGGCAATATGAATTGGCTGGGCACTGATGACCAAGGCCGCGATTTGATTGCGCGTCTGCTCTATGGCTTTCGCATTTCGGTGGGTTTCGGCTTGATCTTGACGGCGATTTCTTCGGTGATTGGAATCGCTGCTGGTGCTGTGCAAGGCTATTTCGGCGGTTGGACGGATTTGCTGATGCAGCGCTTCATCGACATCTGGCAATCAGTGCCCACGCTTTATTTGCTGATTATTCTCTCAGCCTTTATCCAACCTAATTTTTGGCTGCTGCTATTCATTCTCACCCTGTTTTCATGGACGCAACTGGTGCATTTAATCCGCGCCGAATTTTTGCGGGCGCGCAATTTTGAATATGTGCGTGCAGCCAAGGCGCTGGGGTTGGGCGATGCGAAGATCATGTATCGCCATGTGCTACCTAATGCGGTGGTTTCCGCCGTCACCTTCATGCCCTTTATCGTGGCAGGATCGGTGACTGTTTTAACCGCGCTGGATTATTTGGGCTTTGGCCTGCCGCCGGGTTCACCATCGCTTGGTGAGTTGGTTTCACAGGCCAAAAACAATTTGCAAGCGCCGTGGCTGGGCCTCAGCATTTTCTTTCTCAGTTCATTGATGTTGACGCTTTTGATTTTCATCGGCGAAGCAGCGCGTGATGCGCTTGACCCACGAAAAACTTTCACATGACGGCTTTGCTTGAAGTGAAAGATTTAAGCGTGGCCTTTGGCGGCAGAGCCGTTGTTGAAGGTGTGAGCTTTACCCTTAACAAAGGCGAGACACTGGCCTTGGTGGGCGAGAGCGGTTCTGGAAAATCGGTCTCAGCATTGTCAATTCTGAAACTGTTGCAATATCCACCGGCATCACATCCAACTGGGCAAATTTTGTTTAAGGGACAGGATCTATTGCAGGCCGCCGAACCGGCCTTGCGCAAAGTGCGTGGCCGCGCGATCAGCATGATTTTCCAAGAGCCGATGACATCGCTGAACCCGCTTCACACCGTTGAAAAGCAAATCAGCGAGACGCTGTTATTGCATCAAGGTCTCACCGGGGGGGCTGCGCGCAACCGTACAGTGGAGCTATTAGAAAAAGTTGGCATTCGAGAAGCGGCGTCACGCTTGAAAGATTATCCGCATCAACTCTCCGGCGGCCAGCGCCAGCGTGTGATGATCGCTATGGCGCTTGCGAACAAGCCGGATATTCTGATTGCCGATGAGCCAACCACAGCGCTGGACGTGACTGTGCAGGCACAGATTTTAAAATTGCTCAAAGATTTGCAAACAGAATTTGGCATGGCTTTACTCCTCATCACCCATGATCTTGGCATCGTGCGGCGCATGGCTGACAAGATTTGTGTGATGCAACAGGGGCGGATCGTTGAACAGGGTGCGGCTGCAGATGTATTCGCCAATCCGCAACACGACTATACAAAAATGTTGCTGACGGCGGAGCCGAAGGGCTTGCCACCGAAGGCCAATCCCTCTGCGCCCATTATTGTGCAAACTGAAAACTTGAAAGTTTGGTATCCGATCAAGCGCGGCTTTTTCAAAAAGACTATCGGCCATGTGAAGGCAGTGGACGGGCTTGATCTCAATCTGCGCCAAGGTGAAACGCTGGCCATTGTGGGCGAAAGCGGTTCAGGAAAAACCACCACAGGCTTGGCGATTTTACGATTGATCGCGTCAAAAGGTGCCATTTCATACAACGGTGCACGCATTGACGGGGTTCGTGAAAAGTTCATGCGGCCACTGCGCAAAGATATGCAGGTGGTGTTTCAAGATCCTTATGGATCACTCAGCCCGCGCATGAGTATTTTGCAAATCGTGAGTGAAGGTTTGGAAATTCAAAATCCATCGATGACTGCAGCACAACGTGAAGCGCGGGTGATTGAAGCGCTCCAAGAAGTTGGATTGGACGCCGCCAATATGCACCGTTATCCGCACGAATTTTCCGGAGGCCAGCGCCAGCGCATTGCCATTGCGCGCGCGTTAGCGCTGTCTCCCAAATTTATCATGCTGGATGAACCTACATCTGCGTTGGATATGAGTGTGCAAGCGCAAGTCGTGGAACTTTTGCGCCGCTTGCAAGACAGGCATGGGCTGTCATATTTGTTTATCAGCCATGATTTGAAAGTGGTGAAAGCCATGGCCAATGAGATGATTGTGATGCGCGCCGGCAAAGTTGAAGAACACGGAACTGCCGCAGAGATTTTCGCTGCGCCAAAATCGGATTACACCAAGGCTTTGATGGCCGCGGCGTTCTTACATTCAGTGAATGGCAAAGGTGGTGAGCTATGAGCGTGCTTGCAGTCATCACGCCAACTTGGGACACACAAGAATGGATGGCCAAACTGCAAAAGGCGTTGCCCGATATTGAGGTGCGCGGTTGGCCAGAATTGGGCAATCTGGCCGAAATCACTTATGCGGCGTGTTGGAAGCCACCGGCAGGGTTTTTGGCTACGCTGCCCAATCTCAAATTGATGGTCTCGTTGGGTGCTGGTGTTGATGACATGCTGCGCGATAGCACATTGCCAAAGCATATTCCGCTGCTGCGGGTGGTTGACGCTGATCTCACCGCGCGTATGAGTGAATATGTTTTATTGCAGGTTCTCATCCACGCCAGAGAACAGCGTCGGTTAGATACTAATCAGCGGCTATCGAAGTGGGATAGTTTTGCTGCGCATACAGCAAAAGATTTTTCAGTGGGTGTGATGGGCCTTGGTGTTTTGGGCCAAGATGCTGCTTCAAAACTTTCGATGATGGGGTTTAAAGTGCGCGGCTGGAGCCGCAGCGCAAAACATATCACTGGCACTGAGTGTTTCTCAGGTGAGAGCGGAATGAATGCGTTTCTCGGCGGCACAGATATTTTGGTTTGTCTATTGCCAGCGACAACAGACACCGAAGGCATGATCAATCGGGATTTACTTTCGCGGCTATCGCGGCGCGGGCCTTTTGGAGCACCTGTCCTGATTAATGCCGGGCGCGGACGCGTGCAGAATGAAGCTGATATTCTTGCGTGTCTTGATGATGGAACACTTTATGCGGCAACCTTGGATGTTTTTAGACAAGAGCCCTTGCCCGCCACATCAGCATTTTGGCATCACCCCAAAGTGACGGTTACACCTCATGCAGCGGCGGATTCCGATCCTGCTGCTATTTGCGCTTATGTGGCCAGCCAGATCCGGCTTTTTAACACGGGCCAACCGGTTTCAAATGTTGTTGATGTAACAGCGGGTTACTGATCAATCTTGTCAGCCTTGGGCGGCGATCTTGGCACAGCTTAACGAATGCTTTAAGTGCTGGTTTATTCAGGCAAAGAGCTTGAACTAAATTATCAGCTGCGGGGAGAAAGCTTATGTGGAATGATTTCAAGAATTTTGCGTTCAAAGGCAACGCGTTCGATTTGGCCGTCGGTGTGGTCATGGGCGGTGCATTTGGCGCCATCGTCACCTCAGTGGTCAAAGATCTGCTGATGCCGATTATCAGCGTGATCACGGGTGGCACAAACTTTTCCGACCATTGGCTCGTTCTGTCGGGTGCTACCAAATCCGCTGACTATGCGTCGGCTGCCAAAGAAGCCACGTTGTTCGGCTATGGCAGTTTCATCCAAGCGGTTATCGCCTTCATCGCCATTGCTGCTTTCTTGTTCATTCTTGTCAACATTTCAAACTCAATGAAGAAGACCGCGCCCCCAGCGCCACCGGCTGGCCCATCTTCAACTGACAAGCTGCTCATGGAAATCCGCGATAGCTTGAAGCCGAAGAAAAAATAAGATTGTTTTTGTGAAGTAAAGAAGGCCCGGCCAGCGCCGCCGGGCTTTTTTATTCGCGCGACGCGTTAGAAGAAGAAGTTCAACAATCCGCTGCGGAAAAGCTTGCCGCGTGCGCCCGAGGATGGGCCGCCGAAGGAATAGGTCAATTTCGTTGATGTGGTAATCGCGTTGGTGGTGGTGCCATTGAAGTCAATGGACTCATACCCACCCTGCACGCCGAGGCTTATCGGCATGCCATCAAATGTATAGTCGACGCCACCAACAGCGCCCCAAGCTAATTCGGTGGAGGACGTTGAGCCGAGAATCATATTCATCACGCCCAAATCGCCATGCAAAGACCAGTTGTCTCCGAGGTGTTGATTGGCACCCAAAGCAACAACGGCACCATAATCAGCCAAATTGAACTGGAAGCCGCCTGTTGTGGTGGGGCCTGTGCCTGTATCAGTCGTTGCGTTGTTAAACACGCGAGTGACAGCAGCAGAACGCAATTGCACCGTTGTGCCTGATCCGAAAGCCCAAAGGCCTTCAACACCAAGCCCGGTGATACCCATGTTGCTGCCAATGGATTGAAAGCCACCCGGCAAGAGTGTGCCGTTGGTTTCGCTCAGTTGATTGCTAAAGTCGCTGTAGGAGACAAAGAGCCCTAATTTTTTCCTGTCATCGAGTTGGTAAGTCAGGTGCAGGGCGCCATCCAACTCGCCAGAGTTACCAGAAAATGCGGTGTTGGCGGGATAGCTCCACGAAAGATCATTATACCAAATGTCGGCATCGGCCTGATACCCTATTTGGCCCACTCCGCCCTCATAGGCGAATTTGCCGCCCGCATTCACCATGCCCACCAATTTGGTAAAAGCCGGATCGGCATCACTGCCGCTGGTCAGGTGGACATTGCCATAATAGCTTGTGGCTGGATCGGGCATTGTGCCACGCAGATCAACGGGCGCATCTCCGGCGCGGGCTTTTTCAATAACCAATTGATTGGCCACGAAAAGTGCCAGCACCGGCAACATCCGCGTGAACACCCGTTTCAACATCGCAATCCCTCGTTTAGAGCGGTAGAGTTAATCACTCATGGTTAACGCGCGGTGAAGGCCATCTTGCCGAAGTGTTCAATATGTGTCAGACATAGTAACAATTAACTATAAGTAAGGGGAAAAAACATGGATGATAACAAATTTACGACCGAGGACGAGCGCCAATTGCATAGCATGGGCTATGCCCAGGAACTATCGCGGCGCATGGGCGGATTCCAGAATTTCGCAATTTCGTTTTCCATTATTTGTATTCTTGCCGGGGGTATCACTTCGTTCCCTCTGGCGATCTCTTCGGGTGGCGGCTTTGAGGCCGGCATCGGTTGGCTGGTTGGCGGCATATTCGCCATGGTGGTTGCCACTTCGCTTGGCCAAATTGCCTCGGCCTATCCAACAGCTGGCGGTCTTTATCATTGGTCGTCAATTCTTGGCGGGCGTGGTTGGGGCTGGGCTACGGCTTGGATCAATATGCTGGGTTTGGTGTTTGTTGTTGCCTCGGTGAACGTTGGCGTTTGGCAGTTGTTCCGCGATCTCGTGGCAGCAGGTGTTTTCGGCGCGGACGTAACTGTTTGGACAAGTGTTGACGTGACAGCACTGCCAAAAGACATGACAATGGATCAAGCCGTGGCACTCAACTCCCATGCCTATTGGGTTCAAGTGATCGCTGTCGCACTAATCACTGCGGCACAAGCCTTGTTCAATCATTTCGGCATTAAGCTCACCACCCGACTGACGGACTTTTCAGGCTATTTGATTTTCGTTGTTGCGACTGTCTTGACCTTAACTTTCTTGATCTTCGGCGCAACCCATGATTTCTCGCGCATCTTCACTTTCGTAAACAATAGTGGCGATCCGGGCGGCGGCTATTTGCCAACAGCACGCGTCGGCATTGTGGCCTTCCTCGTTGGTCTGCTTTATCCGCTTTATACCATCACGGGCTTTGATGCTTCGGCCCATACGTCTGAAGAAACCCGCGATGCGCGCAATGCCGTTCCACGCGGCATGATGCAATCGGTGTTCTGGTCTTTGGTGTTTGGTTTTGTCATGGCGGTGGCTTTCATCATGGCAGCGCCTGACATGACAGCCTTGGCCAAAGATGGCGCTGCTTCTTGGTTCAATCTCTTTAACAGCCTGCCTGCACCTGCAATCTTGAAAGATATTTTGGCAATTGCCATTGTGCTTGCCAACTTCCTTTGTGCCCTTGCTGGTCTGACCTCTATCTCGCGCATGATCTATGCCTTTGCACGTGATGGTGGCCTGCCCATGTCTGGCACTTTGGCTAAGGTAAACCCAACCTACCGCACACCCGTTGCCGCAATTTGGACGGGCGCTGTGTTATCTGTGGCAGCAACACTTTACTCGCCAGCCTTTGCAGCTTTGGCCGCAGGTTGCGCATTGTTCCTCTATGTATCATACGCGATGCCTATTGCTGCGGGTGTGATGGCTGAAGGCAAGACCTGGACAGACTTTGGGCCATTCCGTCTTGGTATGTGGTCTAAGCCTCTTGCCTTGATCAGTATGGCTGGCGTTTTGGTCTTGATGTACGCAGGCATTCAACCGCCATTCGACATCTTGATCAATTATGCCGTTGGCACCATCGTTCTGCTGGTTGTGTTGTGGTTCGGATTTGAGCGTAAGCGCTTCAAGGGGCCGCCAATTGGTGCCGAAATCGCCAAGCGTCAGGCCATTATTGCCGCTCAGGAAAAAGCTCTCGCTGCCCAGTAACGGCAAAGTTATACTCAAATTAGAGAAGGCGGCTTGAAAGGCCGCCTTTTTTGTTTGATGGATGGGGCATGGGTTTGCCGCTTGTCTTATTGTTTATAGTGCCAGTGCTGGCTGTGATTGTGTTCATGCTGCAAGATGCAACAACACTCACAGGTTGGCTGGCGCTGTTTGATCATCCGCAATTTGGCAAGGCTTTGGCACTATCGCTCTTCACCGGAAGCGTTGCAGGCCTGGCCGCATTTGCGGCCAGCGGGTTTATTGCATGCACTCTATTTCAAAGTGGAAAGCTTCGCGGTGTAGCGCTACCCTTAGGGGCCATGTTGGCGCTGCCGCATTTGGCTTTTGCGGTGGGCTTTTCATTTCTCATCATGCCGAGTGGCTTGATTGCGCGATTGATGGCGCTGCCCTTGGGCTGGGCAACACCGCCACAGATAATCACTTTGCAGGATCCTTATGGCTTGGCGTTGGCCGTGGCACTTGCCGCCAAGGAAACTTGCTTTCTGTTGTTTGTTTTATTGCAAGCTTTGAGCCGCGAAGACAAACGCCTTGCCCTCAGCGCACAAGTGAAAGCAGGACAAGCTTTGGGCCATGGCAACTTATCCATCAGTACACGGATTATCTTGCCGCAACTGTGGCCTGAGATCATCTGGCCACTGATCATTGTTTTTGTCTATGCCACCAGTGTGGTGGATATGGCCGCAGTGCTTGGCCCCAACCAGCCGCCTACTTTGGCCGGGTTGGTGTGGAGTGATGTCAACTCAGCACGGGTTGAAAATAATCTGCGCGGCGGCGCAGGCGCATTGTTTTTAGCACTGGCGTGTGCCGGTGTTATGCTGGTGTTCTGGATCATGCTCAAACTCTCGCGCCAGTGGCGATGGAAGTTTTTTACATGCGGGCCTTCAACCTTAAGCGCTCCACTTTGGCTGGCACAATTGAAATGGCGGGGCCTAGGCGGATTGTTCATCATCAGCGGGCTGCTCCTTGTTGTGATGTCTTTCGCCCAGCTTTGGACTTTTCCGGCCCTCGTGCCGCAAGGCCTTGGCACAATGGCATGGCAGCAGATTGTTGAGCGGCCCGATGCGTTGCTCACTAGTATTGTGCTTGGGGTGGCTAGCGCCTCTGTCGGCCTTGTCATTCTGGTTGCTTGGTTTGAAGCCATGCCCGCCAAATATGACCGCGTGACGCTGGCTTTATGCCTCATTTTCCTTGGTCTGCCTGCATTGTCCACTGGCCTTGGCGAATACCGCCTGGCCCTGCAACTGGGCCTCACCGCAACATGGCAAGGCTTGTTCATGGTGCATCTCATCCCAGCCACCGCCTATATGTTCATCATATTGGCAGGGCCTTATCGTTCATTTGATGTGAAGTGGCTGGCGGCGGCCAATGGCTTGATGGCAAAGCGCTGGAGATTTTTAACCACGGTGAAATGGCCGTTGCTGAAAGCACCGCTTGTTGCTTCTAGTGCTATCGGCTTTGGCGTTGCCTTTGCGCAATATGTGCCAGCGCAGTTAATGGCAGCCGGGCGGTTTGATACATTGACGATTGAAGCCGTAACCCTTTCATCGGGCGGCAACCGACCACTGCTTGCGGCTTTTGCGTTTCTGTTAATGCTGCCGCCGCTGTTGGCATTCTGGCTGGCTACTTGGGCGGGCCGTCAGAAATGGAGTGCGCCATGAGCTTGGTTTTAGAAGGGCTTAGCATTTCATTGCATGGTGCCAAATTCATCGCTCCGTTTTCGATGGAAATTGAGGGCGGCGAGATCGTTACCCTGATGGGACCATCAGGAACAGGCAAGTCAACCATCTTGCAAGCCATCGCGGGCGGGTTGGCGGCACCATTTGCGCTGTCAGGCAGCATTTACGTGAATGGCGTTGACGTGTCGCGGACTGACGTTGCTAAGCGGCGCATCGGGCGTTTGTTTCAAGATGATCTTCTGTTCCCACATTTAACGGTGGGCGAAAATCTGTTGTTCGGCATGGCGCGTGGGCCACGTGAACAACGATTGGCTCTGATGCGTGCTGCATTAAGCGATATTGAGCTTGCAGGAACTGAACACCGCGCACCCCACACTTTATCTGGCGGGCAACGTCAGCGCGTGGCGCTGATGCGCAGCTTGCTGGCCGGGCCAGATGCAATGCTGTTGGACGAGCCATTTAGCAAGCTTGATGTGGCTTTGCGCGCGGCAATGCGTGAACTCACTTTTTTGAATTTGACCAGGCGCAATACGCCAACTTTATTGGTTACGCATGACAAGGCCGATGCGCCAAAAGGCGGGCGTATATTCGAAATTAAAAACGGCGAGGTAATCTATGTTCGATAAATTGGCATTGAAGCTCACCAAGCCTGCGGTTGACCGTATGGCCGACTATGCCGTTTGCCATAAGATCACTGCCGATCAGATGAGTTTTGCCGGCCTGGGCCTAGGGCTGTTTGCATCACTCCTCATTGTGGCGGGTATGCCGCAAGTGGCCATTCTACCTTTGCTGTTGGGCCGCGTTGCCGACGGCGTGGACGGCGCCATTGCACGCGGCAGCAATGTCCAGTCGGATCGCGGGGCCTTCTTGGATATCGCACTGGATTTTGTGTTCTATGCGTCTGTGCCACTGGCTTTTGCGATTGCATATCCACCTGCAAACGCTTTGGCCGGTGCTGTGTTGTTAGCAGCGTTTGTGACCACGGGCACGAGCTTTCTGGCTTATGCAGCCCTTGCCGCCAAGCGCGGCGAGACAAGCAGCTACTATCCCACCAAGGGGATTTATTATCTCGGCGGCATCACCGAAGGCGCCGAGACAATCTTGTTTTTTGTGTTGTGTTGCCTGTGGCCCAGTTGGTTTGCGGCGCTGGCGTATGTCTATGCCGCACTTTGCGCTTTCACCACTTTCACACGGGTGAAGGCGGGATGGGAGCGGTTTGCAAAATAATTTCTGTTGGTGGCGAACCGTTTTGAAGTTTTCGGGCCTCTTAGACAGTGAACGTGAATTTCATGCGTTCCAGCACCAGAGGAGTTGCGTCATGCTATACCGTAAGAACATCTACACTTGGGAGCAAATCGTCCGCATTGTCTTGAGCCTTGCCGTTGTGGCCTATGCGCTGGTTTCTATGCCGGCCGGATTACTGAGCTACGGCATTGCACTTTCTGCCGGTGGTTTTGCACTCACCGGGGTTTTCGGCTGGTGCCCAGCTTGCGCCATGGTTGGCCGCAAGTTGAAATCCTAGCCCCATGGCCAATTGCAATCTGCCCGCCAGTTTGATCAGTGCCGCCAAGGCTGGCGATCAGGTTGCCATTGTGGCCCTGCTGCAACAAAGCCAGCCACTCATCCGCCGCTATGCCCAACGCGCTTGCCGGACCACCGATATTGACGATGCGACACAGGAAGCCCTGTGGCAACTGCACCGTAAGATTGGTGGTTTGCGCTCGGTGATGGCCTTTTCGGGTTGGCTGTTTCAGGTGGTGCGACGCGCCTGTCTGCGTTTGATGCGCAACGCCGGGGTAATGGGCGACGAATTGGGGTCGATCGAAAACAGCCTTGCTTTCTCCACCCGCAGCGATGCTGAAATCCGGCTTGATCTGGCTACAGCCATCCAGTCACTGCCTGCTCACTACCGCAACATTGTGCTGTTGCGTGATTTGGAAGAACTGACGATTGATGAAATTTCAGCTACGCTAGAACTGTCACGCGAGGCTGTGAAAGCGAGACTGCGCAGGGCGCGCAAGTTGCTGCGGGAATATCTCAGCGACGGCAACTGGGTTTAGCGCGCTAACCATTAGGTAACTGTTAACCGAAAAAAATTCGCATTACCTAAATTTATTCTTGAAATTGCTAAAAGAATCCATCATATGCGTTCCAGCCCAAAGTCGCACGTGCCGCAAGGTCTCCCCAAAGCAACGACGGTGATGGTTTTTTGGTCTTCGTCTGGTGTCCAAAGCCGGGATTTCTGAGAGACAAACACTTTCATTGCCCCACACGCGATTGGGTCTTCCAATCAAGAGAAGGCGAAACTAGTCAGTAAGCTGATGCTTATTTTCCGCGTTTCCATCGCGCGGGGATTTAGCCACAGCCCATTGACGCCCCTTATTTCTGGGAGTTTCCCACATGGCTGCATCTGCCCGTATTAAAGAATTCCTCCGCCGCGAGAAGCCGGAAGGCCCATGCTTGATTCTTGACCTCAAGATTGTTGAGGACAACTTCAAAGCCTTCGAACGTGCCATGCCCGGCACGCGGATTTTCTATGCCGTGAAGGCCAATCCTGCACCTGAAATCCTCAGCCTGTTGGCTCGCCTTGGGTCGTGCTTTGACACAGCCTCAGTGGAAGAGATCAAGATGGCTCTGGCTGCCGGTGCCACGCCTGACCGCATCTCCTTTGGCAACACCATCAAAAAGCAACGCGACATTGCCACAGCCCATATGCTGGGCATTGGGCTTTATGCTGTCGATTCGGTGGAAGAAGTTGAGAAGGTGGCAATTGCTGCCCCCGGCGCAAAAGTGTTCTGCCGCATTCTCACCGATGGTGCTGGCGCTGAATGGCCACTGAGCCGCAAATTCGGCTGTGAGCCATCGATGGCCATTGACGTATTGCTGAAAGCCCGCAGCTTGGGCTTGCAGGCCTATGGCATCTCATTCCATGTGGGCAGTCAACAAACCCGCTTGGGCGCTTGGGATATAGCTTTGGGTGAAGCCAAAATGGTGTTCGATGCTTTGGCCAATCACGGCATTGTGCTGCAGATGGTCAATCTCGGCGGTGGCTTTCCAACCAAATATCTCAAGCCCGTTCCAGGCACCAAAGCTTATGCCAATGCCATTCATGATGGTTTGGCCAAGCATTTTGGCAATGCTATTCCTGAAACTATCATTGAACCAGGCCGCGGCATGGTAGGCAATGCTGGCGTGATCAAGTCAGAAGTCGTGCTGATTTCTAAAAAGCACGCCAATGACAATCTGCGATGGGTTTTTCTGGACATTGGCAAATTCGGCGGTTTGGCTGAAACTGCTGATGAGGCCATTCGCTATCCTATTGTCACCACGAAAGACAAGGATGAGAAGGGCCTCTGCGTGATCGCGGGCCCAACCTGTGACTCAGTGGACGTGCTTTATGAAAAAAACCCCTATCCGCTGCCACTTACACTGTCAGTGGGCGATGAGGTTTTGATCGAAGCCACGGGTGCTTACACCACCACCTATTCATCGGTGGCCTTCAACGGCTTTCCGCCGCTGAAGTCTTACGTGATTTAATTTTTTCGCTCATTTAGAATTCCTTTTTAGTCGTCACCCCTGCGAAGGCAGGGGCCCCGCTTCTTAGTCACGAGCTCCCGAAATGGAGCTGGATCCCCGCCTTCGCGAGGATGATGAGTGAGAGGGGGAAGTCTGGAGGTTCAACATGGTCACAATTCGTCCTGAAATTTCTTCTGACTACGCCACCCGCGAAGCTTTGCTTAACCGCAGCTTTGGTGTGAAGCGTTTTCGCAAAACCTCTGAGCGTCTGCGCAGTGGCCGCTTGCCTGCTGAAGGCTTGGCCTTCAGCGCGGTTGACGCCACTGGCAAGCTGATTGGCACCGTGCGGCTGTGGAACATTGTAGCAGGCTCAGCTGGGCCTGCACTTTTGCTTGGGCCATTGGCAGTTGATTGCAAAGCCCAGTGCCAAGGCATTGGTGCTGCTTTGATAAATCACGCCGTGGCAGAGGCCAAACGCCTTGGCCATGCTAGCGTATTGCTGGTGGGCGATGCGCCTTATTATTCACGCTTTGGCTTTTCGGTAGCCTTTACAGGCGCACTCACCATGCCCGGCCCGGTTGAGCGCCAGCGCTTTTTGGGCTTGGAGCTGGAACCAAATGCTCTGAACGGTGCTGAGGGGCTTTTGACTGCTGCTGGCTGGAGCCTGACGCGCGTTAAGCAAGCCGCTTAAGGTGCACGTCCTCTTCCCAATCCTGCAAATATCAATATAAGTTCGCGCATCATGTCACACGCCAACATTTCTGATACCGCACGCATTCTTTCCGAAGCTCTGCCGTTCCTGCAGAAATATGACGATCAGGTGATCGTTGTTAAATTCGGTGGTCACGCCATGGTGGATGAGAAGCTGGCGCAGCAATTTGCCCGTGACATGGTGATGTTGAAAGTTTGCGGGCTCAATCCAGTTGTGGTGCATGGCGGGGGGCCGCAGATTAACCGGATGCTTGAGAAGTTGGCCGTGAAAGCTGAATTCCGCGATGGCTTGCGCGTCACTGATCCTGAAACCATGGAAGTGGTGGAAATGGTTTTGTCCGGTTCCATTAACAAGGCGATTGTATCATCCATTCAGCGGGCAGGTGGGCGGGCTGTTGGAATTTCTGGCAAGGATGGCAATCTGCTTATCGCCAAGCGTTATGTAAAAGAAAAGAAAGATCCGGCTACGGGCGAGATCACCATCGTGGATTTTGGCCAAGTGGGCGAACCCGGCGAAGTGAACACCGAGATCATTTACACGATCATGAAAAGCGATGCCATTCCGGTGATTGCACCGGTGGGTATTGGCCTTGATGGTTTGAGCTATAATGTGAACGCTGATACCGCAGCAGGTGCTATTGCCACGGCGCTTAAAGCCAAGCGCTTGCTGATGCTGACGGATATTGCTGGCGTTCTCGACAAAGATAAAAAGCTGATCCACGAACTTAAAGTATCTGAAGTGCAGAGCATGATCGATAACGGCACCATCACCGCTGGCATGATTCCGAAAATTGAAAGTGCCGCCGCAGTGGTAAACTCTGGCGTGGACGGTGTGATTATTCTCGATGGCCGCGTGCCGCATTCGGTGTTGTTGGAATTGCTCACCCCTTACGGTGTTGGCACACGTGTTTCGCGCAAAGGCGCATGAACAAACTGAACCATATCGAGACTTGGATATTTGATCTCGATAACACGCTCTATCCGGCCTCATGTAAATTGTTTGACCAAATTGCTGTACGCATGACCGACTATATGGTGGCGCAAATGAACATTAGCGCTAGCGAAGCCACGAAACTACGCCATGGCTATTTCAACAAATATGGCACCACTTTGCGTGGCTTGATGTTGGAGCATAATTTTGAACCGCATGGGTTCTTAGATTATGTGCATGAGATTGATTATTCGCCGGTTTTACATCACCCAGCGCTGGGCGGTGCAATTGCCGCTTTGCCGGGGCGCAAACTGGTGTTTACCGCAGGCACACGGCCACATGCCATGAATGTGTTGGCGAGGCTCGGCTGTGCTGATGTATTTGAAGATATTTTTGACATCACCGATTGCCACTTCATCCCCAAGCCTGATGCAAGGCCGTATGAAATCTTCCTCAAGCGCCACGAAGTTGCACCAGAGCGGGCGATTTTCTTCGAGGATATCCAAGACAACCTTATCGTGCCGCGCAGTCTTGGCATGACGACAGTTTTAGTGGGTAGCCATGATGCGGCTTTGTTGCCCGCTCATGTGGATTATGTTACCGACGATCTTGCAGAATTTTTACTCGGAGTTTTAAAATGAAGAACGCGCAAGCCATTATTGAAGCCGCTTGGGAAGCCCGTGACAAGGTCAATCTGAAAACCAAGGGCGACATTCGCAAGGCGGTGGAATTTGCTTTGGCGCAGTTGGATGCGGGCAAACTGCGCGTGGCTTCCAAAATGGGCAGCGAATGGCAAGTGCATCAATGGCTGAAGAAAGCTGTGCTGCTGTCGTTCCGTTTGAATGATATGGAACTGATCAAAGGAGGCCCTGGCACAGCGAAGTGGTGGGACAAAGTTCCATCAAAGTTTGAAGGCTGGACCGCCAAGAAATTTCGCGATTCAGGTTTTCGCGCCGTGCCTAATGCGATTGTGCGCCGCTCAGCTTACATCGCACCAGGCGCTATCCTCATGCCTTCATTTGTCAACCTCGGTGCCTATGTTGATACCGGCACAATGGTGGACACATGGGTGACGGTTGGCTCCTGCGCTCAGATCGGCAAGAATGTGCATCTGTCTGGCGGTGTTGGCATTGGCGGCGTGTTAGAGCCGATGCAGGCGGGCCCCACCATCATTGAAGATAACTGCTTCATTGGCGCCCGATCAGAAGTTGTTGAAGGCGTCGTGGTTGGTGAAGGCTCAGTCATTTCCATGGGCGTGTTCATCGGCCAATCGACCAAGATTGTTGACCGCACTACGGGCGAAGTTCACATGGGCAAAGTGCCACCTTACTCTGTGGTGGTTTCGGGCAGCATCCCGGGTAAGTCAATGCCGGGACAGAATTGGGGGCCATCGACTTATTGCGCGGTGATTGTGAAGCGGGTCGATGAAAAAACCCGCAGCAAAACCAGCATCAATGAGCTGTTGAGGGATTGATTAACGATTTGCAATCTTTTGGGGTTGTGCCAAACTAATGCTACTGGAGCTTTAATTGGGGAGACTAAAATGGACTGGAAGAATCTTTATCTCAGCCTTGATGGGCGCATTAACCGCAAACCATTTTGGCTGGGCGTTGTGGTTTTTGCTGTGGTGACTTGGATTTTAGAATTCATTTTGTTTGCGGCATTTGGCGTAAGTTTAATTCCTACTATGGATCCTAACGCTGATCCTGCGGCGGCGGCCGCAGCTGCATCAGCCATGATGGGCAAAATGACGGTGCCGCTGATTATTCTCGGCCTGTTAATCCTATGGCCCGCCATTTGCCTCTATGCCAAACGCTGGCATGACCGTGGCAAATCTGGCTGGTGGAGCCTGATCACGTTTGTGCCGATTATCGGCTCAATCTGGCTTTTGGTTGAACTTGGTTTCCTGCGTGGCACTGAAGGGCCGAATCGCTTCGGACCTGATCCGCTGGCAGGGCAGTAACAATTATCGCCCTTCCCCCATTGGGGGAAGGTGCCGTCAGGAAAGCATTTTTGAGAAAAAATGCGTGGATGAGGGGCTTGGAGCGAGTTCAATTTCCGAAAATCTCACTTGTGATAAGGCCCTCATCCGACGCTTCGCGCCACCTTCTCCCAGAGGGAGAAGGGTGATAGGTAGGGGCATGAACTCCACTGATCCTACCACAATTCTGCAATCGCTGATCCGCTGCCCATCCGTCACACCGCATGAAGGCGGCGCTTTGGACTATTTGCAGAAGCTGCTCTCGGCCGCTGGCTTTGAATGTCACCGCCTGGTGTTCAAAGACAAAGACACACCTGACATTGACAATCTTTTCGCACGTTTTGGAACCACTGCGCCACATCTCTGCTTTGCCGGCCACACTGATGTTGTGCCTGCTGGTGATGAGAAGCTGTGGAAGCATCCGCCCTTCGCCGCAACGATTGAAGATGGCAAGATTTACGGTCGTGGCGCTTGCGACATGAAGGGAGCAGTTGCGGCTTTCGCCGCCGCTGCGATGGATTACATCGCCGTACATAAATCCTGGCCGGGCAGCATCTCATTTCTCATCACAGGAGATGAAGAAGGCCCAGCGGTGAATGGCACGGTGAAAGTTCTTAAGTGGATGAAAGAAAATGGCCACACGCCAGATCATTGCTTGGTGGGCGAACCCACCTGCCCTGAGACATTAGGCGACACCATCAAAATCGGACGGCGCGGATCTCTGTCTTTCGTCATCACAGTTGACGGCAAACAGGGCCATGCCGCTTATCCGCATAAGGCCGATAATCCGGTGCCGAAGATGGCGCGTTTTATTGACCGCATTTCACTTATTGAATTGGATGGCGGCAATGCTCATTTTGATCCATCGACCATGGCGATCACCAGCTTTGATGTGGGCAACATGGCAACCAATGTTATTCCCTCGCGCGCAACTGCAAAGTTCAACATCCGCTATAATAGCGAACACACGCCAATGAGCCTTAAAGCGCTCATCAGCCTGCATGCCGATGCGGTGAAAGCTGAACTTGGTGGCGCTTGGACTGTGGTGGCCTATGAGGGTGCGGATGTTTTTATCACGCAGCCCGGGCCATTTGTGAAACTGGTGCAAGAGGCGGTTCATAGTGAAACGGGTGTGATGCCAAAACTTTCCACATCTGGCGGCACATCTGATGCGCGTTTTGTGAAAGATTATTGCCCGGTGTTGGAATTTGGCCCGCTCAGCACCACCATACACCAAACTGACGAGTGCATCGGCGTGGAAGAGTTACAGACGGTGACGCGGATTTACTCAAGGGTGCTAAGCGCTTATTTTACCCGCGCCTAACCTAGTTTGGCCCGCAAGCGCGCATGCGCCTCAGCAAAAAATATGCTGAAATATGTAATCATCAAAACATTTAAAATTGCCCCAAGAATTTGTAACGGCCACATCACATGCCAAAACTGATTGAGCATATCAGGTGATATTTGGTGGTTAGGTGAACCCATAATAGCGTCTCGGAGGGAATTCATGGTTGGGACCATAAACACAGCAAAGATGACGCCCAATGGAACACAAATTACGACCAACGAAACAATGAGTCGAAGCGGCACCGCAAAGCTCTCACCGCTTGATAATACCCACATTTCACTGAAGAAATCGGGTGTTTCACCTAAGGCAACACTGGGCATTCCAACATAAAAACGACAAGCAAACCAAACTAACGAGAAATATGCGCCAATCGCCAATGGCACGAAAAGAAAATAGAACACAAAAGATAACTGTCCCAAACCAAAGATGATCAGGCCAGCAATTAAAGCGACAATGATGACTGCCATATAGGCCACCATTGTCAGCGCCCCAATTCCAAGGCCATACAATATCGTGTACATGGCCGCGGTAAATTCTCCTTTGCTGGCGATAAAGAAATTCGCCTCTCGGTTTGTCCAGAACCGAACTATGCGTACAAAGATCCAAGCAAACACGAATAGACCAACGATTTCTGTGAGAAACAACTCCGGCATAAGCCTGAAATATTTGCGCATGACCTCGGCAGCCGCCTGTTGGTTCTTGAAATCGATGGTGGCCATAAATTCAAACATGTCGCCAAATTCTTGATATATCAAAATTCCAAGCGCAAAAAAGACGGCCATTGGTAAGGTGCTTACGACGATCAGCCCCCACCAATTTTCAAATATGAAGTTGATCGCCGCACGACTCGTTCCTGGAATAACTTTTTCTGCCATTGCCGAGTCCTTGATTTGAAAATGAACCTAGTACAAAACTTCAACCAAATACAATCCATCCGGCGGGCACACCGGCCCGCAGCGTGAACGGTCCGCCGCCTCCAATGCACGGCGCATTTCAAGCGGATGCCATTTTCCAACCCCCACTTGCACAAGGCTGCCCACCATGGAGCGCACTTGATGATGCAGGAATGAACGCGCCTCAGCGCGGATCTCCACCATCTCATCAAAGCGCATAACATCAAGACGATCCAAAGTTTTGATCGGTGATTTGGCTTGGCATTCAGCGGCACGAAACGTGGTGAAATCATGCTTGCCGACAAGATGCTGTGCGGCTTCATGCATGGCATCCACATTCAAAGTTTTGGGTACATGCCAGACTTTGCCACGATCAATCGTGGCGGGGGATCGACGATTGAGAATGCGGTAAAGATAGCGCCGCCCAATGGCAGAAAACCGCGCTTGAAAATCTTCGGTCACAAGTTCAGCGGAAATCACACTTACCGCATGAGGCCGCACATTGCCATTGATGGCATTGCACAAAACGAAGGGATCCCACTCCTTAGGTGCATCAAAATGTGCAACTTGGCCCAGTGCGTGAACGCCCGTATCGGTTCTGCCTGCGGCTTGTAACACCAGCGGTTCGCCATGAAGGTGTGCGATGGCATTTTCCAAAACATTTTGCACGGTTTGGCCATTCGGCTGGGCCTGCCAACCAAGAAAACCTTGGCCATCATATTCGATGATGAGCTTATAGCGCGGCATCAGCTCGCCATTGTTCCAGACGGCACGGAAAAACCACGCAAAAAAGTTGCGCCGTCCATCGGGCCTTTGCCTTCGCGTTGTAAATTGAGAATGCGAATGGCGTCACTGGCACAAGCAAAGGTGAGCACACTGTCCAGCACCGTGCCAGCCTCGCCTTGCAATTGAACCACCTCCACATTCAACAATTTGACGCGTGCGCCAGCGATCATGCACCACGCACCTGGAAAAGGTGATAGGCCGTGAATATGGTTGCGCACTTGCGCGGCTGGCAAATTGAAATCGATATGGGCTTCGGCTTTGTCAATCTTCTTGGCATAAGTCACGCCGTCCAAAGGCTGCGGTGTTCCGTGTACGGACGGAATTTGCAGCGCTTCAACAACTAACTTTGCACCCAAAGTTGCAAGCTCATCATGCAGTGAGGCCGATGTGGTTGCGGGTTTGATGGGTATAGCTTTCATTCTGATCACTGGCCCGGTATCCAACCCCTCTTCCATGCGCATAATGGCAACTCCGCTCTCCTTATCACCTGCCATAATGGCACGTTGAATGGGGGCAGCGCCGCGCCAACGCGGCAAAAGCGAGGCATGAATGTTGAAACAGCCAAACAAGGGAGCATCGAGTATCGGCTTTGGCAATAGCAATCCATATGCCACCACAACGGCTGCATCGGCTTTCAGCGCCGCAAAGCGCTGCTGCTCCTCGGGTGATTTAAGTGAGAGAGGTGTTCGCACTTCGATCCCTAGGCTTTCGGCCAGCGCGTGAACCGGCTGTTTTTGCACCTCAAGTCCACGGCCCTTTGGGCGCGGCGGTTGCGAATAAACGCAAACCACTTGATGGCCCGCAGCGATCAGCGCCTTCAACGCATGGGTTGAGAAATCGGGTGTGCCCATGAAAACTAGGCGCATAGGTGGGCCCTCACAACTTGCCCAGCTTATCGGCTTTACGAAACTTTTTCAAAACCCGGTCGCGCTTCAGCTTGGATATATGGTCAATGAATAGCACGCCGTCGAGGTGATCAATTTCATGCTGCAACACGGTTGCCACGATGCCATTGGCATGGATTTCCTGCGCATCGCTGTTGCGGTCAAGATAGCGCACATTAACTTCAATCGGCCGTTCCACCATTTCAAAAAACTCAGGGATGGACAGGCAGCCCTCTTCATAGTCACCCAACTGTGATGATGACCATATGATCTGCGGATTGGCCATAAACAATGGTTTGGGCGGTTCTGCCTCCCTGGCCACATCAACCACCAATTGCCGCAAAGGCACACCCAGCTGAATGGCGGCAAGGCCAATACCGGGGGCGGCATACATGGTTTCCAGCATGTCATCAAACAGCTTGCGCGCCGCCACATCCACGCTTTTCAATGGCTTGGAGATTTGGCGCAGGGTTTTCTCATCCGGCAATGTGACGATGGGTTTAATGGCCATGATTCCAGCAATATGCGAGGCGGGCGTTAGGGTCAATGCGCGGCATAACTTCCGCAAAAATACTATTTTGAAGTTGCGCAAGCATTATGTTCGTTCTATATTTGTTCTAGTAAAGGAACGAGAATGGCAACTCAAAAAGACTTTTACCATGCAGATACCGAGAGGAAACTCAAAGCAATCCAGAGCTACCTGCAACGATATTTGCTCGTGTTCAAGAATCAACCTTCGATGGAAACCTTTTATATTGATGCATTTGCAGGCTCTGGATCGATGCCTGCCCAGCCGAACGAGGGACTTTTTAAAGATCAAACGGATGTTGACGAATTCATTCGTGGTAGCGCGCTAAGAGCGCTGCGTTTAGAGCAAAAATTCAGTCGCTATATTTTTATCGAAGAGAGCAAGTCAAAACTCGACGAACTCAAACGCCATCTTGCCGTGGAGAATTTTGGCAAAAGCAAAGTTGATTTCATAAGAGGTAACGCGAACGAAGAGCTGCTCAAACTTTGTCCCTATCTCAGCAAAGGGAGTGTGCGTGCGGTGGTTTTTCTTGATCCCTTTGGAAATCAGGTCGGTTGGGATTTATTGAAAGCGCTCGGTGAAACAAAGCATGTTGATTTGTGGTATCTCTTTCCTGCCATGCTTGGTGTTTATCGACAGATTGGAAATTTAAATGCCAAAGTGACTGACGAGGGTGGCGCATCTCTCGATCGACTATTTGGGCCAAACGACTGGCGGGGCGCATTTATTAAGCGAGAGACCGCCAGCGATCTTTTTGGAATTACGGAAACGCAACAGAAAATTGCTGACGTCGAGGATATCACACGATTTATGATTAAGTGCATGAATGATATTTTTGAAGGCCGCGCCTCAAACCACTGGATGCCTCTCGGCAGAAATGGCGCCCATTGGTATTCACTCATATTTGCGATGGCAAATCCGGCTAAAGCCGCCACCAAAATTGGACATCCGATGGCAAATCACATTATGACGCATAAATAAATGGCAGGTCTCTCAGACATAGAATGGACGGATGCAACTTGGAACCCAGTTGCAGGGTGCCTCATGGTTTCGCCTGGTTGCACAAACTGTTACGCAATGCGCATGGCCGCGCGTTTGCAGGCGATGAATCATCCAAACTATGTTGGCACCGTGCGCAAAAGTGGCAACAAGCCTGTTTGGACTGGGAAAGTGAAGCTGATTGCTTCTTCACTTGATGTGCCAAAGAAATGGAAAAAGCCGCGCAAGATTTTTGTCAACTCTATGTCCGATCTTTTTCAGGAAGGTGTGCCTGAGGAGTTCATTGGCAAAGTCTGGACAACGATGATGGCCGCCGATCAGCATGTTTATCAAGTTCTGACAAAACGGCCTGAAAACATGCTTCGCATCGTCAATCAATTGAAATTGAAACCAGCTAGCCATATCTGGCTTGGCACTTCAGTCGAGAGCGACAAGTATGTTGAGCGTATCGAAACTCTACGGGCAACTAATGCTGGAGTTAGATTTGTATCATTTGAACCATTGCTGGCCGCCGTGGGCAAAGTGAAACTCAAGAAAATCGACTGGGCTATCGTGGGTGGTGAATCTGGCCCAGCTGCTCGGCCGATGGAAACAGCATGGGTTGAAGAGATTAGGCAGCAATGCGAAAAGTCTTCAACGGCCTTCTTTTTCAAACAGTGGGGCGGGACGAACAAAAAGGCTACGGGCCGTCAATATCGAGGACGAACATGGGATGAATACCCAACAGCCCAAGCTCCCCTATAGTTCTTGCCTTTTCACGCCTATCGCCCCATATACGCCCTCGAGAGGTTGGCCTGCGGACGTTTCGCTCGCCAACCGGGTCAGAGCCGGAAGGCAGCAGCCCTAACGAGACCGTAATGGGTTGCTCGTCCAGCCTCTCACTTTTCCAATTCCGGCATCTTTATTGTCGCCTTGCGCTGAAGGTGCGCTAATCTAGCCCCATGACGGATTCCTCCACCAACCCCATGCCTTACCGCGTTCTGGCGCGAAAATATCGGCCCAAGGATTTTAACGACCTCATCGGCCAAGAAGCCATGGTGCGCACGCTGACCAATGCTTTCGCTTCTGGCCGCATTGCCCAAGCCTATATGCTGACCGGCCTGCGCGGCATTGGCAAAACCACAACGGCGCGGCTTATTGCGCGGGCGTTGAATTACCCTGCTGGCGCTTCCGTTGAGATGCCCGAACTCACCGCACAGTGTGAGGCGATTTTAGAATCGCGCCACATGGATGTGATCGAGATGGACGCCGCTTCCAACACCGGCGTTGATAATATGCGTGAGATTATTGATCAGGTGCGTTATGCGCCCGTGCAAGCGCGCACCAAAGTTTACATCATTGACGAAGTTCACATGCTTTCCAAAAGCGCTTTCAACGCTTTGTTGAAAACACTGGAAGAACCACCCCCGCATGTGAAATTCATTTTCGCCACGACAGAAATCCGCAAAGTTCCGGTCACTATACTATCGCGCTGTCAGCGCTTTGATTTGCGTCGCTTAGATGTGGCCACGCTGCAAAAGCATTACGCCAAAATCTGCGGGTTGGAAAAAGTTGCGGCCGAAGACGAGGCTTTGCGCCTCATCGCCAAAGCTGCAGAGGGTTCAGTGCGTGATGGGCTATCACTGCTCGATCAGGCCATCGCCTATGGTGATGGCGCGGTGAAAACGGCTGACGTGATGAACATGTTGGGTCTTTTGGAAAAAGGCCAAGTGATCGACTTGTTTGAAGCGGTGATGGCAGGTGACGTGGCGCGGGCCTTGGAAGAAGTTGACCGACAATATCAGGCTGGCGGCGATCCTGAAACCATTCTCACGGATATGGCGGATTTCACCCATTATGTTACGCGGATGAAAGTGGCACCCAATTCTGCGGCACTTGATGCTTCACGCACCGAGGAAGAAAAGCAAAAAGGCATGGATTTCGCAAAACGTCTTTCCATGGCGCATCTCTCGCGCTGCTGGCAGATGTTGCTGAAAGGTCTTGGCGAAACCACACAAGCCTCACAGCCAATCATGGCAGCTGAAATGCTGATCATTAGGCTGGCCTATGCGGCCAATTTGCCTTCCGGTGAAGACTTGATGAAGCAAGTGCAGGCACAGCCCACACCCGCTCCACGAATTGTGCCGCAAGCCTCTATGCCGCAACGTGAAGCACTGAGCGAAGCCCGCACTGTATCTCAGACCAAGCCAGCTCATGCCGAAAATGGCCATGATAATCAGCCACAGGCGCGGATCAAAAGTCTCGCTGATGTGGTGGCGCTGGCCAAAGCAAAGCGCGACATCAAATTCCAGATTGATCTGGAAAAATACATTCGCCCGATCAGTGTTGCTGATGGCAAAATTGAGTTGGTGCTGGAACGCGGCGCTGATCCTGGCCTTGCCAATGAGCTGTCGCGCAAGCTCGAAGCATGGACAGGCCGACGTTGGATCATTGCGGTTTCAACGCAAGGCGGTGAAGCCACTGTGGCCCAGCAAAGAAAAGACGCCAAAGACTCAGCCTTCAAATGGGCCAAAGCGCAAGCTGATGTTCAAGCAGTGCTAAAAGCTTTCCCAGGCGCTGAAATTTTAAACGTGTCTGAAGTTGAACCCGTTTCCACCCCCGAAGAGGCAGAAGATGAACCTCGCTGATATTATGAAACAGGCCAGCCAAATGCAGACCAAACTGGCCGATGTTCAAGAAAAGCTTGAGCTCCTATTTGTGCAGGGCCAAGCTGGCAATGGGCTGGTGAAAATCACCATGACGGGCAAATTCGCTGTGCGTGCCGTTGAGATTGATCCTAGCCTCATGCAAACGGGCGAGCATGAAATCTTGGAGGATTTAATCCTCACGGCCTTTGGAGACGCCAAGGCCAAGGCGGAAGTTGCGGCGGCAGAAGAAATGAAATCCGTCACTGCTGGAATGCCTTTGCCGCCTGGCATGAAGCTGCCGTTTTGAGGGCTGAGGTTTTATGAAACGCCAAGCCGGGCCAGAGGTTGAACGCTTGATCCAACTTCTTGGCAAGCTGCCGGGCCTGGGCCCTCGTTCAGCGCGCCGTGCGGTTCTGCATCTGGTTAAAAACCGCGACAAACTTATGGCGCCGCTGACGTCTGCACTGGCTGATGCCCATGACAAAGTTGTGGAATGTCATATCTGCGGCAATGTCGATACGCTTGATCCTTGCACCATTTGTGCTGATCCACGCCGCGATCAAAACACTTTATGTGTGGTGGAAGATGTGGGCGATCTCTGGGCCCTGGAACGCGCTGGGGCATGGAACGGGCAATATCACGTTTTGGGCGGCACACTTTCGGCCTTGGGCGGTGTGCGGCCTGAAGATTTGAATATCGACACATTAGTTGCTCGCTGCGCCCAAGGCAAAATCAAGGAAGTGGTTTTGGCTAATAACGCCACCATTGAAGGCCAAACCACCGCGCATTACATCACTGACCGCTTAAAGGGTCTTGACGTTATGGCCACAAGACTTGCACATGGGGTGCCTGTGGGTGGCGAATTGGATTATCTTGATGAAGGCACGCTGACGCAGGCCATGCGCGCCAGACGGCCGATGTGACATGCATACGCCGCTGATTGAGCAAAGCTATGCCGCATTGCCGGATCTGCTTTATACCCGCGTTGAACCACAAATAGTGGCTGCACCAAAATTGGTGATTGCCAATGATACTTTGTCAACAGAACTTGGGATTGACCGCGATTGGTTGCACAGCGCTGATGCCTTGCAGCTACTATCGGGCAATGCAGTACCACCTCATGGAAGCGTTATCGCCATGGCCTATGCTGGGCATCAGTTTGGCGGCTTCAATGCGCGCCTAGGCGATGGCCGTGCTTTGTTGCTGGGCGATGTTCTTTTGAACGATGGCACAAGACGCGAGCTCCACCTCAAAGGTTCAGGCCGCACGATTTATTCACGCGGTGGCGATGGGCGCGCGACACTTTCTGCCATGTTGCGCGAATATATTTTAAGTGAAGCTATGGCGGCATTGGAGGTTCCCACAACAAGGTCTTTGGCCGTGGTGGAAACCGGTGAGCGCGTATTTCGCCAAAGGCCGGAGCATGGAGCGGTTCTCACGCGCGTTGCAAAGAGCCATGTGCGGGTTGGCACATTTCAATTTCTAGCAGCGCGGGGTGAAACCAAAGCAATAGAAGCTCTCATGGCCCACGAGATTGCGCGCACTATGCCGAAAGTTTCAGGTGCGCGAGAATTTTTAGCGGAAGTTTTATCGCGGCAGGCGCGGCTGATTGCACAGTGGATGAGTTTCGGATTCATCCACGGCGTTATGAATACGGACAATGCACAAATTGCTGGCGAGACGATTGATTATGGGCCTTGTGCTTTTATGGATGGGTTTGATCCGCAGAAAGTGTTCTCATCCATCGATGAAAATGGCCGCTATGCCTATGACAAGCAGCCGGTGATTGGGTTATGGAATATGACGCGCTTTGCGGAGTGTCTTTTACCATTGTTGGATGAGAACCGCGAAGCTGCGATCAAAATTGCGGAAGCAGAACTTGGGCAATTCATGCCGCTGTTTGAGATGGAATTTGAAAAGCGCATGTTGGCAAAGCTCGGCATCATTGAACTTTCCCATGCACAGTTCATTACCAAGACCTTGCAACACATGGCCAATGCGCGGGCGGATTTTACACGCTTCTTCACGGCGCTGACGCGCGGTGATGATATGCGAAGCTTTTTCATTTCTGATTTAGCGCATGATGAATGGCGAGCGGAATGGAATGTTTTGCGTACGCCCAATGCAACCGCGCTCATGCAAAAACACAATCCAGTTTACATCGCGCGCAATCACCGCGTTGAGGCGGCGTTGGCCGCAGCAGAGAATGAAAACTATCTGCCTCTGCATCAGCTGTTGTTAGCCGTGCAAAATCCATTCACCGCGCGGGCAGATTTAGCGCAATTTGAAAATGCCCCTGACTCACAAGAAGAAGTATTGCAAACTTTCTGCGGGACCTAATTACTTAATCAGCCGCGGCTTTGGTGCCACGGCCTGCACTTCATCCAACTCCAAGCTTTCAATTTTACCTGCCCGTTTGACGATCTTTTCAGTGGAAGTTTGGAGTTGATCCAAATCCACATTGGCTTGGCTGAAATGGGTTTGCAGTTTTACAACGCGCTCATTCATGCGGCTTACATCTTCGAGCAGCTTCACTACCTCAGCTTGAATAACACCCGCCTGTTCACGCATGGCAACATCGCGCACGATGGCCTGCATGGTTTGAACGAGCAGCATTAAAACATTGGGTGAAGCCAAAATCACCCGTGATTTATGGGCGCGCTGCACCACGTCTTCAAAGCGCTCATTGAGTTCAACATAGACTGACTCAGACGGCACAAACATAATAGCCGTTTCATGGGTTTCGCCATTGATCAGATATTTCTCAGCAATGTCTTTGACATGTCGTTGCACGTCAGATTTAAGCTGGGCTTCTGCCGCGCGCCGCGATGTATCATCCTCCGCGGCACGCATTGCATTATAGGCTTCCAGCGGGAACTTCGCATCAATCACCAGCTTAAGGCGCGAATCTGGCAGCGAGATTACACAATCCGGCCTTGTGCCATTGGAAAGTGTAGCTTGAAAAGCATAGGCCTTGGAATGCAGGCCGTCAGAAATAATCGCCTCCATGCGGCCTTGCCCAAAGGCGCCACGGGTTTGTTTATTAGAAAGAATATCTTTCAAAGAGAGCATTTCAGTGGACAGCATCACCAGATTTCCCTGCGCCACATCAATCACCGCAAGGCGTTCATTGAGTTGACCCAATGAAATTGCTGTGCGTTGCGATTGATCGGCCAGGCCTTGGCCCATGCGGTGGCTCATCGCTTCCAGCCGCTCATCCAAAGTGTGCTGAATGGCCATTTGGCCGCCTTGTGAAGTTTGGCTGATTTGGCCGAGCATGCCGGCGAGTTCGGCCATGCGGTATTCCAGATCAGCGTTGCGCGCCGAAGCTTCAAAGCGTTCAGCCTTACGGCCACTTTGCGCGCGGAAGGCGAGAATGAGCGTGCTGATAATCAGAGCAAACAGCGCAACAGCACCCCACTGCAAAAGCTCAGTGAGGGAGACGCTATAGCCGCCGATTTGGATAACAGTGGGATTGAAGATCATGGGGTGAAGCTAGCAGATTCGCCGCCACAAAACAGGTAGGGCCCGGCCACCAACTAGGCGGCACGGGCCCCTGGCTTACACCTGCTCGGGACGGCGACATGAGCAGGCTAAAACCGTTGACGAAGCTGGCGGTGCAGTGGGGCGATAAGGAAGCGCGATACTGTCACCATAGAGGTGATTTTGCGGCGGCAGTGTGGCGCTAAACCTCTAAGCGTTTGATACTGCTTATGGGCGTGTGCGAACGTGCGACAACATCCTGGAGCAAATCGCTCGTCACTTTCATATAGTGGCCATTGGCGTGAATCATATGCGTGGCTGATTGCATAATGCCAATATGATTGGGCCAGAAAACCAGATCGCCGCGCTGCAGTTTGCTGTGATCTTGCACCGGCGCGCCCAAGGATTTTTCTTGCAAATCCGAATCACGTGGGGCCTCAATGCCCGATGCTTGCAGCGAGATTTGCGCTAGGCCCGAACAATCAAGGCCGGCATGGGTTTTACCGCCCCAATAGTAGGGAACATGGAGAAAACGTTCCGCCACCGCAACGAAATCATTTTCCTGCTGGCCCAAGGCAGAAAGATGGGCGGCATGGACTGCCCCACCCGTGGCCAAACAAGCATAGGCGCCCTGCAACCGCGACACGGCGACAACACTATGCAAATAGAGTTGCTGGGCGGGTTGAGATTTGAGGTCCGTGTGCGCATAAAAGATCGTGGAGATATTTGAAACAAAATGCGTTGGCGCTATGGGCCCCCCAAGGTGTTGCTCTTTCACGTATCCCACATAGCCATCGCGCTTCATCTTCACCCAAGCCCAATCGTGCTGGCGTTCAAAAACCTCACACGCTTCACCGAATAGAGCTTGCGAAATTTGCGCCGCATCAGGTTTTGGCGCTTTGTGAATGGGGGCAATAGATACTGCAATGCGCGCCGCAGTTGGCGCTACAAACTGTTGTGCTTCCACCCGCCCGCGCAAGGCTTCATCGGCTAAATCAGCACGAAAGACATTCAAACGTGGATCAAGTTTTTCCATCACAGGCCTTTTGATGCGGCGCTGATTTCATCCGCTATGTGTTCCAGAAACAATGAACCCTTCACCGTGCGTTGAATTAGCACGTTGCGTAAATCTTTGTCATCGCGTTTGCGTGTCACCAAGTCCAACTTACCCATGGCGTCCAAAGCGCGGGTGATAACCGGTTTGGAAACGTTAAGCTTGGCCGCCAGTGCACGCACGGTGTGGGGTGGCGGCTCCAAATATATGGTCAGCAAAATAGTGATCTGGCGCAAGGACAAATCCGCTTCATTGCCGCGCACTTGGGCAAGACCAACCGCGTGCCAGAGGTGCAAAGCTTGTGCAGTTGTAAGCGGGTTGAGCATGGCACGGTCAATCGTTTCGGATGCGTTCCATATTTCACCCGCCAGCAAGGCATTGCAAGCTATTTTGCAAAGCGCTCAGCAATTGCCCCAAAGCAGGCACGTAGTGCCTGGGCCTCGCCACCCTTGGGGCGGCCTGGCTTGGAAGTTGGCGTCCAGCCAAAAATGTCAAAATGGACGTAGGTCTTGGCATGTTCCACAAAACGCTTGAGAAACAGAGCCGCAGTGATTGAACCAGCAAAGCCGCCTTGGCCTGCGTTGTTGAGATCGGCCAAAGGAGTTTCGATCATCGCAAAATATGGCTTCCACAACGGAAGCTGCCACAGCGGATCGTTGCTGGAAATGGCATGGTGGCTAAGCCTTGCAGCAAATGCTGCATCATCAGTATAAAATGGCGGCAGATCTGGCCCCAATGCCACACGCGCCGCACCGGTGAGTGTGGCCATGTCGATCAACAGATCAGGTTTTTCTTCATCGGCCAGGGCCAATGCCTCACACAAAACCAAGCGGCCTTCAGCATCGGTGTTGCCGATTTCAACCGTCAGGCCTTTGCGGGTTTTGAACACATCGCCGGGCCTAAATGCGTTGCCTGCGATGGCGTTTTCAACGGCTGGGATTAACACGCGCAAGCGCACGGGCAGATTTGCTGCCATGATCATTTGGGCAAGGGCCAGCACATTAGCCGCGCCGCCCATATCCTTTTTCATAATCAACATGCCAGCCGAAGGTTTTATATCCAGTCCGCCAGTATCAAAGCAAACGCCTTTGCCAACCAGTGTCACCTTGGCATGGCGTGCACTGCCCCAAGTGAAATCAATCAGGCGGGGGCTGCGCGGCGAAGCTGCCCCCACAATATGAATAAGTGGAAATTGCTTGGCGAGTTTGGCGCCTGTCGTGACGCTGAATTCTGCGCCATGGGCTTTGGCCAGTTTGCGAGACGCCAATTCCAGTTCATCCGGCCCCATCAGATTGGCTGGGGCGTTGATTAAGTCGCGCGCGAGGAAGGCAGCATCCGCTTCTCGCTGAACCGCCTTAACATCCACGCCGTTAGGCAAAACCAAACGCACCAGCTTGGCTTTGGTGGGGCGGAAGGGATCATATTTATAAAGTTCCAAGGCCCACCCCAGCGCCACCAAATGTGCATGTTCAGGGGCTTTTTCAAAACGATAAGTGCCAGCCGGAAGCTTTGATGAAATCGCTCCCAGCGCAAAGGGATCGGCATCTGCGGCAGGTGCTCCCACCAACCACTGCGCCACATCGCCTTGAGGTGAGGTTAGAGCCAGCAAAGTTCCGGCGGCGGCCTCAAAGCCCTGGGCTGTAGCAAGGCGGCGCAATTGTGCATCGGCCTTGGCCATTTCCTCTCTGCTTATCATCCTCAAAAGCGTGGCTTTAACAGTCGTGGCCGCAACCAAAATTAACTCTGCATTAACCATTTGAAACCCCATGATTCTGGCTGTTTACATGGTTAATGATTTGTTGAGGAAATGCCAGCATCATCGTCTCCATGAAGCGCCATGTTTTGCCATTGTTGACCACCGCCCTGCTCGCCGTTGCGATTGCCGGTTGCACGAACAAGAGTGCAAAATTGGACTCTGATCCTATTACCACAGGCTCCACCTCAACGGCAGCGCCCGCTGCTGAAGTTGGTTCATATATTAAAACAAGGGAATTAGAGCAGGCTTGGCAACAAAAACCTGGCGATGAAACCATTGGGTTGGCTTATGCAGATGCCTTGAACAAGCTAGGCCAACAGAATGCCGCACTTGATGTTCTGAAAACGGTTTCGGTGGCTCATGGTAATGATGCAGTCGTGCAAGCGAAAATCGGAAAGCAGTTTTTGGCGGCTGGAAGGCCGGGCGAAGCTGTCACTGTTTTGGAACGTGCTGCTGTTGCCAATCAAACCGATTGGAAAATCTTTTCCGCTTTAGGCACGGCCTATGACCAGCAAGGCCAATATGAGCAGGCCCGCAGTCAATATAATAAGGCATTGGCATTGCAGCCGGGTTCAATCGCTGTGCAAAATAATTTG
>Ga0209483_1000160_pt1 | contig 62545 bp, 52 predicted proteins | sample NGEPerA_FD_184508 | JGI IMG/M metagenome (GOLD analysis project Ga0209483, IMG submission 184508) | Arctic peat soil microbial communities from the Barrow Environmental Observatory site, Barrow, Alaska, USA - NGEE PermafrostL2-A... | ecosystem: Environmental > Terrestrial > Soil > Wetlands >... | reverse complement strand
ATCGCAGACATGTCAGCCGCGGCAGAGGTTCCAACTCCGGCCATCTGGATTTCGCCGCCTTGTTCATCATCGAGAATCCGACGCTATCGTACTTCCACTGCCTTTGAAAGAAACCGCGATTTTCGGTGCTGTCCTAATTCGGACACTCGCATATCCGAACTAGAACACTCCACCATTTAGGCCGCTTGCTGTTCGGCGGTCTCCATCATCGTCGCGGCATCGACCAGCTCGCCGATGCTCCAAATATGATCGGTAATCCCCATCGCCAATGCCGGGGTAATCCGCAGAGCTTCATGCACCCGGCAGAGGTTGAAGTGAGCGACGTACAGGCTCACGGCGGCAACGTGGTTTGCGAGCTTCTTGCTGAACGCATTCGTGAGCCGCGTGAACCGGCGCGACCCCATGCGGACGCTGAGATTGGTGCGCTCGACATAGGACGTGCTGATCTTCGCCTGCGCGCCTACGACCCGGCGATACTCTACCCCTACTACTACGCCCGGCGAGTACCGCCGCGCCGTGTCGATGGCCGGCTCACCGTGGTACTGCTTGATAATCTGTCCGAAGGTGCAATCGGCTCCAAAGGCGCTTTCGACCGCATTGGGATACGCGAAGAAGCCATCGGATGAGATTTCCGGTTTGTTCACGATCCGCTGGCGAAAATCGGCCAGGAACGCATGAGTGTTATAGCTGTCGCGCTTGCCGACTCGGTAAGAGATGATCGCCTTGCGCGTGCCATCGATGCCTAGAAAGACATACTGATCACCCAAGTCGGCGGGATCAGTTGGCTTTAGCTGGCGCTGCTTCTTTCCGACATAGCTCCACAGTTCGTCGAGTTCGAGCCGGTTGACCTGAACGAACTGCATCATGTCGTTGTGGAGCGCGGCGCAGCCATCGCCGATCCGAACGCCAAGGCGCATGATCGTGTCGCGATGAATGTTGGTTAGCCGCTCAACGCTGCGGATTGAGCAGCCTTCGGTAGGAGCAGAGATAACGGCAACTTGCTTTTCGCGAGTGAGAATGTTCATGGGGCAATCCATGATTGCGGAATTGTCCCTGAAGCGCCGTGAGCCTATATTGGCGTCTAGGATCATTGCTTCAGGGGGCGATCCCTGGGTTGTGGTCTAGGAGCTGGTCGCCGTTGGCGCGGCGACCAGGTCCGCTCAGGTGGAGGTAGTCGGCATTGAACCGACCGGGGCACACTTGTAAGGGGTTCCCCGGCAAACCTGCTACCCCCGCACCGTTGCGACGATCAGGCCCATGTCAGAGCTAAGTGGTTCTGGAATGGGCCTTTTCATTGCTCTGGTGTCCTAATATCGCAAAATTGGAATAGGGCTGTCAATTGAAAAGTAATGCTTCCATTCCAAAATTGAGATAGGATTCGCATGGCTCAAATTTGGGCCTTCCGGTGTTACCGGACGGAGCGTGAAGTTGATGAAGTCAGGGCGTGGTTTGATCAACAGCCGCCGAAGGTCAGGGGCAAATTTCTGTCCAGGCTCAAGACGCTTGGTCAGTTTCAGCCGCATGAGTGGGTGCCGCCCTACTTTCGATGGCTGCACGGAGAGTGCGAAGGAATTGGCGAAGTCCGCTTCGAGATGATGAAGACCCAGCACCGACCTCTTGGGTTCCAAGGCCCGGGCTTGGTTTTCACATTGGTTCTGTGTGCGCGGGAAGTGAATGACCGATTTGTGCCCCGAAACGCTTGCGCTACCGCGCTAGAGCGCAAGGCGGCTATCGAAAACGATAGGGAGCTATCTCATGCCCTCTGGCTCGTCTTGGAGTGAGGACTTCGTTCGGCAGTTGGGCGAGCGCGAGGTTAGGCATGCCTATATGGCCGATCAGGTTAGAACGCGCATAGCGCTGCAAATTAAAGCACTTCGCGATCAGATTGACCGACGCTGGTCGCAAACTGAACTCGGAAGGCGAGCCGGGAAGCCGCAAAATGTTATTTCGCGGATCGAAAATCCGGACTACGGACAATTAACGCTGCAAACCCTGTTTGACATGGCGGCAGCCTTTGATCTCCCGCTTTACATTGATTTTCTGGAGTGGGGCGACTGGCTAAAGAACATGAGGGATTTAGACGCTCGCGTCTTGTGCCGACGCAGTTTTGATCTGGACTACCTTGCCGTGCTGGCGAAACAGGATAGCGCGCACCCGTCTGCCGCCGCCGCTGCCGCTGCTGCACAAGAAGCATCCCTTCAACCGAATACCGAACATGCCGCGCAAATTTATCAATTACGTAATCGGCTAGACTACGATAATCCGGGAAACAGCGCATTCAATTCTCTACCTGCGCCCGTCGACTCTCTACCTGCGCCCGTCGACGCGGCGAGCAAAGCGGCGTAGAGGGCGAATAATGAAGCTGATTTCAACAGAAAACGGACAGACTTTCCAGTTACTAGCTACCGAGGACGTAAGGCCGCCTTCTGGCTTATACTGGCCAGACTTTTCTCGATTGATTATAGACCGTTACGGGTTTGTCGTGTCTCCAAGCATGGACGAAATACTAAAAGATGGAGCTAAATTTGCACATGGACGGCTTATTCGAGACGGAAAACTTATCGAAATAAAAGAATTCAATGTCTATTCTGATGGAATAATTGTCATTACGTGGAATACCGATGACTCAAATACTGTCCTGGATGATTTTGCGTCGTGGACAGTAGAGTCGTTGGGTTTTCGCCAACCCATCTTTTTACGGCCTAGACGCTTCCAAAGTTCTGTGATCATTGAGTTTGACTTTTCAGTAGACAGTATTTTGACACCGTTTCAAGAATTGGTAGATCAGTTCTCGCGCATAATTCAAGATGAACAAGGCATAACTGCCGCGCCTACAGCTTCTCGCATTGCATTTTCGATTGACCCTGCGGTACTCCCGCGATTTATGTCATTTGAATTCAGGCTTGAACGGCGCGCGAATTCACTACCATCGCAAAACCGCTATTTTTCATTTGCTAACCTTTCGACCTCTCAGCACCTAGAGCTTTTGGCGCAATTGGAGCGCCGTCTATCCTCATTGGGACACCATTCGGTCAGCTTAGGACACCGTGTCTCGAATTAGGACAGCACCCGATTTCCAAGCTGGCGGCAGAGGCTGAACGCCCATAGATCGGGAACGGCCGCGCACCACGCCAAACCGGACGTGTCGGGCGGACCCACTCCCTCCCCTTGCTGCCCGCCCTATCTTGCCACCAAGGGGGGGCCTCCTTATAGTTCCGGGCTTATGGACCCCCATGCCTATCGGCACCGGCATCTCCTCGGCATCGAAGGTCTGACGCCCGAGGACATCACCTACGTCCTCGACCGCGCCGACACCTACGTCGACGTCAATCGGCAGGCCGAAAAGAAGAAATCGCTGCTGCGCGGCCGCACCCTGATCAACTGTTTTTTCGAGAATTCGACCCGCACCCGCACCTCGTTCGAGGTCGCCGGGAAACGCCTTGGCGCCGATGTCATCAACATGGCGGTCGCGGTCTCGTCGATGCGCAAGGGCGAGACCCTGATCGACACGGCGATGACCCTCAACGCGATGCACCCCGACGTGCTGGTGGTGCGCCACCCCGAATCGGGGGCGGTGCAGCTGCTGTCGGAAAAAGTCGATTGCGCGGTCATCAACGCCGGCGACGGCAGCCACGAGCACCCGACCCAGGCGCTGTTGGACGCGCTGACGATCCGCCGCCGCAAGGGCACGCTCGGCGGGCTCACCGTGGCGATCTGCGGCGACGTGCTGCACAGCCGGGTCGCCCGCTCCAACATCGCGCTGTTGAACGCGATGGGCGCGCGGGTGCGGGTCGTCGCGCCGCGCACGCTGCTGCCGGCGGCGGTCGAGCATCTCGGCGTCGAGGTCTTTCACGACATGGCGGCGGGGCTCGCCGATGTCGACATCGTGATGATGCTGCGGCTGCAGAGCGAGCGCATGCACGGCTCGTTCGTGCCGTCGACGCGCGAATATTTCCACTTCTTCGGCCTCGACTACGCCAAGCTCAAGGCGGCCAAGCCCGACGCCCTCATCATGCACCCGGGGCCGATGAACCGCGGCGTCGAGATCGGCAGCGAAGTGGCGGACGACATCGACCGCAGCCTCATCCGCCAACAGGTCGAGATGGGGGTCGCGGTGCGTATGGCCTGCCTCGAGATCATGGCGCGCAACCCCGGCAACGGGCCGCCGGTAACGTGAGCGGAAAAACATGATTGCCCGAACGTGAGCCTGCGCCGGCTGTTCCGCGGCGCCCGCCTCCTCGACCCCGATAGCGGGCGCGATGGGGTCGGTGACGTCATCGTCGTCGATGACCGCATCGCCGCGACCGGGGCCAATATCAGCGCCGAAGGCCTCGGCCCCGATGTCGAGGTGATCGACGCCGCGGGGCTGTGCCTGGCGCCCGGCCTCGTCGATATGCGGGTGCAGCTGCGCGAGCCCGGCGCCGAGCATATCGAATCGATCGAGAGCGGCAGCCAGGCGGCGGCCGCCGGCGGCGTCACGACGATGGTGGCGCTGCCCAACACCGAGCCGCCGGTCGACAATGTGTCGGTCGTCGAGTTCCTCGCCCGCCGGGCCCGCGAGGTCAGGCTGACCAAGGTTCATACCTACGCCGCGGCGACCAAGGGCCTCAAGGGCAAGGAGCTGACCGAGATCGGTCTGCTCGCGGCCAACGGCGTGCTCGGCTTCACCGACGGCGTAACGGCGATCGCCGATGCGCTGGTCATGCGGCGCGTCCTCGCCTACGCCCGCACCTTCGATCAGCTGATCATCCAGCATCCCGAGGAGCCGAGCCTCGGCGGCGCCGGCGAGGTCACCGAGGGCGAGATCGCGACCCGGCTCGGCCTTCCGGGCATCACCCCGGCGGCCGAGATCATCATCATCGAGCGCGATTTGCGCCTCGTCGCGATCACCGGCGCACGCTACCACGTCGCGCATGTCTCCACCGCCGCGGCGGTGGACGCGATCCGCCGCGCCAAGATCGACGGGCTGCCGGTCACCTGCGACACCGCCCCGCCCTATTTCGCGCTCAACGAGACCGCGATCGGCGACTACCGCACCTTCGCCAAGCTGTCGCCGCCGCTGCGCGCCGAGTGCGACCGCCAGGCGGTCGTCGCCGGCCTCGCCGACGGCACGATCGACGCGATCGCCAGCGACCATGCGCCGTGGGACCAGGATTCGAAGCGGCTGCCGTTCAGCTCGGCGAGCTGCGGCATCGTCGGGCTGGAGACGCTGCTGCCGCTGTCGCTGGAGCTTTACCACAACCGCCATATGACGCTGATCGAATTGCTGCGGCGGCTGACGGTCGCGCCCGCGCGCATCCTCGGCCTCGGGGTCGGCCGACTGGCGGCGGGCGCGCCGGCCGATTTCGTGATCTTCGATCCCGTCGCCAGGGGCCGCGTCCAGACCGAGAATTTTCGCTCCAAATCGAAGAACGCGCCGTTCGACGGCCGGCCGGTGCAGGGCCGCGTCGAACGCACAGTCGTCGACGGCCGCACCATCTTCGAGCGCGGCGCATGATCATCCTCGCCGCCGTCGCGATCGGCTACCTGCTCGGCTCGATCCCGTTTGGGGTGGTGCTGACGCGCCTTGCCGGGCTCGGCGATGTGCGCAAGATCGGTTCCGGCAATATCGGCGCCACCAACGTGCTGCGCACCGGCAGCAAGGCGCTGGCCGCGCTGACCCTGTTGCTCGACCTCGCCAAGGGCGTCGCGGCGCCGCTGATCGCGGCGAGATGGGGTGAGGACGCGATGCTCGCCGCGGCCGCGGCGGTGGTTCTTGGCCATTTGTTCCCGGTGTGGATCGGGTTTCGCGGCGGCAAGGGCGGCGCCACCGGGCTCGGCGTGCTGATCGCGGTGGCCTGGCCGGTGGCGCTCGTCGCCGCGCTCCTCTGGCTCGCGGTACTGATCCTCTTCCGCTACTCCTCGCTCGCCACGCTGGTCGCCACGGTGGCGGCGGCGGCCTATGTCGGCTTTGTCGTGGACGCGCGGAGCGCGCTGATCATCGCGGCCATCTCGCTTGCCGTCATCGCCCGCCATCACGAGAACATCCGGCGCCTCCTCGCCGGCACCGAAAGCCGCGTCTCGCTGAGGAAAGGCTGAGGCGGACCCTGGCCGCGCGCGAGCTCGCCCCCGAGGAGCGCCTCGACTGGCTGCGCCTGAGCCGCACCGAGACGATCGGCCCGGTCACCTTCTATGCGCTGTTGCGCCGGTTCGGCTCGGCGCGGGCGGCGCTGCAGGCCGTGCCGCGGCTCGGCCGGCGCGATGTCGCCGTCCATGGTCGCGCCGCCGCCGAGCGCGAACTGGCCGCGCTCGCTCGGCTCGGCGCGCGCCTGGTGTGCTGGGGCGAGCCCGGCTATCCCGAGCGGCTCGCCGCGGTGGAGGATTCGCCGCCGGTGCTGACCCTGCTCGGCCAAGGCGAGCTGCTCGCCGCGCCGATCGTCGCCGTGGTCGGCGCGCGCAACGCCTCGGCCAACGGCCGACGGCTGGCGCACGACCTGGCCGCGGGGCTTGGCGAGGCGGGGATCGTCGTCGCCTCCGGCATGGCCCGCGGCATCGACGCCGCGGCGCATGCCGGCGCGCTCGCGACCGGCTCGGTCGCGGTCGTCGCCGGCGGCATCGACATCGTCTACCCCGAGGAGAATCGCGGCCTCTACCAGGCGCTGGCGCAACAGGGCGCGGTCGTCGCCGAATTGCCGTTCGGCACCGAGCCGCAGGCGCGCCACTTCCCGCGCCGCAACCGCATCATCTCGGGAATGGCGCTCGGCATCGTCGTGGTCGAGGCGGCGGCGAAATCGGGTTCGCTGATCACCGCGCGATTCGCCCTCGAACAAGGCCGCGAGGTGTTCGCCGTACCCGGCTCGCCGCTCGATCCGCGCAGCCGCGGCGCCAACGATCTCCTGCGCAACGGCGCGACCCTCACCGAGACCGCCGACGACATCGTCACCCAGCTCGGCCCGCTGCTGCACGGCGCCGCACCGCCGCCGCGCCGGGTCGCCGTCGACCGCGACTTGCCGCTGGCCGCGCCGCCGCCGGCGCCGCCGCCCGTCGCCATCGACGACGATTCCGGACTCGATCTGGTCCTCGAAAAGCTGAGCCCAACACCGGTGGCGGTTGACGAACTGGTGCGCCAATGCCAATTGTCAGCCGCCGCCGTCGCTACCTTGTTGCTTGAATTGGAACTCGCGGGCCGCATCGAGCGTCATCCCGGCAACCTCGTCTCGCGCCGATAAGCGGTGGTTGAGACCGCGTCTACTCAAACGGTTGCATGAACGTCGTCATCGTCGAATCGCCCGCCAAGGCGAAGACCATCAACAAATATCTCGGCCGCGACTACAAGGTCGTGGCGAGCTACGGCCATGTCCGCGACCTGCCCTCCAAAGACGGTTCGGTCCTACCCGATTCCGATTTTGCCATGTCCTGGGAGGTCGACGGCAAATCGGAAAAGCACGTCAAGGCGATGGCCGACGCGGTGCGCGGCGCCGACAAGCTGTTCCTCGCCACCGACCCCGACCGGGAAGGCGAAGCAATTTCCTGGCATCTGCAAGCCGTGCTCAACGCGCGCCACGTGCTCAAGGGTGTCGAGGTCAAGCGCGTCGTCTTCAACGAGGTCACCCGCAACGCCATCACCGAAGCCTTCCGCAAGCCGCGCGATATCGATATCGAGCTGGTCGACGCCTATCTGGCGCGCCGCGCGCTCGATTACCTGGTGGGGTTCACCCTGTCGCCGGTGCTGTGGCGCAAGCTGCCCGGCAGCCGCTCGGCGGGACGCGTGCAGTCTGTCGCGCTGCGCCTCATCTGCGAGCGCGAGAGCGAGATCGAGGCCTTCAAGGCGCGCGAGTATTGGACCGTCGAGGTCGAATTCGCCACCGAGGCCGGCGAGCGCTTCACGGCGCGGTTGACCCGGTTCGACGGCAAGAAGCTCGACCGCTACGACCTCGACAGCGAACAGAAGGCGCGCGCCGCCGCCGGTGCGATCCTCGCCGCGCCGGGCTTCTCGGTCACGTCGGTCGAGCGCCGGCAGACGCGGCGCAACCCGTTTCCGCCGTTCACCACCTCGACCTTGCAGCAGGAGGCCTCGCGTAAGCTCGGCTTTGGCGCGAGCCGCACGATGCGCCTCGCGCAGCGGCTCTACGAAGGCATCGATCTCGACGGCGACACGGTCGGCCTCATCACCTATATGCGCACCGACGGCGTCGCGATCGCCGGCGAGGCGATCGCCGACGTGCGCAAGCTGATCGCCGGCGATTTCGGCGACCGCTATTTGCCGCAAGCCCCAAGGGTCTACCGCAGCCCGGCGAAGAACGCGCAGGAGGCGCACGAGGCAATCCGCCCGACCGAGATGGCGCGCAAGCCAGCCGAAATCGGCCGCCACCTCGACGCCGACCACCGCCGCCTCTATGAGCTGATCTGGAAGCGCACCGTCGCCAGCCAGATGGAATCCGCGGTGCTCGACCAGGTCGGCGTCGACATCGCCGATCCCACTGCCCGCATCGGCCTCCACGCGACCGGCACGACGATCCAGTTCGACGGCTTCCTCGCGCTCTACCAGGAAGACCGCGACGACGCCGCGGACGACGACGAGAACCGCCGCCTCCCGGCGATGAAGGACAAGGAGCGCCTGGCGCGCGACGGGGTGACCCCGAGCCAGCATTTCACCCAGCCGCCGCCGCGCTACAGCGAGGCGAGCCTCGTCAAGAAGCTCGAGGAACTGGGCATCGGCCGGCCCTCGACCTACGCCTCGATCATCCAGGTGCTGCAGGACCGCGATTATGTCCGGCTCGACAAGCGCCGCTTCGTGCCGGAGGACCGCGGCCGGCTGGTGACCGCCTTCCTCACCAGCTTTTTCGAGCGCTACGTCGAATACAATTTCACCGCCGACCTCGAAAACCAGCTCGACGACATTTCCGGCGGGCGGATTGATTGGAAAGAGGTGCTGCGCAATTTCTGGCGCGACTTCTCGAACGCGGTCGACGGCACCAAGGATCTGAAGATCGGCGATGTGCTGAAGGCGCTCGACCTGGAGCTCGGCCGGCATTTCTTTCCCGATGACGGCTCGGGCAAGGATGTGCGCCGCTGTCCGGTTTGCGAAGGCGGCAGCCTGTCGCTGAAGCTCGGCCGGTTCGGCGCGTTTATCGGCTGCTCGAATTATCCCAATTGCCGCTACACCCGCGCGCTCGGGCTCGAAGCCGAGGGCGACGGCAAGGCTTCCGCCATCCCCGATATGGAACTCGGCACCGACCCGGCGACCGGGCTGCCGGTGGCGCTCAAAAAAGGCCCCTACGGGCAGTATATCCAGCTCGGCGGCGGCGGCGACAACGGCGAGCGGCCCAAGCGCGTCTCGTTGCCGCGCGGCATGGAGCCCGCCAGCGTCACCCTGGAGATCGCCCTCAAACTGCTGGCCTTGCCGCGCGAAATCGGCCGGCATCCCGACAGCGGCGAGACGATCGTCGCCGGGATCGGCAAGTTCGGCGCCTACCTCAAGCTGGGCGGCACGTACGCCTCGCTCGGCGGCGACGACGACGTGTTGAACATCGGCCTCAACCGCGCCGTAACGGTGCTCGCCGAAGCCAAAACCGGCGCCGGGCGCCGCGGCCCGCAATTGCTGCGCGAGCTTGGCGCGCATCCGGCGGGCGGCACGGTCGGGCTCTATCGCGGCCGGTACGGGCCCTATGTGAGCCATGGCGGTCTGTTCGCGTCGCTCCCCAAGGCCGCGGATCCCGACCAGTTCACGCTGGCCGAAGCGCTGCCGCTGCTCGAAGCGCAGAAGGCCAAGGGCAAGACCGCACGGAAGCCGCGCCCGGCCCGCGCCGCCGCCAACGGCTCGGCACGCCGCGCCACGGCGAAAAAGCCCGCGCAGCGGACGACGGCCAAGGCCAAAGCCGCTCCGGCTAAGTCGAGGCGAGCCACATCGAGCCGGCCCCCGAATCCTTAGGCCGCGTCGTCGGCGTTTTTCGCCGCGAGCCTAACGGCGGGCGGCTGGTTCCCACGGACCGCCGCGACCGCGCCGAATATCTCATCGACCTCGCCCAGGCCGGCGGCGCGGCCGACGGCGAGCTGGTCGCCGCCGAGGCCCTTCCCGCGCGCCGCTACGGTCCACCGCGCCTCAGGATCGTCGAGCGGCTGGGTTCGCCCGACGCGCCGGGCGCGATCAGCCTGATCTCGATCGCGGCGTTCGGCATCCCGCATGTCTTTCCCGCCGCGGCGCTCGCCGAGGCCGCGGCGGCGCAGCCGGCGGACCCGAGCGGACGCGCCGACCTGCGCGAGCTAGCGTTGGTGACGATCGACGGCAGCGACGCGCGCGATTTCGACGACGCGGTCTGGGCCGAGCCCGACCCCGACCCGGCCAATAGCGAGGGCTGGCATCTTGTCGTGGCGATCGCCGATGTGGCCTGGTACGTGACGCCGGGCAGCGTGCTCGATCGCGAGGCGGCGCTGCGCGGCAATTCGGTCTATTTCCCCGACCGGGTCGTGCCGATGCTGCCGGAGGCGCTGTCGAACGGTCTGTGTTCGCTGAAACCCGACGAGGACCGCGCCTGTCTCGCGGCGCATCTGTGGATCGACGCCCACGGCCGCAAGCGCCACCACCGGTTCGAGCGCGCGATCATGCGCTCCGCGGCGCGGCTGACCTATGAGGAGACGCAGGCGGCGCGCGACGCCAAACAGCAGCCCCCGATCGCCCGGGAGCGGCTCGACGCGCTCTATGGCGCCTTCGCGGCGCTCGACCGGGGGCGCGTTGCGCGCGGCGCCCTGGCGCTCGACCTTGCCGAGTACCGCGTCGTGCTCGACGTCGCCGGCACGCCCGCCGCGGTCGAACCGCGCCGGCGGCTCGACAGCCACAAACTGATCGAGGAATTCATGATCCTCGCCAACGTCGCCGCCGCCGAGGAACTGGAGGCGCGGCGGCGCCCCTGCGTCTATCGCGTCCACGACGCGCCCGACCCGGAGCGGGTGGACGCGCTGCGCCAGGCGCTCGCCGATATCGAGGTGCCCGGCCTCTCGCTGGCGAAAGGCCAGGTGCTGCGGCCGGAGCTGTTCAACCGCGTCCTGGCGCGGGTCACCGGGCGGCCGGAGGCGCCGGTGGTCAACGATCTGGTGCTGCGGGCTCAGGCGCAGGCCGCCTACAGCCCGGCCAATATCGGCCATTTCGGGCTGGCGCTGCAGCGCTACGCGCATTTCACCTCGCCGATCCGGCGCTACGCCGACCTGCTTGTCCACCGCGCGCTCCTCGGCGAAGCCCTGCCGCCCGAGCTTGACGAGGCTGCCAAGCACATATCGGCGACCGAGCGGCAAGCCACCGCCGCCGAGCGCGCCGCGCTCGAGCGCTACCGCGCGCGGCTGCTCGGCAACCGGATCGGCGAGGTGTTTGCCGGCCGGGTCAACGGCGTCGCGCGCTTCGGCCTGTTCGTTACCCTGGCCGACAGCGGCGCCGACGGACTGCTGCCGGTCACCAGCCTGCCGGGCGATTTCTACCGCTTCGACCCGCGGCGGATGCGGTTGAGCGGGCGGCATTCGCGGCGCAGCTTTGGGCTGGGCGACGCGCTTTCGGTGCGCCTTGCCGAAGCCGACCCGCTCGGCGGCCGGCTGGTCTTTCGGCTTGAGGAGGATATCGCCGACGCGCCGCCAATCGGGCGGATGCGGCGGCGCGGCCGGTTCGACCGCCGGCGCTGACGCAGCCATGTTGATTGCGGCGCAGCAAAAAACTACTGTGCGCCCGCCACTGAGGGGCGCGGGACGCCCGCAAGCGCCGTCATCGGCGAGCCAGGGAACACCAGGGATTGCCGAAAAAAGCGCGGTTATTGTCGTGGTGGCGGCTGGGTCCGGCGGCCGCCCTACTCGCCCTCGCCGCGTGCGGCATGCACGATGCCCGGCAGGACGCGGCTGCGGGCCGGCTCTTCGCGCGCGGGATCGACCAGATCACCGATCTCTATATCGAGCCGATCTCGGGCCAGAAGTTGGTCTTTGCCGGCGCCAAGAACCTGGCGAAGCTGGACCCCCGGCTCGCGGTTGCGGTCGGCGGCGACGTGCGCGACCGCGACCAGGTGACGCTGACCTATGACGGCATCGTGGCGGCCAATTACCAGGTTCCACCCGCCATCGACGGGCATGACGGCGGCGAGATCGTCGCCGGTCTGATCGGCGCCGCCAAGAAGGCTTCGGGGCGCGTCGCCGCGCTGCCCGAGGAGACGATCGACGAGGCGGTGTTCGACGGCATGACCGGGGCGCTCGACCGCTTCTCGCGCTACGCGCCGCCGGACGAGGCGCGCGACCAGCGGGCGTCGCGCGACGGCTTTGGCGGCATCGGCATCACCCTCGAGACGAACACCAACGATTACGGAATCACCGCGGTCTCCGAGCAGAGCCCGGCCGAGCGCGCCGGCATCCGGATCGGCGATAAGATCGTGGCGATCAACGGGATTCCGGTCGCCGGCCGCCGCGCGACCGACATCGTCCACGATTTGCGCGGACCGATCGGCACTATCGTCGGCTTGACCATCGCGCGGCCCGGCCTCGCGGGAACGCGCGAGTTTCGCATCGAGCGCGCCCTCGTCGTGGTGCCAACGGTGACCGCTTTGCGCGACGGCAATATCGCGATCTTCAAGGTCGCGAGCTTCAATCAGAGCACGACGCAACGGGTTACCGAGGGCCTGTTGGAGGAACAGCGCGAGGCAAACGGGCATCTTGCCGGGATCGTCCTCGACCTGCGGGGCGACCCGGGCGGGCTGCTCGACCAGGCGGTGAGCCTTTCCGATCTGTTCATCGCCAAGGGCCCGATCATCGCGACCGTCGGCCGCCACCCGGCGAGCCACCAATATTTCGCCGCGACCGGGCGCGGCATCGCTCCCACCACGCCGCTCGTCGTGCTGATCAACGGCGGCTCGGCCTCGGCGTCGGAAATCGTCGCCGCGGCGCTGCAGGATGTCGGGCGCGCCGTCGTGGTCGGCAGCTCGTCCTACGGCAAGGGCACGGTGCAGACGGTGATGCGCCTGCCGAACGACGGCGAACTGACCCTTACCTGGGCCCGGCTCGTCACCCCGTCGGGCTATTTCCTGCAGCAGCACGGCGTGGTGCCGACACTGTGCACTAGCGGCCTCGGCGACGGCGACGCCGCGCTCGATGCCGCGCTGCACCATCCGGGGGCCGCTGTCGCCGTCGACGTGTCGCGGCCGCGCGCCTCGCTCGACGACCCGGGTTGGGCGGCGCTGCGCCGCACCTGCCCGGCGCAGCAGACAAGCCCGGCGCTCGACCTCAAGCTCGCCGAGCGGGTCTTGTCCGACCCGGCGCGCTACAGCGCCGCGCTCGGCGCGATCCATCCGGCCACGATGTCGGCGCTCGCCCCGCCGGCCTCCGCCGGCCCCGCCGGCTTGACAGCGGTCGACGGCGGACTATCTTCCAATCCGCGATCGCCCTGAGACCCCGTAGGACCCGGCAATGGCCAAAAGCAGCACCGTCCAGATCAAGCTCGTCAGCAGCGCCGACACCGGCTACTACTACGTCACCAAAAAGAACCCGCGGACAAAGACCAATAAGCTCGAACTGAAGAAGTTCGATCCGGTCGCGCGCAAGCACGTCGTCTTCCGCGAAGCGAAGATCAAGTAAGTCCGGGTGTCTGGCTGACCGGCTGGCCGACCGGCTGTCTTACGAAGCGACCGCGAGCGGCGCCGGGAGCATCTGGCCGTTTTGCGCCACTACCTTGTTCCGGCCCGCGTCCTTGGCCTGATAGAGCGCATCGTCGGCGCGCTGCAGCAGTGTGTCGACCGTGTCGCCGGTCTGCGCGACCGCGACCCCGACGCTGATCGTGATCGGCCGGCGCTCGCCTGCCGTATGGATGAAGAACGGCTCCGCGGCGACCGACTGGCGCAGGCGCTCCGCCACGGTGACGGCCGCGGCCAAATTGGTTTCCGGCATCACCACGACAAATTCCTCGCCGCCCAGCCGCGCGACCAGATCGATGCTGCGCACGCCGCGCAACGCCCGGTCGGCAAGTTGGCGCAGCGCGTCGTCGCCGCCGGGGTGACCGAATTGGTCGTTGACCTGCTTGAAGTGATCGACATCGAACATCATCAGCGAGGTGTCCGTGGCGCCGACGTTGTTGACCCGCGCGACCAGTTCTTCGAGATGGGCGATGACATAGCGCCGGTTGTAGAGCCCGGTCAGCTCGTCGGTGAGCGCGAGCGACAGGCTGCGATGATAATTTTCGTGCAGCCGGTCCTGCAACCGCTTGCGCCGCACCTGGCTGCGCACGCGCGCCAGCAGCTCGTTGCGGTCGACCGGACGGATCAGGTAATCGTTGGCGCCGAGGTCGAGCCCCTTGGCCAGCCGCGGCAGCTCGCCTTCGTCGGCCAGGAGCAGGATGGGCAATTGGCGGTACGGCTCCGCCGCGCGCCATTGCGACACGAGGCGCAGCGGATCGCCGTCGGGCATCGACAGGCTGAGGATGATCAACTCGATCGATCCGTCGATCGTCGCCTGCGCCTCCTCGCCGCTGCCGACCTGACGGACCGACTCGGCCATGGGGGCCAGCGTTTCGGCGATCCGCGAGGCGCCGAATCCCTGCTGCTCGACAAGCAGGATATGCGCGCCGCGAACCGCCTCGGGACGATCGTCGCGCTCCTCCTGGCTGCCGAAGCGGCCGCAGATTTCCTCGCGCAGCCGCAATTCTTCCATCATCCGCTTCAGCCGGATAAGCGAGCGGACGCGGGCGAACAGCGCGATGTCGTTGACGGGCTTGGTGAGAAAATCGTCGGCCCCGGCTTCGAGGCCGCGCAGCCGGTCGGCGATGTCCGACAGCGCGGTGACCATGACGACCGGGATGTCGGTGGTGCGCGGGTTCGCCTTCAGGCGGCGGCACACTTCGAACCCGTCCATCCGCGGCATCATCACGTCAAGGAGGACGATGTCGGGCAGCTCTGATTCCGCGAGTTCCAGCGCGGTTGGGCCGTTGAAGGCGGGGATCACCTGGAAATATTCGCTCGAAAGCTTGGCCTCGAGCAGCTTGACGTTGAGTTCGACGTCGTCGACGACGAGCACGCGGGCGGTCATGGCAAGGCTGCCGATCTGAAGGGGAGGAAAAGCGGTCCGCTCACGCCAGGAATCGCTCGACCGTGCGCAGAAAGCCGGTGACCGAGATCGGCTTGGCGATATAAGCCTCGCAGCCGCCGCTGCGGATCTTTTCCTCGTCGCCCTTCATCGCGAAGGCGGTCACCGCGATAACCGGAATCGCCCGCAAATCGTCATCCTCTTTCAGCCATTTGGTGACTTCGAGGCCGGAGATCTCGGGAAGCTGGATATCCATCAGGATCAAATCGGGGCGGTGCTCGCGCGCCATCTTCAGCGCCTCGACCCCATCGCGCGTCTGCAGCGTGTGGTAGCCGTGAGCTTCCAACAGATCGTTGAAAAGCTTCATATTGAGATCGTTGTCCTCGACGATCAGCACCTTCTTCTTGGAGCACTGCTTGCCGGCAACGTGATCGGCGTTAATCAGTTCGAACGTCATTCTCATCTGACCCCAAATTGGCGCCGTTCGGGGATGCTGAACGCAACCGGCAGTGTGCCCCGCCACGATCCAGCCGCCATTCTTACGGTCGCCGACTTAAGAAAGGGTAACGATGGGGCGTTCTTTTCCCGTCGGGCCTTTCGATGTCCGAGTTTGCAGTCTGGCCCCGGATGATTTAGGAGAACAAAGAGCGACCCCCAAGCTGTTCAGGGGCGAGCCGACCATGATTTCAGGATTTCGCATCGGCGTCGATCTCGGCGGCACCAAGATCGAGGCCGTCGCCATCGACCGGGACGGCCAGATGCACGCCCGCCGGCGCGTCGCCACCCCGGCTGGCGACTACGTCGCTACGGTCGAAGCCGTGGCGGCGCTGGTTCGCGGCATCGACGCCGAGTTCGGCGGCCGCCTGACGGTCGGGGTCGGTATTCCGGGGACGCTCGCCGCGCGCACCGGCCTCGTCAAGAACGCCAACTCGACCTGCCTGATCGGCCGCCCGCTCGGCCGCGACCTGGCGGTGGCGCTCGGCCGCCGGGTGCGGCTCGCCAACGACGCCAATTGCTTCGCGCTGTCCGAAGCGAGCGACGGCGCCGCTGCCGGATGCAAAAGCGTTTTCGGCGTCATCCTGGGGACCGGGGTCGGCGGCGGCATCGTGATCGACGGCAGGATCGTCGTCGGCGCCAATGCGATCGCCGGCGAGTGGGGGCACAACCCCCTGCCCTGGCCAAGCCAGGACGAATTGCCGGGACCGGCCTGCTATTGCGGCCGTCACGGCTGCATCGAAACATTCCTGTCGGGGCCGGGCCTTGCCGCCGACCATCACCGGCACGGCGGCGGCGATAGCGACGGCGAGCGCATCGTCGCGGGCGCGGCCTGCGGCGACGCCGCCTGCCGCGCGACCCTCGACCGCTATGCCGGCGGGCTTGCCCGCGCGCTCGCTCATGTCGTCAACATCCTCGATCCCGATGCGATCGTGCTGGGCGGCGGCCTGTCCGCGATCACCGGGCTTTACGACGCGGTGCCGCGCCTCTGGGGCGAGTTCGTATTCTCCGACGAGGTGGTCACCAAACTGTTGCCGCCGCGCCACGGCGCTTCGAGCGGGGTGCGCGGCGCCGCCTGGTTGTGGGGTCCGGACGAGGCCGCCGAGGCGCCCTCGTGAGCGCGCTCTGCCGCGATTGCGCCGCGCTCGCCGCCGCCCCACCCGATGCCGGGCGCTGCGCCGCCTGCGGCTCGCCGCGCATCCTCTCGCATCCCGAGATCGACGCGCTGGCGATCGCCCATGTCGATTGCGACGCCTTCTATGCGACGGTCGAGAAGCGCGACCGGCCCGAGCTCGCCGAGCAGCCGGTCATCGTCGGCGGCCGCGAGCGCGGCGTGGTGCTCGCCTGCTGCTATGTCGCGCGGCTCTACGGCGTGCGCTCGGCGATGCCGATGTTCAAGGCGCTGGCCGCCTGCCCGCACGCGATCGTGATCCGCCCCGACATGGCGAAGTACCGCGAGGTCGGCCGCGCCGTGCGCGCCGAGATGCGCCGGCTGACGCCGCTCGTCGAGCCGCTGTCGATTGACGAGGCGTTTCTCGACCTCACCGGCACCGCGACGGCGAGCGGCATGGCGCCGGCGCAGGCGCTCGCCGGTCTGGTGCGGCATATCGAGGCCGCGCTCGGCGTCACCGCGTCGATCGGGCTCAGTTACAACAAGTTCCTCGCCAAGATCGCCTCCGACCTCGACAAGCCGCGCGGCTTCGCGGTGATCGGCCGCGCCGATGCCGCCGCTTTCCTCGCCGACAAGCCGGTCGGCCTCCTATGGGGTGTCGGCGCGGCGATGCAGCGCCGGCTCGCCGCCGACGGGATCGCCGTGATCGGCCAGCTCCGGACGATCGACGAGCGCGAAATGGCCCGGCGTTACGGCAAGATGGGCGCACGCCTCGCCCGGCTCGCGCGCGGCGACGACGCGCGCCCTGTCGAGCCGGACTCACGCACGAAATCGATCTCGGCGGAAACCACCTTGGCCCGCGACGAAAGCGACGCGGAGGCGCTCGCCCGCACGCTCTGGCCGCTGTGCGAGGAAGTCTCGGGCCGGCTCAAGAGCGCTGGGCTGGCCGCCGGCACCGCGACCTTGAAGCTCAAGACCAGCGATTTCCGCCTCCGCACCCGCTCGCGCAAGCTCGCCGACCCGAGCCAGTTGGCCGACACGCTGTTCCGCACCGCCCGCCACCTGCTCGCGGGCGAAGCCGACGGCGCGACACGATTTCGCCTGATCGGTATCGGCGCCGATGCCCTCGTCAGCGCCGCCGCCGCCGACCTGCCAACCCTGTTCGACCGCGAGGACGGCAAACCGCGCCGCCTGGAACGGGCGCTCGACGACATCAGGACCCGCCACGGCAGCGGCGCGGTGCGGCTCGGAAGGCCGCTTCAACCCAATGTCTCCCCGAAAGGAGCAAGATCGTAGCTCGTGTTTTTGCTTCCCCCTTCATTGCGAACCAGGATATCGCGCTGCATAAGGTTTCGGATATCACGCTGGGCGGTCGGCAATGAACACCGCGCAATCGTGGCCCATTTCGGGGCCGTGAGCTTTTCCCTAACCGTCGAGATAACGGTTCAGCATCGTCTTCTGGCGGCGTTGATTGAGCTTTGTCAGCGAATGCCGCTGCCAGAAATCCACCTTGCGAAGCACAACGGCGCAAGCAACTTCAGCCGCCGTCAGCGTCTTGGTGAAACAGTCGACGAACCAAAGGAGCCTGCGCGTGACGTCAAGATCGCCTTTCTGAGCAAGTTCGAGCGACCCGTAATATTTGCTTCTGTCGCGCCGGATTTGGCCTGAAAGGCTGTAGAACCGCTGAGACGCCCTTTCCGAACGGGCCAGCCTCAGGTCCGCGAGGACGCGAGCGATACGGCCATTTCCATCCTAGAAAGGATGAATTGTGACAAACCACAAATGGGCAATGGCCGCGTGCACGATCCCGTCAATCGCCATTGGTCAAGGCAATACTGAGCTGCTCCATGCGTCCGAGCAACCGTCCCTGCTTCAAATGCGCATCGGCGAGTGGTCGCGCCAGCGTTTCCGCATCTCAACGGAAATGCGGCCAATCTGGCAACTCCCAGATGTACATATTCACCTCAATATTTGAGGTGAATATGTACCATTCGCATCAATCCGCCAGAGGCGCTTTGACCGCCTGGAGGTCTGTCAGCAATGCGGCTTGCCGAGGCCTTCGATCGTGTCGAGCTTGGCCTTGATCGTGTAGTCGCCGTAATCGATCGTCATGTCACGCGAGATGCCGTTGTCGAGCAGCAGCATGCCGAGTTCGTAATCGGGCTTCTCGGTGTTCGGGTCGGCCGGAAAAAACGCCAGCCGGATGCGCCACCCCGGCCGCTGCAGGATCGGGTTTTTGATCGGATCCTTGGGGTCGGGCTCGATCTTGGGCCCGATCACGCCCGATACCAGCACCGCGCCGTCGGCCGTCGCGCCGTCGAAGACCTGGCGCGATATGAAATTGTCGCCGGCCTGCGCCCGCTGGATCAGCAGGATGGTGTGGGCGCTCGGGAACATCGCCCCCGCCGGCAGCTTCATCGTCTGCGGCTTCGGCTTCTCGAAAGTGATCGTGCCGCCCTTGCCGGGGCCGTCGAGCTGCGCCGAGCCGCGGATCTCCTCGTCGACCGTGCCGTTGCGCGACTCCTTCTGGTTGAAGCGGTAGCGCAGACCGTCCTTCGATTCCCAGGTGACGAAGTTGGAGACGATCTCGACATCCTGAGATTCGGCATAATTGAGCATCAGCTTGTAGCTTTGCTCGACGGTCCAGCCATCGCAGGTCTCGCCCCATTGGTAGCCCATGGTGCCGTTGGCGCCGGTGACGCCGGAATCCGTTTTGGCGGCGTCGAGGCTCATCGTGTAGAGGGCGCGGTGCGCCGCGATCTCGGCCTTGGCCGAGCCCGCCCCTACGCACGCCAGCGCCAGCACCGCCACGCCGCTCGCCTTACGCCATCCTTCGATCATCAATCGGGGACCCCTTGTTCGCCGCAGCGCGTCATCTTTGCCGCCAACCGCGGGGCGGCGCCAGCATTTACGGCCGCACCCCGCGCGCCGGGGGCAGGTCGAGCCGAATGTGCAGTTCCTTCAGCCGCTCGGCCGAAATCGGCGCCGGCGCCTGCATCAGCAGGTCCTGGGCCTGCTGGTTCATCGGGAAGGCGACGATTTCGCGCAGGTTCGGCTCGTCGGCCAGCAGCATGACGATGCGGTCGATGCCAGGCGCCGAACCGCCGTGCGGCGGCGCGCCGTATTTGAACGCGTTGAGCATGCCGCCGAACCGCGCCTCGACCTCTTCCTTGGAATAGCCGGCGATGGCGAACGCCTTGTACATGATGTCCGGTCGATGGTTACGGATAGCGCCCGACGACAGTTCCGTGCCGTTGCACACGATGTCGTACTGGTACGCGTTGATCGTCAGCGGGTCCTGGGTTTCGAGCGCTTCGAGCCCGCCCTGCGGCATCGAGAACGGGTTGTGGCTGAACTCGATCTTCCGCGTCTCCTCGTTCACCTCGTACATCGGAAAATCGGTGATCCAGCAGAACTCGAAGCAACCCTTGGCGCCGAGCCCCAGCTCGTGGCCGATCCTGAGCCGCGCCGCGCTGGCGAACGGCAGAAACGCGCTCGGCACGCCGGCGACAAAGAACACCGCGTCGCCGTCCTTCAGCGCCAATTCCCGGCGCAGCGCCGCGGTGCGCTCGGGGCCCAGGTTGCGCGCCACCGGCCCCGCCCCCTCGCCGTCGCGGAAGAAGATGTAGCCGAGCCCGGGCTGGCCTTCGCCCTGCGCCCAGGAATTCATCCGGTCGCAGAACGCGCGGTTGCCGCCACCCGGCGCCGGGATCGCCCGCACCCGGACGTTGGCGTCCTCCTCGATCATCCCGGCGAAGATGCGAAATCCCGAGCCCCGGAACGTCTCGGTCGCGTCGATGATCTCGACCGGGTTGCGCAGGTCGGGCTTGTCGGTCGCGTAGCGCAACAGCGCGTCGGCGTAGGGGATGCGGCGGAACGGCGCCGGGCTCACGGCGCGGCCGGCGGCGAATTCCTCGAAGACGCCGTGCAGCACCGGCTCGATCGCCGCGAAGACGTCCTCTTGGGTCACGAAGCTCATCTCGAAATCGAGCTGGTAGAACTCGCCGGGGGCGCGGTCGGCGCGGCTGGCCTCGTCGCGGAAGCACGGCGCGATCTGGAAATAGCGGTCGAACCCGGCGACCATCAGCAATTGCTTGAACTGCTGCGGCGCCTGCGGCAGCGCATAGAACTGGCCCGGATGCAGCCGGCTCGGCACGTAATAGGGCCGCGCGCCCTCGGGCGAGTCGGCGGTGAGGATCGGCGTCTGGAACTCGGTGAAGCCCTGCTCGATCATGCGCCGCCGGATCGAGGCGATGACATGCGAGCGCAGCATGATGTTGGCATGCACCCGCTCGCGCCGCAGGTCGAGGAAGCGGTAGGCGAGCCGGATCTCCTCGGGATAGTCGGCGTCGCTGTTGACCGGCAGCGGCAGCGGGTCGGCGGCCGACTGCACCACCAGCTCGGCGATGACCAGCTCGACCTCGCCGGTCGGCAGGTTCGGGTTCACCGTGTCGTCCGAGCGGGCGACGATTTTGCCGGTCACGGTGACGACGCTTTCGAGCCGCAGCGCGTCGACCGCCGCGAACAGCGGCGACGACACGTCGATCACGCATTGCGTCACCCCGTAATGGTCGCGCAGATCGACAAAAAGCAGCTGCCCGTGGTCGCGCTTCCTATGCACCCAGCCCGACAGCCGCGCGCTCGGCCCGGCATCGGCAAGGCGCAGCGCGCCGCAGTCATGGGTGCGATAGGCGTGCATCGCCGTAAAATCCCGCCGCATGTGGAAAAAGCGCGCCGAAGACGGCACGAACCCCCTGCCGTTGTCAAGCCGAGCGCCCTTGGGGAGGTGAATTGTCTCCCGCCGCCGCCGGGCCTAGTCTCTCGCTGCCTCATTTTTAATCGAGGGATCATGCCGGACACCGCCGCTACCGCCCGCGCCCGCGCCGCTGAGTTCTGCCGCCGCTTCGGGCTGCGCGTGCCGATCCTGATGGCGCCGATGGCCGGGGCCTGTCCGGTGGCGCTCGGCGCAGCGGTCGCCAATGCCGGCGGCATGGGCGCCTTCGGGGCGCTGACCTCGAATTCTGCCGCTATCGCCGCCTGGGCTCGAGATTTTCGCGACGGCAGCAACGGCGGGTTCCAGATCAATCTTTGGGTTCCCGACCCGCCACCGGTGCGCGACACGGCGCATGAGGCGCGGGTGCGCGGCTTTCTCGGCCAGTGGGGTCCGCCGGTTGCCGAGACCGCGGGCGACGCACCGCTGCAGGATTTTGACGCGCAGTGCGAGGCGCTGCTTGCCGCCCGCCCGCGCGCCGTTTCATCGATCATGGGAATTTTCCCGGAAAAATTCGTCACCGCGGCGAAGGCGCGCGGCATCGCCTGGTTCGCCACTGTGACCACCCTTGCGGAAGCGCGCGAAGCCGAGGCCGCCGGCGCCGACGTCATCGTCGCGCAGGGCGCCGAGGCGGGCGGCCACCGCGGCGCCTTCGACGCCGGCAAGGCCGAGCAGCAGCTCGTCGGCCTGTTCGCGTTGGTGCCGCGCCTCGCCGACAAGATCGCGCTGCCGATCGTCGCGACCGGCGGCATCGGCGACGCGCGCGGGATCGCCGCCGCGCTGACGCTCGGCGCCAGCGCGGCGCAGCTCGGCACCGCGCTGCTGCGCACCCCCGAGGCCAACATCCATCCGGCTTGGGCCGGCGCGCTGGTCGAGCTCGAACCCGAGGCGACGATGCCGACGCGGGGCTTCTCCGGCCGACTAGGCCGCGCGGTCGCCACCGACTACGTCCGCGCCGCCGCCGCGCCGGACGCGCCGGAGCCGGCGCCCTATCCGGTCCAGCGCGGTCTCGCGACGGCGATGCGCGAGGCCGGCGCCAAGGTCGGCGATGTCCATCGCCTGCAAGCCTGGGCGGGCCAGGCGGCGGCGCTGGCCCGCGCCGAGCCGGCCGGCGAGCTGGTCGCCCGGCTGTGGCGGGAAGCGGCGGCGCTGCTTCCCGCCGGCTAGGGTTTCGCGCTATAGCCTCGCCCATGACCCTGATCACCGACAGCGCCGCGCTCGCGGAATTCTGTGCGCGCCAGAAGGGCGCCGAGTTCATCACCGTCGACACCGAGTTCATGCGCGAACGGACCTATTGGCCGATCCTCTGCCTGGTACAGGTCGCCGGACCCGGCGACGCCGTAGCGATCGACGCGCTGGCGCCGGGCATCGACCTCGCGCCGCTGCTGGCGCTGATGAACGACCCGGCGAGCCTCAAGGTGTTCCACGCGGCGCGCCAGGACCTCGAAATCTTCTTCCACCTGTCGGGCGCGGTGCCGCAGCCGCTGTTCGACACGCAGGTCGCCGCGATGGTCTGCGGCTTTGGCGATTCGGCGAGCTACGAGACGCTGGTGCGCAAGCTCGCCGGGGCGCAGCTCGACAAGGCCTCGCGCTTTACCGACTGGTCGCACCGCCCGCTGACCGAGCGCCAGATCGAGTATGCGCTCGGCGACGTCGTGCATCTGCGCACGGTGTATGACCGGCTGCAGCAGCGCCTGGCCAAGAACGGCCGTGCGAGCTGGTTCGCCGAGGAGATGGCGGCGCTCGCCGACCCGGCGCTCTACCGCGCCGAGCCGGAAGCGGCGTGGCGGCGGTTTCGGCTGCGCGGCCGGGCCGATTCGCGCTTTCTCGGAGTGCTGCGGGCGCTCGCCGGGTGGCGCGAGGCGGCGGCGCAGCAGCGCGACCTGCCGCGCGGCCGCATCCTGCGCGACGAGGCGCTGATTGAGATCGCCAGCCACGCGCCGCAGCGTGTCGAAACGCTGGCGCGCACCCGCGGGCTTGCCAAGGGCATCGCCGAAGGCAAGCTCGGCAAGGAGATCCTCGACGCGGTCGCCGCCGGCCTCGCCGACCCGAACCCGCCGCCGGCGATCGCGCAAAAGGCGCAGAACCCACCCGGCCTCGGGCCGCTGATCGAGCTGCTGCGCGTGCTCTTGAAGCAGCGCTGCGAGGATTTCGAGGTCGCGCAAAAGCTCGTCGCCTCGACCGACGACCTCGAAGCGATCGCCGCCGACGACAACGCCGAAATCGTCGCCCTGCATGGCTGGCGGCGCGAGGTCTTCGGCGCCGACGCGCTGGCCCTGAAGCACGGCACGCTGGCGCTGACCGCCGGCCGCAACCGCATCGAGCTGGTGCCGCTGCCCGAAAAGACTGTCGGGTAATCTTCTACGCCAAGGCTGTCTTGCGGGCGCGGCGGCGCGTCGTCTGCGGGGCGAGCCCGAGCGCGCGCCCCAGTGCGGCGAGCCGGCGTTCGACCGCCTCGCCCTGGAACAGACTGCCGCTCGGCGGCACTTCGAGCACCAGCGCGGCGCCGTTGCGCGACAAGCGCACCTCGTCGAGCAGGTCGAGCGCCCCGCCGCACAGCGTATAGGCGAGGCGCAGCGCCAATCCGAGAACGCGCGCGTCGGCCGCCTCGCGGTCGTCGAGCAGCGGGCGGGTCGCCGCCTTGATCGGGTCGTCCGGCGGGCCGCCGTAGCGCGCGTGCAGCGCCTGGGCGATGAACACGCGTTCCCGGTGGCTGATCGCGCCGATCGGCATCCGCAGGCTGCGGGTGAAGGCCTGCTCGGCGCGGTAGTCGGGATGCTCGGTCCACGCGATGTCGCTCAGCCAGCACGCCGCCCGGTGCAGCCGCCGCGAGTGCGGCGACAGTTCGCCGAACACCGGCGCGGTCCAGGCCGCGAGTCGGTCGCCGTCGCTGCGCCCGCGGCTCTGGCTGACCGCGACGCCGATGCAGGCGGCGGTCAGCGGGTCGATGCCCGGCTGCGGCGGCAGCAGCCCGTAAGCGTAGCCTTCGCGCAGGCCGTAGGCGGAAAACATGATCCGCTCGGGCGCGCCGGCCTCGACCAGCTCGTACAGGATCAGCGCCGCCAGCGGCACCAGTTCGAGGCGCTTGCGGTTGACCGTAACGATGCGCTCCAGCGAGCGCCGCGACATCCCGGCGACGATTTCGAGGAAGGCGTCGGCCGAGCGGCGATGCACCGCGTACTGGTGGATGATGTGCAGCGGATAGCGCGCCTGCTCCATGTGCAGTCGGGCGATCGCCCGCCAGGCGCCGCCGACCAGGAACAGCGTCTTGCCGGCCGCCTCGCGCAGCAGCCGGGCGCCCTGGACGCTGCGCCTGACCGCGTCGCGGATGGCGCGCGGGTTGTCGCCGAGCTCGGCGAGGCGCAGCGGTCCCAGCGGCAGCGAGATGCCGTCGCCGATCGCCGGCTCGCCGCGGCCCTTCGCCGCGCTGCCGCCGATCCGCACCAGCTCGACCGATCCGCCGCCGAGGTCGCCGACCACGCCGTCGGCGTCGGGGATGCCGGCGAGCACGCCCGCCGCCGACAGCCGCGCCTCTTCCGGCCCGTCGACGATCCGCACCGGCAGTCCGCATTGCCGCTCGATCTCGGCGGCGAATTCCGCGCCGTTGCTTGCCTCGCGCACCGCCGCGGTGGCGATCGCCGTCAGGTGATCGACGTCGAGCGCTCGCGCCAGCGCGACAAAGCGCTGCAGATTGGCGTAGGCGAGCTCGACACCTTCGCGGTTTAGCCTGCCGGTGCGGGCGATGCCGCGGCCGAGCCCGCACATGACCTTTTCGTTGAGCAGCGGCAGCAGGGTCGCGCCCAGCCGCTCGAAGACCACCAGGCGCAGCGAGTTCGAGCCGATATCGATGACCGCGATCCGGTCGAACGAGACAGTCGTGTTGCGGTCGGGCATCAGCGGCGCAATCGCCTCATCGCGCCCGGCTCATCGCGCGACCAGCCGCGGTTGGCGCCGCCGCGTCGCCCTTCCCCGCCCCGAGAGGCTGGGATTGGTCATGAAGTAGGTGTGCGCGGAAAACTCCTCGCCGGCCGGCGCGCGCGTATAGGCGCCGTCCGCGGCGAGGCGCCAGCTTTGCAGCGTGTCGCGCAGATTGGCCACCATGATCTCGTCGAGCACCTGGCGATGCACGGTCGGGTTCTCGATCGGCACCAGCGCCTCGACGCGGCCATTGAGGTTGCGCGGCATCCAGTCGGCCGAGCTGATGAACACCAGCGCCTGGTCGGACGGCAGCTTGTTGCCGTTGCCGAAGCAGACGACGCGGCCATGTTCGAGAAAGCGCCCCACGATGCTCTTGACTCGGATGTTCTCCGACATTCCGGAAACGCCCGGGCGCAGGCAACAAATCCCGCGCACCACCAGATCGATCGACACCCCCGCCTGCGACGCGGTGTAGAGCTGGTCGATGATCCGGGGGTCGACCAGCGCGTTGAGCTTGGCCCAGATCTGCGCTGGGCGGCCCGCCTTGGCATGGGCGATCTCCGCTTCGATGAGGCTCTCCAACCGCTCGCGCAGATTGATCGGCGCCACCGCGATCTTTTCGAGATGCGACGGCTGGGCATAGCCGGTCATGAAGTTGAAGAGGCGCGCCGCGTCGTGGCACAGCCCGGCATCGCAGGTGAAAAACGACAGATCGGTGTAAACCCGCGCCGTATAGGGATGGTAGTTGCCGGTGCCGAAATGCACGTAGGAGCGCAATTCGCCGCCCTCGCGCCGCACCGCTAGCGAGACCTTGGCGTGGGTCTTCAACTGCAGGAAGCCGTAGACCACCTGAACCCCGGCGCGTTCGAGGTCGCGCGCCCAGCGGATATTCGCCTCCTCGTCGAACCGCGCCTTCAGTTCGATCATCGCGGTGACCGATTTCCCGGCCTCGGCCGCCTCGGCGAGCGCGCGCACGATCGGGCTGTCGTTGCTGGTGCGGTAGAGCGTCTGCTTGATCGCCACCACCGCCGGGTCTCGCGCCGCCTGCCGCAGGAACTGCACGACGACATCGAAGCTCTCGTAGGGATGGTGGACGACGATGTCCTTCTGGCGGATCGCGGCGAAGCAATCGCCGCCGAAATCGCGGATGCGCTCGGGGAACCGCGCGTTGTACGGCGTGAACAGCAGGTCGGGCCGCTCGTCGGTGATCAGCTCGGAGGTATCGTCGAGCCCCAAAAGGCCGGCCGAGGCGAACACGTCGCCCGGCGCCGCGTCGAGCTTTTCCGAGAGGAATTGCCGCAGTTCGTCCGGCATCCGCGAGTCGACGCCGAGATGGATCACATGGCCGCGGCGGCGCTGCTTGAGCGCGGTCTCGAACAGCTGAACGAGGTCTTCCGCCTCCTCCTCGATCTCGACCTCGCTGTCGCGCAGCACCCGGAAGACGCCTTGCGCCACCACCGCGAACCCCGGGAACAGATGGTCGAGAAACAATCCGATCACCTGCTCGACCAGGATAAAGCGCAGCCGGTCGCCGGGCAGGCGGACAAAGCGGTCGACCGCGGCCGGAATCTGGATCAGCGCCTGCAAGCGCACATTGTCGCTGACCCGTTCCAGCTGCAGCGCCAGCCCGAAGCCGCGATTGGCGACAAACGGAAACGGGTGCGCCGGGTCCATCGCCAGCGGCGTCAGCACCGGGAAGATGTCGGCGAGGAACCGCCTTTCGAGCCAGCTGCGGTCGCCCGGCTCCAGTTCGGTCGGCTCGGCCACGGCGATGCCGGCGGCGGCGAGCTTTTCCCGCATCGCCAGCCACGACACCTGCTGATCCTGCATCAGCTTGGTGGCGCGCTTCTCGATCGCCTCCAATTGCTGCGCCGGGGTCAGCCCGTCCTGGCTCACCGACATGATGCCGCCCTGGACGTGGCCCTTGAGCCCGGCGACCCGGACCATCAGGAATTCGTCGAGGTTGGCCGCCGAGATCGACACGAAGCGCAACCGCTCCAGCAGCGGATGCCGCTCGTTGTCGGCCTCGGCCAGGACCCGCTCGTTGAAGGCGAGCCACGACAGCTCGCGATTGATGAACCGCGCCGGCGACGCCATGTCCGCCGGCCGCATCTCGACGATTTGTGCGCCCGTATCCATGGCCGTTCCTCCGGCAATCCCCGCGCGGGGCAGCCCAGCGCCGCGATTCTACCGCGCGGTCGCGGCGCTGTCATGCGCGGGCGGTCAAGGACCCGAGAAATCGAAAACTCCGCTAGACTGTTCGCACGCCACCTGATCGGATGCCGATCCAGCCAAAATGCCTACATCCCCAGCAACGACCGATCTTTTGCGACATCTCGCCGGGCGCCCCGGGCACGACGAAGTCAAGGCGGATTTCCGTCAACTGCTGGTGGAAGAATTCGGAGTCGAGCTTGGCGCACTCGATTTCGAGCGCCGGGTCCCGGAGGTACGCGGGCGACTCGACGCGCTCATCGGCCGCACGGTGTTCGAGGCCAAGAGCGATCTCGACCGAGAATGGCAGGATGTCGAGCGACGAATGCCCGACTACCTCGCCGACCGCGAACGCGAGGAAAAAGAACATTTCGTCGGAATAGGTTCGGATGGCCACAAATGGGCCGTGTTCGAACTGGCGGGTGGAAAGCTCAATGTCGTCAAGCGGACCGTGCTGGACCCGGAACGGCCGGAGGTTTTTCTCGCCTGGCTCGACGGCGCGGTGGCGCTCAAAACTTCCTTGCCGCCCAATCCGCTGACAATCCGGGCCGAACTCGGTGAAGATTCGGTCGCCTACCATTGCGTCAACACGCAATTGCAGTCGCTCTGGGAAAAGCTGAAATCGAGTCCAGTCGTCGCCCTCAAACGCCAACTATGGGCCGATCTGCTAAAGCTCGTTTACGGGAGAGAGGTCGAAAGCGACACCCTTTGGTTCCAGCACACCTTTCTCGTCATCGTCGCGAAGTGCATCGCCCTCGCGGTGATGCAAATGGACGAGGACGATCCGAAGCGGCTTCTCTCGGGCGAGGCATTCACCTCGGCCGGGATCAACGGCGCCGTCGAAAGCGATTTTTTCGATTGGGTTGTCGCCGCTGCCGAGGGCGAGGCTTTGGTGCGCCGGGTGATGAATCATGTCCGCCGCTTCCGGCTTGCGGAGGTGGAGAGCGATGTTCTCAAAATCCTCTACGAATCGCTGATCGACCGCGAGGAGCGGCATGGTCTGGGCGAATATTACACGCCCGATTGGCTGGCGGCGAAGATCGTCCGGCGCGCGGTCGATCGTCCGCTCGAACAGCGCGTGCTCGACCCCGGTTGCGGTTCGGGCACCTTTCTGTTTCACGCCATCCGGAATTTCCTCGCGGAAGCCGAAGACGCCGACATGGCCCGCGAGCGGCGCGCGGCGGAGGTCTGCGCCCACATCGCCGGCACCGACATCCATCCCGTCGCGGTGATCATCGCGCGCGTCACCTATTTGCTGGCGTTGGTCCCGGCGCTGTCCCAGCGCGGGGCTTTATCGATCCCGGTCTATCTCGGCGACGCCATGCAGCTCTCGATCTCCGAGTTCTTGGCCGGCAAGGAATTGTCGATCCGCGTGCCGCCGCCACCCGCCGGCGACGGCAAAAGCGGCGAGAGCAACGGCAACGGCCGCGAGCAGCTCGATTTTCCCGAGACGTTCTGCCGCGATCCAGCGCTGTTCGACAAGGCGATCGAGCGGATGCGAACCGGCTCCATCGAGGGCCTGACGCGCGCCCAGATCGAGGCGGCCCTCTATCGCATCACCGAGCAGCACTACCGCGCCGACGTCACCAACGAGCAACAGCTGGCGATTGAAGATCTCGGAAAAACTTACGTCACTTTCGACCGGCTGCGGCGGGACAGACGCGACACGATCTGGGCTTACGTGGCGCGCAACCTGTCGCGCCCGCTCGCCTATTCGGCGGCCGGCGGGTGGGCGAACGTGGTGGTCGGCAACCCGCCCTGGCTCGCCTTCCGCCACATGAGCGCGGACTTGCAGAAACGCTTTAGGGACTTGGCGCGCGACGAGAGGGTCTATGTCGGCGGCAGGTTCGCCACGCAGAACGACCTTTGCGCGCTTTTTTCGGTACGAGCCGCGCATCTTTATCTGCGTTCCGGCGGGCGGCTCGGGCTGGTTCTGCCGTTGGCGGCGCTGACCCGCGGCCAATTCGAGCATTTGCGAACCGGCTCGCTCCGATCGGCGCGCATCGCCTGGGACGAGGCGTGGACTATGGACGACGCGGTTCAACCACTGTTCCCGGTTCCGTCCTGTGCCGTGTTCGGACGCAAGCAGGCCCGATCGCGCGCCCTTCCCCACACCGTGCGGGCCTATTCGGGAACTTTGCCCCTTCGCGACGCGCCCGAAGAGATAGCGGACGCAAATCTGCAAGTGACCGAAGGGGCTCCGGCGCCGTCGGTGGGGACATTCGAAGGCGGATCGGCGTATCGCCGGCTCTTCAGGCAGGGTGCTACTCTGGTCCCGCGGATGCTGTGCCTCGTGGAGCGACGCCAAATGGACCGCCTTGGCGTTAACCCCAGCGCTCCTTTGGTTGTCAGCCGCCGAAATAGTCAGGAGAAGCGGCCGTGGCGCGAATTACCGGGAATCGAGAACCCAGTTGAAGCCGAATTTCTTCGCCCAGTCCTGTTGGGTGAAAGCATTTTGCCCTACCGGATTTTCCGGCCCTTCGAGGGGGTCATACCGGCCAGCCAGCACGGGCATGTATTAGACGCCGAAGCAGCCGCAAACCGGGGCTTCGATGGTCTTCGCGGCTGGATGAGGCAAGCGGAGATTGTTTGGAATGCTAATGCCGACAGCGGCGCGATGACGTTGACGGGTAGGTGGAATTATCACAACGAGCTGGAGGTACAATTCCCTATCGCGCCCTTGCGGGTCGTCTACGCCGCCTCCGGCACGAACCCTGCTGCTTGCCTGCTGCGCGACCGGAAGGCTGTAATCGAACACAAACTCTATTGGATGACACCCGACAGCGAAGGGGAGGCGCGTTATCTGATCGCCGTCCTCAACAGCGAAACCGCGCGGGCTCGTGCGGCACAGTACCAGTCTCGCGGCCAGTGGGGCGCGCGCGACTTCGACAAGGTTATGTTCAATCTTCCGATCCCGCGTTTCGATGTTGAGCAACGACTCCATTTTGACCTTTCCGCGCTTGCGGCCGAGGCCGAGGAAGTTGCAGCGATCCCGGAGCTGCCTGAGACCGTGCGCTTTCAACGGGCCCGCGCCCTCATTCGCACAGCTCTCAGCGAGGCCGGCATCGCACAGAGGATCGACGCCCTGGTGGCAGAGCTGCTCGACGCGGCGTAGCGTGGCCGCGAACGCGGCGGCGGTGTAGAACTGCGGCGCATCGGCGGGAGGACGCGGGCGATGATCCGGGCGGCAATCGTGGGAATCGGCCATTGGGGTCGCACGCTGGTCAATGCCGTGCAAGGCAACAGCGACAAGATCGGCTTCACCGCCGGGCACACCCACACCCCCGCCCGGGCCGCGGCGTTCTGCGCCGAAAAGGGTATCGCGCTCTACGACAGCATCGACGCGATCCTCGCCGATCCGGCGATCGACGCGGTCTATTTCGCGACCCCGCACAGCGAGCATGGCGGCCAGGTCGAGCGCGCCGCCGCCGCCGGCAAGCACGTCTTCATGGAAAAGCCGTTCACCCTCGATCGCCGCGGCGCCGCCGTCGCGCTCGATGCGGTGGCGAAGGCCGGGGTGACGCTCGGCGTCGCCTATCCGCGGCGCTTTCATCCGGGGATGCGCGAGCTCAAATCGCGGGTCGACAGCGGCAGCCTCGGCACGGTCGCGCATTGCCACGGCGAGCAGAACACGCCGGCCGGTCTTTTCATGGCGGCGCAATCGTGGCGCGCGACCGCGCGGGAGGCGCCCGGCGGCGCGATGACCGCGCTCGGCGTCCACAATGTCGACGCGATGATCCATTTGTTCGGCGAGATCGACGAGGTCTATGCGTCGAGCCTCAGGCGCGCCGTCGCCTATGATTCCGAGGACACCACCAGCGTCATGTTTTCAATGAAAAGCGGCATGTCGGCGAGCATGGTGTGCTCGCTGGTGACGGCGGTCAGCTACCGGCTCGCGGTCTTCGGCGCCAAGGGCTGCGCCGAATTGCGCACGCCGAACCTCGACTTCCACTTCACCCCGACCCCGGACGGCCCGCCGAGCGGGCGCCACGCCGCGTTGCCGCCACAGATCGTCGAATACGGCGCCTTCAACGGGCTGCTCGCCGAGTTGGAGGCGTTCGCCGACGCGATCGGGGGTGGCCCGGCCTACCCGATCAACCACGGCGAAATCCTCCACTCCGTCGCCGTGTTCGAAGCCATCGTCGATTCCGCCGCGCGGCGGCAACCCATGCGCGTCGCGCGCGACTAACCACCAAATAAAATAGTTACGCATAGGATTCTTATGACCAGTTTATTTCATAATTGGAACAGACAATAACTTGGCCATTATGGTTTCCGCACCGTTTGATAACGATAATGTTTTACAGAGATTTACCGAACCACTTTACGGACATCCTGCTTAATCCCTGATCTCCATATCCTCATAGGATGGGAACGGGCTCATCCATACATCGGTGATGGTATGTTTGGTGACGCGCGGCCCGACCCCCATCAGCGCGCGCAAATCCATGATCGGCGCGTACATCACCCGGTCGATCGTCAGTTGCTGGATCTTGTCGAGGATCGCCTCGCGCTTCTTGACATCGCGTTCCCCAGCTTGCTCGAGGAACAGCTCGTCGATATCGGGATAGCCGCCATAGGCGTATGCGCCCTTCGACTGGATGAACGCCTCGACCCGGCTCGCGGCATTGCCGGAATTGCCGGCCGCGGCCATGAAGACGCCCTTCAATTTGTGCGCTTGCCAATCGGAGGTGAACGTGGCCCGCTCCATCTGCTTCATCGTCAGCCGGATGCCCACCGCGTTGAGGTAATTCATCGTCGCGTCGGCGACGGTGGGGAAGCCGGGGTTCGGGGTGAATTGGCCGGCATCGAAGCCCTCGGGATAACCGGCCTCCGCGAGCAGCTTCTTAGCCTTGTCCGGGTCATAGGGCAGCGGTTCCGCCTGAAGCGCGAAATCCATGACGCGCGGCACGATCACCCCAGCCGGTGGACAAAAGCCCAGGCAGCCGGCCTCGTTGATCGCCTGGCGGTCCAGCGCGTAGTTGGCTGCCAAGCGCACGCGCTTGTCGTGCCACGGCGATTTCTCGTTCCACTGCTCGGAGAAATCGAGCCAAAAGATCGAGGCGTGCTTGGTCGCAACAATCTGGATGCCCGGAAGCCCCTTGAGGCCTTCCGCGTCCGGCCCGTCGAGCGCGTAGCCGATATCGGCCTCGCCGGTCTTCACCATCAGCGCCCGCGTGGTCGGTTCCGGAACGCTGCGCATCACCAGCGTCTTGATGCTCGGCACCCGCCGCCAATAATCGGTGTTGGCTTCCAGCACGACTTCGATGCCCGGCGTGGTGCTGACGAATTTATAGGGGCCGGCGCCGACAGGGTGCTTCTTGAACGCGTCGTCGCCGACTTGCTCGATGTAATGCTTGGGCAGGACGATACCCACGGCGCTGGCGGTGGTGCCGTAAAACGTCATGAAATCGGGCCACGGCTCCTTGAGATGAAACCGGACCACAAGCGGATTGACGATCTCCACCGACTCGACGTGCTCGCGGATGGTCGAGGCCCCGGCGCCCTTGTACCGGTCGAAGCTGAACTTGACGTCTTCCGCGGTCAGCGGATCGCCGTTGTGGAACTTCAAATTCGGCCGCAGCGTGAATTCGTAAGTCTTGCCGTCCTCGCTCTCCTCCCATTTCTCGGCGAGGCTCGGGCCCATCTTGTAGCCCGGATACGGCCGCACTAGCGCGTCATGGATCGCGTAGAGCATGCCGAACGGGGTGATCTGGGACGGCGCGGTCGAGGGATCGAACCAGCTCGGCGGGATCGTCACGTGCCAGGCCATGACCGCCTTGCCCTTGGGCTGCGGCTGATCGGCCGGCCATGCACTCGCACCGAAAGCCAGCGCCGCAACGAGCAGCGCGGGAAGCAGCGCCGAGCGCCGGCGGCGGAACTGCTGGGTCATGGGATTCCTTCGTCTATGCAGGTTGCGGCGCCGCCTGCTTCGGCCTGGATGCGCCGGCGTAAAGGTGGCACGCGACGTAACGTCCCAGCGCCGCGACCAGCGGCGGCTCGTCTTCGCCGCAACGCGCCATCGCCTGCGGACAGCGCGGATGGAATCGGCATCCGGACGGCGGGTTCAGCGGGCTCGGCACTTCGCCGGGCAGGATGATCTCGTCGCGCCGCTCGTCGGGATGGCTTGGCAGGGCCGCCGAAAACAGCGCCTCGGTGTAGGGATGCTTCGGGCTGCGCGCGAGCGCACGCGCCTCGCCGCTCTCGACGATCTTGCCGAGATACATCACTGCGATCGTGTGGCTCATATGCGCGACGGCGGCAAGATCGTGCGCGATGAACAAATAGGAAAGCCCCAGCTGGTCCTGCAGGTCGCGCAACAGGTTGAGGATTTGGGCGCGGATCGACACGTCCAGCGCCGAGACCGGCTCGTCGAGCACCACCAGCTTCGGCGAGAGCGCCAACGCCCGGGCAATCGCGATGCGCTGGCGCTGTCCGCCGGAAAACTCGTGCGGGAACAGATCCGCCGCCCGCTCGGGGAGCCCGACCAGGTCGAGCAGATGAAGCACCCGCTTGCGCACCTCGGCGCGGTCCAGCTTCTCGTTGGTCACCAGCGGCTCGGCGATGATCTGGCTGATGCGCATGCGCGGGTTGAGCGAGGCATAGGGGTCCTGGAATACCGCCTGAACCGATTTGCGGTAATGCCGCCGGCCGGCGGCATCGAGCGCGCCCAGATCGCGGCCCTCGAACCTGATACGCCCGCCGGTCGGCTCTTCGAGCCCGAGCACCAGCTTGGCCGTCGTCGTCTTGCCGCAGCCCGATTCGCCGACGACCCCCAGGGTGCGGCCGGGTTCGATCGCGAACGAAATCCCGTCCACCGCCCGCACCACTCCCTGGCTGCCGCCGAGAAACCCAAGCTTCGCCTGAAAATGCTTGGTGAGGCCCTCCGCCTCGACGATCGGCATCAGACTACCTCCACCGCCCGCGCAGCCGGTTCCGCGCCGGCATCCGCCGCCAGCCAACAGCGCGCCGTCTGGCCGTCGCCCACATCGAAGGCGGGCGGCGCCTCGCTGCGGCAGCGGTCGAAAGCCCGCGGGCAACGCGGGGCAAAGGCGCAGCCGCGCGGCAGCGCGGCGAGGTCGGGCGGCTGGCCGGCGATCGCCGTCAGCCGCTGGTTCCAGCCGCTCATCCGCGGGATCGAATTGAGCAGGGCCTCGGTGTAGGGGTGCGCCGGCGCGTTGAAGATGCGCGATACCGGCCCCGCCTCGACCAACTGGCCGGCATACATCACCGCGAGCTGGTCGCACATCTTGGCGACGATGCCAAGATTGTGGGTGATGAAGATCAGCGCGAGGCCGTGTTCGCGCTGCAACTCGCGCAGCAGGTTCAGGTATTGAGCCTGGATCGTGAGGTCGAGGCTGGTCGTCGGCTCGTCTGCGATCAGCAGGCGCGGCTCGCACGATATGCCGATGGCGCCGACGATGCGCTGACGCATGCCGCCCGACATCTCATGCGGGAATTGCTTGACCCGTGTCTCGGGCGAGGGGATGCGCACCGCCTTCAGCAGCTCCCGCGCCCGCGCCCAAGCCGCCGCCCGCGGCATGTTTTCATGGACGCGGATCGGCTCCGCCACCTGATTGCCGATCGTGAACAGCGGATTGAGCGAGGCCATCGGGTCCTGCAGGATCATCGCGATGCGCTTGCCGCGAATCTGGCGCATCTCGACATCCGACTTGCCGACGAGATCCTCGCCCTCGAACAGCATTCGCCCGCCGACGATCCGCGCCGCCGGCGGCAGCACCCGCAGGATCGTCAGGGCGAGCGTGCTCTTCCCCGACCCGCTTTCGCCGACGATGCCGAGCGTCTCGCCGGCATTGATGCTCAGCGACACATCGTCGACCGCGCGCACCACGCGGGTGCCCTGCGCCGACACGTAGTGCGTCGAGAGATTCTCCATCCGCAGCAGCGGCTTGGCGTTCATGTTCAAAGTTGCCGGAGCTGTGGGTCGAGTTTGACGCGCAGCCAATCCCCCAGGAGATTGGCCGCCAGTACCATCAGCATGATGCAGCAGCCCGGGAACACGGTGAGCCACCAATAGCCGACCATCAGCCCCTGCTTGCCGTCGGACAGCATCAGGCCCCAGGCAGGCTGCGGCGGCGGGACGCCGACGCCGAGAAACGACAGGGTCGCCTCGGTGATGATCACCACGCCGAGCATCAGGCTTCCGAGCACGATCGCCGAGTTGATGACGTTGGGCAGGATGTGCCGCGTCATGATGGTCCATTTCGAGCAGCCGGCGACGATCGCCAGCCGCACGAACTCGCGTTCGCGCAGCGACAGCACCTCGCCGCGGATGACACGGGCGTAGCGCGTCCAATAGGTGATTCCGAGGATGATGACGATGTTCCACATGCTCGGGCCAACGATCGCCGCGAGGAAGATCGCGAAGGTCAGCGCCGGCAGAGCCAGCCAGGTATCGGTGATGCGCATGATGACCTGGTCGACCCAGCCGCCGAGATACCCCGAGAGGATCCCCAGCGCCGTCCCGACTACGCCGGCGACGAGCACCGCCATGATCCCCACCACCATCGACACCCGCGCGCCGAAGATCAGCCGCGAGAGGACGTCGCGGCCGAGCTGGTCGGTGCCGAGCAGGTATTTCATGCTGCCGCCCGCCTGCCAAAACGGCGGTTTGAAGCGCGCGGTCAGGTTGCCGATTTCCGGATTATGCGGCGCGAGCTGATTGGCGAAGATCGCGACAAGCACGATCACCACGAGGATCAGCGTCGGGATGGCCGGCACTTCGCTGATCCGGATCGCGTAGCGCAGCGCTGCAGGCGGCGGCGAGGGCAGGACGATGATATCGGCGGGCGTGCTCATCGGCGCTACCTTTCGAGCCGGATGCGGGGGTCGATCACCGCGTAGAGGATGTCGATCACCAAGTTGACGATGACGATCATCGCTCCGCCCATCAGCACGACGCCCTGAACGATCGGGAAGTCGCGGAAGGTAATGCCCTCATAGAGCAGGCGGCCGATCCCCGGCCAGGCGAAGACCGTCTCCACCACCACCGCGACGTTGACCATGATGACGAGGTTGATCCCGGCCAGCGTGAGCACCGGGATCAGCGCGTTCTTGAAGGCGTGCTTGGCGATCACCAGCGCCTCGGGCAGACCCTTCAACCGGGCGAGCTTGATGTATTCCGAGCCCAGCACGTCGAGCATCGAGGAGCGGGTCAGCCGCATATGCGCCGCGGCGAAATACCAGCCCAGCGCGAATGCCGGCATGATCAGGTGGAGCGGGGTTCCGGCGCCGGATGATGGCAGCCACCGGAGATAGACCGAAAACACCAGGATCAGCACCAGGCCGACCCAGAAGGACGGCAGCGACAGGCCGAGCAGCGCGAACAGCTTCCCGGCTTTGTCCCAGAAGCGACCGACCCGCACCGAGGCGAGGATGCCGCTCGGGATGCCGATCAGCAGCGAGAACCCCATCGCCACCGCCGCCAGCATCAGCGAGTTCGGCAGCCGTGACAGGTAAAGCTCCAGAACCGGCGTCTGGTAGTAGAACGATTGGCCGAGATCGCCATGCATCAGGCTCCACATGAACAGCCCGTATTGCACCCAGAGCGGCCGGTCGAGCCCGAACTGGTGGTGGATCGCGGCGATGTCCGCCACGCTGGCACCCGGCTCGACCAGCAACGCGGCCGGATCGCCGGTCACCCGGACGAAGAAGAAGATCGTCAGCGACAGCAGGAACAGCGACAGGAGACAGTAGCCGGTTCTGCGCGCTATGAATTGCCCCATGATCTCCTCGCGACTGACGCGACGCGGCGTGCGGTTGTGGTTTACGCGGATTTCAGCGTGAGATCCTCGAACGGTGCGGTGTAGGCAAACCCCGGGATCAGGCCGAAAGCCGATTCGCCGACGCGCGGGCCGATCCCGTTCAGAAAGCCGAGCTGCCAGATCGGCGCATAGATCGCCTTGTCGTGGACAAGCTGCTGCATCTTATCGAGGGTCGCGGCGCGCTTGTCGCGGTTGAGCTCGTTCGCCTGCGCCGGGAACAACTCGTCGATGTCGGGGTAGTTGCCATAACTGAAGGCGCCGTCCTTGACGACGAACGAGGCCATCCGCGTCGCCGCGTTGCCGAAGGCGCCGCTTGCCCCCTGGATGATCCCCTTCGCATATTTCTTGCTGGAATACCCGGCGAAGAAGCCGGCGCGCTCGATCGGCTGCAATTTGGCGAGGATGCCGATTTGCGCGAAATTATCGACCACCACTTCGGCCATGTTCGCATACGAGCTGTCGCAATAAAGCAGCCCGGTATCGAAACCATTGGGAAAGCCCGCCTCGGCCAGGAGCTTCTTGGCCTTTTCGGGATCGTACACCGCATTGGGCGGCTGCCAGTAGAAGTCGAAGGTATAGGGTACGACGGCGTTGTCGGTGACCTTGCAATAGCCCAGGAACAGCGCCTTGCTCATCCCCTCGCGGTCGATCGCCAGATTGGCCGCCTGCCGCACCCGCAGATCGTGCCATGGCGATTTTGGGTCCCACTGCTCCGGGAAATAGATCCAGTTGGGCGCCTGGAGGACGACCGGCTTTAGCGCAAGCCCCGGCGTCTTCACCAGCTCCTCGGCCAGTTCGCCGCGGATCGAATAGGCGATGTCGACCTCGCCGCGCTTCAGCGCGGCGAGCCGCGTCGCCTCGTCCGGCAACATCTTCATCACCAGCCGCTTGACGCTGGGAACCTTGCGCCAATAGCCCTCGAACGCCTCGAGCACCAATTCGACACCCGGGGTGGAGGAGACGAATTTGTAGGGCCCGGCGCCGATCGGCGCCTGCCTGAACCCGTCGTCGCCGACCTTCTCGATATATTTCTTCGGCACGATCCAGCCGGCGCCCGAGGCGCTCGAATAAAAGGTCAGGAAATCCGGCCAGGCCTCCTTCAGCTTGAAGACGACACGCTGGGGATCGGGCGTCTCGATTGCCGCGACCTTGCTTTTCATCAGGTCGTGCGCCGCGCCGCGGTAGCGCTCGAAAGAGAATTTCACATCCTCGGAGGTGACCGGGTCGCCGTTATGAAATTTGGCTTCCTTGCGCAGGATGAATTCGTAGGTCTTGTCGTCCGCGCCCATCGACCAGGATTCGGCAAGGCATGGCGCCGCTGAGTTGCCCGGCATCGGCTTCACCACGGCGTCGTGGAGCGCGTAGAGCACCATGAACGGGGTGATGATCCCCTGTGTTTCCGCGGGATCGAACCAGGTCGGGGCCATGGAAACGTGTATGCCGTAAGTCAACTGCCCGGCCGGGCCGGCGGCGGCCGCCACGGCGGGCGCGCCCGCCGCCAAACCGAGGGCCGCGACCCCCAGCAAATCGCGACGCGTTAGTTGAATGCCGCTGTCGCCTTGGGCATTTGCAGCCCGCGTCTTCATGGAATCCATGCGTGTTCCCTGTTCACATACGGGCTCTCTCGACGGAGCCTCTCGGGCAATTTAGTCAAGCCGGGCACAAATGTCTGTCGTAATCTTACATGGAACTTACGGCGATATCCGGAGCCGCTTCCCCTCTACGCGCTCCTTGGGGTGATGTCCTCATAGGGCGAGGTGTAGGGGAACAGCGAGATCCCGGCAAACCCGGACTCCCCGACGCGCGGGCCGACGCCGTTGATGAAGGCGAGCTGCCAGATCGGCGCGAAGATCGTCCGCTCGACCATCAATTGCTGGATCTTGAAGAGCATGCCCTCACGCTTCGCGCGATCCAGTTCGTGCGCCTGCTGCTGGTACAATTCGTCGATGTCGGGATAGCTGCCGTAGGAAAAGACCCCGCCTTTGACCAGATGGGCCTCGATGCGCGTTGCCGAAGGCGCCTGGGCCCGCCTGGATGATGTTCTTGTACTTCTTCTCGCCGTATTCCTTGATGAAGGCCGCGCGCTCGACGGGCCGCAGCTTGCAGCGGATGCCGGCCGCCAGCAGGTTGTCGACCACGCTTTCGCCGATATTGGCGTAGGAGGAGTCACAGAAGTAATTGCCGGCGTCGAAACCGTTCGAAAGCCCGCCTCGGCGAGCAGCTGCTTGGCCTTGTCGGGGTCGTAGACGGGTGCCGGTGGCTGCCAGTAGAAATCGTAGCCCTTGGGCACGATCGCATTCCCGGTAACCGCCGAATAGCCCAAGGTCAGCGCCTCGTTGGTGCCCTTGCAGTCGATCGCCAGGCTCGCGGCCTTGCGCACGCGCGCGTCGTGCCCGGCGGCGGCGAGGATATCGCGACGACTGACCGGCCAGATTGCGCCGGCCGAACCGCGTTTGCGGTCGTGACCTGGACTCATCGTGCCTCCCTCGTCGGCCCGTTGTTGCCGGGCTTTGCGCCACTCTAGATCAACCCCGGGGGAATGTCGCGGGCGATCAGCCCTTAGTCCGCGCCAGCAGATGGCTCCCGCTACGGGCCCATCTATGCCCGCGCGGCGCAAGTAGGCCGCATCGTCAAGACCACCGGCGATGTTGCCGGTCGATCTCGGCAGCGTCGTCGATGCGGTGCGGTGCGCGGTCGAGGCCGTCAAGCAAAGCGTTATCTATTCCTGAGCCGCTTCAAACTCCTCGCGTAGTAACTCTAGGGTCAGCCATTGCTCCTCGGCGGCGGTCAGTTCGGCCTGTGCTGCGGCGAATGCCGTGGTCGTTTCGCTAAAGCGGTTTGGATTGCGCGCATAGAGTTCCGGATCGCCGAGCAAGATGTTCAACGCGGCAATCCTGTCCTGTAATGCCGCGATCCGCGCCGGCAGCGTCTCCAGCGCATGGCGGTCCTTGAAGCTCATCCGGCGGGAACGAGCCACCTTCTGTTGCGGTGTGCTGTTCGCTAGGCGGGCCGACTTTTTCGCAATGACGCCAGAGGGCGGCACGCCCGAGCCCGAGGCGCGCTGCGCGAGCATGTCGGTATAGCCGCCAGCGTACTCGACCCACCGTCCGTTGCCCTCTGAAGCGATCACCGACGTTGCCACACGATCGAGAAAATCGCGATCGTGGCTGACCAGCAGCACAGTGCCGGCATAGTCGGCGAGCCGTTCCTGCAACAGGTCGAGCGTCTCCAGGTCCAGATCATTGGTTGGCTCATCGAGCACCAGAAGGTTGGATGGCCGGGCAAAGGCACGAGCCAGCGTCAGCCGGGCGCGCTCCCCGCCGGATAGCACGCCAACCGGGGTTCGAGCCTGCTCGGGGCGGAACAGAAAATCCTTCATGTAGCCGATGACGTGCCGGCTCTGGCCGCCGACCATCACCGTGTCGGCGCTGCCGCCGGTCAGTGCGTCGCTGAGGCTCGCCGCCGGGTCGAGGGTTTCGCGGCGCTGGTCGAGCATGACTTGGGCGAGGTTTGTGCCGAGCCGAACCGCGCCCGCGTCGGGGACGAGCGCACCAGTCAACAAATTGAGCAAGGTGGTCTTGCCGGCACCGTTGGGTCCGACGATGCCCACGCGGTCGCCGCGCAGGATGCGAGTGGAGAAATTGCGTACGATCGGGCGACCGCCGTAGGATTTCGTGACGCGCTCTGCGGCCGCGACGAGGCGGCCGGATAGATCGGTCTGGACCGCCGCAAGCTGCACGGTGCCTTGGGCGCCGCGCCGCTCCCTGTGTTTCCGGCGCAGCTCGTGGAGATGGGCGAGGCGGCGTTGATTGCGGGTGCGTCGTGCGGTGACGCCATAGCGCAGCCAGTCCTCTTCCATGTCGATTTTGCGGCCGAGCTTATGGTGCTCGCTTTCTTCCTGTTCCAGCACCGTATCGCGCCACCCCTCGAAGGCCCGAAAGCCATCGTCGAGGGCTCGGGTGATGCCGCGGTCGAGCCAGATCGTGGTGCGCGCGAGGTTCCCCAGCAGCCGGCGATCATGGCTGACCAGCACGATCGCCGACCGCATCTCCGACAATTCTCGTTCCAGCCATTCAATGCCCGGGAGATCGAGATGATTGGTCGGCTCGTCGAGCAGCAGGATGTCGGGCGCGGGTGCGAGCGTCCGGGCCAGCGCAGCGCGGCGGCCCTCGCCGCCGGATAGCGAAGCGGGGCTTTCCATGCCGCTGAGGCCAAGCTCTCTCAACAGATACAGGGCTCGATGGCGATTTGGCGCGTCCGCATCGAAGCCGGCCTCGACATAAGCCAGCGTCGTCGCGAAGGCCGAAAAATCCGGCTCCTGCGGCAGATAGCGGATCGTGGCGCCGGGTTGGACAAAGTGCTGACCGGCATCCGGCTGCACCAAGCCGGCGGCAATCCGCAGCAGCGTGGACTTGCCGGAACCGTTGCGCCCGACGAGACAGATGCGGTCGCCGGCCGTAACGGCCAACGCCGCGCCCGCCAGCAGTGGGGCGGCGCCGAAGGTGAGACTGATATCTTGCAGAAGAAGCCGTGGAGTGGGCACCGGCTTCCAATACCACGGAAGCGAGGCATCGCGATTTCCGTCCCGCGTTGCCGATGACTATAGTCGGGGGAGAGAGGTGACGAGATGGACGACTACATCGACCCGAGCATCCTCGAGCCCGAGGAGAGGTTTGCCATCGGGCAGCCGGTTCCGCGCAGCGAAGACCCGGTGCTGGTGAGCGGCAAGGGTCGCTATTCGGACGATGTCAGCCTGCCCGGGCAAGCGTACGCCGTGATGGTGCGCAGCCACTATGCCCACGGGATCATTCGGCATATCGACGCCGCGGCGGCTCGCGCGATGCCCGGGGTTCTCGCGGTCCATACGGCGGCCGATCTCGCCGCGGGCGGGGTCGGGCCGCTGCCGGCGCGGCAGGTGATAAAAAGCCGCGACGGGACGCCAATGCTAATGCCGACCCGTTACGCACTCGCCACCGACAAGGTGCGCTATGTCGGCGAAGCGATCGCGGCTGTCATCGCCGATAGCATTGCCACGGCCAAAGACGCCGCCGAAGCCGTCATCGTGGAGATCGAACCGCTGCCGGCGGTGACCGAGCCTGGTCTCGCGGATGCGCCGAACGCCCCGATTCTCTACGACGACGTGCCCAACAATGTCGGGCTCGATTTCCATTACGGCGACAGCGAGAAGGTTGCCGCGGTCTTTGCCGGCGCCGCCCACGTCACGCGCCTCGACCTGCGCAGCAACCGCATCGTCGTCAATGCGATGGAGCCGCGCGCGGCGGTCGCGCAATACGATGCCGCGCGCCAGCATTGGACGCTCAATGTCGGCTGCCAGGGTGTGTTCGCGTTTCGCAATTACATCGCCGACGTGCTCGGCGTCGGGCGCGACCAGGTGCGGATTCTGACCGATCGGGTCGGCGGTTCGTTCGGCATGAAGCAGGCGACCTACGCGGAATATTTCTGCATCCTGCATGCAGCGCGCGAACTTGGGCGTCCGGTCAAATGGACCGACGAGCGCTCGGGCAGCTTTGTCTCCGACAGCCACGGGCGCGACCATGCGATGACCGCCGAGCTGGCGCTCGACGCAGCCGGCAATTTTCTGGCGGTGCGCCTCACCGGGTACGGCAATCTCGGGGCGGCCTATGGCGCGCCCGGGCCGGCGACAAACAACGCGGTCAGGAACACCCTCGGTGTCTACAAGACGCCGCTGATCGAAGTCACCGCGAAATGCGTGTTCTCCAATACGACCCCGGTCGGGGCCTATCGCGGCGCGGGACGGCCCGAAGCCAATTACTACATGGAGCGGCTGGTCGATGCCGCGGCCATTGAGATGGGCATCGACAAGACGGAATTGCGTCGACGCAACCACATCTCGCCCGAAGCGATGCCATACAAGAGTCCCAACGGCCACACCTACGATAGCGGTGACTTCACTGCGTTGTTCGACAAGGCGCTGGCGCTCGCCGATTGGGACGGATTTCCCAAGCGCAAGGAGGAAAGCCGCAAGCGCGGTCGGCTGCGTGGCCGCGGCATCGGCGATTATCTCGAATTGACCGGCGCCGCCGGGCGCGAGATGGGCGGCATTCGGTTCGAGGAAAACGGCGATGTCACGATCATCACCGGCACGCTCGATTACGGCCAGGGGCACGCCTCGCCCTTTGCCCAGGTTCTGGCGATGAAGCTGGGTATCCCGTTCGGCCGTATCCGCTTGATGCAAGGGGACAGCGACCAGCTGATTGCCGGCGGCGGCACCGGCGGCTCCAAATCGATGATCACAAGTGGCACCGCCATCGTCGAAGCCAGCGACAAGGTGATCGAGCGCGGCAAGCAAATCGCCGCGCATGTCTTGGAGGCGGCGTCAGCCGACATCGAATTCCGCGGTGGCCGCTTTGTCATCGCCGGCACGGATCGCTCGATCGGCATCATGGATCTGGCGGCGCAGCTCCATGCCGGGCTGGCGTTGCCGGCAGAACTCCCGCAGGGCCTCGACGTCGCCCATATCGCCAACGGCCCCCCTTCGGCCTTTCCCAATGGCTGTCACATCGCCGAGGTCGAGGTCGACCCGGACACTGGCGTGGTCGATGTCGTGCGCTACAGCTTCGTCAACGATTTCGGGGTGGTCATCAACCCGCTGCTGGTCGATGGTCAGGCGCATGGCGGCATCGTCCAGGGGATCGGCCAGGCGTTGCGCGAGCGCACCGTCTACGACGAGCACGGACAGCTGCTGACGGGCTCTTATATGGATTACGCGATGCCGCGGGCTGACGATGCTCCGCAATTTGTCAGCGCCAGCCATCCAGTGCCCGCGACAACCAATCCGCTCGGGGCGAAAGGCTGTGGCGAGGCGGGGTGCGCCGGCGCCCTGCCATCGGTGATGAACGCGCTTGTCGATGCACTGTCGGAGCTCGGCATTCGCCATATCGATATGCCGGCTACTCCCGAACGCGTATGGCAGGCGGTCCGGACCGCCGCCAGCGTTGCCTGACAAGGGGGGGCGCCCAACCCGCGACGAATTTTCCGGCGCCATCCGAGCAGCGTGTGAAGGCGGCTTATAGGGCCGCGGTTGACGCCTGCCGCGACCGGGCGTACATCCCGCTGGTGCTGAAGACCACGCATCGCGCCGGCATGCGGCGAATTACCGACCCGGGCCTCCTGGAGACCCGGGCCGTGTCGATTCGCCATGCACTTGCCGAGGATTACGCCGATGTCGTCGCTTGCCGTCGCCGCAGCACCTGAACCCTCGCTCACAACCGCCTTTACCGTCCAAGCCGCCGCGGAGCCGGGCGTGATGCCGCGCCTCCTGGAGCTCTTCGCCAAGCGCGGTCTCGTGCCGGAACGTTGGCATAGCGCCATCGTTCGACCGGGCATGCGGCTCGCCATCGACATCGTGATCACCGGTCTGCAGCGCGACACGGTCGAATACGTCGCGAATTGCATGCGGCAGATCGCCGGCGTAGAGCTGGTGCTGACCGCCTGATGGCGTTCGCCGATCGGATTCGCCACTGCAACAGCTTCGATCCTGCCCGGGCGATGCCGCTCTGGGCCGGCGAGCACCGGATCGGCTGGCTGCGCCGCGACAATGCCGAGCTGCTCAAGCGACACGGCGGCGTGTTCGCGGTCAAGCGCGGCAAGGCCAGGCTGCTGGTCGAAGGCAGCTGCGACAAGATCAGCCGCGCGGTCGACGAGGTGGTCGAGAAGCTGGTCGCCGACCGGCGCATCCCCAAATGGCGCAGCGAGACCTTCGATGTCGCGGCGCGCTGGGGCGACCAGCCGATCCTGCGTCTCGACCGCGGCGCGGTGCCGTTTTTCGGGGCGCGCGCCTATGGCGTCCATCTCAACGGCTACCGCCGCGACGGCGACAATTACTCGCTATGGATCGGCCGCCGCGCCTCGAACAAGCAGGTGGCTCCGGGCAAGCTCGACAACATCGTCGCCGGCGGCATCGGCAACGGTCATGGCGCCGCCGCGACGCTCGCCAAGGAAGCCGAGGAGGAAGCCTCAATCGATGCCGCGCTGATTTCCCGCGCGGTCGCCGTCGGCGCGCTCAACTACCGCATGGCGACCAAACTCGGCGTCCGCGACGACGTGATGTTTGTCTATGATCTTGAAATGCCGATTGATTTCACCCCGGCAAACACTGACGGCGAGATCGCCGGCTTCGAACTGATGCCGCTCTCCGACATCCTTGAACGCATTCGCACGACGATGGATTTCAAGTTCAACGTCAATCTGGTGATCCTCGATTTCGCGGTGCGTCACGGCGTTCTGCGGCCCGAGGACGCGGAATATCTCGACGTCGCCGCCGGGCTTCACCGCCCGCTCGACTGAGCCTGTTCCAGGATTTCGGCCGGGCTCATCCCGGCCTGCCGCATCGCCCGGACGGTGAGCGCCCGGTCGCGCTTGGCGAGGCGCTTTCCGGCGGCGTCGGTCAACAGCGGATGGTGCCGGTAGGTGGGCGTCGGCAGCTCGAGCAGCGCCTGCAGCAGACGATGGATATGGGTTGCCGCGAACAAATCGACGCCGCGCGTCACCAGGGTTATGCCTTGCAAGGCGTCGTCGACCGTGACCGCGAGGTGGTAGCTCGTCGGCACTTCCTTGCGCGCCAAAACGACATCGCCCAGCGCTTCCGGCTGAGCGGCAACCCGCCGCCCGTCTTCCGGCCAGTCCAGCATGCCCATTCCCGCAGCCGACGCCGACACATCGAGCCGCAACGCGTAATCCGCGCCGGCGGCGATGCGCGCCGTTCGCTCGGTTGAGGAAAGCCGCTTGCAGGTGCCGGGATAAAGTGGCCCGTCCTCGCCTTGCGGCGCGCCGCCGGCGCGGGCGATCTCGGCCTGGATGTCCTTCCGCGTACAAAAGCACGGATAGAGCATCCCCGCCCCGTCGAGCCTCTTTAACGCCGCCCGGTAATCGGCGAAATGTTCCGATTGCCGGCGTAACGCATCCCAATCGAGGCCAAGCCAGGCCAGATCTTCGACAATCGCCGCATCGTATTCGGCGCGGCAGCGGGTGCGGTCGATATCCTCGATCCGCAGCAGGAACCGCCCGCCGGCCTCGCGCGCCGCGTGCCAGCCTTCCCAGGCCGAGCGGACATGACCGAGATGCAGATAGCCGGTCGGGCTCGGCGCGAAGCGGGTAACAATCATGTTCCCTGGCGGGGCCGCGCCGCGTGACAGCGGGGCCGGGCATCGGCTATGCCTGAACCACAATCTCGCCGGAGCGCGCAGCGATGAACATGACCTTGTCCGGGCCCTCCCACCCGCCGCATTCGGGCGGCAAGGCGCGGCGCCTGGTGATCCTGCTGCACGGGCTCGGCGCTAATGGCGACGACCTCATCGGCCTCGCGCCGTATTGGGCGCCGCACCTGCCCGATGTCGAGTTTGTGGCGCCGAACGCCCCCTTTCCTTGCGACATGGCGCCATTCGGCTTTCAATGGCTGAGCGCGCGCGACGCCGGCCCGCAAGCCCGCCTCGCCGGCGCGCGCGCCGCGGCGAGCATCCTCGACACTTATATCGATGACGAATTGGCGAAGCGTGAACTTACCGAGAGCGACCTTGTCCTCGTTGGTTTCTCGCAAGGGACGATGATGTCGCTGTTCGTCGGCCCGCGGCGGGAACGTCAGATCGCCGGCATCGTCGGTTTTTCGGGCCGGCTCATCGCGCCCGAGTTGCTCGGCGCGGAAATCCGCTCGCGCCCGCCGGTCCTGCTGATCCACGGCACCGAGGACCCGATGGTGCCGTACGCCTCGATGGCGGAGGCTGAAAAGGCGCTCGCCGCCGCCGGCGTCCCGGTCGAGACGCTGAGTTGCCCCGGCATCGGGCATTCGATCGACGCCGAGGGCCTGCAGTGCGGCGGACAGTTCCTGCACCGCGTGCTCAGCGCGGCTTAGCGGCGTCGCCGGCCGGCGGCATCAGCCCGGCCAGCGTCGCGCGCATCGCCTCCGAATCCCAATTAGCCCCGCCCTCGACCTTGCCGAGCACCTTGCCCTCGCGGTCGATCACAACGCTCGTCGGCAGGCCGCGCGCGGCAAACGCGCGGATCGCCATGCTCTTGGGGTCGAGATAGATCTTGAGAAGCCTGTCGAGCCCGAGCTTGTCGACGAAGGGCTGTACGACCGCCGCGCCGCCGCGATCCTCGGATACCGCCAGCACGGTCAGCGCCGGCCCCAGCCGTGCCTGCAGCGCCGCCAAAGACGGCATCTCCTTGAGGCAGGGCTCGCACCAGGTCGCCCACAAATTGAGGATGACGAACTTGCCCTTGAAGTCGGCGAGGGCAACCGTGTTGCCGGAGCCGTCGGTGAAGGAAATCTCCGGCGCTGGCTGCGGCGGCGCGGCCAGGATAAACTCGCCGATCTTGACCTTCTCGGGATCGTCGGCCCGGGCGGCGGGACCAGGCGTCGAGGCGCACAGCACCAATGCGGCCACAATCGCGCGGCACACACCCATGAGTCTCAATCCCGGTATTGGAGGGCGTGTCGGGTGACACGGCTCAAACGGCATCCGGATGACGCGCCCGCGGCGCAAGCATCGCCCAACACCCTGTGGGGCGGCCGCTTTGCCGGCGGTCCCGCCGCGATCATGCGCCGCATCAACGCCTCGATCGATTTCGACCGGCGCCTCCATGCCGAGGACATCGCCGGCTCGCTGGCGCATTGCGCGATGCTTGTCGCGCAACGCATCGTGTCGCCCGAAGATGGCGCTGCGATCGGCAAGGGTCTAGAGCAAATCCGCGCCGAAATCGACGCAGGGACTTTCATCTTCCGCGAGGAAAACGAGGACATCCACCTCAATATCGAGGCCCGGCTCGCCGAGCTGATCGGCCCCGCCGCAGGGCGCCTGCACACCGCCCGTTCGCGCAACGACCAGGTCGCGACCGATTTCCGGCTCTGGGTGCGCGGCGCGATCGACCGCATCGACGCGGCCGCGGCAGCCCTACAGGCAGCTTTGCTCGATCGCGCCGAGGAACATGCCGCGACCGTGATGCCCGGCTTTACCCATCTGCAGACCGCTCAACCGGTGACGTTCGGCCACCATTTGATGGCCTATGTCGAGATGGCCGGGCGCGACCGCGGGCGCTTCGCCGATTGCCGGCGGCGCCTCAACGAGTGCCCGCTCGGCGCCGGCGCGCTCGCCGGCACGGCGTTCCCGATCGACCGCGACGCCACCGCCGCCGCGCTCGGCTTCGACCGGCCGGCGGCCAATTCCCTCGACGCGGTGTCGGATCGCGATTTCGCGATCGAATTCCTCGCCGCCGTCGCGCTCGCCGGCACGCATCTCTCGCGTCTCGCCGAGGAGATCGTCATCTGGGCGAGCGAGCCGTACGGCTTTATCGCTTTGAGCGACGCCTTCACCACCGGCAGCTCGATCATGCCGCAAAAGCGCAACCCGGACGCCGCCGAGCTGGTGCGCGCCAAGACCGGGCGGCTCAACGGCTCGCTCGTTGCATTGCTGACGGTGATGAAAGGCCTCCCGCTCGCCTATCAGAAGGACATGCAGGAAGACAAGGTCCCGGTATTCGAGGCCGCCGACGCGCTCGAACTGTGCCTGGCGGCGATGGCGGGCATGGTGTGCGACATGCGGCCGGATCGCGAGCGCCTGCGTGAGGCCGCGGCGCGCGGCTACAGCACCGCGACCGATCTCGCCGACTGGCTGGTGCGCGCTCTGGGGATGCCGTTCCGCCGGGCGCATCACGTCACCGGCGCGATCGTCAAGCGCGCCGAGGCGCTGGGGCGTTTGCTCGCCGACCTGCCGCTCGCCGAGATGCAGGCGATCGAGCCGTCGATTACCGAAGCGGTCTATGCTGTGCTCGACATCGACCATTCGGTCGCCAGCCGCGCCAGTTACGGCGGCACCGCGCCCGACCGGGTCCGCGCCGCGATCGCCGCCGCGCGCCAGAGGTATTGCCAATGAGCCGCCCTTCGGAAAGCGTGCAAGGCCGGCGCGGCGGCGGCGCGGCGGCGATTGTCTTCGCGGTAATGATCGCGGCGTTGCTGGTCGGTTGCGGCAAGAAGGGAAACCCGGTGCCGCCGCCCGACGAGCCCAGTACTTATCCCCGGGGCTACCCGAGTGAGTGAGCCGTTTGCCTATCGCAACGGCGAATTCTGCGCCGAGGAAGTGCCGGTCAGCCGTGTCGCCGCGGCGGTCGGGACGCCGTTCTATCTTTACTCAACCGCCTCGTTCATCGGGCAGTACCAGGCGCTTGTCCGCGCCCTGGCGCCGATGCACCCGCTGATCTGCTATGCGGTGAAGGCCAATCCGAACCAGGCCGTGCTGCGCCTCTTTGCCGGGCTTGGCGCCGGCGCCGATGTCGTCTCCGAGGGCGAATTGCGCCGCGCGCTCGCCGCCGGCGTTCCGCCGCAGAGGATCGTCTTTTCCGGTGTCGGCAAAACCCGCGCCGAGCTTGCCGCCGCGCTCGACGCGGACATCCATCAGATCAATGTCGAGTCGGTGCCCGAATTGCGGCGATTGAGCGAGCTCGCGGCAGGCCGCGGCCGGACGGCGCGCGTCGCGATCCGCGTCAACCCCGACGTCGACGCCGGTACGCATAGCGGCATCTCGACCGGCCGCAAGGGCGACAAGTTCGGCATCGCGCGCGGCGATGTTGCGGCTGCCTACCGCCTCGCCGCCCAGCTTCCCGGCATCGCGCCGGTCGGGCTCGCGGTGCATATCGGATCGCAAATCGTCAAGCCTGGCCCCTCGCGAACGGCGTTCTCGCGGGTTGCCGAGCTGGTCGTCGCGCTGCGGGGAGAGGGATTTGCGGTGCGGCAGGTCGATCTCGGCGGCGGATTGACGATCCCCTACCACGAGCATGACGACGTGCCGGTCAGCCCCGCCAGCTACGCCGAGATGGTGCGGGAGATTTACGGACCGCTCGATGTCGCGCTGGCCTTCGAGCCCGGCCGCTTCCTGGTCGGCGCCGGCGGAATTCTTGTCGCGGAAATCGTCTACGTCAAAGACGGAGAGCCGCGGATCGTCGTCGTCGACGCGGCGATGAACGATCTGGTCCGCCCGGCGATGTATGGGATCGAGCATCGGGTCGTGCCGATCCGCGAGCCGGCGCCCAGCGCCCCTCAAGAGCCCGCGGACATCGTCGGCCCGATCTGCGAAAGCACGGACACCTTCAATCGCGGCTATCGGCTGCCGCCGCTGGAGGAAGGCGACCTCGTCGCCTTCACCGTCGCCGGCGCCTACGGTGCGGCAATGAGTTCGACCTACAACACCCGGCTGCTGGCGCCCGAAGTGATGGTCGACGGCGACCGCTTCGCGGTGATCCGCGCGCGGTCGAGTTATGACGACATGTTGGCGCTCGACACGGTTCCCGAGTGGCTCGCCGGCGACACGCAATGATCTCCGACCGGGGGCCGGAAAAACTCCTGTCGCGCCGGCTTCTGCTGTCGCGCGCCGCGCTCGCCTGGGAGCGCGCCTGGCCGGCGTTGTGGCCGATGCTCTGCGTCGCCGGAGTTTTCCTCGTGGCGGCGCTGTTCGACCTCTTCAGCCTGCTGCCCGGCATCGTCCATGCGGTGATCCTGGCGGGGTTCGGTGCGGCCTTTATCGGCGCCGCGATCTGGGGGCTGCGAACGCTTGTCTGGCCCGATGCGCTCGCCGCGCGGCGCCGCATCGAGCTTAATAGCGGTCTCGCGCATCGCCCGCTCGCCGCGCTCGCGGACCGCCCGAGCGCGCCGCTCGACGATCCCGCCGCCACGCTGTGGGAGGCGCATCGACGGCGAATGGCGGAGGCGGTGCGGCGGCTGCGGGTCGGCTGGCCGGCGGCCGGTCTGGCGCGGCGCGATCCCTGGGGCCTGCGTGCGATCCTCGCGATCCTGCTGGTGATTGCCGTCATCGACGCCGGCGGCGATTGGTACGAGCGGCTGGAGCGCGCCGTGCGGCCGGGCTGGGAAAGCGGCCCGCTTGCCGCAGCGGCGAGCTTCGACATCTGGATAACCCCGCCCGATTATACCGGCCTCGCGCCGCAATTCCTTCGCGCCGATACGGTGGGTCCGGTCCGTGTGCCGGCGGGCAGCACGCTGCTGGCGCAGATTCACGGCGGGCGCGGCGTGCCGCATCTGTCGATCGACGACAGCACCAGCGACTTCCAGGCGATCGACAAGGCGAATTTCCGCGCCGAGGCGGTGCTGACCAAAGGCCAGTCGCTGATCGTCAGCCAGGGCGGCGCGCCGCTCGGCCGCTGGCCGATCGAGATCGTCCCCGACAACCCGCCGGCGGCGGCCTTCGCCGCGCCGCCGCGCGGAACGAACCGCGCCGCGCTGCGGCTCGAATACAAGGCGTCCGACGATTACGGCGTCGAGGCGGTAAAGGTCGTCATCCGCCGCCAGGACGCGAACCCCAACGACAAGATCGAGATCGCGCTGCCCCTTCCCGGCCTTCATCTGAAAGAAGCACAGGCGACCAACTACCAGGACCTGTCGCCGCATCCCTGGGCCGGGCTGCCGGTCGAAATCACCGTCGTCGCGACCGACGCGATCGGACAGACCGGCGCCAGCGAGCCCGTGCGGATGAACTTGCCCGAGCGGGTCTTCACCAACCCGGTGGCGCGCGCGATCATCGACCAGCGTAAGGAGCTGGTTAAGGATCCGAATTCGCGCGAGGCGGTCGCCGAAATCCTTGACGACCTCAATAAGCAGCCGGCGCTGTTTCATGACGACACGGTCGCCTACCTCGCTTTGCGGCTCGCCGCGCTGCGCTTGCGCCAGAACGATGCCGAGGCCGCCATTGCCGCCGTCGTGCCGCTGTTGTGGGACACTGCGCTGCGCATCGAGGACGGCCACATGTCGCTGGCCGAGAACGAGCTGCGCCGGGCGCAGCAGGCGCTGCAAGACGCCCTCGCCAAGGGTGCGTCGGACCAGGAGATCGACCGGCTGATGCTTGACCTGAAGGACGCGCTCAACCGTTATCTGCAGGCGCTCGCCGAGGACATGCGAAACCACCCCGAGGAGGATGCGAGCCCGGTCGACCCGTCCAAGATGCTGACCGAGCGTGATCTGCAGCGAATGCTCGATCGGGCGCGGGAATTGGCGAAAAGCGGCGCCCAGCAGCAGGCGCGCGAGCTGCTGTCGCAAATGCAGGACATGCTCGAGAATTTGCGTACCGCACGTCCCGGCCAGATGCGCCAGCGCGGCGGCAGCCAGGCCGAGCAGATGATGCGCGGTCTACATGATCTGATGCAGCGTCAGCAGCGATTGCTCGATCGCAGCTTTCGTGCGCAACGCCAGCAGGACCAGGGCGAGCAGCCCGGCGATGACGGGCAACCCGGCGAACAGCAGGACGGCGCCCAGACCGGCAGTCCCGGCGATTCCGCCGGCCAGCAGGAGCAGCTGCGCCGTGCGCTCGGCGAAATGATGCGCCATATGGGTGACGGGCTCGGCGAGATTCCGGACTCCTTCGGCCGCGCCGAACGGGCGATGCGCGATGCCGCCGGGGCACTGCAGCGCGCCGCGCCCGGCGACGCGATCGGTCCGCAGACCGAAGCTCTCGATCAACTTCAGCAAGGCGCCCGCGATTTCGCCAAAAAGCTGCACGAGAGCCAGGCGAAGGGCTGGGGCAGCCCAGGGCTTGACGAATCCGATCCCGGCGACGGCCAGTCCGACAAGGGCGACCGCGACCCCTTCGGCCGCCCGCTCTCGGCGAGCGGGCCCTACGACCAGGGCGACGTCGCGATACCCGACGAAAGCGTCCTGCAAAAGTCACGTCAAATCCTCGACGAGCTGCGCCGCCGCGCCGGCGAACGCTCACGCCCGGCGATCGAGCTCGATTACATCGAGCGCCTGTTGCGGCGGTTTTGACGCTTGGCGTCTCGTCATTGTTATCGGTGTAGATGAACCGCCGCCTCTTGCTGTCGATCATCGCCGGCTCGGTCGCGCTGCCGGGGATGGCGCGTGCCCTGCCCGCTCCGCCGCCCGGCCCGCGCCGGCTGCACCTCAGCAACCCGCATACCGGCGAAACTTTCGACGGCCCCTATCGCGACGACAACGGACCGATCCCGTCGGCGATGGCCGATCTGGCGGTTTTTCTCCGCGATTTTCATTCCGGCGAGATTATCGGCATGGATGTCGGCGTCCTCGACTTTCTCGGCGCGGTCATGGATGCGGTCGGGCAAAGCGAGGCGCAAATCCTCTCGGCCTACCGCACGCGCGAGACGAACGAGATGCTCGCGCGCACCAATTTCGGGGTCGCCGAGAACAGCCAGCACCTTTACGGCCGCGCGCTCGACGTACATTTCGACGCCAAGCTGGCGGAGGGAATGCAGGCGGCGCGCGCGATGCGGCGCGGCGGCGTCGGCTGGTATCCGTATTCGGGCTTCATCCACATCGATACCGGCCCGCTGCGCAACTGGGATCTCGACGATGCGGGCCTCGGCAATTTGCTGTTCGACGGCCGGCAGATCCACTTCAACGACAAGGGCGAGCTGGTGGTCGGCGCCGGTCGCGGCCGCGGCATGCCGCTCACGGGCGGCCAGCCGACGGTGCGCCAGCGCATGGCCCGCCTGCACCAGCTCGCCCGCGCGGAATTCCTGGCGCGGCGGCATTGAACGGGGCTAGCTCGGCGCGAAGGTCACCACCACGCCGCTCGCCGCATCGGGCGCCGGCAGGAAGCCGACGGTGAAGTGGCTGGTCTCGCCGGGCAGCAGCCGCTCGCGCGGCGGATCGACGATCTTGAAGATGAGCTCGTGCTGACTCCCGTCGCGTAGCGCCACCCGCAGATGCGGCACCGATCGCGGCACGCCGAGCTTGTTGGTGATGTCGCCCTCGACGATCAGTCCGTCGGCGTTGCGGGTCGAGTTGACGTTGGCGATCTCGAGACCGGCGCCGAGCGGTTCGCCCTTGAGCCCGATCAGTTCGTAGAACTGCGCCATTTGCGGCCACATCGCGACGATTTTGTCTCGCCCGAGAATAGCGCCGACGATCGCCCCACCGATCAGCAGGATCACAATGACCCAAACCAAACCCGAGCGGCGGTGACGCGGCGGGATCGGAGCGGTAATTGCCGGGCGCGGCGTCACCGCGACCGAAACCGGCTCGGCGGCGACGGCTTGCAGCCGTTCGCGCAGTCGCGACGGGGGCGCGGGAGGCGGCGTCAGATGATGCCAGCTATGGCCGCAACTGGCGCAGCGCACCGTCCGGCCGGACGGCGGGCTCACCGCCTCCTCGTCGACCTTGTAACGGGTACGGCAGGTCGGGCAGACGAGGATCATGGGGGGCGGCGCCTGCTGTCGCTTTAATCCGATGATCGCGGATTTGCCGCGACTTGTCGATGCGGCGCGACCGCCATTGCTTGACTTGTCCACAAGCGCTCGGCACGTTGCGACGCGAGTTGAAAATACGAATAAATCAGGGAGAGCGAATGCCGATCCGCGATGCCGAAATCCCGCGCCTGCGTCTGAATTCAGGCTGGAGATAGGTCGGCAGTGGACGGCGGACCGCTCCTCGACGTTCGCGACATCGCGGTGCGCTTCGGCGGCATTGTCGCGCTCGACGGCATCTCGTTCACGATCGACGAAGGGCAGATCCTCGGACTGATCGGCCCCAACGGCGCCGGCAAGACCACCCTCTTCAACTGCGTCAGCCGGCTCTACACGCCAAATCGCGGCGACATTTTGTTCGAGGGCCGATCGACGCTGTCGCGCCCGCCGCATCGCATCGCCGAGATCGGCATCGCCCGCACCTTCCAGAACCTCGCGCTGTTCGGCCCGCAAACGGTGCTCGACAATGTCCGGATCGGCGGCCACGCCCGCAGCCGCGGCGATTTTGTAAGCGACGCGTTGCGGCTTCCCTGGGCGCGGCGGCACGAGACGGCGTTGACCCAGACGGCTTGGTCGCTCTTGAAGCTGCTCGATCTGGAGGATGTCGCGCGGCGCCCGGCGGACGGCCTGCCGCTCGGCACGCGCAAGCGGGTCGAGCTGGCCCGCGCCCTTGCCTCCGAGCCGAAATTGCTGCTGCTCGACGAACCGGCCGGCGGCCTCAATCACGGCGAGGTGGGCGAGCTGGGGGCGCTGATCCGCAGGGTGCGCGCCGATCGCCAGGTCACCGTGCTGCTGGTCGAGCATCACATGAACTTGGTGATGTCGGTCTCAGACAAGGTCGTCGCGCTCGATTTCGGCCGCAAGATCGCCGAGGGCACGCCGGCCGAGGTGCAAAATAACGAAGAAGTGATCCGCGCCTATCTCGGGACGACCCGGGAGCACGCGGCATGATGCTGGAGGTTGCCGGGCTCGACGCCTTCTACGGCCAGAACCAGGCGCTCTACGACGTGGGGTTCGGCGTCGACGAAGGCCAGGTCCGCACCCTCCTCGGCGCGAACGGCGCCGGCAAGACGACGATCCTGCGCGCGATCTGCGGCATGGTGCGGGTCGCCGGCGACATCCGCTTCGACGGCAAGCGCATCGCCGGCTGGGCGACCGAGGATGTCGTGCGCCTGGGCGTCGCGCACGTGCCCGAGGGACGCGGCACGTTCCTGCGCCTCTCGGTCGAGGAAAACCTGCAGCTCGGCGCGATGACCCGCAAAGGGCGGCGCGAGATCGCCGCCGATATCGAGCGGGTCTATGTCAGTTTCCCGCGGCTGAAGGAGCGGCGCGCGCAGCAGGCCGGCACGCTGTCGGGCGGCGAGCAGCAGATGCTGGCCGTGGGCCGCGCCTTGATGCTGCGGCCGCGGTTGTTGCTGCTCGACGAGCCGTCGTTCGGACTGGCGCCGCTGATCGTCGAGGAATTGTTCGCGATCCTGCGCCAGATCAACGCCGAGACCGGCGTCGCGATGCTGATCGTCGAGCAGAACGCGGTGTTGGCGCTGGAGCTCGCCGAACACGCCTACCTGCTGGAAACCGGCCGGGTGGTGATGGACGCGCCCTCGGCGGTCGTCGGCGCCGACGAGTCGGTCCGCCGCTCCTATCTCGGATACTAGCGCATGGAATTGCTGCTGCAACAAGTGATGGCGGGGCTGGCGAACGGCGCGATTTACGCCTGCATGGCGCTCGCCGTGGTGATGATCTACCAGGCGATCGACCATCTCAATTTCGCCCAGGGCGAGATGGCGATGTTCTCGACCTTCATCGCCTGGCAGATGATCGCCTGGGGTCTGCCGTACTGGGTGGCCTTCGCCCTGACGGTGCTGGTGTCGTTCGTCGCTGGGGTCCTGATTGACCGGGTATTGTTCCGGCCGGTGCAGAACGCGCCGATCCTGAGCCAGATTGTCGCCTTCATCGCGCTGTTCAGCATTCTCAACAGTTCCGCCGGCCAGATCTGGGATTTCACGATCAAAAACTTTCCGACTCCGTTCGGGCACAAGCCGCTGTTCGGCGGAACCTTGATCGACACCCATGAGGCCGGCATGATCGGGGTGACCCTGGCCCTGCTCGGTCTGCTTTACCTGTTCTTCCGCGGCACTCGCCTCGGCTTGGCGATGCGTGCCGCGGCGGCGAACCCGGAATCGGCGCGGCTGGTCGGCATTCGCGTCGGTTGGATGACCGCCTTGGGCTGGGGCATGGCGGCGGCGATCGGCGCGGTCGCCGGCATGCTCATCGCACCCGTGGTGTTCCTTGAGCCCAATATGATGATCGGCGTGCTGCTGTATGGGTTCGCCGGGGCGGTGCTGGGCGGGCTGACCAGCCCAGCCGGCGCGGTGATCGGCGGATTCCTGGTCGGAATTATCGAGAACCTCGCCGGAACCTTCATTCCCTATGTCGGACGCGAATTGAAATTGACCCTAGCCCTCATCCTCATCGTCGTGGTGCTGATGTTCCGCCCGAGCGGGATCTTCGGGCGCCGCGTGGTGAGCCGAGTATGACGACCGTCCCGAAAGACGCCGTCGCCGGTGCGGTGCCGGTGCCGGTGCAAGGCTCGCTGCGTGTGCGTCCGACCGTGCGCCACCTCGTCGTCGCCGCCACGATCGTAATCGCGGCGCTGATTCCGCTCGTGGCCCAAAGCTTCGTCCTCTTTCAATTGACCGAGGTAATGATTTACGGCCTGGCGATCCTCGGTCTCAACCTGTTGACCGGTTTCAACGGCCAATTCTCACTCGGGCACAGCGCCTTCTACGGGCTTGGCGCCTATACCGCGGCGATCCTGATCCACAACTACGAGGTGTCCTATCTGTGGACGCTGCCGGCCGCGGGCGGCGTGTGCTTCGTCGTCGGGTTCCTGTTCGGATTGCCGGCGCTGCGTCTGCAGAACCTTTATCTCGCGCTGGCGACCTTTGCGCTGGCTACGGCGATGCCGCAGATCCTTAAGTTTCACGCGCTGGAGGCATGGACCGGTGGTGTCCAGGGTCTTGTGGTCGACCAGCCTGACGCGCCCGATTTTCTACCGCTCAATACCGATCAGTGGCTCTATTACGTCACCCTCGTCGTCGTGATCATCATGTTCGCCGCCGCGGCGAATTTGATCCGCAGCCGTACCGGACGCGCCATGATGGCGATCCGCGACAATCCGATCGCCGCCGCGGCGATGGGCATAAACGCCTCGCTCTATAAGACCCTGACCTTTGGCGTCAGCGCGCTCTATACTGGCGTCGCCGGTGCGCTTAGTGCGCTTGCCGTGGCGTATGTCGCGCCCGACAGCTTCAACATTTTCTTGTCCATCTCGCTGCTGGTCGGTCTCGTGATCGGCGGCGTCGGCTCGATCCCCGGTTGCCTGTTCGGCGGGCTTTTCGTGCTCTACGTCCCAAACATCGCCAACAGCCTTTCGACCGGCTTGGCGGGAGCGATTTACGGGATCATTCTGCTGATCGTCATCTACGTCATGCCGGCAGGCGCGGCAGGCTTCACGCGGTTCGCGCTGGCGCGGATGCAGGGCCTACGTCGGCCGTGAACCAATTTCTGCTCCACCTGGGGAGGTCACCATGAAGCAGCTTACCCGTCGCGGCATTCTTCGGAGCGGTGCCGGTGCGATCGCATTTGCCGCGCCGCTTCTGTCGGTGCGCATCGCTCGCGCCAAGAACTCCGGACCCGGCGTCACCGACAAAGAGATCAAACTCGGCAATACCGGGCCCTATAGCGGGCCAGCCTCGTCCTACAGCGCGGTGCCGAAAGCGCACTCCGCGTATTTCAAGATGATCAACGACCAGGGCGGCATCAACGGTCGCATGGTCAACTGCATTTCCTACGACGACGCCTACACTCCGCCGAAAACGGTCGAAATGGTGCGCAAACTGGTGGAGGAGGACGGGGTGCTGGCGACCTCGGCGACCCTCGGGACGCCGTGCAACAGCGCGATCTGGCACTACATGAACCAGAAAAAGGTGCCGCAGCTCTTCGTCGCGACCGGCGCCACCAAATGGGATGACCCGAAGGGGCATCCCTGGACCATCGGCTGGCAGCCCAACTACCAGAGTGAAGGCCGCATCTACGCGACCTACATCCTCAAGGAGAAGGCCGACGGCAAGATCGGCGTGCTGTACCAGAACGACGATTTCGGCAAGGACTACTTGAAGGGCGTCAAGGACGGGCTCGGCGACAAGGCGTCGATGGTCATCGTCGAGGCGAGCTATGAGACGACCGACCCCACCGTCGACTCGCAAGTCGTCGACATGAAGGCGAAGGGCGTCGACGTGTTCGTCAATTGCGCCATCCCGAAATTCGCCGCGCAGGCGATCCGCAAGGCCGCCGAGATCGGCTGGAAACCGCTGCACATCCTCAGCAGCATCGGCAATTCGGTTGGCGCGACGCTGAAGCCGGCCGGGTTCGAGAACGCCAAGGACATCGTCTCGGACTTCTATCTGAAGGACGCGAGCGACCCGAAATGGAAGGACGATGCCGGCTACAAGACCTGGGCGGCGTTCATGGACAAGTACCTGCCGGACGGCGACAAGACCGACGCGGGCCATGTTGCCGGATACTGCCTCGCGGCGGCGACGGCGCAGGTGCTCAAGCAATGCGGCAACGACCTCACCCGTGAGAACGTCATGAAACAGGCTGGCAGCCTCCATGATTTCTCGGTGCCGATGCTGCTGCCGGGAATTACCGCCAATACGAGCGCGACCGACTTCGCACCGCTAAAGCAGGTGCAGATGGCCAAGTTCGACGGCCAGCGCTGGAACCTGTTCGGCGAACTAATCCGCGGTGCAATCGGCTGATGCAATACGGGCGCGCCCGGCGCGTCCGGTTAGGCCGGCCCCGCTGTCTTCAATTCGATAGAGGCGGGCCCGTGCGCTGCCGGACGGCGCCGGTTCGCCGTCGTCCGCCTCTCGGGTGGCGACAGGCTCCCATAACCGACGCACGAGGAGGCAACCCATGAAGCACCTGACCCGACGCTCGATCCTCGCCGCCGCGCCCGCCGCCGCTCTGGTGCTCAACGCCTGGCCGGCGCGCGCCAAGAATTACGGCCCCGGCGTCACCGACAGCGAGATCAAGATCGGCAACACCGCGCCCTATAGCGGACCCGCCTCGTCCTACGGCACGATCGGCAAGGCGATGACGGCCTATTACAAGATGATCAACGAGCAGGGCGGCGTGAACGGCCGCAAGATCAATTTCATCTCGTACGACGACGGCTATACGCCGCCAAAGACGGTCGAGATGGTGCGCAAGCTCGTCGAGCAAGACGGGGTATTGCTGACCGACGCCACGCTCGGCACGCCGTGCAACAGCGCGATCTGGCACTACATGAACGAAAAGAAGGTGCCGCAGCTTTTCGTCGCGACCGGCGCCACCAAATGGGACGACCCGAAGGGCCACCCGTGGACAATCGGCTGGCAGCCCAACTACCAGAGCGAGGGCCGCATCTACGCCACCTATGTCCTCAAGAACAAGGCGGACGGCAAGATCGGCGTGCTCTACCAGAACGATGATTTCGGCAAGGACTACGTGAAGGGGGTAAAGGACGGGCTCGGCGACAAGGCGTCGATGGTCATCGTCGAGGCGTCTTATGAGACGACCGATCCGACCGTCGATTCTCAGATTGTCGACATGAAGGCCAAGGGGGTCGATGTCTTCATCAATTGCGCCATCCCCAAATTCGCCGCGCAGGCGATCCGCAAGGCCGCCGAAATCCAATGGACGCCGCTCAACGTGCTGAGCAGCATCGGCAATTCGGTGGCGGCGACGCTCAAGCCGGCCGGCTTCGAGAACGCCAAGGGCATCGTCTCTAATTTCTACCTCAAGGATCCCACCGATCCGGCGTGGACGGACGACCAGGGCCACAAGGAGTGGCTCGCCTTCATGGACAAGTACTATCCGGACGGCGACAAGACCGACGCGGCGAACGTCTACGGGCCGAGCAATGCCGCGACGATGGTGCAAGTTCTCAAGCAGTGCGGCGACGACCTCACCCGCGAGAACGTCATGAAGCAGGTCGCGAGCTTGAAGGATTTCACGCTGCCGATGCTGCTGCCGCGGATCAAGATCAACACGAGTCCGACCGATTTCGCGCCGATCAAGCAGGTCCAGATGAGCAAGTTCGACGGCCAACGCTGGAACCTGTTCGGCGAGTTGATTACGGGCGCCGTGGGATAGGAAGGCCGCCGTCCGCCGCTTGCCGCCCGGCACCATGGCACAGGGCTGAGCGCCGGCAGGCTTGCCTGCCGGTAAGGAGCTGTGAAAACCCCATCCGGGCGTCTGGACGGCGCTGCGCCGCCTGTGTCAAGGTCGCGCCCGCCGCTAGCCTCTAGCGAGCCGGGCTTGGGGAGTCTCGGGGAACCTCGTGGTCAGATTGGAAAACGTCGGCAAGCAGTACGGCACCGATGCGGACATCCTGCGCGACGTTTCGCTGACCCTCGATTCAGGCGGGTTCTACTTTCTGACCGGGGTCAGCGGCGCCGGGAAGACAACGCTCCTGAAAATCATCTATCTGGCCGAAACCCCGTCGCGCGGCGTGGTCACCTTGTTCGACACCGATGTTTCCACGGTCGATCGCGCGACGCATAACTCATTGCGCCGGCGCATCGGCATCGTCTTTCAGGATTTCCGCCTCGTCGAGCATCTCAGCGTTCGCGACAATGTGGCGCTGCCTTTGCGCATCGCCGGGGCGCCGGAGCGTGAAATTCGCGAGAACGTTCCCGAGCTGCTCGGCTGGATGGGGCTCGAGGCCAAACTCGATTACCACCCGGCGCAGCTCTCGGGGGGCGAGCAGCAGCGCGTCGCCATCGCCAGGGCCATCGTGCGCCGTCCCGATCTCCTGATCGCAGACGAACCGACGGGCAACATCGACGATGAAATCGCCATGCTGCTGGTGCGTATCTTCGAGCGGATTAACAAATTGGGCACGACTGTCCTGATCGCGACCCACGATGTCGTCTTCACCCAGCAGTTCGCGCATCGCCGCTATCATCTCGACCGGGGCGGTCTGTCGTATCCCGTTGACGGCGCCAAGACCCCACCGGCGCCCGATGGCAACGCCCGGGCCCCGGTGCCGCTCGATGACAGCGCCAAGGGGCCGCCGACGCCCGATGACAGCGCCCGGCGCCCGCCCCCTTCAGATGAGAACGTTAAGACCCCCGCGATTTCGAATGACGGCCCCAAGGTCGAATGATCGGCTCCGTGCTCCTGCTTCAGCAGTTCCGCCTCGACCTGCCGCTGCGGCGCGACGCATCGGGCCGCTTCCTGCCGTGGATCATCGCGCTGATGGTCTATCTCGCGGCGGTCGGAGGGGTCGCGCTGATCTGGCTTGGCGACACGCTGAGCCAGTGGGATGCGTCGCTCACCAGCGAGCTGACCCTGCAGCTGTCGGCCGACGCCTCTCCGGCGCGCCTCGACATGGCGCTGGGCGCGTTGCGGCAAACCAAAGGCGTCGTTTGGGCGAATTTACTGGCAGCGGATGAGACGGCGAAGCTGCTCGAACCCTGGCTTGGCGCCTCGGTGCCGATCAACAGCCTGCCGCTGCCCCGCCTCGTCGACGTACGCGTCGATCCGCATGTTGCGATCGACTACGCAACGTTGCGAAAGCAGCTCGACTCGATCATCCCGGGGGCGCAGCTCGACAACAACAGCACTTGGCTCGCCGGCGTTCGCGAGTTTGCGCTGCGCATCGAGGGGGTTATCACCGTAGGGGTGGTCGTGGTAACCGCGCTCATCGTTACGATGATCGTCTTCACCGCGCGCATCGGCCTGGCGATCCATCGCTCGATCATCGAGCTCCTGCATTTGCTGGGCGCGCAGGATGCGTATATCGCCCGGCAATTCCAGGTCCATGCCCTGGGGCTTGGGCTGCGCGGCGGCGGCATCGGCGGCATCGCCGCGGTGGCGACGGTTATCGTACTGGGTCCGGCTGCCCATATGTTCGCGCTGCCGGTGCCCATC
>Ga0209483_1000159_pt1 | contig 63018 bp, 53 predicted proteins | sample NGEPerA_FD_184508 | JGI IMG/M metagenome (GOLD analysis project Ga0209483, IMG submission 184508) | Arctic peat soil microbial communities from the Barrow Environmental Observatory site, Barrow, Alaska, USA - NGEE PermafrostL2-A... | ecosystem: Environmental > Terrestrial > Soil > Wetlands >... | reverse complement strand
GATGACGGCCGAGCGCCTGCAATTTTTTGCGGCGCTTGGCCGTCATCTGCATATGCAATTTCGGCGAGCCGGTCGGATGGCCAAGTTCGTCGTGTTCGAGGCCGGTGACGATGGGATATTTTCCGCTGTTGATGCGCGTGCCGGGCGCGAGATGCGTCGTGATGCCGTTGGCGGCGGACAAATCGTAAGGCTTGTGGTCGGCGACGGGCGCGAGGTTCGGCGAAATGTCCTGGCAAACTTTTTCCAAATTCGGTTCCGTGAACGCCTCGATGCGCGTGGCGATGCCCTGGTCGGTCAAAATAATTACTGGCACGGAATATTTGCGCGCGATGTTGACGGCTTCAATCGCCGTGTAAAAACAATCTTCGACGTTCGCGGGCGCGATGACAACGCGCGGAGAATCGCCGTGGCCGCCGTTGACGGCGATGTTCAAATCAGATTGCTCGATGTTCGTCGGCATTCCCGTCGAAGGGCCGCCGCGTTGCACGTCCACGATGACGAGCGGCATTTCGGCCATGACCGCCCAGCCGAGCGCTTCGGTTTTCAAAGAAATTCCCGGACCGCTCGAACCGGTGACGGAAACGCGACCCGCGTAGCTGCCGCCAATGGCCATTGAGATCGCGGCGATTTCGTCCTCGGTTTGGATGAACGAGCCGCCGTATTTGGGAAGTTCGCGGCGCAGCAATTCCATGATGTCCGACCACGGCGTGATCGGATAGCCCGCGCCGAAACGCACGCCCGCCGCGATGAGTCCGTAAGCGAGCGCTTCGTTGCCGTTCATCACGACTTGGGTGCCGTCTTTTTTTTGACTGGCGACGAACTTGAAAGTTTCCAAAACATTTCCGAGCGGGTTCGCGTGACCGGCGTGAAACGCCGCGAGCGCATTGTTAAGAATGCTTGGGTCTTTGCCGGTGAAACGTTCGCCGATGAGTTTTTCAAGTTTCGGCAAATCCAAGTCGAACATCTTGGCGATGAGGCCGAGCGCAAAAATATTTTTGCCTTTATCTTTTGCCGTGCCGCCGATGGCTTCAACGGTCAGGCCGGAAATCGGAATGCCGAGATGATGATAATCTTTTTTCCATTCTTCCTTCGGCTCGACGTGATCGGAATCGTAAAGCACGATGCCGCCTTTTTTGAGCGAACCGATATGGTCTTCATAAGAATGCTGGTAAAACGCGAGCAGCACGTCCGCGTCGTCGCCGGAACTCAGGACTTCGCCGCTGCCGATGCGGACTTGGAAAATGGACGGGCCGCCGGAAATCGTGGACGGAATCGTCATGAACGTCATGACTTCCTGCTCGCTGCGCCCGGCGAGCCGCGCGAGGAAACCGCCGATGGCCTGGATGCCGTCCTGCGAATTGCCGGCGATGCGGATGACGACTTCGTTGATGGGCGAAATTTTCGGCGCACCACCCGATGACGGAGCCTGTTCAATTGTATCACTCATGGAACCTCGAATTAAAAATTGACTGTTCTGCAAAGGAACTGGCGGCTGAAACGATTATCAGCGCGACACCATTGCCCTAATACGTTAAGCACCACAGGCGAACGTGTCAAATTCTAATGCAATGTATATCTTACTGCCAGAAAGACATTTAATCCATTAACCGAAATTGGCCGGACCCAGCAAAAACTGTGCATTAGAATTCGTTATTTTTAACCGCCAACAGTATCAGCCCCGACGGCGGCTTGCGCAACCGGCTTCCGGTGCGTTAGCGTGCGGCTGTCACATGACTTTGCAGGAACAATACGACGACGCGCTGTTCGATTTCAGCCGGGGCGATTTCGACGGCGCGATTGTGAAACTGAAAAACGTGCTCGCGCAGGACGCGGCGCAGTTCGACGCGCAGCTCGCGCTCGGCATGGCGTTTTACCGCCAGGGCGATTTCAAGTCCGCGATTGTCGAAGGCCACAAGGCGGAAAAATTGCGCCCGAAGGAACAGCTCGTTCACACCAACCTCTCGTTGTTTTACATGAAGTCCGGCGATAAAGTGACCGCCGAGAAACACGGCTTGCAGGCGAAAATCGAGTCTTGGCGCGAAGATGCAAAAAATTCTGGGGAGAAAAAAGTTGAAGACGAACCTGAATTGCAAATCGCCAAACCGAAATTGCAGCCGATGAAATTTCCCAGCCAGCCGTGGAAGAAAAAATAATCATGAAATCATCCTACGAACTCGCGATGGAACGTTTGAACAAAAATTCGCCCGCCGTCAAACTGACTGCGGCGCAGAAAAAAGCGCTGGCCGAACTGGATTCGCGCTACGCCGCGAAAATCGCCGGGCGCGAGATTGCGCTGAACGCTGAGATCGCCAAAGCCGCCGATGATTTTGCCCAGGAGGAATCGTTGCGCGAGCAGCTCGTGACCGAGCGCAAAAAGCTTCAGGCCGAACTGGAGGATAAAAAGGAACAGATTCGCCGCGCCGCCTGAACAACGCCAGACGAACTTGGGAACCCGCACGGCTGCCGCCAGTATTGCCCAAAACTGCAAGTCGTATTTGCTTGCGGTTCGTCACTTGAGAAATTCGCCGGCTTCGGTTATGCTCCCGCTGGTTTTGGAAGGGCGGAGAATCGCTTCCGGCGCGAGCCGGAAGAGGAAAGTCCGAACACCGCAGGGCGCGATGCCGCGTAACTCAAGTCTGTTCGATTGAGATACACGCGGGCGGAAAGTTGAAAAACTTTTCGACGGAAAGTGCCACAGAAAATCAGACCGCCGGCGAACGAAAGTTTGCCGGCAAGGGTGAAAAGGTGGTGTAAGAGACCACCGCGCGAAGCGCAAGCGACGCGGCACGGAAAACCCCATCGGGTGCAAGGCCAAATAGGAAACCGAGGAGCGGCTCGTTCCGCGTCTCGTGAAAGCGAGACAGGTTTCGGGTATCGGCTGCACAGACAAATGATTCTCTCCGCTCGCAAGGGCGCAGACAGAATTCGGCTTACAGCCCTTCCAAAACCAACTCAAAACCAAGGCAGAAGGATGAAGGCAGAATGAAGAAATTTTTTCAGCGGACGCGGTTCCGTTTCTTCATTCTGCATTTTTACTTCTTCATTCGCGTCGCACCTCGCGTGGTGTCCGGCGGCGAATACTTTTTCGGCTGCCAGACTGCCGGCCCGCTCAAATTGCCCAGACGATCCACGGCGCGGAGGGAAATGGCGTCGGGGCGGACGCTGTCCAGATAACAATCCCTCCGGCCCGGCGGAAAAATCTGCGTCGTCCAGATTCCATTGGCGCGGGATTGCAACAGCCACCAGCGCGGCGGTTCCACGTTGGAATTTTCCCAGCGGACGTGCGCGGAATTTTCCACTGCGTCCACGGTGAGGCTGGGTGTCAACGGCGGCGGCGCGGCAATCCACGGCGAGGGCGGCACGAGCGCGGGCGGCGCGTATTGCGTGCGGACGGCGGCGGCGAGCGCGGGATTGTCCAGCACGCTGCGAAGGTGATAGTGAACCGCGCCGGAATCGTCTTTTTGGCGGATGATTTGAACCTGCTGCGGAATTTCCCCGACGGAAAATTTTGTTCCCACCATCGCATCGTAAAGCGCGGGCCAGACGTGCCGGCCTTTGACATTTTGCGCACGCCACCAGTCGAACAATGCGGGAAAACTTTGTTGTGGCGACGCAATCGGCCAGTAAAGCTGCGGCGAAAGATAATCCACCCAGCCGCTGGCAAGCCATTTGCGCGCGTCGGCAAAAATCTGGCCGTAGGCGTCCATGCCGCGGATTTGCGGCGGGTTTTGCGGCCGCCAGATGCCGGGCGGGCTGATGCCAAACTGCACCCACGGTTTCGCGGCCTTGATGGACTGCGAAAGTTTTTGGACGAAGCGGTTGACGTTGTCGCGCCGCCAGTCGGCCAGGCTCAAGCCGCTGTCCGCGCCGTATTGCTTCCAGCTTGCGTCGTCGGAAAAACCGATTTCCTGCCCGGCGGAATTTTTTTCGGGGGTCGGATAAAAATAATCGTCAAGGACCACGCCGTCAACGTCGTAGCGTTTTACCACGTCGAGCACGACGGCGATGGCGTGCGCCTGCGTCTCCGGTTCGCCGGGGTCGAGCCAGATTTGGTCGCCGTAATGGCGGACGAGTTCGGGATGCGTCCGCGTGATGTGGTTCGGCGCGGGCGGAGATTTGGCTTCGGGATGGCCGGCGCGAAACGGATTGAACCACGCGTGCAGCTCCAGCCCGCGTTTGTGCGCCTCGGCGATGGCGAGCGCCAGCGGATCGTAAAACGGTTCGGGTGCCCTGCCCTGCGTGCCGGTGAGGTATTCGGACCACGGCTCGATGGTCGAGGCATAAAGCGCATCGCTCACGGGCCGGACCTGAAAAAAAACGGCGTTGAAGTGCAACTGCGCGGCGCGGTCGAGCAGCGCGATCAGTTCCGCCTTTTGCCGGTCAACAGACAGGCCGGGCTTGGACGGCCAGTCAATGTTGGCGACGGTTGCGACCCACGCGGCGCGAAATTCACGCGCTGGCGGCGGCGGGAAAATGGTTTCATCCCCCGCAAAAAGAACCGCCGTCGTCAAAAAGACAAACGCGGACAAAATTCTGGCTCGAAACTTCATTGAATGGCACCTGCAATTTAACCGCAAAGGGCTGCTGGAAAAAGTATTTTTGGCAAAAAATACAGTATTCATGCGGCATTTGTCGAAGCGCGCCATTTTTATTTTGACAGGAATCGGCGGTCGTGTTTAGCTCTTTCCGTTGCAGCCGAAGTCTGGCTTCCTTCCTGAAGCCGGGCGCGGGAGACCCAAATCCTCAAGTAATTGAGGCGGGGCGAACGAAGTCAGGCGACTGATTTCAAGGCCACTTTCAAGGCCAAGCCCGACAGCTAATCTCGCAGGCAATTGGAAGGGCGATCCTCTGATCCGCGAAGTCCGCGGCCTCAAGTTCACCCCAGAATAAAAATGTGGCGGTGTTGTCGCGTTTATCCGCGATACAGTCGCTTGTTTGAAAATTATGTTGGACATCATTTACATCGGAACAGCGATTTTGTTTTTCGCCACGTTCGCGCTTTACGCGCGCGGCTGCGAGAAACTTTGACCGGCAAATTTTATGGAAAACTTAATTCTCGGAATCATTTCCGTCGCGCTTTGCGGCTATTTAATTTTCGCGATGGTGCGGCCTGAAAAATTTTAACAACCGAAAAATTTATGAACGCCCATCAATGGCTGGAACTCGCGCTCTTCATCGGCGCGCTCGTGCTCGTCACCAAGCCGCTCGGTTTGTATATCAACCGCGTGCTCAATCCAAACGGCCGCACTTGGCTCGACCCGATTTTCCGTCCGCTGGAAAAATTGACCTACTGGATTTTCCGCGTTGACCCGGTGAAAGAGCAGGGCTGGAAACAATACACGTTTGCGTTGCTGATTTTCAGCCTCGTGAGTTTGCTTTTCACCTACGCGATTTTGCGGTTGCAATATTTTCTGCCGCTAAATCCTCAACATTTTGGCGGGTTGTCGCCGCATCTCGCGTTCAACACCGCCGTCAGTTTCACGACGAACACGAACTGGCAGAGCTACGCCGGCGAATCCACGATGTCGTATCTCTCGCAGATGGTCGCGCTGACTATTCACAATTTTCTTTCGGCTGCGGTCGGCATTTCCGTCGCGGGCGCGCTCGTGCGCGGCATCGCGCGGCATTCGGCCACGACCATCGGCAATTTCTGGGTGGATTTGACGCGCATCACTTATTATTTGCTGCTGCCGATTTGTTTTGTTCTCGCGCTTTTTTTCGTGTCGCAGGGCATGATCCAAAATTTCAAGCCTTACACGACGGCGAAATTGATGGAATCTTATACCATCCAGGTTCAGAAAACTGACGATAAAGGCCAGCCGGTCACCACGAATGTGGCGGTCACGGTGCAGGCGCCCAAGCTGGATGGAAAAGGCCAGCCGCTGATGACCAACGGCGTGGCGGTGATGATGGATGTGCCGCAGCTTGATGCGAAAGGCCAGCCGGTCATGACCAACGTGGCCGTCATGGTGGATCAAAAAGTCGAGGAACAATCCATCGTGCAGGGGCCGATGGCGTCGCAGATCGCCATCAAGTTGCTCGGCACGAACGGCGGCGGTTACGTGAACGCCAACGCCGCGCATCCGTTCGAGAATCCCACACCGTTCTCAAACTTTTTCCAAATGCTCGCGATTTTTTGCATCGGCAGCGCGCTGACCTATCACCTCGGTCGCGAGACGAAAAATCAAAAGCACGGCTGGACGGTCTGGTCGGCGATGTTCGCGATGTTTCTCGCGGGAGTTTTGTTTTGCTGGTGGGCGGAGGCGCGCGGCAATCCGATTCACCAACAACTCGGCGTCGCCGTCGCCGATGGCAACATGGAAGGCAAGGAAGTCCGCTTCGGCATTTTGGAATCCGCGCTGTTCGCCACGGTGACGACGGACGCCTCCTGCGGCGCGGTCAATTGCATGCACGATTCGCTCACGCCGCTCGGCGGGCTGGTGCCGATGTTCAATATGCAGACCGGTGAAGTGATTTTCGGCGGTGTCGGCGCGGGACTTTACGGAATATTGATTTTCGTCATCCTCGCCGTCTTCATCGCCGGGTTGATGGTCGGGCGAACGCCGGAATATCTCGGCAAAAAAATCGAGGCCTACGACGTGAAAATGGTGCTGCTCGCATACGTCATTCTCGCGTTTATCATTCTCGGTTTCACCGCGTGGGCCTGCGTGAGCAATTGGGGCACATCCAGTCTGGCAAATCAAGGCCCGCACGGCTTGAGCGAAATGCTTTACGCCTATAGCTCGTGCGCGGGCAACAACGGCAGCGCATTCGCCGGGTTGAATGCCAACACGCCGTGGTGGGACACAACGCTCGGCATTGACATGCTGCTCGGACGGTTTGGAATGATCGTGCCGCTGCTCGCGCTGGCCGGTTCGCTCGCGAGCAAAAAAATCGTCCCCGCCAGCGCCGGAACTTTTTCTGTGAGTGGCTTCACGTTCGCCGTGCTGCTCGTCGGCACGGTGATTCTGGTCGGCGCGCTGACGTTTCTGCCTGCGCTCACGCTCGGCCCGATCGTCGAACACTTTTTAATGTTGAAAGGAAATTTATTTTAACCAACGCGTAGCAGCGGACGTAAGTCCGCTCAAATTAAAATGAGCCAACTTACGTTGGCTGCTACCAAATAAAAATTTATGACGCACCAACCTGTTTCCATTTTTGACGCGAAAATCCTCGCGCCCGCGCTCGGCGACACGTTCCGCAAACTCAACCCGCGCTTGATGGTGAAAAATCCCGTCATGTTCGTCACGCTCGTCGGCGCGGCCATCAGCACCGTCGAGATTTTCCGCTCTCCCGGACAAACTTTGTTCGTCGTGCAGATCGCGATCTGGCTCTGGTTCACGGTGCTGTTCGCGAATTTCGCCGAAGCCGTCGCCGAAGGCCGCGGCAAAGCGCAGGCGAAGGCGTTGCGCCAGACGCGCACACAAACGAGCGCGAATAAAATTTCCGGCAACGGAAAAATCGAAACCGTGGACGCCGACTCATTGCGCAAAGGCGACATTATCGTCGTTTGCACCAATGAAATTATTCCCGCCGACGGCGAAATTATTCACGGCGCGGCGACGGTGGACGAATCCGCGATCACCGGTGAATCCGCGCCCGTCGTCCGCGAAGCTGGCGGCGACCGCAGCGCCGTCACCGGCGGCACGCGCGTGTTGTCGGACGAAATTAAAATCCGCATCACATGCAATCCCGGCGAAGGTTTTCTGGATCGGATGATTTCACTCGTTGAAGGCGCGAGCCGCCAGAAAACGCCGAACGAAATCGCGCTCACCATTTTGCTCGCCGCGCTTACCGTCGTATTTTTGCTCGCGGTCATCACGTTGAAACCGTTCGGCATTTATGCCGGCGTAAATTTTTCCAATGTCGTGCTCATCTCGCTTCTCGTTTGTCTGATTCCGACGACCATCGGCGGTTTGTTGAGTGCTATCGGCATCGCGGGCATGGATCGCCTGCTTCAGAAAAATGTTCTGGCCATGAGCGGACGCGCGGTCGAGGCTGCAGGCGACGTGGACGTTTTGCTTTTGGACAAGACCGGCACGATCACGCTCGGCAACCGCCAGGCCACCGCGTTTCTGCCCGCGTCCGGCGTGACCGAACAGGAACTTGCCGACGCCGCGCAACTTGCGTCACTCGCCGACGAAACGCCCGAAGGCCGCAGCATCGTCGTGCTCGCGAAAAATTTCGGCATCCGCGCGCGGGAAATCCACGAACTGCCCGGCGCACAGTTTGTGCCGTTCGCGGCGCAGACGCGCATGAGCGGCGTGAATTACGAAGGCCGGCAAATCCGCAAAGGCGCGGCGGAATCTGTAAAACAATTTGTCGGAGGCACGTTGCCGAAAGAAGTCGAGAGCGCCGTCGAAAATATTTCGCGTTCCGGCGGCACGCCGCTCGTCGTCGCCACGCAGTCCCGCGCGCTCGGCGTGATTCATCTCAAGGACATCGTGAAAGGCGGATTGGCCGAGCGTTTCAAACGCTTTCGCGCGATGGGCATCCGCACTGTGATGATCACCGGCGACAACAAGTTGACCGCCGCCGCCATCGCGCAAGAGGCGGGCGTGGATGATTTTCTCGCCGAGGCGAAACCGGAGGACAAGCTCGCGCTCATCCGCAAGGAACAGACCGGCGGCCGCATGGTCGCGATGATCGGCGACGGCACAAACGATGCGCCCGCGCTCGCGCAAGCCGACGTCGGCGTCGCGATGAACACCGGCACACAGGCTGCGAAGGAAGCCGGCAACATGGTGGACTTGGACTCGAATCCGACGAAGCTTTTGGAAATCATTGAAATCGGAAAACAACTTTTGATCACGCGCGGCGCGCTCACGACGTTCAGCATCGCGAACGACGTGGCAAAATATTTTGCCATCATTCCCGCGATGCTCATGGTGACGTTTCCGGTCATCGCGCCGCTCAACATCATGCACCTGCACAGCCCGGACAGCGCGATTTTGAGCGCGGTGATTTTTAACGCACTCGTCATCATCGCGCTGATTCCGCTGGCGTTGCGCGGCGTGAAATTCCGTCCGCTCGGCGCGGTGGAAATTCTGCGGCGCAACCTACTCATTTACGGCATCGGCGGTGTCATCGTGCCGTTCATCGGCATCAAAGCGATTGACGTGGTCATCGCCGGTTTGCATCTCGCGTAACTCAAATAAAAAATTTTATGAAAAATATCTTTGCTGAATTCGGCCGCTCGATTGTGGCGACAATTTTCTTCGCCGTAATTTTGTGCGGCGTGTATCCGCTCGTAGTTTTTGCCGCCGGGCAATTGCTGTTTTCGCATCAAGCCAACGGTAGTCTGCTCGTGGACAAATCCGGCGTAGTTCGCGGCTCGGCATTGCTCGCGCAGAATTTTACGGGCGCGCAATACTTTCATCCGCGCCCGTCGGCGGGGGGCGCGAACGGTTTTGACCCGACCAGTTCCAGCGGGAGCAATCTTGGCCCGACCTCGTCGAATCTCGTCGCGAACATCACGGGGAACATTGCCACCTATCGTTCCGACAACAACCTGGCGACAAACGCGCCTGTTCCCGCCGACGCCGTGACGGCTTCCGCCAGCGGTCTTGATCCGCACATTTCGCCGGCGAACGCGGAAATTCAAATCGCGCGGGTCGCAAAGGCGCGCGGAATTTCTGAAGAAAAATTGCGCGAACTGGTCAGGCAAAACACCAGCGGTCGCGATCTCGGCGTTTTCGGCGAGCCGCGCGTGAACGTGATGACGCTGAACTTTTCGTTGGATGCGTTGTCGGGAAAATAGCACCACGTCAAACACGTCCAAAGTTATGGGCGATGACTTGTGTAACGCACTTTTGGTTTTGGCTTACTTGATATCGGGCACCGCCATTATCGTTTTCCTTGGATATTGGGCGCTGAAAAAATTCGGGCCGCCAAAATAATTCAAAGTTATTTTGAAAGTTCGCGCTCGACCCGTTGGCGCAGAAGTAGTTTCTTTGCGGGATGGAATCGCTTCCGATTGAACGGTTGAAGCCGGAAGATTTTCTCCGGCTCATCGAAAAAAGCCGGCTGGGCAAATTAAAAATTTATCTCGGCCACGCCGCCGGTGTCGGCAAAACCTTTGCGATGCTGGAAGAAGCGCATCGCCTGAAACAAGCCGGCGTGGACGTGGTCATCGGCTGGGTCGAAACTCACGGGCGCAAGGAAACCGAGGCGCTGCTTGCCGGACTGGAAATCATCCCGCGAAAAAAAGTGGAGCACAACGGACATACGGTCGAGGTTCTCGACGTTGACGCCATTTTCAAACGCTACCCGACCGTGTGCGTTGTGGACGAACTGCCGTTCACGAACGTCGCCGGTTCGCAGCATCCCAAACGCTATCTCGAAGTGCATGATTTGCTGCTCGCGGGCATCAACGTCATCACCGCGATGAACATCCAGCATCTCGAAAGCCTGCACGACACGGTTTTGCGCGCGACGGGCGTGGACGTGCGCGAACGCGTGCCCGACCGTTTTGTGCTGGAGGCCGACCACGTCGTGAACGTGGATTTGACCGCCGAGGAATTGCGCGAGCGCCTGCGGCTGGGAAAAATTTATCCAAAAGATCGCGCCGCCGCCGCGCTGGAAAATTTTTTCACGGAGAACAATCTGAACGAACTGCGCGAACTGGCCTTGCGCGAAACGGCGAACGTTTTGGATCAGCGTCCGCGCACCGGCGCGAAGTCGCCGACGGACGTGAGCGAAAAAATCGCCGTCTGCATCAGCACGAATCCGGTGACGACGGCGCGGCTGTTGCGCGCGACGTCGCGGCTCGCAGGACGTTTGAACCGCGAGTGGATGGCGGTTTATGTGCGGCGCCAAAAAGAAGACCCGCTGCGCATCCCGTCCGACTTGCAGCGGCAATTCATCCAGAATGTCCAGCTTGCGACGGAACTCGGCGGCAGCGTAACGGTTTTAGAAAGTGAAAATATCTGCGAGGCGTTATTAAAATATTGCCGCGAAAATGATGTCAATCTCGTCGTGCTTGGCACGAGCGAACGAAAATGGTGGCAGTTCACGCGCCCGAACGTCCTTGAGTTTTTCATGCATCACGCGCCGGGCATTGACATTCATATTGTTGACCCGAACAACTGACGTGCCGCTGATGCTCATGCTGGCGGGGTTTAAGTTCGGGCAAAGCAAAACCGCCCGCGACCAAAAATCACGGGCGGTTTTTTTTAATTCCAATTTTACGCCACTTCCGCGCCTTCAAGGAAGCCTTGCAGATGGCGCACGCGCGTCGGATGGCGCAGCTTGCGTAGCGCCTTCGCCTCGATCTGGCGGATGCGTTCGCGCGTGACGTTATACATCTTGCCGATTTCTTCGAGGGTGCGTTCGTAGCCGTCAATCAGGCCGAAACGCATTTCCAGAATTTTCCGCTCGCGCTCGGTCAAGGTCGTCAGCACGTCGCTCAACTTTTCGCGGAGCAAACTGTAGCTGGTCACGTCGGACGGATTTTCCGCCGACTTGTCCTCGATGAAATCGCCGACGCTCACGTCGCCGTCATCGCCGACGGGCGCGTGCAGGGAAACCGGCTGTTGCGCCATTTTCAGCAGCGCGTGGATGCGCGCGACGGGCATATGCATTTCGTCGGCCAGTTCCTCCGGCGTCGGTTCGCGGCCAAGCTCCTGCGTGAGCTGCTTCTGCGCGCGCCAGAGCTTGTTCATGATTTCAATCATGTGAACCGGAATGCGGATCGTGCGCGCCTGATCCGCAATGGAGCGCGTGATGGCTTGGCGAATCCACCAGATCGCGTAGGTAGAAAATTTATAGCCGCGACGATATTCAAATTTTTCGACGCCCTTCATCAGGCCGATGTTGCCTTCCTGGATCAAGTCGAGGAACGACTGGCCGCGGTTCGTGTATTTTTTGGCGACGGAAACGACCAGGCGCAAGTTGGCCTCGGCCATGTGCGTCTTGGCCTTGAGCGCGCGGTCGGCGGCGCCCTTCAAATCCTTGAACACCTTGAAAAATTCCTCGCGCGGCATCCGCACGAACTGTTCGAGCGTCGAGATTTTCTGCTGCTCGGCCTCGACGGCGGCGCGGCGTTCGGCGGTGTTGCGGTGCGATTCAAGCTCCTGCAAATGCCGGAGGCTGGCCTGGAATTTTTCATGGATGTTGCCGGCCACGACGATCATTTCCTCGACGACCTTCTGCTTGTAAAAAAACCGGGCGAACAGTTCCTGCAGCTTCACGCCCATTTTTTTCAGTTCGCGTTCGAGTTTTTCCTTGCGTCCCTTTTGCTGCGCCTTCTGCCACTGGAAATACTTTTCGTCCACCTTGTGGTCGGCGGCATGGACTTTCTTGATGAGCTTGCGCAAATCCTTCAGATGCCCGTCGCGGTTGGCGATTTTCTTGTCCACGATGACGCGGTCGAAACGCTCCTTCGGCGGCTCGGACAAAAGTTTTTCCGCGATGGCGATGTGTTCCTTCGCCGTGAAACCGAGGATATGCACGATGGCTTTCATCGCGACTTCGGCCTCCTCGATTTTTTTGCAAATCTCCACTTCCTGTTCGCGCGTGAGCAAGGGAACCTTGCCCATCTGGTTCATATACATCCGCACCGGGTCGTCCAGAATTTCCAGCCGCGCGTCCTCGTCCGCCTCTTCCTGCGCCGCCTGATCAGGCTGCTTGGCGCGCTCGGCGCGCTCGGCCTCGGCCTGGTCCATGACGATTTCCACGTCCAGCCCGCGCAATTTTGTCAGCAACGCATCAAGGTCGTCCGGGCTTAAATTGTCCGGCAAAACATCGTTGATGTCGTCGTAAGTGATGTAACCGTGCTCCTGCGAGAGATGCAGCAGCGTTTTGATCGTCTCGCTCAAATCCACGGAAGTTGCCGGGGATGCGGGCGCCGCCGGCTGGCCGTTCGTCGTCAGTTTGACTTCGGGGGCGGCCGGCGCGGGAACTTTTTTTTGCGCTTCCGGCTTGAGAGCCTTGCTGGAAATGACAAACCTCCGGCGCACCGGAGGCGTCTTGGCCTGGGCCGGCTTGGCGCTGCGGTGGCTGCTGGGCGACGCGCTTTTCGGCGTCGTAACTTTGCGTTTCAACATAAATGTATCAGACCGGGAAAATCTGTTTCAGTTCAGAGAAAACACCGCTCTGAACGCAAAACTGCGCTTCTGACAAATCACCCACGTTCACTTTCATGAATCTCGGAATTGCGAACTCCAGAAGACTGACGCGGCTCCATCCTAGCCACTTTTTCAGAAATTTCAAGGATAATCTTCACTTTACAAGCCGGAAAAACCAACCGGAAGTATTTGGGCAATAACCCGGACTGCAACAACTTGAAACATATAATCAGGCCAGTTCGCGCACCGCCGCCACGTCCCGCTGAATCTGCTCCCGCAGTTCCGCCAGCGAACCAAAACGGCGTTCATCCCGCAATTTCACGCCCATCTCCAGCTCCAGTTCCTCGCCGTAAAGCGGGCCGCTGAAATCCAGCAAGTGCGCCTCCACGCGCAACTGCGGTTTCGCCGCCGCCACCGTCGGGCGCGTGCCGATGTTCAGCGCGACGCGATAAAACCGGCCCTTCAATTTTGTGCAGGCGGAATAAACTCCGTTCGGCGGCAGAATCAAATTCGCCGCCTCCAGGTTCGCCGTCGGAAAACCAAGTTCGTGGCCGATCCGGTCGCCCTCAACCACGCGGCCGCAAATTGCATAAGGCCGGCCGAGCATCTGGCTGGCCGCGTCAAAATTTCCCGCGCGGATCATCTCCCGAATCCGCGTGCTGCTCACGGCCTGTCCATCCAGCGAGACGGCGGCGAGACCGTGAACTTGAAAATGCAATTCCGCGCCGAGTTTTTTCAGCAGCCCGACATCGCCGCTCCGTTTGTGGCCGAAAACAAAATCCGCGCCCACGCAAATGCTGTGGATTTTTCCCAGGTCGCGCGCCAGTTCGCGGATGAAAACTTCGCCGGACTTTTCGCTGAAGGCTTTGTCGAAATGGATTTCCAGCAGCGCGTCCGCGCCGAGCGATCCGATGGCGCGTAATTTTTGCGGACGCGAAAAAATCTGCGGCGGCACGCGGTCCGGCGCGACGATAAAATTCGGATGACGGTCAAAAGTGATCACCAGCGCGACCGCGTCGTGCTGCCGCGCGTCGGCAATCGTCTGGCGGATGATCTGCTGATGGCCGAGATGCACGCCGTCAAAAACGCCGATGGCCACGCAGACCTTTTTGCCTTCGGCTTTCAATTTGTTTGCAGCGTGGATGATTTTCATTTTTTGTTCGGTAGGGACGCGCTGCCGCGCGTCCGGCTGACCAACAGGTCAGCCCTACCATTTTAAGCAGCCAATTTCAAAAATGGAATGACGCGCTTTTCCAATTCTGGCGTTGTCATTTTTAAAATTTCGCCCAGCGGCTTGGCGTCGGCAATGTCAAATTTGCCGGAAACGCTGCGCCGCAACATCGCCAGATGCGCCCCGCAGCCGAGTTTCTGGCCGAGATCGTGCGCGATGCTGCGGATGTAAGTTCCCTTTGTGCAGGCGACGCGAAACTGCCCGAACGGCTCGGAATAATCCGTGAAACGAAAATTGTAGATGTGGACCAGGCGCGGCTCGCGCTCCACCTCGATGCCTTTGCGCGCGAGTTTGTAAAGCGGCACGCCGTTCATTTTGATGGCCGAAACCATTGGCGGCATCTGCATCTGGTCGCCGATGAACTTGGCGGCTTCTTCATTCAACATTTTGAGCGTCATCGGCGGAACAGTTTTTGTTTCGAGAATTTTGCCGTCCGCGTCATAGCTGTTCGTCGTCTCGCCGAATTTTATCGTGCCTTCATAAACCTTGTCATCGCCCATCAATTTTTCAGAGAGCTTCGTGCCGCGACCGAGGACGATGATGAGCAGGCCGGTGGCGTTCGGATCAAGCGTGCCGCAGTGGCCGACCTTTTTGATCTGAAAACGCCGGCGGATTGCGTCCACGACATCGTGCGACGTCGGGCCGGCGGGTTTATCAACGAGGATCGCGCCGTCGAGTGCGGAAAATTCTTGCATGGAACATCACTTTCCGGCTTTCAACGCCTTCTTGATCGCGGCGATGACTTTGCGCTGAACCGAAAGCGGCGTGCCGGGAATGCGCGCGCCCGCCGCCGCCAGGTGGCCGCCGCCGCCGAATTGCGCCGCGATTTCGTTCACGTTCACATTGGCATTTTTCGAGCGCAGGCTGATGCGCGTGAGTTCCGGTTCAATCTCCTCAAACACGCAGGCGACCACGACCGGCTCGATGGCGCGGATGTGGTCAATCAAGCCTTCGGTGTCGTCGCTGTCCGCGCCGGTGCGGGTGAAATCCTCTTTCTTCAGCCAGAACCACGCGATGCGGTCGTTGTCCGTCAGCCGGAATTTGCTGTAGACGTGCTTGAGCAGTTTCGCGCGCGAGACCGGATACGACTGATAAACCTCGTCGCAAATTTTGGCGAGGTTCGCGCCGCGCGTGACGAGTTCCGCAGCGGCGTGAAACGTGCCGGGCCGCGTGGTCGCGTATTGAAACGAGCCGGTGTCGGTGGAAATGGCGGTGAACAGCAGATCGGCGACCGGCTTGGTGATCGGCCAGCGCGCGACCTTGAGCAGGCGGTAAATCAGTTCGCCGGTGGAAGGCTCGCGCGGCGAAATCCAGTTCACATCGGCATAGCGCGTGTTGCTTTCGTGATGGTCAATGTTGATGAAAATTTTCCGGTCGCCGATGCATTCGCCAACCTTGCCGAGCCGCTCGAAGCTGGCGCAGTCGGTGGCGATGACGCAGTCGAATTTTTCGCCGCGCTTCGGTTTTTCAATCAGCCCGTCGCCGGTGAGAAATTTATATTTCAGCGGGACGGCGTCCTGGTTCCAGACGGTGACGTGTTTGCCTTCGTTCTGCAACGCGAGCGCCAGTCCGAGCTGCGAACCGATGCAGTCGCCGTCCGGCCGGACATGGCCGACGATGCAAAAGGTCTTGTGTTCGCGGATGATTTCGAGAATCCGGTCTATGATTTTGGGATAATTTTTCACGGCTCAAATTCAATCATCCGCTGGCGGCGAACTTTTTTCCAGTTCCTCGATGATTTGCAGCACCTTGTTGCCGCGCACGATGGAATCATCAATGACAAATTTCAGCGTGGGCGTGAATTTCAGGACGACGGACCGGCCAACCAGCCCTTGGATGCGGATGCGATGCTCGTTGAGCAGATGGAGTCCGCGCTTCTGCTGTTCGGGGTTGCCGAGGATGCTGATGAAGACGACGGCGGATTTCAAATCGCCGCCCACGTCCACGTCGTTGACGGAAATGAGGCCGGCCTCGTTGACGTGAAACTCGCGGCGGACAGCCTCGCCGATCTCGCGCTTCAAAAGCTCGCGCACGCGCTCATGTCGCAGGTTGTGCATAAATCAAAATGGATTGCTGGATTGTTGGATGACTGGATTATTGAGCGATGAGCGTTTGCGGTAACATCAATCTACTCATCCACCAATCCATCAATCCGCCTTTCATAGTTTCGCCGCCACTTTTTCAACCGCGTAACATTCAATCGCGTCGCCAATCTGAAATTCGCCGAAACCCTCGACTCGGATGCCGCATTCCATGCCGGCGCGAACCTCGTTGACCTCGTCCTGAAACCGGCGGAGCGATTGCGTAACGCCTTCGTAAATGATGTCCTTTTTCCGGCGCACGCGGACTTTGCCGCGCACGATGCGGCCGCTGCTGACCATGCAGCCGGCGACCGGAATGCCCTTGGACAGTTCAAAAATCTGCCGCACTTCCGCCGAGCCGACAATCGTATCCTTGGTGTCAGGATCGAGCAGTCCCGCCATCGAGTCTTTCACCTGGTCAATCAACTCGTAGATGATCGCGTAAAGTTTGATCTGCACGCCGGCGTGTTTAGCCTTTTCCGCCGCCGTGCTGTCGAGCCGCGTGTGAAAGCCCAAGATGACCGCCTTGGATGCGGATGCGAGCGCCACGTCATTTTCCGTGATGGTGCCGACGTCGCTGTGCAGCACTTCAAGCGAGACCTTGTCCGACTCGATTTTCTTGAGCGCCTCGACAATCGCCTCGACCGATCCCTGCGTGTCGGCCTTGACGACGACGCGCAGCACCTTGCTCTGCACGGCTTCCAGCGACGCAAAAAGATTTTCCAGCGTGACCTTCGAGCGATTTTCCAAATCCTCGCTTTTCGCCGTCATGGCGCGTTCCTCGGCGAGGACGCGCGCGGCTTTTTCGTCGTCCACGGAGCTGAATTCCCAGCCCGCTTCCGGCACGCCGTTCAGACCGAGCACGCTGACGGCCACGGACGGCCCGGCTTCCTTGAGCCGCTGGCCTTCCTCGTTGATGAGCGCGCGCACCTTGCCGTAAAATTCGCCGCAGATCACCACGTCGCCCAAATGCAGCGTGCCTTTGCGCACCAGCACCGTCGCGGTCGGACCGCCGGGCGAAACGCCGGACTCGATGACGTTGCCCTTGGCGTTGCGGGTCGGATTCGCCTTCAACTCCAGCAGGTCGGCCTGGAGCAAAATCATTTCGAGCAATTTATCAATGCCCTGTTTCGTCAGCGCGGAACATTCGACAAAAATCGTGTCGCCGCCCCAGTCGTCGGGAACCAGCCCCTTGTCCTGCAACTGCTGGCGCACTTTCAACGGGTTCGCGTTCGGATGATCCATTTTGTTGACGGCAACGAGAATGGGCACTTTCGCCGCCCGTGCGTGCGCGAGCGCTTCGAGTGTCTGTGGCATGACGCCATCGTTCGCCGCGACGACAAGGACGACGATATCCGTCACATTCGCGCCGCGTGCGCGCATGGAACTGAAAGCGGCATGGCCGGGCGTGTCGAGAAAAGTGATCTGCGCGAGTTCGTTTTTGCGTTCGGGATGCGGCACGGCAATCGTGTAGGCGCCGATGTGCTGCGTGATTCCGCCGGATTCGCCCGCCGCGACGTTCGCCTTGCGGATCACGTCGAGCAAAGACGTTTTGCCATGGTCAACGTGGCCCATGATGGTCACGACCGGTGCGCGCGGCTTCAAATCCTCCAGCTTGTCGTCCACGTCGAGTTCAACTTTTTTCTCCTGCGTGTGGACGACGCCTTCGCCCTTCGCGCGTTTTTCCGCTTCGAACTTGTAGCCGTAATGCGCCGCAATCTGCGCGGCGATTTTTTCGTCAATAGACTGGTTGACCGTCGCCATGACCTTCAGCTTCATCAGCTCGGCGATGATCGTGAACGGCTTTTGCTTCAACGCCTCGGCCAGCGCGCGGACGACAATCGGCGGCTTGATGACGATGACCTGCGCGTCGGACGGCAGCGAAATTTTCGGTGCCTGTGGCGCGGCAGGCTTGGCCGGCTGCTGGGAACCCGGCTGCGGACGGCCATCGCGTCCGCGTTGAAATTGCTGGCGGCCATCACCGCGCTGCGGCTGGCTTGGACGACCGCCTTGCTGCGGACGCTGCGCGCCGCCACGATCACCGCCGCGTTCGCCGGGGCGCGACGATGCGGGCCGCGTGGGCAACTGGATGAAGCCAACCTTCTCGCCCATCTGCGGCTTTGGCGGCGGCGGCGGAACAACGGGTTTTGGCGCAGAAGGCTCTTCAACCGGCGCGGCGGCGGATTCCACCTCGCCGTCAACGGCCGGCGTTGGTTCGGGCGCGGGCGGCGGCGGCGCGGTGATGAGGACGATTTTGTCCTCGACCGGCGCGGGTCTGGGTTTTTCCTCAACCGGCGGCGTGGCGAGCCTTGCGGCCAGGGCGGGATCACCCTTGATCAATTCCTCTTCAAGCCATTCGGCGCTGATTTTATCAAGCGAACTGGACGGAACTTTGGCGGCGGCAATGCCCAGCTCCTTGGCCTTTGTGAGAATTTCTTTGTTCTCCAGGCCAAGTTTCTTCGCAATGTCGTAAATACGAACGGGCATAAATAATTTTTACCGCTGCCAACCGAAATGTGCAATTCGCCTTCATGGCTCAAATCGCGCAAACAAATTTTTTCCGGCCTGCGTCATAAATTCTAACTTTTCACGGTCAGCGTCCGGCGTCCGGCCTCGGCGTGCGCGGCTTCCAAAATCGCCGCCGCGTTTTCGCCGATGTGCGGGATGTCCGCGATGTCGGCGGCTTCCGCCGACAACAAATCTTCCAGCCGCGTGACGCCGGCGTGGACGAGCGCGTCGGCCTGTTCGCGGGAAATTCCCGGAATGGCCGCGATCGCCTCGACGGCTTCCGCGACTTTTTCCTCGAAACCTTTCGTGACCACTTGTTCGGCGTCAATGTCCACTTCCCAGCCGAGCAGTTTCGCGGTCAGCCGCGCGTTCTGGCCGCGCTTGCCGATGGCGAGCGACAACTGGTCTTCCGCGACCAAAATTTTCAGCCGCTTGTTTTTCTCATCGAGTTCGACGCTCTTGAGCTTCGCCGGTTCCAGCGCCTTCGTGACGAAAGCCTTGAGGTCCGATGACCACGGAATCACGTCCACCTTTTCGTTGTTCAGTTCGCGGACGATGTTTTTGACGCGCTGGCCGCGCATTCCGACGCACGCGCCGACCGGATCAACTTTCGGGTCGCGCGAATAAACCGCCATCTTCGTGCGGAAGCCCGGTTCGCGCGCGATGCCTTTGATCTCAATCGTGCCGTCGTTGATTTCCGAAACTTCCACCTGAAACAGCTTGATGATAAAACGCGGATCGGCGCGGGACAAAATGATTTCCGGCCCGTGCGGCCCTTCCTGCACGGCCTTGACGTAGCAGCGAATGCGTTCGCCGACCTGATATTCCTCCGTCGGCACGCGCTCCTTGTTCGGCATGAGCGCCTCGTATTTTCCCAGATCCAAAATCACGTCCGAACGGTCAAAGCGCCGCACCGTGCCGCTGACGATGTCGCCGACGCGGTCCTTGAATTCGGTGAAAATCAGCGCCTTCTCCGCCTGCCGGACTTTTTGCATGAGCGCCTGCTTGGCGTATTGCGCCGCGATGCGGCCGAAACCGGCGGGCGTCACTTCCTTTTCAATTTCATCGCCGACCTTCGCGTCAGCCTTGAGGCGGCGCGCGTCGAACACCGAAATCTGGTCGTGCTGGGACACCACGCGGTCGGCCACGATGAGCTTGGCGAACGCCTTGATGTCGCCGTTTTTCTGGTCAATTTCCACGCGCAGTTCGCGCGCCGGGCCGACGGCTTTCTTGGCGGCCTGCAACAACGCTTCATGGACGGCAGCCATGAGAGTCTCACGGCTGACGCCTTTTTCGCGTTCCCAAAATTCCAGTCCGGCTAAAAAATCTGCATTCATACGCTGATAAAACGGCAACCGTCCCGGCGACATCCGGCGAACAAAAAAGTCGGAAAGACCATTGTCTCCGACTTTCGCACGCTGGCTGGCCAGCAATTTAACCGCTTTGTCCTTAAAAATAGTTATTCCCGCAACGTCCGTCAAGCCCAAATGCCGGCTGCTTCGACGCATCATTTAACCTGTCCAGCGGCTTTGTCTTTTTTGAATTTGTTCGGTAACATAGCACTCGCAAATGAAATTTCTTCGACATTCGTTCAGCCGTTGGCTCTGCCTTTTCATCGCGGTGTTTCAACTGGCGGCCGTCGCCGCCGATTCGCCGTGGCAGCGGATTGTGATGATCGGCGCGAGCGCGTCGGCGGGATTTGTCTTGTCCGAGCCGTTCGGCGGAACGAACACGACGAAGTGCAAGCTGAACTTTTATCTGGACGCCGCCATCACCGCGCCGCACGCGCCGGTAAAAAATCTGGCGACCTCGCTAATGTTTATGAATCCCGACGCGTTCGCGCCGATGCAGGTCGAGGCCGCCACCAACGGCAACCCCACGCTGGTCATCGCCGTGGATTTTCTTTTCTGGTGCTGCTACGGCGAAGGCCGCACGGACGCCGACCGCGCGCAGCGGCTGGAACAGGGCTTGAAACTGCTGGAACAAATTTCCTGCCCGCTCGTCATCGGCGACATTCCGGATGTCTCGTCCGCCACCAACACCGGCATCATCGGCCCGGATCAAATTCCCAGCCCCACGGCGCTCGCCGCCGCGAACGAGCGGTTGAAGGCCTGGGCCGCCGCGCGTCCGCAGGTGGCCGTCGTGCCGCTGGCGAAATTCATGCGCACCGTCATGGACAACCAGGCCGTGACGGTCCACGGCCAGACTTTGCCGGCGGGAAAAACGCGCGGGCTGATGCAAAACGACCGGCTGCATCCGACCCCGCGCGGCGACGCGCTGCTCGCGATCAGCATTCTGGATTCGCTGGTTTCCCAAAACCGGAAATTTTCCGCCGCCGACATCCGCTGGGATTCGCAGGAAGTTTTCCGTCTCGGTTTTCAGTCGGCACAATGAGCTGTTGAAAGTTGAAAGTTGAAAGTTGCACGTTTTACACCCGCGAAATTGCAACCTTCAACTTCCAACCTGCAACAGTTCACGCTGCCAGTTCATCAGGTTTGGCGAGAACTTTTCCCAGTCGCGCGCCAGGTCGCCGAGCGTCGCCTTGCTTGCGATGAGCGTAGGGTCAATGGCCAGTTCGTGTGCGTGACGGTCGCGGGTTTTTTCCAGTTCGCGAAAGCGGCGGAACTCCGCCTCGCTCGGGCGCTGCGAACGGTGGTGGATGACGTGCGGAAATCTTTCCGGCGGCAGCGCCTGCGCGGCGCGGACGGTTTCCATTAAATTTTCCTTCCGGCGCGGGTGCATTCTGGGCGGAATCAATTCATCAACCGGCGCGCGTTCCGCAACGGCGACGGCAATCGCAATCATCGTTTCATGCGCCAGAACAAAAAACGGCGGGCGGCTCGCGGCGACGGCCTCGCGTTCGCGCCAGTGCCAGAGTTCGCGCAAAATGGCGAGCGCGCCGCGTTCCAAAAACGTGCTGCCCTTGATGCGCCAGACGGAATCTTCATCCACGGCCGGCGGCTGCGAACATTCGGCGATGAGCCGCGCGCAGGATTCCTGATGCCAGGCGAGCCGGCCTTTGGACTGAAGCTCGGATTTTAATTTGTCCTCCAGCGGCTTCAAATGATGCGTGTCGTTGCGCGCGTAAATTTCCATTTTTTCGGTGAGCGGACGCCGCGCCCAGTCGGCCTTCTGCGAGCCTTTGTCCAGCTTCACGCCGAGAAATTTTTCCACGAGGTTGCTCAAGCCGAACTGCCGTTCGCCCAGCAGCCGCGCGGCGAGCATGGTGTCAAAAATGACGGATGGCGTGAACTCATGATGCTTGCGCAACAGGCGCAAATCGTAGTCCGCCGCGTGAAAAATCAGTTCGCGACCGGCGAGCGCGTCGAGAAATGGATTGATGTCAATTCCGGCGAGCGGGTCCACGAGGCGGTCGCCGGCGGCGGTGCTGATCTGGATGAGGCAGACTTTTTCCGGATAGGCGTGGAGGCTGTCGGCCTCGGTGTCGAGCGCGAGCCACGCGGCGGCTTTCATGACGGGCAGGAACGCGGCGAGCTTTTCGTTGGTGTCAATCACTGCGGGGATTCTGGCGGAAACCGGAACGTTTGAAAAGATTTCCCGCTGCCAGATTTGTCGCCGGGCGCATTTCAATTTTTGAGGAGCAATCCGGGGCGCAGGCGGACTTTTGCAACTGGACGGCCAAAAATCCTTTCTGAAAAAACTTGCCCTGCGGATTGCGGCGTGGCAATAATGCCGTTCCTTGATCGCGGGGTGGAGCAGCCCGGTAGCTCGTCAGGCTCATAACCTGAAGGTCCCAGGTTCAAATCCTGGCCCCGCAACCAATTTCCGGCCATGAAATCGCATTTCGTGGCCGTTTTCTTTTTGTTTCAGATGATTTTCCTCATTGACTGCGTTTTTTTTGTCCGCGAATAAATTCAGCTCAACAATTTTTCAAAGCGCGCGGCGGCGGCGTCCCATTGCGCGGAATCCTGCGGCGTGAAGGTTTGCAGTTCAAAAGAATTCCGCACCACCTCGCGCGCGGCGGCGTGCGATTCCAGATGGCCAAGCGCGATGGCCTGAATGAGCACGTTGCCGAGCGCGGCGCATTCCGTCGGGCCGGCCAGCACGGGAATTTTCACCGCGTTCGCCGTGAACTGGTTCAGCGTGGCGTCCTTGCTGCCGCCGCCGACGATGTGCAGCCGCTCAATTTTTTTGCCGGTGAGCCGTTCCATGCGGCGCATGGTGACGCGGTAAAACAGCGCGAGGCTTTCGTAAATGCAGCGCACGCACGCGCCAATGTCCGCCGGCACGGGCTGGCCGGTTTCGCGGCAGAAATCAGCGATCTTTTTCGGCATGTCGTCGGGACTCAAAAAGCGCGGGTCGTCGGGATTGATGAGCGAAACGAACGGCGCGGCGGCGACCGCCAGTTTTTCCAGCCCGGCAAATTCCATTTTCTTCCCGGCCTTCGCCCAGTGGCAGCGCGATTCCTGGATGAGCCAGAGGCCGACGATGTTTTTGAGCAGCCGCACGGAACCGCCGTAGCCGATTTCGTTCGTGAAGCCGAGGTTGCGGCTCTGCTCGTTGATGACGGGCTGCGGCCATTCGACGCCCATGAGCGACCACGTTCCCGAACTCAAGTAGGCCCAGTTTTCGCCGCGGCCCGGCACCGCCGCGACCGCCGCGCCGGTGTCGTGCGAGCAACTGGCGATGACTTCGATTTGCGGCAGGCCGGTTTCGGTGGCGAGATTTTTTTTCAGCGGACCGAGCCGCGTGCCGCTCGTGCAAACCGGCGCAAACAAATCCTCGCGCAGACCGAGCGCGGCGAACAGGCGCTTCGACCAGGCTTTGTGAACCGGGTTGTAAAGCTGCGTGGTGCTGGCATTGGAAACTTCGTTGCGCGCGACGCCGGAGCAGAAAAAATTGAACGCATCGCCGATGAGCAGAAGATGTTTTGCCCGGGCGAGCCGTTCCGGCGGTTCGGTGACGACCTGGTGAATGGTGTTGAGCGCCATGAACTGGATGCCGGTCTCGGCATAAATCAACGGCCACCCGACTTTTTCCTTCACGGTCTCGACGCCCTGCGCCGTGCGCGAATCGCGGTAGCACCAGACCGGGGGCATCGGCAGGCCGCGCGCGTCGTAAAGCACATAGTCCACGCCCCACGAATCGGTGCTGATGCTGGTGATGGGCAGATTCTTGGCGGCGGCTTTTTTCAGGCCGGCCTTCAATTCATTGAACAGCCCTTCAATGTTCCAGTGCAGCGCGCCGCTCGTCTTGACCGGGCCGTTGGGAAAACGGTGCAGTTCCTCCAGGGAAATTTTTCCGTCGGCCAGCGTGCCGAGCATCAGGCGGCCGCTGTCCGCGCCGAGGTCGCAGGCGAGATAATGTGTGGGCATAAAAGAAAATCCGGCGCGCAGTTTAAGCAATGCCGGCGCGGTGTCAAAAAGTTTGCCGATCAGGGCAAGACTTCCTTACCGTAAAAAAATCAGGGCGGGGACAAATTGACAGGAGAAGCTGGCTATGCGGGTGTTTGCGCGGGAACGGATTTTTTGCGCTGCCGCCAGAGCCAGAAGAGGGTGGCGTAGCTGCCGAGGAGCAGATACGCCAGAATGATTTTCATGGCCGTGTCTGCGGTTTGCGGCGGAATGTGCAGTGCATCCGTGAGATTGCCCATGCAACTGCATGGCCGATGATAGCCAACCGCCACCAAGCCGATGCGATAGGCCAGAAAACTGGTTGCCAGCCAAGCCACCAATCCCGCCGGAAGCCAAGTCCTCTTGCTGAAAATGCAGACCAGAGCAACGACTGTTTCAATGCCGCCAACGATGCGGAATAAATCTTGGAATTGAAGTCCGGTCAATGGGTCGCGCGTTTGGAGAATGGTTCCATGCCCAAAACTGCTAATAAGTTTTGCGGCCGCAGTTAGCAACAAAACTACCGCCGCCGAGTAAAGAAACAATCGTGCCTTTTTCATCCTGCGTTTATTTGGAATTCCGCTTTTTAATTACTCCAAATATGACGAAAGGCAGCGGCAGAATAAAGACAGCGAGTATGATTGTGCGAATCACAGCGGTCTTATATGAAGTCACAGCCGTCTCGGGTTGAGCTATCTTGGCGGGTAGTGGATTCTGTAATATTGCGGCATTGCCTGACGTCACGTCTGAAATAATATAGTTGGTTGGAGACCCAGGCAGAAATACCTGTTTGTCGTCGAAAGTGGCATTGAGCTCGACCTTCTTAAATGCTACATCAATTTGTTTTGGTGGCGAACCAGGTATCATAGTTGTTCTCTTCCACACATGTGGGAAACCTTGACTGTCAAAATCTTCTCTCTTGCTGATGAATGAAACATGGGTCGTGTAGTTTGTTAACGAAGATTCCACGCATACCGGCCTTTGCCCCGCCTGCTCTATCACATAAACAAACTCCATGTCTGATTCCTCGTTTGGTTCGATCAGTGACATGGTTCTCCCTCGCAGGATGAAACGCGTTCGATTCTCTTGACCACTTTCAGTAATCGCCTCTAAATGCCATATTGGATGTGAACCATTGTGAATCATCTCTGCTTTTGAGGGGTTGATTTTAAACATACCCAAGTCAGCATCCGTGGCAAGTCTGCCATGTGGCCCAGATTTAGAATCAACCAAAGCAACAAGCAACGGAAGAGCAACTTCTTCATCCAACCCCAGCGCACGCCATAAGTTGTTTTTGCCGTAAAGCGTAGTCTTGCTCAACTGAATATCACGCAACTGATGATCAACAAAAAAGCTCCTGTAGGGCGAAAGCGCCGGGTCATCAATATCTACGAAGCTGTTCTTATAAGTTCCGGGATGGTTCGTGAGATATTGCTGCGAAACCATTCCCTCATCGGTTTGATCCAGACGATAATGGCTTCCTGAATACCATTCTTGAACATGCAGGATTCGGATGCCGGAATTACTTCGTGCAATCGCATTAGTCCTATCTCGTTGCACTGCTTCGGGCAACCGCCTCATGTCCGGAAACATTTTGTTCTGTTGTTCTATTGCCGTTGCAATCTGTTCTTCCGACCATTTCGTTTCATATGAGGTGATGTCCGCTACAACCCGCTGTCGTTGAGGCCCGATTGTGGCCAGATCGAAAAGTGTCTGAATCTCGTCAAGGGAAGCCGGTCTCGAATTCGTGTCAGACGCTTCGGCACAAAGCAGGCACGATAAAAGCCCCAATGATATCAGGCTAGTTCTAATGATTCTTGAGGTGAACACAAACTTTGTCCTCCGCCAAATCGGGGCAGAGGAATAGGATGAATTAACTATCATGCCCTGTCAGGATGACCAGAGCTAGTTACAGCCAACGATGAGAATGGAGACTTTTGTAGCATTACCCACCAACATCCATTATTATCGCCCAAGTCGTAAACGATCGGGAGTATTATGGGTTGCCCACCCGTTGTTCCCGGAGAGCATGTGATGTAGTCACATAATTGTGGCTTGGGGCAGTTGCGGCTAGGATCATTATGTTTTTGGTCAGTCAAACAGTCCTGATAATACTCATTGTCCAAAACCCATTGTGCAGAATTAAATGCTGAGGTGCATGGCATTTGCGAGTAACCGACGGTGGCATTCATTTGAGAACAATAGGTAAAGCCACTGCCTCCGCATTCATAGTAGTCATTACGCACTCCAGTAGATCCTGGGCAAGTTCCTCCAGAACAAGTTCCACAGGTGTTTACGGTCATGCCGCTTACTAAAACCGGGCCGTCGCAACCCTCCTGCGCTTTGGCAGAAACAGCCGCCAATCCTGCAATGATTCCCACTACTAGAATTATTTTCATATGATTAACTTTCAGTTTATGTTGTTTTTTTATTGGAACTTACTCGACAAATATCTTTTACCCCGCCACCGGAATGCTGACGACATCGCTCCATTGGCCGGCGCGCTGGTCGGCTTGGAGGTAGATGGCCTTGTATTTCCAGAGCGCGCTTTGTCCGGCGGCGGCCATTGGTTGTTCAAAAGCTACATTCATAATTTTTAATGCGATTTGTCTCACCCGGCGATGGTCGCGCTGACCGGCTCGCTCCACGGGCCTTTTTTGCCGCGCGTGTTGACCCAGCGCAGCCAGTAATAAACCATCTGCCCCGCCTGCGCGCCGGTGTAGGCCGCCAGATACGGCGTGGCCGTGTCCGTCGCCACATAGGCCATCTGGCTGATGTCCGTGGGCGCGGGGCTGCCGACTTTGTTCCAAATCTCGCAGCCGGCCACGCCCGCCGGCTTGGCCTTGGACTTGGGCGAGGCGGAATCGCGGAAATCTATGATGTGCTGCAAACGCTGGCTGGTGTCCACCACCGCCGTCGGCGCGGTCACCGGCACGCTGGCGCGGGTGCGCGTGGTGGCGCGGACGGTGATCTTCATCTGCGAGCGTTGGGCGTCGGTGACAAGCGGGCTGGCCTGCAATTGCTGCACCAGCGGGCGCGCGACGTTTTCGGCGGTGGTGCGCGCGTGGTCTTTGGAAACGGCGGCGGCGCTGGCGGCGGCCTGCGCGGTTTCATTGGCGGGAAAAGCGGCGGCCCAGCCGGTGAGCGCGGCGGTCAAGGGCGCGAGGTCATTGGGCGTCAGGCCGAGCGCGGCGGTGTTGGCGGTGACGTAGGCGGCAAATAGGCCGAGCCAGTTGTCAAAGTCCGGGTCAGGGGCGGGAATGTAGTCGGCCATGGGGCGGGTTGATAGTTGAGAGTTGATAGTTTAGGGCTGGTGGATTTAGTTCAATTGCCTGTAAATTAAGTTGTTAAGTGGTTGAAAGCGGTGGAAAAAGGGTTGAACGGCCAGTGGGAGCGGCGGTTCCGCCAGTCGGCGGCGTGGCTTCCCTCCGGTTAGCGAAGCGGCCATTAAGGCTAGTGACGCCGGGACTAGGGCTAGGGAAACGGCCGCCAGGACTAATGGCGACGGGATTAAGGCTAGTGGAACCGTCCCGAAGGTTAGTGCCGTGACGGCCAGGGTCAGGGAAGCGGCGATTAAGGCTGGCGAGCGGACACCGGAGCCAAGGGGCGGACATAAGAGTTCCCGCACTATTGCGCGTTTGCGCGTTTGCGCGTTTGCGCGTTTGCGTCGGACAAAGCAGTCAATGTCTCGAATTGTTCCATGGGTTGCAGATGGCACTTTTTAGAAATGGCAGGCGCGTGTCAATACTTTTTTGAACCTATTTTTTTGAATTGAACCGGAGCCTTCAAAAATCATGGCTGTGGCATGAATTTAACCGAATCCCGCTGGCTGCCCATCGTGCAACTGGACTGCTCAATTTTTCCTGCCGTTCATGCGGGCTTCAAAACCGATCCACGCAGTTTCGACCGGCGACGACTGCGATTTGAATTTCGCCTACGGGATGCCTGCGCTACGTTGTGGCCATGCACAGCGACCGCCACATCGTCAACCTCGCGCTCATCGGTTTCATGGGCGCGGGCAAGACTTCCGTTGGCCGGCTGGTCGCCGAGCAGCTTGGTTTTGATTTCACGGACACGGACGATCTAATCCAGTCGCGCGCGGGCCGGACGATTGCTGAAATTTTCGCCACCGACGGCGAACCGGCGTTCCGTGAACTGGAGCACCAGATTGTTGACAGCCTTTCCACGCGCAGCCGCACGGTGATTTCCACCGGCGGCGGGCTGCCAGCTTTTCCTGAAAACCTGGTGAAGCTGAAAAGTCACGCGCTGGTCATCTGCCTCTGGTCGTCGCCGGAAAAAATCTGGGAACGCGTCCGCCACCAGTCGCACCGGCCACTGCTGCACGATGCCGATCCGCAGAAAAAAATCCGCGAACTGCTCGCCGTGCGCGAACCGTTTTACAAGCAGGCCGACGTGCTGGTCAACACGGACATCCGTGTGCCGCGCGAAGTCGCGCAGCAGGTCGCGCTGCAATTCAAGCTCGCCACGCGTTTGGAGCGATGAAAGACGCCATCCGTCAGCGCGCGCTGGAACTCGGCTTCGACGGCTGCCGTTTCACCTCCGCCGCGCCGCCAGCCAGCGCGGAAAATTTTCAAGACTGGCTGGCAAAAAAAAATCACGGCGAAATGACCTGGCTGGAACGCAACGCCGCCAAACGCGTCGAACCGCAAAAAGTTTTGCCGGGCGCAAAAACGGTGGTTTGCCTGGCCGCAAGCTATGCAAAAAGTGACGAGTGCCAAGTGACAAGTGACGGGCAAACTCCAACTCATCACTCATCACATATCACTCATCACTTGCGCGGAAACATTGCCCGCTACGCGCGGTTTGACGACTATCACGATGTGCTCGCGAAAAAACTCAAGCCGCTGGCAAATTTTGTGGATGAACTCGGCGGCGACAAATCGCGTTCGCTCTGGTATGCGGACACCGGGCCGGTTTTGGAACGCGATTTCGCGCAGCGCGCCGGACTCGGCTTCATCGGCAAGCACACGAATCTCATCAGCCGCCGGCTCGGCAACTGGATTTTTCTTGCGGAGATTTTGACCACGCTGGAACTCGCACCCGACGCGCCGGAAAAAAATCATTGCGGCAAATGCACGCGCTGCCTTTCGGCCTGCCCGACCAACGCCATCACCGCGCCGTTCCAACTGGACGCGCGCAGGTGCATTTCTTATTTGACGATTGAGCTGAAAGGTTCGATTCCAATCGAATTCCGCAAAGCCATCGGCAACCGCATTTACGGCTGCGACGACTGCCTCGCCGCCTGTCCATGGAACCGGTTCGCGCGCGAAGGAAATTTGATGAAGCCGCACGCGCGGGCGGATTTGGAGACGCCAGATTTGATCGCGCTGTTGAAGTTGAGCGAGGCGGAATTCAAATCGCGTTTTGCCGGCTCGCCGGTTTTGCGCACGAAGCGGCGCGGATTTTTGCGGAACGTCTGCGTGGCTTTGGGAAATGCCGGCGACGCCTCTGCTCTGCCCGCCTTGGAAAAAGCGTCGCGCGACGCCGAACCGCTGATCGCCGAACACGCGCGCTGGGCGATGGAAGAAATCAACCGGTCGTAGCGAATCTGGAAGGACGAGTTCCACGAGTCCCTGATTTTCGGGCGACGTGGAACTTCGCCCTCCAAATCAGCCAACCATCACCACAAACTCGCCTTTCAAATTGCGCTTCCGCGCGATTTCCAAAAGTGCCGCCGGTTTGCCGCGCAGAAATTCCTCGAACTTTTTCGTCAGCTCGCGCGCGAGGACAACTTCGCGTTCAGGAAAAACTTCATTCAACTCGCCCAAAAGTTTTTCGATGCGATACGGTGATTCGTAGAAAACCAAAGTGCCGTTCGTCGCTTTCAATGATTCCAATTTATTTTTCCGCTGGCCGGATTTGTGCGGCAGAAAACCGACGAAATGAAATTCATCAGTCGGCAATCCGCTTGCCGTAAGTCCCGCGACCAACGCGCACGCGCCGACGACAGCTTCCACGCGGAAACCTGCGGCGATGGCGGCTTTCACCACGCGTTGGCCCGGATCGCTGATGCCGGGGCTGCCGGCGTCCGTGACCAGCGCGACTTTCTCGCCGCGCCGGAGACGCTTGATGATTTCCTCGCTGCGCCGCGCCTCGTTGAATTGGAAATAGCTCAAGAGCGGTTTGCTGATGCCGAAATGCTTCAGCAACTGTCCGGAGTGCCGCGTGTCCTCGGCGGCGACCACATCGCACTCGCGCAACACGCGCAGTGCGCGCAGCGTGATGTCCTCCAGATTGCCAATCGGCGTGGCGACGAGGTAAAGCGTGCTGGCGGTGAGCGGCGGCAATGCGGCGTCCATGTCTTGACTTAAACAGAAATTGGGTATGGAATAAAACAGATTCAGCAAATGAAAACTTTCGGAACAATTTTCTTTTGGCTTGTGTTGCCGTTTGCGGCGGTTGCTCAAACATCCCTCGATAAAACGATCACAGATGCCGATTTAATTTTCAAAGGACAAGTCATTTCCGACACCGCAATCACCAATTCAGCATTCCCAACTTGGGGAAAACCACACGCAACGGATTTCAATGTCATCTCAATTCTAAAGGGGAACATTCAAACCAATGTCGTAACCTTTTTGCACATCACCGGCGGGCCAATGGCATGGAGCGGTCGTGAAACACCTTCAGATCATTTTTTTAGCACAAATCAAACTTACATCGTTTTTGCAAAGGGTCTGGACAAATCAGATTATCTTTTTCCTGCCCAGCCGGACGTAACAAATCATCCGAACGTATTCCGGCAATTATATGGCGGCGGTGTTATGCACACGCTTGATGCTCGTCCGCTTACCAATCTCCCCGTCAAGGAAGCTCTCTGGCTGGAACTTAATTTTCTCCTTAACGATTCAAACCGAACGAATCAACTTGATGCGCTTGAGATTCTGGGTAGCACGAGTCGTTTCACATGGGGGCGTGATGTCTGGCGGTTTGGCGACGATTTCGAACGCCAGCGAGTTTTGACAGCGTTACTGCCGTTGACCACGAATCAAAACGAGGAAGTAGCCGTCCAAGCCCTAGGCCGTTTTGGAAATTCGACCAACGCCGCCGTTGAATTGCAGCCGTTCACAAATGCCTTAATCACCATCGCTAACGGAAGTCCATCTTCAAAATGCCGTCTGGCAGCAATTGGCGCACTCTCTGGAATTGACGGAGAAGCTGTTTCAAACTCTTTGTCATTTCTGTTGAAAGATTCAGATGAAAATGTCCGAGCGGGTGCTGTAGGTTTGCTTCCAAGGTTTCGAGAAGAATTTGCAGTGCAAGCCTTGAGTGAATGGGCTGACGATGAATCAGCCAACGTGCGCGCCACTGTCGCGGACGTGATTGGCAACGAAAAATACGAACGCGCTTTGCCCACGCTTGTCAAACTGTTCGCTGATCCGGTTGGAAAAAATCCGTTGATAAAACCGATGACGATGGATTACTTGAAAGCAGGCCAGCGATGGAGCAATGGAGGCGACGTGCATACCAGTGCCGGACTTGCGTTGGTAAAATTTGCTCCGAACCAAGTTTCGGGCATTCTCAAACCAAATCTGAACGATGAAGGATTTCATATCAACTTCGTCGCCAAACTGGCCCAAGAAAATCCCGAACCGTGGTTGCCGGAACTGGTCAGCATCCTCGAAACCAGACGCGTCTCCGTTGACGATGTTCTTAAGTCTCCTCCGAATGATCCAAAAAGATATTCTGCTCCGGGGGTCAATGATAGAATCTTGATTGGCACTTACACCGAATGTTGGGAAGACATCCGACAATATCTCTTGAAAAAATCGCCGGATGAATTAGCCAGTGGAAAATTTGATCGCTATATGGATGTGCTGGATAAAACGGTCGGCGAGCCAGAGGACAGATGGCTATACGAACTCTATCGAACCAAAAATCTTGCAAAGCGCGTCGCTGACCTTCGCAGTCAATATGACAAAACTGATGGCTGGTGGTTTGATGATTTCAATAACAGAGATGAAGCCGCCGAAGTCATTCCCGTCACTTTTTGAACTGAATGAAATCCGTAGCGAAATTCGCCATCGTCCTTGTCACCGCGCCAAGTTGCCAGAACAAGTTTATTGGAGCGCATTGCCGCGAATCACAAGCGCCAGAAGCGCCAACATTCACGCCTTCCAGATTTTTCCCGGCGCGGCCTTGAACTGCGCCATTACGTTGCGCGTGTCCACGATGAGCGGCGGCCAGCCGGCGAGCTGTTGATAATTCACCGCGTCGTGTGCCGTGGAAATCAAGACCGCGTCGAAACTGGAAATCGTCTTGCGGTTCCACTTCACGGATTTTGTCCCCGCCCAGTGCGGGTGTTCGCGCGTCCGGCGGATGACCGGAACGCGCGGGTCGAAATAAAAAACTTTCGCGCCGCGCGCCTTCAACAGATTCATCAACACATAGCTCGGCGACTCGCGGTCGTCCGCCACGTTCGCCTTGTAAGCGAGGCCGAGCACCAAAACTCTCGCGCCGCGCAAAGATTTTTTTTGCGACGCCAGAGCTTTGGCCGTGCGCGCGACAACTTTTTGCGGCATGGCGCGGTTGATTTCACCGGCGAGTTCCACGAAACGCGTTTCATGTCCGGCCTGCCGTGCCTTCCACGCGAGATAAAACGGGTCAATCGGGATGCAATGGCCGCCGAGTCCGGGTCCGGGATAAAACGGCATGAAGCCGAACGGCTTCGTCCTTGCGGCGGCGATGACGTCCCAGATGTCAATGTCCAGCGCGGCGTAAACGCCCTTGAGCTCGTTGACGAGCGCGATGTTGACGCCGCGAAAAACATTTTCCAGCAGCTTCGCCGCCTCGGCGGTGCGGCAGTTTGCGACGGGAACCAAGGTGCGGATGGCTCGGCCATAAACTGCTTTTGCAAATTCAAGACACATCGGAGTTAGGCCGCCAATGACTTTGGGAATGTCCGCAATTTTGCTCTGCGGATTGCCGGGGTCTTCGCGCTCCGGTGAATATGCGAGGTGAAAATCTCTGCCCGCGCGCAAACCGGAACCGCGTTCCAAAACTTCGCGCAGTTCATTCTCCGTCGTGCCGGGATACGTCGTGGATTCGAGGACGACCAACTGCCCGCGTTGCAGATGCGGCGCGATGGCTTTGCCGGTTTTCAAAACGAAGGACAAATCCGGCACGCGGTTCTTTTTCAGCGGCGTGGGAACGCAGATCAAAATCGCTTCGACCTTTCCAGAATCGCAGGAGACGAGGTGACGAGTCTCTAAATTTCTTTTAGTTTGAGACTCGTCACCCCGTCTCCTGCGAGATTTCGTTTCGACATTTTTTATTTTGGCGAAGTCGGTCGAGGCGGAAAATTTTCCGGCGCGGACGAGCTTTTTTATTTCGGCGGCGGGAATGTGCCTGATGTAACTGCGGCCGACGTTGAGCGCGCGGACTTTTTTGGCGTCAATGTCCAGGCCGACCACACGGACGCCGCTGCGCGCGAATTGCAGGCACAGCGGCAGCCCGACGTAGCCGAGTCCAATGATGGCGATGGTCATCGCGCGCCAGCTTGCACCAGCGGCGTGCGCGGCAAAAGCGTTTTCGCGGCGAAAAATTATTTTTTGAACGTCCGCAGATAGGCGATGGACGCCTTGATGTCGCCATCCGACAGGTCGGACGGCTTCATCAACGTCTTGTCATCCTTTTTCAGTCCTTCCTTGACGGACTTGAACGCCTGTGCGTCGGTGAGCGCCGACTGCACGGCCGCGTCGGTGTAATCTTTTGCGCCGAGTTTCTGGCCCATCTTGGTCGCGCCTTTGCCGTCGTCGCCGTGGCATTTGGCGCAGTTGTCGGCATAAACGGCGTTGCCGTCGGCGGCCAGGGCGTTGGTGGTGAAGGCGAGCACAAAGGCCGCCGGGATTGCGAGGAGAGTGAGCTTTTTCATAATTTTGATGATTAACAATCGCGCCGGAGGCAAATTTTATCCAAACCGCTTTTGGCAAATCCTTCGCGTGGATTGCCGGTGAAAATCATTTCGGATTTGCATTTTTCCGGCCAGTGACGCAGCTTCACGCACCATGAAATGCGCCGCGCACCAGGCCGAAGCCATCGCCGTGTGCGCCTATTGCGGACGCGCGCTGTGCGCCGGCTGCGCCAGAACTTCCGCCACGCAACGCATGGTCTGTTCCGACAACTGCGCCGCCGCCCTCACGCGCGGCGACCAGGCCATGCAGTTGATTCTCCAAAAAAGTCTGCAAAGCGCGCGGGCCAGCGCGTTTTATTCCTATCTGTGCGGCGGACTTTCGCTGGCCGGCGCGGTCGGGGCGTATTTTTATCTGCCCGTGTCGTTTCTAATCTGGTTCTGCGCCGGATGCAGCGTGGTCTTCATCGCATCGGGAATCTGGTATGGCCGGATCGCCAAAAAACAACATCCTTGAAAACAAATCAGTTACTAGTCTGCCGCGCAGAAGACGCATTTTATTCAAATGCAAACCGCATTGACGCCGCGTGTTTCCGTCGTCAGAATCTCTGTTAAATTATGAAAGTGTCCTTGCCGCGTCGAAACGCAGTGAAGACGGGCGCGCGTTTGGAACAAGTGCGGCCAGAGTTTTCAACTCGTCACTCGTCACTCGCCACTTTTCACTCAACTGTTCCGACCGTTGACGCCGTGATGGTCGAGGAACGCGCCGCGTCGTTCAGCAAGCGCAGCATCAAGACCAGCGCCAAGCTCGCCGGACTCAAGCTCGCCGTGTCCATGTGCGATCTCACCACGCTTGAAGGCAAGGACACGCCCGGCAAAGTCGCCTATCTCTGTCGCAAGGCGCTCCAGCCCATCGAGGCGAAATACGACGTGCCGAGCTGCGCCGCCGTGTGCGTTTATCCGAACATGGTGAAATACGCGCGCAAATTTCTCGGCGACGTTTCGCCCGTGAACATCGCCGCCGTCGCGACCGGATTTCCCAGTGGACAATTTCCATTGCCCACCAAACTCAACGAAGTCCGCCGCGCGGTGGCCGATGGCGCGGACGAAATTGACATGGTCATTGACCGCTGCGCGTTCCTCGCCGGCGACCACGCAAAAGTGTTCGACGAAATCGCCGCGACGAAAGAAGCCTGCGGCCCGGCGCACTTGAAGGTCATTCTCGAAACCGGCGAACTCGTCACCTACGACAACGTCCGGCTCGCCAGCGAAATCGCCATGCAGGCCGGCGGCGATTTCATCAAGACCAGCACCGGCAAAGTTTCGCCCGCCGCCACCATGCCCGTCACGCTCGTGATGCTGGAGGCCATCCGCGATTATTTTTTCGCCACCGGCATCCGCATCGGCATGAAGCCCGCCGGCGGCATCCGCACGTCCAAGCAGGCGCTCGCCTACCTCGTGATGGTCAAGGAAACCCTCGGCGACGACTGGCTCAACCCGCAGATGTTCCGCTTCGGCGCGAGCACGCTCGTCAACGACGTGCTCATGCAGATCGTGAAAAACGTCGAGGGAAATTATCAAGGCGCGGATTATTTTTCTTTGCCATGAATAAACTTCTAAATGAATTTTCAATATTCATCGCATCAAATCCTCGAAATCGCGAACGCAAGTAAAATCGTTCGCGAAAATCAGACGCTTGATTTTAAGAGCTATGGTGAACGCGGGAAAAAACTGGATGTAAATTTGGATTTAATGGACGGCCCACTGATTAACTTGCGATTGTCCATCACGGCAGGTCAGTTTGATGATCCCGCAACCTACAGGGCAGCTTTGATTTTGGAAGATCAGCGTATTCGCGGCGTTGATCATTCTTACATCGAACATCGTCGGTTTTACAAAACTGTCATTCCAAAAGGCTGGCATCAGAACATTATTGACCCAAATCGTCCGACGCGGGATTCCAATCAACATTTGCCGTTAAATCATTTTGTTCCGACGGACTTGAAGGATTTTTTGAAAAGAGTCGGGACTTTATGGCATATTGAACTCAACCTAGACGAGGTGCTGTTATGAAAACATTGAACCACAATCTCGTATCACCTGATAGCTGCCGAGAGGCGGTATATCAATTTTGGAGTTCGCAGGTTATCGCCGAGGCGACACCGCGCGGCGTGGTCATGGCTTTGCCATTGATGTATCCCGACGGCTGGCAAATACAAATTCATATCGAAGCTATCAGCCAAACGCGGGCAATCATCACCGACCAAGGGCGCACACTTGCGAAGCTGCACGAATGCGGGCTTAATTTTGAAGCCAAACAAACAGCGGCTTTGTTGGAGGAGCGAAAACGAACATTCGAACTGCTACAGAACGGTTTTGAATTGCTTCGTGAAATCCATCTGCCGGTTGATGGCCTTGACATTCAATTGTTCGCTGAATCTTTGGTTAGCATTGCTCACTTGAGTTATCGGCAAGAGCCAACCACAACAATCGAAAGTGTGGCCGAAAAAACGCTGAAGAAAGTTTTTAAGGAACGAAATTTGCAACCCTCCACCAATTATGCACTCGATGGAGAAATCGAAAAGGGAATCCGAGTGGACTATTTTTTGATGGCGGCTCACCCATTTGCTTGCCAAGTGGTAAAACGCCGAGGTCCTTTGCTTGGCTATGTGGAACAATGGGCGTGGCGTTGGACTGATTTGAAGAAACATGATTCACGTTTGCTGAATGCCATGGTTTATGATCCTGACAAACAGGAATGGGATGACACAACTTTGTCCATTGGGAAATCAGTTTGTGATTTGTTTTGCCCCTATTTTGAAACTGACCAGATACATGATGTGCTTGACCGTGCAATCAAGCATTCAAAATAGTTCATAACACTCAAGTCTGTGAAAGTTTCCACCAAGCGCGTTGGCGCATAAAAATGTCCCAGTCTGATTCCAATCCGTCCGCGCTAATCCTCTACCAAACCGAGGATGGCCGGACGCATTTGCAGGTTCGGCTGGAGAATCAAACGGTCTGGCTGTCGCAAAGCCAGATGGCCGAGTTGTTCCAAACGACCAAGCAAAACGTCAGCCTGCACCTCCAAAACATTTTTGAAGAAGGCGAGTTGGCGGAAGATTCAGTGGTCAAGGATTACTTGACAACCGCCACCGACGGGAAGAATTACCAGACCAAGTTCTACAATCTCGACGCGATCATTTCCGTCGGCTACCGCGTGAAATCGCATCGCGGCACGCAGTTCCGCATCTGGGCCACGCAGCGGTTGCGCGAATACATCGTCAAAGGTTTCACGATGGACGACGAGCGGTTGAAGCAGGCGGGCGGCGGCGGTTACTTCGACGAATTGCTCGTGCGCATCCGCGACATCCGGTCGTCCGAGCGCGTGTTCTGGCGCAAGGTGCTGGATATTTACGCGACGAGCATTGACTACGATCCGTCCGTGGAGGCGTCGCAGAAATTTTTCCAGACGGTGCAGAACAAAATGCACTGGGCCACGCACGGCCAGACGGCGGCGGAAGTCATTCACCAGCGCGCAGACGCAACCAAGCTGAACGCGGGCTTGACCGCCTGGAACGGCGCAAAAGTGCGCAAGGCTGATGTGACCATCGCCAAGAATTATCTTTCGGAAAAGGAACTGGACGCGCTCAACCGCATCGTGACAGTGTATCTGGAATTTGCGGAGTTGCAGGCGCTGGATCGCAAGCCGATGTATATGCGCGACTGGATCGCGAAGCTGGATGATTTCCTGCGCTTGAGCGGACGCAACCTCCTGAAGCACGCGGGCAAAATTTCCGCCGAGGAAGCCGCGCAAAAGGCCGAACTGGAGTTCGATAAATTTGAAGTGAAGCGCCGCGCGTTGGAAGACGCCAAGGCGAACGCGGAGTTCGCAATGCAAATGGATGATCTGGCAAAGCAGGCGAAACAGCTCGCACCGACAAAACGGAAGCCGGGCAAAAAATAAAACAACTTACTTTTTCCAGAGGCATGAATTCGAGGGAACTCCGCGACAAGGCGCTCCAGCTTCTCCGCCAGTCCACCGGTGATTCGCAAGCCGTATTTCGTTCTGGCCAGTTTGAAGCCATCGAACATTTGATCGAACGTCGCGGCTCGTTACTCGTTGTGCAACGCACTGGCTGGGGCAAGAGCAACGTCTATTTCATCGCGGCAAAACTCCTGCGCGAACAGCAAGCCGGGCCGACGCTCATCATTTCTCCGTTGCTCGCTCTCATGCGAAATCAAATCGCAGCCGCCAAGCGCGCGGGCGTGCGGGCGATGCGCGTCACGTCGGAGGAAAAGAATCGCGAGGATTGGGCGCACATCCGTGATGATTTGCTCGCCGACCGCGTGGATGTTCTGCTTGTTTCACCGGAGCGATTGGGCAACGAGGAATTTGTCCAGACGATGTTGCAGCCCGTTGCCGCGCGCATTGGTTTGCTCGCGGTGGACGAGGCGCATTGCATTTCGGATTGGGGGCACGACTTTCGTCCCGACTACCGCCGCATCACGCGTATCTTGCAATCGTTGCCGCCGAATATCCGCGTGCTCGCCACCACCGCCACGGCGAATGACCGCGTCGTGGCCGATTTGAAATCACAGCTAGGCGCGTCGCTCACCGTCCAGCGTGGCAAGCTGGCGCGGGCGAGTTTGCAATTGCAAAACATTTCCCTGCCCGGCGAAATCGCCCGGTTGGCGTGGCTCGCACACACGTTGCCGAAACTTCCCGGCAGCGGTGTGATTTATACGCTCACCATCCGCGATGCGCGCACGGTGGCGGCTTGGTTGCGTGAAAATGGAATTGATGCCGAGGCGTATTGGGGCGGTCTGGATGAAAAACTCGGACAGCCCGGCTTGCGCGAGCGGCTGGAAACGCGGCTGCTCCGCAACGAACTGAAAGCGCTCGTCGCCACCACCGCGCTCGGCATGGGCTTCGACAAGCCTGATCTCGCTTTCGTCATTCACTACCAGCTTCCGGGTTCGGTCGTTCATTACTATCAACAAGTGGGGCGTGCCGGACGCGCATTGCCGGATGCGTTTGCAGTATTGCTCGGTGGTGGTGGCGACAGCGACATCACCGACCACTTCATCGAGACAGCATTTCCGCCGCGCGTATTGGTTGAAAAGATTCTCGCACAACTGGACGCCGCGCCCGATGGACTGACGCTCGGTGAGTTGCAAATCAGACTGAACGCTCCGCGTGGCCGTTTGGATCACGCGATGAAATTGCTTTCACTCGAATCGCCCGCGCCGCTGCTCAAGCTGGACAATCATTGGAAGCGCACTGCTGCACCGCTCGCGCCCGCGTTTTGGGAGCGTGTCGAACGGCTGACGGAACTTCGCAAGCGTGAGCAAGCCCGGATGCTCGAATACCTCCACGCGCGTTCCTGCCTCATGCAATTTCTCGCCCGCGAACTGGACGAGCGCGATGCGCCGCCGTGCGGACGTTGCGCAATTTGTCGCGGCGAACCCTTGCTGGCCGAACAATTCCCCCCGGCGCTTGCCGAACGCGCCGCGCAATTTCTTCAACGCACGCATCATCCCATCAAGCCGCGCAAACAGTGGCCGAAAGACGCATTTAAGACTTACCAGTTCACGGGAAAAGTTTCAGAAGCGCTCCGCGCGGAAACCGGGCGCGTGCTGGCGATCTGGGGCGACGCCGGCTGGGGTGAGTTGGTGCGCGCGGGAAAATATTCCATCACCGCCCGCTTCGACGACCGGCTGGTTGCCGCCGTCGTGGAGATGATCCGTGAATGGAATCCGCAGCCGCAGCCAGCATGGGTGACTTGTGTGCCGTCGTTGAAGCACACAACGCTCTTGCCGGAATTTGCCGAACGGCTGGCGCGGGCGTTGAATCTGCCGTTTCATCCCGTGCTGCAAAAAGCTCGCGCAACTCCGCCGCAAAAGGAAATGCAAAACAGTTTTCAGCAGGCGCACAATCTTGACGGGGCATTTACGATCAAGCCCGGTGGTGATTTCACGAAACCCGTGCTGCTCGTGGACGACATGGTAGACAGCGGTTGGACGTTTGCTGTTTGTGCGGCATTGTTGCGTCAGGCTGGCAGCGGCCCGGTCTTTCCCGTCGCACTTGCGCAAACCAGTAAAACTGACGAAACTTAAATCGCATGAGCGCCAACCCATTTTCACCCACAACCCAGGCCACACTACTGTTGTGCTCGCCGTTGCGCGCGGGCAAAAACAAAAGTGTTGCACCGTTGAGCATCGGCGAGTTCAACGAACTGGAAAAACAATTGCTACGCATTGACGCAAGGCTGGAACAACTGCTCGAATCTGATACGGTGGCGTTGCTAAAACAACTTGGGCTGGCCGTTGACACGGAGAAAATCACCGCGCTGCTTGGACGCGGTTTCATGTTGAGCATGGCGATGGAGACGTGGCAAAGCGCGGGCGTGTGGGTGACGAGCCGCAACGAGGCGGATTATCCTGAACGCCTGCTTCGACTGAAGCAAAATGCGCCGCCATTGATTTACGGCTGCGGCGAGAAAAAACTTTTGTCGCGCGGCGGACTCGCCATCGTCGGCTCGCGCGACGTGGACGCGGCGGGCGAAGCTTTCACGCGCAACGTCGCGGCAAAAGCGGCGCACGAACAAATGCAAATCGTCTCCGGCGGTGCGCGCGGCGTGGATCAATTCGCCATGCTTGCCGCCCTCGAAGCTGACGGGACAGTTGCGGGCGTGCTGGCGGACAGTCTTTTGCGGTCGGCCACTTCCGGCAAAGCGCGAGAATCAATTCAAGACGGACTTCTCACCCTCGTTTCCGCGTTCGATCCCGAAGCCGGATTCAACGTCGGCAACGCTATGCAACGCAACAAACACATTTACGCGCTGGCTGACTTCGGCCTGGTTGTAAGTTCTGGCTACAATGAAGGCGGCACATGGTCGGGCGCGATTGAGCAGTTAGAAAAACTTCATCTCACGCCAATCTTCGTCCGCGCTGGCAACGATGTGCCGGAAGGGAATCGTCAGTTGCTTTGGCATGACGCGCTGCCGTTTCCATCCGAGCCGTGGCCGGATTCGTTGCGCGAAATTTTTGAAGCCGCATCGCAAAAAATCCCGCAGCCGATGGAAACCGCCGACTTGTTCGCTTTACATGAAACGCCGCCGGAATATCGCATCAACCAACGCGCGGCGGCTCTGACTTCTCCGCGAAAAAGAAAACAGTGAAATGAAAATTAAACTTAAACCCGTGAAACTTTCCGCCAAGCGCGTTGTTGCCACAATTTCACCGCAGCCGATTGTTCCATTGCGCGAACGGCGATTGAATTTCGGCGACAAATGGAATTACGTGCCCGCGCCGGAGGATTCCAAGAACTATATCATCGCACCGCGACATGAATTGTTCATCGGCGGAAAATTCGTCAAACCGCATTCGCAAAAATATTTTCCGTCCATCAATCCCGCGACGGAAGAAAAGCTCACGGAGATATCCTTCGCCGACGCCACCGACGTTGACAAGGCGGTGAAAGCCGCGCGGCGCGCCTACGAAAAAGTTTGGAGCAGGATGCCGGGACGCGAGCGCGGCAAATATCTTTATCGCATCGCGCGCATCATCCAGGAGAAGGCGCGCGAGCTGGCCGTGCTCGAAACGATGGACGGCGGCAAGACCATCAAGGAAAGCCGCGACGTGGATCTGCCGCTCGTGGCCGCGCACTTTTTTTATTACGCAGGGTGGGCGGACAAGTTGAAATACGCGTTTCCCGGCAAAACGCCGTCGCCGCTGGGCGTCGCGGGGCAGATCATCCCGTGGAATTTTCCGTTGCTCATGGCCGCATGGAAAATCGCGCCCGCGCTCGCGTGCGGCAACACGGTGGTTTTGAAGCCAGCGGAAACGACTTCGCTCACGGCGATGCGGCTGGCGCAGATTTTTCAAGAGGCGGAATTGCCCGAAGGCGTGGTGAACATCGTCACCGGCGCGGGCGAAACCGGCGCGGCCATTGTGAATCATCCTGACGTAAATAAAATTGCGTTCACCGGTTCAACGGAAGTTGGAAAACGAATTGCGCAACTTGTCGCGGGCACGAAGAAGAAACTCACGCTTGAACTCGGCGGCAAGGCGGCGAACATTTTGTTCGAGGACGCGCCGATTGATCAGGCCATCGAAGGCGTCATCAACGGAATTTATTTCAATCAGGGCCACGTTTGCTGTGCGGGTTCGCGGCTGTTCGTGCAGGAAGGAATTTTTTCCAAGGTCATCAAGAAACTGCGCGACCGCATCCAGACGTTGCGCGTGGGCAATCCGCTCGACAAAAACACCGACATCGGCGCGATCAATTCGCGGCCGCAGCTTGAAAAAATCCGCGAGCTGGTGCAAAGCGGCGTGGACGAAGGCGCGAAGTTGACGCAGACGCAATGCACGCTCCCGGCCAAAGGATATTGGTTCGCACCGTCGTTTCTCACGGGTGTCACGCACGCGCATCGCGTGGCGTCGGAGGAAATTTTCGGGCCGGTGTTGAGCGTGATGACGTTCCGCACGCCGGAGGAGGCGTTTGAGCGCGCGAACAACATCCCCTACGGCTTGAGCGCGGGCGTGTGGACGGACAAGGGCAGTAAAATTTTCAAGATGGTCAGCAAGCTGCGCGCCGGCGTCGTCTGGGCGAACACCTACAACAAGTTCGACCCGACGAGCCCGTTCGGCGGCTACAAGGAAAGCGGTTTCGGTCGCGAAGGCGGCTTGCACGGGCTGGCGGCGTATTGTCGCTTGGAATAATTTTTTCAAAACGCAAAAAATTTATGCAACGAATAATTGGAATCATCGCTCTGGCCATCGGCATCATGCTGCTCGTTTGGGGTCACAACACGGCTCAATCACTCGACTCACAGGTCAAAAATATTTTCACCGGCACGCCGACCGACCGCGCGATGTATTTTTACATCGGCGGCGTGGCGCTCGCTTTGTATGGCGTATTCCAAATTGTCTGGCCATGAAAAAAAAATAGTTTTATGAGCACGCGACTCGACGTCAAAAAAACCTACAAACTCTACATCGGCGGAAAATTTCCGCGCAGCGAGAGCGGACGCTATCTGCCTGCGAAATCTGCGAAGGGCGAACCGCTTGATAATTTCGCGCACGCCTCGCGCAAAGATTTTCGCGATGCCGTCGTCGCCGCACGCGTGGCATTTGATGGTTGGAACAAGGCCAGCGCCTATAATCGCGGACAAATTCTTTATCGCGCCGCCGAGATGCTGCAAAACCGTGCGAGCGAATTAGTCAATGAAATTGCGCGCTCAATGGATGTCAGCGCGGCGAAGGCGAAACGCGAAGTGACGCTGGCGATTGACCGGCTCGTGCATTTCGCCGGCTGGACGGACAAATACTCGCAGGTGTTTGGCAGCGTGAATCCGGTCGCGTCGTCGCACTTCAATTTCACCATGCCCGAACCGACTGGCGTGGTCGTGGTGCTCGCGCCGGATGAACCGTCGTTGCTCGCGCTCGTGTCACTCATTACGCCGGTCATTTTGAGCGGCAACACGGTGATTGTGATTCCATCCGAAAAATTTCCGCTGCCCGCCGCGACGTTCGCCGAAATTCTGGCGACGAGCGATTTGCCCGGCGGCGTGGTGAACATCCTCACCGGCAGGCGCGCCGAACTCGTCCCGCACATCGCCACGCACATGGACGTGAACGCGATTGTGGACGGCGCGGGCGATTCTGAAATCAGCACGAAGCTGCAAGCCGGCGTCGCGACCAATCTCAAGCGCTACGCAAATCACGCCACGACGGACTGGTTCAGCGCGAAGGTGGAAGACCCGTATTGGATTCTCGACACGGTGGAATTCAAGACCGCGTGGCATCCGATCGGGATTTGATTCGTAAGAGCCGAGGTAACGAGGCTCAAATTTATTTCCGTGATTTTTGTTCAGAGCCTCCTCACGTCGGCTGTTACGAAAATTTTATGCCACTTCCTGCGGGCCTTTGCCGCCGTTCAGCAAAAACAAGACGGCCATGCGCACGGCGAGGCCGTTCGTCACCTGTTCCAAAATCAACGAACGTGCGCAGTCGGCAATTTCACTGTCAATCTCCACGCCGCGATTGATCGGACCAGGGTGCATGATGAGCGCGTCGGGTTTTGTTTTCGAGAGCCGCGTTTTATTCAAGCCGAACAAGCTCGTGTATTCACCGATGCTCGGAAACATCGTCTTGCGCTGGCGCTCGTGCTGGATGCGCAGCAAATGGATGATGTCCGCGTCGCGAATTGCCTCATCCACATTGTAAGTTACGTGACAGCCCATCTGCTCAAACGTTTTTGGCACGAGCGTGGACGGACCGCACAAAGTGACTTTTGCGCCAAGTTTCGTCAGTGCCCAGATGTTCGAGCGCGCGACGCGGCTGTAAAGGATGTCGCCAAGAATCGTGACGTTCAGCCCGGCGATTTTTTCTTTGTGTTCGCGGATCGTGAACGCGTCGAGCAACGCCTGCGTGGGATGCTCGTGCGCGCCGTCGCCGGCGTTGATGATGCTGGCGTTGACGACGCGCGACAGGAAATGCGGCGCGCCGCTTGCGCTGTGACGGATAATGATGAAATCCGCATTGAGCGCTTCAAGATTGCGCGCGGTGTCCTTGAGCGTCTCGCCTTTTTTGAACGACGACGCGTCGGCGGAAAAATTCACGATGTCGGCGGTCAACCTTTGCGCGGCCAGTTCAAAGCTTATGCGCGTGCGCGTGGACGGCTCGATGAACAGGTTCACGACCGTCTTGCCGCGCAACGCCGGAACTTTTTTGATGGCGCGCTCGCCGACGGCCTTGAACGCCCGCGCGGTGTCCAGCACGGTGACGATTTCGTCCGCCGTGAGCGATTCGATGTCGAGCAGATGTTTTTTTGTCCAGATCATTTTCGTTCTAGCGTCACTTCGTCTTTTTCTCCAATGCGGACGTGGACTATTTCATTCGCCGCTGTCGGCACGTTTTTTCCGACGAAATCCGCCTTGATGGGCAAGTCGCGATGGCCGCGATCAATCAGCACAGCGAGTTGAATTTTTTTTGGCCGGCCAAAATCATTCAGCGCGTCAAGCGCCGCGCGAATTGTGCGTCCGCTAAATAAAACATCGTCGACCAGCACGACGGTTTTTCCGGTCACGTCGAAAGGAATTTCCGTCGGATGAATTTTCGGCGCGGCGCGTTGATCCAAATCGTCGCGGTGCATGGAAACGTCGAGGCTGCCAATCGGCACGGAAATTTTCCAAATTTCAGAGAGAATTTTTCCGAGCCGTTGCGCGAGCGGCACGCCGCCTTCGGGAATGCCGACGAGCACGACTTCGGCGGAATTTTCATTCCGCTCGGCAATCTCATGCGCGATGCGCGTGAGCGCGCGGCCAATCGCGGCAGCGTCGAGGATGACGGTGGATTCAGGCATGGGAAATTAAGGTCGACTGAAATTTGGAGTGCGCGGACAAATCCGCGCATTCAAAAGCGGCGATATGTCGCCGCAGTCCAAAAATAAAAATCGCGAACCCGTTCCGCGAGTGCGCGGAAATGATTCGCGTTGATTTCGTTTTCATATTTTCCTTCGCCACCTCGCAGGGCGGCGTTAAAGGAACAAGATTTTCAGTTCAATTCGTCGCGGCGGCGTGACGGTTTTTGCGCCAGCTTGAGCGGTGCCTGATGATCCAATCCGTCAGTGCCTGCTCGAAGCCGATGTCGCGTCCGGCCTTTTCCGACTCGATCCATTTGTGCCGGAGGATTTCCTCGCGCTCGGCCTGAAACTCACGGTAGAGCGATGAGTTTTTGAGCAAATCATTCGCCGCCGGTGATTCTTTTACAGCGTTCGACATAATGTGAATTTGATTGTGACTGTTAAGTTAATTCCAAGTGACAATTCTGGCAATGCAAATCTGAAAATGAAAAACCCTTGTAATCAACAGCTTGTCCGGCCTGGCTTTCTAATCCTTCGCCGTTTGCACGGGCAGCGCGGACAGCGGCGTGTTCTTGTTCGTCTCGCCGAAATAATTCGCCGACCACTCGTTTTGGAAAAGCACGACGGGATTTTTGCCGATGTCGTAGGCGAGGCGCGCGCCGGTCGGGAGCGAAAGCGCGTCGAGTTCTTCTTCCTTGATGTCGGTCGGCAGCCAGCCGACGACGCTCCACGGCGCGGCTTCGAGGCGGGATTCCGCGCCGTATTCGCTTTCGAGGCGGAATTGCACGACCTCGAATTGCAGCGGCCCGACGGCGGCGAGCAGCGGTGTTTTGACGGACGAGTTGCGGAGATACAACGCCTGGATGACGCCTTCCTGCAAAAGTTGATCCAAGCCCTGACGGAATTGTTTGTATTTTCCCGTGTTCGGATTGTGCAGATACGAAAACGCCTCGGGCGTGAAACGCGGGATTTCCTTGTAGAGAATTTTTGGATCGGTCGTGAGCGTGTCGCCGATGCCGAAACTGTCGTGGCCGACGAGGCCGATGACGTCGCCGGGATACGCTTCGTCCACTGTCTCGCGCTCGTTGCCGAACAGTTTGTGCGAACTGGAAAGACGGACTTTTTTCTCCGAGCGCGAATGATGCACCGTCATGTCGCGGTCAAATTTGCCGGAGCAAACGCGGATGAACGCGATGCGGTCGCGGTGCTTCGGATCCATGTTCGCCTGAATCTTGAAGACAAAGGCGGAGAACGCCGGATTTTCGGGCGTGATGAAAGTAGGGCAGGCATCTTGCCTGCCCGGCGAGTGCGAAGCGCTCGCCGTGTCTGATTCAATTTCTTTTGCGCCTTTGGCGCTGGGCAGGCTGGAAGCCTGCCCTACTTTATTTGCCGAATTCCGCCCTTTCGGGCCTGGCGCGTGTTTCAGAAAACCGTCGAGTAAAAGCTGCACGCCGAAATTATTCACGCCGCTGCCGAAAAAAACCGGCGTGGTTTTTCCTGCCAGCACCGCCGCTTCGTCAAATGATTCGCCCGCGTGTTCGAGCATCTCCAGTTCTTCGACCGTCTTGTTGAAGTCCGCTTCGCTCAAATTTCCGCGCACTGCCGGATCGTGCAGTCCGCCGACGGAAACGGGCGCGCGGTATTTGCCGCCCACGACGCGTTCGAACGTGTGCATGGTTTTCGTCTGACGATCATAAACACCTTGAAAATCCGCGCCATTGCCGATGGGCCAGTTCACCGGATACGCGCCGATGCCCAGCACGCGTTCCAGTTCGTCGAGCAGCGCGAGCGGTTCTTTCATCGGACGATCGCACTTGTTCATGAACGTAAAAATCGGCACGCCGCGCTGGCGGCAGACTTCAAACAGTTTTCTTGTTTGCGGCTCGATGCCTTTTGCAGAATCAATCACCATCACGACGGCATCCACGGCGGTCAGCACGCGATAGGTGTCTTCGGAAAAATCCTTGTGACCGGGCGTGTCGAGCAGGTTGAGCCGATAGCCGTCGTAATCAAATTGCAGCACCGTCGAACTGATCGAGATGCCGCGCTTTTTTTCCAGCTCCATCCAGTCGCTCGTCGTGGCGCGCTGATTTTTGCGCGCGGTCACGGAGCCGGCGAGCTGCACCGCGCCGCCATAAAGCAGCAGCTTCTCCGTCAACGTGGTCTTGCCCGCGTCGGGATGCGAAATGATGGCGAACGTGCGCCGCCGCTGGATTTCTTGCGTGATGTTCACAAACGAGCCGCAGAGAATAGCAAAGAATCACGCGGGAACAAGCCGGGAAAGCAGCCGGGGAAAATCAAGCGCACCCGGCGGTTCAAGTCAAGAATTTCACCCACAGCCGCAGCATCTCGCCGCAATCGGCGTTGCCCTCCGTGCCGATGGAATCCGCGCCCGCCATCTCGGTTTTTTCATTTCCTCATTTGATTTTCAGGACAATCCGCTCAAATATGCTGGGGTATCAATCGTTATTGGTCGTGAATGAAGCGAATTAAAAAATGGCTCAAGCGGATTTTGCCCGGCGCGATTTTGCTCGCGCTGATCGGCTGGCTCATGGCGATGATGATGATGCATGACAGCATCGCCAAACCGCCGCCGCTGCCGGCGGACATGTCGGTTTTGAAATTGAAACCGGAAACGCGCGACGGAAAAACGTGGCTGGGCAAATCGTGGACGGGCGGACGCGAGGGTTTGACCGTGGTTTATCTGAAAGGTTCGCCGCTGGAAATCGGTTACGCCGACGGGACATTGATGCAGGAGAAAATGCACACTCTGGAAAACGGGTTCATGAAGATGATCCAAGGTTATGTCCCGAAACATTGGGTGATGGAGCTGTTGAAAAATTACGTCCTGTGGCGCAACCGGCATTTGAGCGATTTCATTCCCGAAGATTACCGGCTGGAAATTTATGCGACGACGCTCGGCTGCCCGGACATTCATCCTGAAGAGGGAAATTTTTACAACCGGCTGCTGAACTACCACGCCGCGCACGATGTTTCCTACATGATGATTGACAATCCGTTCATCAGCGCGCGCGCCGGCTGCACGGCGTTCGGCGCGTGGGGCAACGCCACGGTGAACGGGCATTTGATCACGGGAAGAAATTTCGATTGGGAAGCCGCCGAAGTTTTCAGCACCAACCGCGTCGTGGAAATGTTTGAACCCGACGGCGGCATACCGTTCATCTCGCTGTCGTGGGCGGGCATGGCCGGCGTCGTTTCCGGCATGAACCGCGCGGGCGTTTCCGTGACGATCAATGGCGCGCCGTCAAAATTGCCAAATGACATCGCGACGCCGGTGGCCATCGTCGCGCGCGAAATTTTGCAGAACGCGCACAACCTGGACGAGTCGCTGAAAATTCTGCGCGACGCGAAGGTGTTTGTTTCCACGATCTGGCTCATCGGCAGCCGCGCGGACGGGAAATTTGTCGTCGTGGAAAAAACTCCCGCGACGACCAACGTGCGCGAGGCCGGCGGCGACACGATTGTCTGCCCGAACCACTTTGAAACGGCGGGACTGAAGGACGACGCGCGCAACACAAATTACATGGCCGAGGCCACGTCGGTGTCGCGCGAAGAACGGATGCTGGAACTGCTCAAGCAGGATGACGGCGCCATCAATGCCACGAATGCGGCGGCCATTTTGCGCGACCGCGATCTGCCCGGCGGCGTTTTTGCGGGCGACAGCCATCGCGGTTCGCTCGACGCGTTTATTGCCACGCACGCGGTGGTGATGGATTTGACGGCGGGAATTTTCTGGGCCGCGTCGCCGCCGAACCAGCTTGGCAAATTCGTCGCGTTCGACGTGAATGATTTCAATCACGAACTGCCGCAACTGGCCATTCCTGCCGACAAAGTTCTGGCTTCCGGTGAATACGAACGCGCACGGCAGGCGCAGCAATTTCTGGCCGACGGGCTGTGCGCGTTGCAAAATAAGGACGCGCAGGCGGGGTTGGAATTTGCCAAAAAAGCGGAAGCGCTGAATCCGGGTTTTTATCAGAATTCATTTTTGCAGGGACGCGCGCTGCTGGCGCTGAACCGCAAGCCGGAAGCGGCGAAGGCGTTTGAAACCGCGCTGTCGGAACAGCCGGCCTTCCTGAAGGAAAAACAGGAGCTGGAAGATTTGTTGCGCCAGGCCGGTGGCGCGAACTAGCATTGCGGCCATTTTGAATCATGGAACAACCGGAAGGAAACCAAGTTTCGCGGAAGTTGAAGCTGACGCAGGCGTTGATGGGCGCGTCGGCCTACGCGGGCTTTGCGGCGACTTATCTGCGCCGGACGCACGGCACGGAAAAACTGGATCCGCGCCGGCGGTATCTGTTCGCCTGCAACCACGTCAGCCTGCTTGACACGATTTTGATCGGTGGCCTGTGCTGGCGCGCGGGGTGTTATCCCATTCTCGTGCTGGGCGACAAGAATGTCTGGAACAGGTCGTGGATCAGGCGCGCGTTGAGCGGGCCGATCGGGTTTCTGCTCGAACGCGGACGGTTGAATCCGGGCCGCATCCGTGAACTGCAAGATTACGCGCGCCAGATCAAAAAATTTCATCTCATCGTTTTTCCCGAAGGCACGCGCGGCAACGGCGTGGACGTGGCGGAATGCCAGCCGGGAATTTTTTACGTCGCCCAGGAATCCCGCGCGCCCGTCGTGCCGGTCTTCATCGAAAATATGCAGTTCGTTTCCACGAAGGCGGGGCGTTTTCATCTACTTGGCGGGCTGCGAAAAATCGAGGTTCATTTTGGCGACCCGATTGCGCCGGAAAATTATCTGCACCTGTCGCGCGATGAGTTTGCCGGGTTTGTGCGCCGGAAAATTTCGGAGGCCGGCTCGATGCCACTGGCCGCGCGTTTGAATCCCGTCCCGCAGCGCGGATGATTTTTAGCGGCCCGCCGTCCTGGACTTGAGGCTGCGGAGGCTGATCATGCGCTGGGATTCGACGTCCCAGACTTTCAGGCGCAGGCAGCGGAAGATTTCCATCGGGTGGAGCGAAGTGATTTTGGGCTTCTGCAAATCCGGGATGGCCCGCCACACTTCCGGCAGCCGGTAGAACGGGACGCGGGCGTTCAAATGATGAATGTGATGGTAGCCGATGTTGGCGGAGAACCACGCCATGAGCGGGCCGGTTTTTATGTAGCTGGAGGATTCCATCGCGGCCTTTTCATAAGTCCAGCCGGACTTGTCGTTGAAGCTGACGCCGGGAAAATTGTGCTGGGCGTAAAAAAGGTAGCTGCCGATGGCGGAGCCGATGAAGACCGGCACCAGCAGCGCCAGCAACAGTCCCTGCCAGCCAAAGAAACAAACCAGCGCCAGCGCCGCCACAACATGCAGGGCCAGGGCAAGCAGGCAATCGTAGTGTTTCCTCGGTGAATTAAAAAACGGGCGGATGACCATGCCGTAAAGGAAAACGGAGAAATAGCCGAACAGGATCGTCAGCGGGTGGCGCGTGAACAGATAATAGCGCCGGTCCGATTTGGAGGAGCTCAAATACTGCTCCTTGGTCATGATGGGAAAGGAACCGATGTTCGAGCCGCGCAGCTTGGAATTGTGCTTGTGATGGTGGTCGTGGGAACTGCGCCAGATGCTGCTGGGACTCAAGGCCCACAACCCAAAAATCCGCATCAAAAATTCCGCGAGCCGGGACTTGGGCAAAATCGCGTGGTGCTGCTGGTCGTGGTAAATCACGAAGAGCCGGAGGCTCAGCAGCCCGGCCATCAAGCTGCACGCCAGTCTCACGGCCAGGGGAAAACGGAACAGTGTTCCGCCGGTGGCGACCGCCAGCAGAAAGGCGGTGGACAGGATGACCCACCAGCTTCTCCAGTAAAAATCCCTGGCGAAAGGCTTGGTCTCCAAGATGAGCGCGTGCGGGTTCTTCATGCTTCAGAAAAATTCAACCGTAATTATAACATGGCCGTCGCAAACAAGGAAGCCATTTGATTCGCATCCAGGAGAAATTTTTCCGCGCCGAATTTCCAGCCGGCGGCAAAATTTTTCACCGCACGGCCATGTCGCGCGGGTCTTCACCGCGCAAGGCGTATTTCATCCCAAACCGCAGTAGGCCGAGACTGTAAGGCGCGGTCGAGGCCGCTCCGGTGAAGATGCGTCCGAGGTGTTTCTCAATGTGCGGACGGATCATCTTCATCAGCCAGTTGCCGCGCAAAGCCTCGCCGGCGCGGAAAAACGTGAAGAGCCGCCCGTCATAATAGTAACCCACGATTTCGTGCCACGTCGTCAGGTGATGCGTGACGTCCTTCTCGTAGGCGCGAAAATCTTCGGGCGTTCCCTTTTCAATCGCTTTCGCCAGCAGCGTTGCGCCGAGCATCCCGATGAGCAGACCGCTCGAAAAAACCGGGTCAATGAATCCCGCCGTGTCGCCGACCAGCGCCCAGCCGTCGCCCACGATCCGCTCGGAGACAAGCTGGTAATTGCTGTATTCCACGACCGGCGTGATGCGTTTGGAATCCTTCGCCACCGTCGCGAGAACGGAATCCTGCTTCAGCAGATTGTCGTAGCGTTCCTCCTTCGTCGCGCCGAACTTGGGCAGATGTTCCGATGGAATGACCATGCCGACGGAAACTCTTCCGGGCAGCGGAATGCGCCAGCTCCAGCCGTGGTCGAGCCGCGTGCTGTGAACGTGGCCTTCGTGGCTCAAAAAAGTTTTGTCAACGTGCGCGTGCAGCGCGGTGTCCTTGCGTCCGCCCTCGCGCGCGCCGATGCCGAGCAATTTTGGCAGCAACCGCACGCGGCCGGTCGCGTCCACAATCAAGTCCGGCTGGCCGTTGAAAAAATCGCCGGCGGCGGCGAGCGATTCATCGCTCAGCCTGACCTTGTCCGTGCCGGGAACTTTTTCCACGTTCGCGGCCGCCTCGACGATTTTTGCGCCGGCTTTGCGCGCGTTGTTGAGCAGCGCCGCGTCGAACTTGTCGCGCGGCACGTTGTAGGCGTAGCCCGTGCATTCGATGAGATGCTCGAACCAGAACGAATAATTTTCATTTTCACGGATGTTGAAGGTCGCGCCGGGCTTGAGCGTGCTGAAGCTGCGGATTTCGTCCTCGACGCCGAGCAGCCGCAGCATCGGGATGACCGCCGGCACGAGCGATTCGCCGACGAGCAGCGGCACGCTTTTGGGCACATGATAAATGGCGGTGCGGATTTTTTTCCGCGTCAGCAGCGTCGCGAGCATGCTGGCCGCCGGCCCGCCGCCGAGAATGGCCACCGTCTGAATTTTTTCAGGTTTCATTTCTGGGACATGAGATTAAAGCGCCGGCTCGCGGAAAACAATTTCAAACCGTCGCGACCAGCAGCACATTGGAGCCGCGTCCCGCATTGCGGACGACCTGCCAGTCCGTGAACCCGGCGCGTTTCAAGCCGTCAACCAGTTCGTTGAGCGTCCGGAAATGCAAGCCTTCGCGCGTCTGGTTGAGGCCGAACATTGTCGCGAATTTTTCCCAGCGGTGAACGTGCTGGTGCGCGCCGCTTCCGGCTTTCGCGGCATCGCGCAAAATCAATTTTCCGCCGGGACGCAGCGCGCGGCGCGCCTTGTCCAGAATGAACTGCTGTTTTTCCGGCGTCCAATAATGCAAAACGTCGAGCAGCAAAACCGCGTCGCACGGCGGATATTCCATTTCCAGAATGTCACCGCAGCGAAATTCAATGCGCGGATGTCCCGGCGCGGTCTGCCGGGCGGTGCGGATTTTATTCTCATCGTAATCCACGCCGAGAAACGTCCGCTGGTCGGTGCCTTGCGCGAGCCAGTGCGTGGCAAAACCAAAACCGCAGCCGAGGTCGAGAATGAATCCGCTGCGCGGCGCAAACGTGTCGAGCGAACGGAAAACCGGATCGAACTTCAATTTCCAATGCGCGAGCTGCTCGGCATACGGGCCTTGATAGCGGTAAAGCCGTTCCACCTTGTGCCGCAGCACGCGCGGCGTGTTGAGTTCGTTGAGTTGTTGTTGATGCGAGTCGCGGACGATTTTTTCGCAGTGGCGCATCAGCGCGGTGGCGCCGAGCAAGTAATCAAAATTCTGCGGAGTGATGCGCGGCAGCGCGCGGACGGAGGCGTGGCCGGATTCAAACCACCAGGCGTCGCGCGGCATGGCGGTGTTGGTGTCGCAGAGGACGACCGGCAGAATGTCCTGCGACAATTCCACCGCCAGTTCAAACGCGCCGCGCTTGAAGCGCTGCACGAAACCGTCGTCCGAGCGCGTGCCTTCCGGGAAAAAGTGCAGCGACAGCCCCGCGTTCAGCCGCGCGCGGCAGCGTTCCAGCGTCGCCTCCGGCTGGTTGGCCTCCACCACCACATGGCCGAGGCATTTGCAGGCGATGCCGAGGATCGGCGTTTCATAGACGCGCTTTTTCACCGTCATGGAAAGTTCGCTGGAGATGATGAACGTGATCAGCACGTCCGGCGCGGACTGATGGTTGCTGATGATGATGGCCGGACGCGCCAGCGTTTCGGCGGTGAAATTTTGATACTCGATTTTGCCCAGCGGAAACGTCCTGACCAGCGTGCTCATCGCCAGCCGCGACGCCTGCCGCACGCGCCGGTCGGCGGTGGCGGGCGAAATTTTTTTCATCAGCGGACGGAAGATTCCAAACACGAACGTCTGGCTCACCAGCAGATACAGTCCGCACCAGACGCTGCCCAGCAGATGCCACCAGCACGGCGCACCGGTCGGCGGTTTGCGCCACAGCAGGAAATCCATGCACGCCGGCGTGATGACGAGCGTCGCGGCGAACGCGCTGACCATGCCGAGCAAAACCGTCGTGCCCATCGAAAACAAAACCGGATGCTTCGCGAACGCCAGCACGGCGAAACCGAAAATCGTCGTTCCCGCCGAAATCAAAACCGACGCGCTCGTCGGCGCGATGCGCGGCGGATGCCCGCGCCAAACGTCCAGCTTGCTCGTCGCCAGAAACACGCTGTAATCCTCGCCCATGCCGATGACAAAAATCACAAACACGCAGTTCATCACGTTGATCGGTAGGCCGAACAAGCCCATCAAACCGAGCGTCCACAAAAGCCCAAAACCAATCGGCAGCAGCGTGGCGATGACGACTTCAATTGAAGCCAGCGCGAAATAGGCGATCACGGCGACGACAACGGTCGTCCACAGCGCAAAAAATCCCATGTTGTTTCTGGCCAGCGCGGCGATGTGATCGGCGAAATTTTTCTGGTCAATCACAATCAGCCCCGGCAGCGCGTCGCGTAATTTTCCGGCCTGCGAACGGTCTTTCAATTTGACGAGCGTGCTGATGGCGACGTCGTTCGTGCCGACGGCGACGCGCTCGTTCAACGCCTGTTCCAGCGGCGTGCCGCGAAAACGGTCGAGCGTGAGCAGTTCCGGTTTTTTTTCGATGGTTCCCCAAAACGGCGCGAAGGCGTTTGTGCGAAAACCAAGTTCGCCGCCGACCTGCTCCATCGTCACGCGCAATTTTTCCCTTCGTTCCGGCGTCCAGAATTTTTCCCAGCGCCGGATGTTTCCTTCCTGCGTGGCGCGCGCCGGGCAGATGGCAGAGAGCGAATAAACTCCGGCCACGTTGGTTTGTTGCGCCAGCAGCGCGGCGGCGCGGTCGTTTTCCGCGAGCGCGTCGTCCGCCGATTTTCCGCGCGCGACGATGACCGTCATGCCGAGCGCGTCGCCCCAGGTGTCGCTGATCAATTTGTCATCGGCGCGCGTGGCCTCAGTGATGCCGTTGAGCTTGGCGATGTCGCCCTCAAAGCGGAGTTTTTTCACGCCGAAAATGGCCACCACGGTCAGCACCGCCACGCCGAGCAGCAGCAGCGGGCGTTTTCGGATTTGCCATGCGTGAAATTTATCCATCCAGTTGGTGAAGCGCAGCGGCTGGATTTCTTTTTCCTTGGGCAGCGGAACAATCAGCGGCAGGACGAGCAGCGCGAAAGCCGCCGACATCAGCACGCCGAACGCGCCGAAAATGCCGAGCTGCTGGTAGCCGGTCATCGGCGAAAACGACAGCACGACAAACGCGGCGATGATGGTCATCGCGCCGATCACCGTCGGCAGCACGAGCCGCGCGACGATTTTGCCGGCGGAGTTGCGGTCGGTCGCGGCGTTGTCGAGGTGATAGACGACGTAGATGCCGTAGTCCACCGTGATGCCGAGCGCCATGCTCGCCAGGCCGATGGCGATCGCGGAAACGTGCTGGTCCACGAGCGCCACGACCGCGCCCGCGACGAGCGTGCCGAACAGCGACGGCAAAAATGTCACTACGGCCAGCCAGCGCCGGCGATATGCGGTGAAACAGAGAATGAACATCACGGTGAAGGCGATGACGAAGCAGCGGATCGAGTCGTGCCAGATGAGCGTCGAGTTGTCGAGCGCCATGCGGTGTCCGCCGGTGATGGCGACGTGCGCGCCGGGAAAATTCGTTTCCACTTCGCCCGCCGCACGGAGCATGTCGCCGACGATGACGGCGCTGTGCTTGGAATCCGCCGAATGAAATTTCGGTTCGGCGACCAGCAGGACATGAAAACCGTTGCTGCTGGTCAGCCGTCCGTCCTCGATGTGCGCGCCGCCAAAACCCGTTTGCAGCGGCAGGACTTTCGGCAGCACCAGCCCGCTCATGCCGACGGGGTCGGCGGCGACGACGTCCTTCAAAACCATTCCTTCCGGCCCGGCGAGCTTGCGCCGCATCGCCGTGAGATATTCGCGGACGGAATTTGTCTCCAGTTTTGGCGCGAGCTGTTTCGCGTCGTCTTCGGTGAACAGATTTGGCAGCGAACCGGTGAGCAGGCCGACGGTCTGCGCCTGGTTGCCGAGTTCAATGCGGTAAGTGATGTGCGCGAAAAGCTCGTTGGTCGCCAGCGCGCCGTAAAATTCATCCGCCGCGTTTCCAAGTTTCCCGGAATCCGCGTTCGTGACACCCACGTCAATGTAAACGCGGTCAATCTGGCCGAATTTTTTGAGCGTGTATTTGTATTCGCCGACGATCTGGTCGTTCTGCGGCAAAATTCCAAGAATGTCCTCCTCCAAACCGATGCGCGAAGAAACGGCGACGCTGACGAGCGCCAGCAGCAGCGCCGTGACCAGCACCGCGCCGCGCCGCGCCGCCAGCCACAGATAAAGCCGGGGATAAAAATCAGATTTCATTTTTGACGCCACATCTGCGCGATGAGCCAGGTGGCGAAAAATCCGGCAATTGCCACCGCCGCCGCGAGCAGCGCGCTGCCGACGAAGGATTCCCAAAAATATTCCATCGCCCGGTGCCATGTCATGTCGCGCATGGCGAACGGCAGCCATTCACCCTGGAACAGCCGGTGGCCGATCTGCAGGCCGGCGAACAAAATGAACGGCACGACCGGCGGCAGCGAAATGTGGGCCGACACGACGGTGATGGCCTTGTTCAGGCGCAGCAGGTGCGCGAACGTCACGCAAGCTATGATTTGAAAACCCCAGATCGGCGCGATGCCGCAGAACAATCCCAGCCCGACCGCGCCCGCCAGCCGCACCGGCTCGTGCGCGTGCTCGGAGAAAAATTCGCGGAGCGTCTTCCGCAGCGGAAATTTTTTCCCGAACGACCACGCCGTGCGCAGCGAGCGCGGGACAAACCACGATTGCAGCACCAGCCCGATGTTCATCGTCGTGATGCGCGCCAGATCCACGACCGGGCGGAAGTGCGACTGCCGGATCTGGTGCGGCTCGTAAGTGCATTTCACCGGCACGGCCACGATGGGCGTTCCGACCCAAGCCGCGCGCACCATGAACTCCAGTTCAAACGCGTAACGGCCGGATTTCGTCTTCAAATTTTCCGCGAGCGCGAGCGGATAACAGCGGAAGCCGCACTGCGTGTCGCGCAGCCGCACGCCGGTCTCGACGCGGAACCAAAAAGTGGAGACGCCGTTCGAGCATTGGCGATGGCCCGGCGCGCCCGCCTCGCGCAAATTCCGCACGCCGACCACGAACGCCTCCGGCTGCGACTGCGCGGCGGCGAGAAATTTCGGCACGTCATCGGCGAAATGCTGTCCGTCCGAGTCCAGCGTGATGGCGTGCGTGAAACCGAGTTCCATCGCACGTTGAAAGCCCGCGCGCAACGCCGCGCCTTTGCCGGAATTTTTTTCCAGCCGGATGATTTCGCAGCCCGGCAGTTCCGGCAGCGGCAGCGTCGAGCCGTCGTCCACGACGATCACAGGGCAAAATTTCTGCGCGTCGCGTGCGACGGCGGCCACCGTCGTCGGATGATTATAGCACGGAATGAGGATGCAAAATTTCATCGCAGGTCGGCAAACGTCCGCCGTTTCCGCGTGTCCGGCGGCAGTTGCAGTTTTTCAATTTCAGCCAGCGGCGCGTGGCGGATCTGCGGCGCGATTTTTGCCCGCGCCTGCATCGCCTCGCGCACCATTGCCGCCTTCGCGCTGCCGTGAAACAAAACCTCAACCGCATCGGAAAGCTCATTTTCTCTTCGCGCGACGATGACAAATGTTTCCACGCCGGCGCATTCTTCCAAAACGGTTTGCAGCGTTGAGGGGAACAGCGACGTGCCCTTGAATTTCAATTTTTGATTTTTGCGTCCGAGAATCGGGCCGAGCCGCGGCGTTTTTCTTCCGCAACGGCATTTCGTCGAAAACAGCGCCGCGCAGTCGCCGGTGCGATAGCGGATCAGCGGCATCGCCTCGACGCCGAAAGTCGTCGCCACAACTTCACCAACTTCGCCGTCGGGCAAAATTCTTCCAGCGTCGTCTAGGATTTCGACGTGCAACTGTTCGTCGTGCAAATGTCCGCCTGCACCTGCATCGCACTCGCAAAGTGAATTTGCCAGTTCCGTCACGCCGTAGGTTGAATAAACTTTCGCACCCCAGGCGGCTTCAATCGCGCGACCGGATGGGTTCAACGCAAACGCGCTGTCGCGGATCGGCTCACCGATGCAAATCACTTTTTTAACCGGAGAATTTTTCAAATCAAATTTGGCCTCGCGCGCTTTCTCCGCAATGACTCGCAAAAACGAAGGCACGGCGACGATGGCCGTCGGCTGGATGCGTTCGATCATTTCGAGGACGAGCATCGAGGAGGACGCGCCGACGCGCACGACCGCGCAGCCGAGTTCGCGCAAACCCTGCCAATACGCGAGGCCGGCGATGAAGCAGCGGTCGAGCGAAACGGCGACGAGCACCGTGTCGCGCGCCATGATGCCGGCGCACTCGAAGGACATTTTTTCATTCACCGCCAGCCGTTTCACGTCGGATTCCGTCAGCATCCACAACAGCGGTTTGCCGGTCGTGCCGCTGGTCGTGACAATTTCAGCGATGCGTTCGCGCGGGACACAGAGAAAATCCAGGTTGCGCTCGGACAAAACTGTTTTGTCCACCGTCGGCAAGTTTTCGGGTCGCGGCACGCCTTTGAGGCCGCGAAAAAATTCGCGGTAAAACGGCGAGTGCTTTTTTGCGTGGTGAAACGCCGCAGGCCAGGCCTGTTCAAAACTGTTTTTTGCCATGTGCGCCGGCAGTTTAACCATCGTGACGCCGCAAGGCCAGCCGCTTTGCTTTTCTCCAGAACGCGCGGTTGGTCATGGGTTGAGCAGGCGTGCGCGCAGTCCTGACGCAAATTTCGCCGCCTCGTTTTCGTCCAGCGTCTCGGCCAGGTGCGCGACGGTGACGCGCAGTTCGCCGCGAAACTGGTAGAAGATGACGCCAAGGCCGGGCCGTTCCGGCACGGCGGCGTTGTGGGTGAAATCCTCAATGGTTGCGCCGAGGAACGTGGTGACGAGCGAACTGACGGCGGCGGTGTTGCCGTAAAACAGCGAGCAGATTTCGCCTTTCAATCCATGCCGCATGAACGCCATATAGGCCGGGCGCGGCAGCACGCGTAAAAAATCTGTGAAAAACGCGCAGCCTTCCACGATGCCCTCGCGCATCGCGTGCGCGGTCTGGTTTTTGAGCGCGGCCACGGCGGTGGCGACGGATTCCAACTGGCCGGGCAGAAGCTGGAGGAGCAGCGACGTGACCTGGTTGCTGAAGAGCGGCTCGACATTGCCTTTGGGCCGCATCCCGACCGGCACGGGCAGCACGAAACTGGGGCTGGGGCAGCCGAGTTGTTCCTGAAATTTTTTCAACTCAAGGATGGCGACGGCGGCGTGGTATTGCGCCTCGCCGAAGACGCCGGCCAGCTTTGTGGCCTGGGCGCGCACTTGCGCGGATTCGGCGGCGGAAAATTTTTCCACGCGGAACAACTGGAGTTTCGGCGCGCCGGGATGCCGCCGGCCCGGCGAACGCGGCGCGGTGTTGCGGAATTCGTGGTAGGCGCGGAGATTTTTCAACGCGCCCTTGAGCCGCGCCTTCAGCGGCAGTTGCGGTTTTTTCAGCGGAATAAATTCCGCCGCCGGCAGCGGCAGTTCCTCGCGGCCCGCGACGGCCACGAAATGTTCCGCGCTGTGCGCGTCCATCAACGCGTGCGCCCAGGTGAAAATGACGCGCATCCGGCCGCCACTTTCAATGAGGTCGAAGCGCGCGAGTTCGCCATGCGCCACGTCCAGCGGTTCGTTGACGAGCCGGGTGAAAAGTTCCGCGTCTTCACGGTGGACGCGGACTTTTGGCGCAATGGCTTTGGCGGGAATTTTCCATCTGGCGCGGATGACGCCGGCGGTGCGCGCGCCCAAAATCGGACAATGCCCGGCCAGCACGTCAAGCCGGCGGCGCAGCGCGTCGGGCGAAATCGCGGCGGCGAGTTCGAGGATGATCTGGCAGGAATTGCCCGCGTAGCCGTGACGCCGCAGCTCATAGTCGAAGCCGAGCATCAGATAATCGCAGCCGTTGAGTGGCCTGTCGCCTTTCATTGAATCAAAACGCGAAGGGACAGGGCGGCGAAGGCTTTTCGCGTTCCCCGCTTGTTGCACCGTTCAACCGTTCGCTGAAATTCATTTCTAAAAATTACTGGCCGGACAGGTTAGTGGTCTGGTCTGCATTGTCAATCCGGCCGCGAAGTTGGCAGTGCTTTAATTTGAAATCTGGAATCCAAAAAACATTACAGCAATTTTTTGAAATCGCTATTCAGTTGAATTGATTTTGCCGCTATTTTAAGAACTTTGTTGACGGTTGATTTGGGAACATTTCCGAATCTTGGTTTTTTTAGTGTTCCATCCGCCAAGCATGACTTGATTTTTTCAGCATCCCAAAGCCTGGCGCGAGAAAATGCTATGGCTGTGGGGTGATTATCTTCAATCCATTTATATTCAGATGATTGAATTTGGCACTCGTCATCGGGACATTCTGCGTCCAGCGTGGTGAAGTTGACGCAAAGAACACGGGAATTGTGTTTTGTCGGTTCGGTTAAATTGAACCAAATATGCCCGCTACGAATGAAAGTTGTCCCCTTTTCCAGCACAATTTCAGGTCAAAAGCGCATCAAGTTCTTCAAGTTCCTTCGCTTCTTGAACGATCTTTTGAATTTTATTGGCGCTTCTGTTTGCGCCCTTTAATATCGCTTCAACTTCAATTGGTTTGCGCTGCGACGGCGGAACATCTTCGTATTCGGGGCAGTTTTTATGACACCAATCTACAAGCTCATCGGTTGTTCGTCCTGAATGCGCCACAACCGTTTTGTCCAAGATTTGAAATTCTGATTCCGAAAGAGAGCCGTATTCCGGGGCTCTGCTAATCAGCCGAACTTCATTTCCAAAGCGGGGAGAAATGGTTTCTTTCCACTGTGGCGCGCTTCTCCGATTCACGAAATTCATCACCTCGCTGATCGTTGGGCCTTTACGCATTGAAAAATAACGGCCACCAACAATTGGGATTCCGCGCTCAAGAATTGATTGCCTGTCTGCCAAGTAAATCAGTTTTGAAATGCGAAGATAATCAACCGGGCCACCGGATTTTTCAATCAGCCTGGCCACCGCCTGCGTTGATTTTTTGCCCTGATTTGGAAAGTTCACCGAACAACAATACCACTCGGTTTGAATCGTGTAAATATCATTTCGGGGAAGGCGTAATTCCCCCTGCTTAAGGCGCTACCGCGAAGTTTCGGAGTGATTTCTGAAATTGTCTTCGTTGCGGACGCCCGTTATTCTAAAACTCAATGAACGGCAAAATCAAAACTGTGGCCATCCTCGGCGGCGGCCCGGCGGCCTGCACGCTGGCCGTGCTGCTCGCGCGAAATAAAATCCGCACCGCCATTTTTCACCTGCCCAAGTGCGCGCCGCTCATCGTCGGCGAATCGCTTGTGCCGGCCGTCATCCCGATCCTGCGGCGGCTCGGCGTGGAGGACGAAGTGCGCGGCTACGGCCTCTACAAACCCGGTGCGACGATCAATTTGAGCGACACGGTAAATTTTTCTTTTGTGTTCGCCAACATCCGCGGCCCGCTGCCGACTTACGCCTACAACGTGCCGCGCGACAAGTTTGACGACACGCTGCTCAACGCCGCGCGCAAGGCCGGCGTGAAAATTGTCGAGGCGCCGGCGAACGTGGAAAAAATTCCCGGCACGGACAAAATCAAGCTGACCGACGAAACGCTCGCCGCATCCGAAAATTATTTCTCCGGCCAGCCGGACTTGATCGTGGACGCCACCGGCCGTCTGCGGCTGCTGCCGAAACTGCTCGGCATCGGCGCACGCGAAGGCGGACGCAGGGACACCGCGCTCTTCGCGCACGTTGACGACACGCATCTCGACTATGCGGGACACGTTCACACCACGCGGCTGGATCACGGCTGGAGCTGGCGGATTCCGCTGCAAGGCCGCGTCTCCGTCGGCATGGTCATCGGCTCGGAACACCTGCCAAAATTCGGCGCGACGAAAGAAGAACGCTACGACAACCTGCTGAAACAGGATTCCGTTTTGATGAAAGTTGCAAAAGATGCGAAACGCATCACGCCGGTGATGGAATACACGAACTACCAGCTCGTCTCCGACCGGATGTTCGGCGAAAACTGGGCGCTCGTCGGCGACACGGCTGGATTCATTGACCCGGTTTTTTCCAGCGGACTGTTTCTCGGCATGGAGGGCGCGGTGCTGCTCGCCGACGCCGTTGGCAAAAGCTCGGAGCGCGCGTTCAAGCATTACGAGCAGGAGTGCCGGCATCATTTGAAATGCTGGCACGAAATCGCGGAGTATTTTTACGACGGACGGCTCTTCAATTCCGTCGCCGTCGGCGAAAAGATGGAAATGAAATATCCATTCGTGCGGCTCATGTCGCCGTGGTATCGGAATCACTTCGGAAAAGTCTTCACCGGCGCGGCGTCCAACTCAAACTTCAGCATCGGCATGTTGCGCTGGGTGGTGAACTACACTGCAAAACAGGAAAATCCACAGGCGCTGAAAATCCACTGACGCTTCAGCGCGCTTTCAAAACCGCCGACGCCAGTTTTGCCGCCGCTTCGCCGGTTGCAAGGCAGCAGCCCATGACACGCGCGCTGGCGATCGCGTCCATGTCGGCGCTGATGGTTTTGCCGGCCATGAAAAGATTTTTGATTTTGGCCGCCCGCAGCGAACGCGCCGGAATTTCGTAAAATTCGCCCGGCGGCAGATAACGCAGCCGCGTTTTGCCGTCGTTGTTCCATTGTTCAACCGGCCAGGCGCAGCGCGCGTGTCA